>Ga0194110_10000264_pt1 | contig 65250 bp, 67 predicted proteins | sample TA2Kig1200mmetaG_FD_146192 | JGI IMG/M metagenome (GOLD analysis project Ga0194110, IMG submission 146192) | Freshwater microbial communities from Lake Tanganyika, Tanzania - TA2015032 Kigoma Deep Cast 1200m | ecosystem: Environmental > Aquatic > Freshwater > Lake | place: Tanzania: Lake...
GCAAATTATCATTATTGTTAGTCACTATTTTCGCCAATTCAAAGCAACTCCCCTCGAAATTAAAGGCTTTTTCAACACACAAAGCCCAAATTTTGCTAAAACCAACCAGCAAACTGCGGAAGTCGGGCTAGTGGTTAACAGTTAATCGCCCATCAAATCGGTAAGATAGGGAAGCTTAAAGAAAACTCTTTTTATTCAAATAGATCGATAAGAAAACGGATATACTGCTATATACCGTCTTTTGCCTGAATTTACCGATTTTTTGCCATCAAACTACTGCAATAGTACTGCAAGCCAAGGCTAAATCACATTTCTATTGGAAGTCTCTGGAATGAAAATGAAAAAGTTCGGGTAGTCCTCATATGTTTTTGAGGGTTAACACGTCTTCCATATGGTAACCTTTTCGAAGGTACATACAGTGGTAAGATATCTGCAGTTTAGGCAGAACTCCCCGTAGCGCTGTCAAGCAATTTGCAGAGAGAATTGAAAAACACGCGTGATCGTTGTCCCTATCTTTTGAATCTTTTCGAGATTTTATCTCCTGTTGAGATTCTTAGGACGCTCATTTTGAGGCTGAAAATGCAATCCTAAACCCTTTTGGGGAGCTAACTTCCTGCACTTTCTTTATCATTTCAAGCTATCGCCTTGGTCCGACCAAATGCCTACAACTGCTCCAGAGGAGAGGCTGAATCTCCATCCTCTATCTTTATCTTCATCCGGTTCAACTCTTCAAGAATCACCTCCATCTGAAAGACAGGATCATCGGCCAGGTCCAGAACAATAATAAATCCATTGGCATTCCTCAGGAGGTTAGGAAATCCGGGTTCGATCCGGTCCATCTGAATGGGCGGTGTATCTACCAGCTGAATCTGGAGGTTTTAAAACCTCATCATCCCCGGGATGGGCTTCTGCGTGGTAAATGGATAATCCGCAACTTCAGAAATAGCATGAGTCAGGTGAGTAAAAAGATTCGATTTCCCCGCATTAGGAAGGCCCAGCAGTACCACTTGAGCCGCCCCCTCTTTTTTAACATTATATACCTGCTCTGCCTTGCTGACCGCAGGTCTCTTTTGTAGTTCATCTTTCAATTTAGCCATCCGGGACTTCAGTTGTCCCCGGAGTCTTTCCGTCCCTTTATTTTTAGGGATGATAGCCATCATCACTTCAAGAGCTTTGATTTTTTCTGGAATGGACCTGGCCTGCTTGAACTTGGCATCTGCTTCTAAATATTGGGGGGTGAGGTTTGCTGGCATAATCTTAACGATCAACCTGCACGGGATTTTAAAAATTGATTCATATCAGGTTCGCATGATCTCGGATGGAATGTTGGAATGATGGAATAATGGCGAAGAATTATTGAATTAAAAATCAGATAAAAATCAACATTCCAGTATTCCACTCTTCCACTATTCCATGAATTTCTCCTGCAGTTACAGCTTATAAATCTTCCCCTGAATAAAGATATCTACAATCTTCGGGTCGAACTGTTTGCCTTTGCACTTCTCCAGTTCTCCGAGAACATCCTGAAGGGGTATCACTCCTCGATGGGGCCGGGCGCTGGTCATGGCATCAAACGCATCAGGAAGGCTGATGATCCGTGTCTCCAGGGGGATGGCCTCGCCAGCCAGACCGTCCGGATAACCGTTACCATCATAATGTTCATGGTGGTTACGGATCATCGGAAGCTTCTCTTTAAAAAATTCCACTCCTTCTACGATCTTCACTCCGATCATCGGATGCTCCTGAATATACTTGTACTCTGCTTTGCTCAACGGTCCCTCCTTCTGAAGAATCTCGTCTTTGATGCCGATCTTACCGATATCGTGAAGGAGCGCTCCATATTCCAGATTCTCCAGCTTCTCCTCGGAGAAGCCCATCTGCCTGGCAATGGCCAGACTCATCCGTTTCACCCGATCGGAGTGCCCGCGGGTATAGGGGTCTTTTGCATCGATCGCCTCAGCCAAAACTTTGACCGAGTCCAGGTGACTCTTTTTAAGAAATCGATAAGCCTGTTGAAGTTTGGCCGTCCGCTCTTCCACCATTTCTTCTAAACGATTGTGATAGGCCTCAATCTCCTCTTCGAGTCGTTTGCTCTCAAGGGCCTTCTTCACGCTCATGACGATCAGGTCAAGGTCTGCTGGCTTGATGATGAAATCGTAAGCCCCGAGTCTCATCGCATTCACCGCCAGATCAATCTCCGGGTAGGCAGTCATCATGATCATCTTCATCTTGGGGTCAATGGCCTTAACCTTCTGCAAAAGTTCAATCCCGGTCATCTCTGGCATTTTCATGTCCGAGATGATGAGAGAATATTTGCTTTTATAAAAATGGTTGAGGGCTTCCTTCCCATTATTGGCCGTGGTGCAGGAATATCCTTCCCTTCCCAACCTCCGGACTAAAATATTGCAAATCACCTCCTCATCATCCACAACCAATATCTTCTCCTCCATGCATCCTCCAAATTAAATCAGTGACACTTTTCTATTTTTTCTATCCACTTTTCCAGACGCCCAATGCCTTTGTTTCCCCGTTGCGTGAAACGGTGAGATTAATGTTCAACACAGATTCCTGCGAGCCGGGGCATAGATAAAAATTATTAGAATTAGGTCAGGTTGTCAAGAAAATAGGGAAAGGCCTCTTCTGACCTTGACACCTCGTCCAATTCGTAATATCTTTCTCATTATTGGCTCCTTTCTTGGTGAATTTTTTTTCTTGACGGATCAAGATCTTACCACCATTTTTGGTGCCACTCTCTTTTTTATTCAACTAAGATTAGCACACCCTCTTAGAAAGTTGAACACTTTCTAAGAGGGTTTACCTGATAGTTGCATAACCGGCCATGGGTAAACCGCTCTTCAAGGCTTCGAATGGCGGTTAACCGGATGTCTTAAGGGAATCGCTGGACTTCACCAAAGGTGACATCCAGTATGGGTTAGAGACGTGGGTGCCCATAGGCCTGAAGGTTCGCCCCGAAGCCCCGCTTTGAGCGGGATTCACCCATGTCCGTTTAACTCAATTTTTTACAACGTTAAGGTTTACTTTGTGATTTAATAATTCTTAGTAAATCTTCAATTTTTATATTCCCACATTTATCGCAAAGGTAAAAAAGATGAAATGTCCTCCTTCCGACGGTTAAAGCAACTCCTTGTAATCCTTTTTCTCCTCCACACATTAAACAACGTTCTGCATTTTCTTCCATAGGATTCTCCATCCGGGTTTTAAAAAAATAATACCGTTCGCTGAAGTTTCGAGATAACTTTATTAATTTAAAATCGAAAAGTCAATGAGGAGGTCCTGAATAAAATGTGAACAATTTTTATATGATCGAGAGAGAGTTTAGGAAAAGAAAAGAAATGTTTAAGCGAATTACCGCTGCCCAAAACTGACCCCAAAATTTCTGACTTCAGTTTCTAACTGAAAAAGACGATAACTTAGGAGTAGACTTACATCTGTCCATGTAAGGAGCCGTTAATGAATATATTAGGAACTGCTGGAGCCGGAACCGTTGATGCATTGTTTTCAGCTGTCTCGCCCCAACACGACCGATATGAGGAGATGGCCAATCATGCCTTGTCTAGGGGGATTGACTTCTATCACCAGGGTAACTATGAAGGCGCGGTAAAAGAGTTCCGGCGGTCCATTGGACTTTCACCGTATTCCCCATACACGGCCAATGGTTATCGCTACCTGGTTCAGTCTTTACTGAAGTTGAACCGGACCGATGATGCCCTCAAAGCTTACCGACAGGCCATCAAGCTCGACCCCATCAACGACAGTTATCATGTTCAATTAGGCAACCTCTATTTCAGTCTGGGCAGATACGAAGAGGCAAAGGCAGAATATACTGAAGCCGTCAAGATCGATTCCACCTCAACCCTCAACCGGTATTCTTTAGGGCAAGCTTATTTGCAGACAGGGCAATACACTGAGGCGGAACAGGCCTTCAAGACGGTCAATGCCCATTCTCCGGGAGAGGCGGCATTCGCTCTCGGCCAGACCTACCACCGGATGGGACGCTATGATGATGCGGTGACCGAGCTAAAATCCGCCGTCTCACTGAAGAAGAACCTCGGCTATGCCTATTTTGAGCTTGGCTCTGTGTATGCTGATCAAAAAGAGTTCGAACAAGCCCAGGAACAGGTTTCGATCCTTTCATCGATTGATCAAATGCTGGCACTCGAACTCGGTTCTTATATCTATCAGCGGAAACATCCCAAAATACTCTCTGCCTACAGCACCGATTTCATTAACACGGCTGGTCCAGGGACGAGGGTGTCTGACCTTGATCCCTCACTATCGGAACCGAATGGTTCGGCCTATTTTACGATGCATTTCATTTTTAGCAAGCCTATGGATGGTTCTACCGTGGAATCCCCCGCCTACTGGAGTATCACCAAAGCCAACGGGCAAAACAGGGGTGGCGTTTACAATTGGGGCCTCCCGTTAGCAGCGACTGAAATCTATATTTCGCCTCTTCCCGTCAGTGTGGTCTACCACCCCAATTCTCAAACAGCGGATGTCATTTTCAAAATTTCTCAAAATGGGTCAGGAGACGGAACACTCGACCCTTCTCATCTTGTATTCAAGTTTAAGGGTTTGGATATCTATGGCGAGGCAATGGATTCCGCTGCGGACGAATACAGCGGCATATCCAAGATTGTGTAGTCGGAGTGAATCAATCCAGTTTTGCTGACTTGAACCTCACCTTAAGTTTCTCTTTATCCCTTTGAAGATAAACCCAGATGTTGCATCATTTCTGCTCAAACGGGTAAGGGCGATCCGTTCGGAAAGGCTTCGAGGCGAACCTTTTCCCGCATCAGCACAACCGCTTCATTTCCCTGCCGAAATTCAATATGAGTGAAGTCCCCCGTTTTCCATAAAATTATAAAAAACCGCCATTCGAAGCCTTGTAGGATGGATTGCCCTTGCCCGTTTTTTATACTGGGCGGGTAGATGATGACACCCTTTCTCCCCCTATGCGTCAAGATTTCGACGTTGAAGGGTCTATTTCAGGGCTTTTATGAGAGCAGAGGAGAAGATTGAAGGGTAGAAAGTCCTTGAGGGAAATTGTTTAAGTGGTTAAAGCAAACCAAAAATTGATGGAGGGAAACGCGACTTTCGTCGGGCAATTGATCAAACCTCACGCCGAGGGTTTCTCCATCGGGAGATATCCAAGCGATTCTTCCGTTCCCTTTGAGGCTATAAAAATCTTCAAAGGTTTCAAAGGATATGGCGTCTCCTTGCTGAAAGATACCCTTAAAATTATCAGGAGTGTTCGCTGTTAACTTAAATCCTCCATGGGAAATATCGTTGACCCAGCCCATCATCTTAATGTCGCGATGGAAGGCTTGAATCTCGACCTCTACTTCCAATGGCACCCTAAAATCTTCGCGTTTCTCATTGAGTAGGCTTATTTCATCCATCGCATATATAATAAGCAATATTCATGCCAAATAATTTTATTCCAAAAATCATCTCATCTTTCACAAAGCCGTTCTTTTAGGTCATCAAACCCAACTTCCAATGGGAGTCTTATCTCTGCATTACTACTCTTATCAGCATTCTATGAAGAGATGTGTGTGTGGAAAATAATGCTCTCTTATTTCAAAGACAAGGAAATTATTGCCGGACCGATCAGGATTAGATTTTTTAATACTGGAGTTTTACAATGTTAACTTATTAAAAATAAAAGAGAAATGAGAGTAACAAAAAATTGAAATTTTTGGCACGTCCATTGCTCTATGTAAAGACAAATGATGGAACTGCCACGTTTAACCAACCTGACGTCTACCGGAATTGAAGGAAATCCTTCTATCTTTTCTCCTGATATTTCTTCAGGAGAGTTCAATTCCATCCTCCTCAATCAAATGATCAAAGTGGAAGAAGGGGATTGTAATGACGATGGATGCGGAGGGGCGTTCCCTACCCCTTTATTAGAAGAATCGGCCTTGCCCAACTTGGATGAGGAAGAATCTCTTCCATCCGATACTTCTGCTCCACTTTTTGTCTTTGCTTTCATCGAACCAGCGAATGTTTCCAACCTTTTGGAAGGACAGGAGTTTCCTTTCCCTATCCGTTCGGCATCAAACATTCCATTATTGATAGATTGCGAAACCGGAAACCCCGATCCGAGAGGGGGAGACCTACGGGGAGCCCCTCCTCCTCCGGAACAAGTTAAGTATGGAAATGACCCTTTCATTCCCATCCCCCTTAATGGTCTGGAAAGAATTGTTACGGATCCTTCCGGTTCTCTTTCGTCTGATCAGCTCAACCTTCCCTTCAATGCCCCCTTTCTTTCTCGGAGCATTGAAGGAAAAATGATCGCTCCCCCCGGGTTTCAATCCGGGAGTGAACAAATATCACCAGACTTATCTCTTTTGGAAAAGGATATTTCTGGGACCGTTCAGAGGCTTGTCGAACCTGGGGACGGCTTCCAAAAGGAAACTTTCTCTTTATTTCAATCGACAGGGAGTAAGGCAGGAAATTCTCTAATGCCCAGTCGAATAGAGAATGATGGCCAGGGAGTTCCGACGGCTTCCAGCCCCCCCCCCGTCTCTTTAGAAAAAGAGATCTCAGATCTTACATTGAAATTTGAATCGATTGACAGATCCCAAGTCAGCGGATCACGCTCCGCCCCTGAAAACGGCCCCCATAGATGGGCAACCGGTCAGATGGAGGGTGAAGGCAAGAGAGTCTTGACTTCGATAGATCCATCCGCGGTTTCTTTAGAAGAAAGCCAAACAGCCTCAACATTGAAATTTGAATCGATTGACAGACTTCAAGTCAGCGGGTCAAGCTCCGCCCATGAAAAAGATCCCGGTGGGTGGATTTCATTGAAACATCATTCCGCACTTTCCGAATCTTATTCTGTTCAGAATGAAGCTGTCGGGGAGTTAAAAACGGAACTCTTTTTACCTGGGGAGACTTCAAAGGCGCAAAACAGTTCTCCTCCCCGAGTGGACTCATTTGAAATTTATCGTCAGGTTGGCCAGAAAATGGTCTGGTCTGTTCGAAATGGGGAAGAGAAGGTAAACCTCTTGCTGGATCCTCCACAGCTGGGTAACCTCCGCATGGAAATTACAAAGGAGAGGGAGATAGTAAAAGCCACTCTCTGGGCGGAAAGCCCGGTGGCCAAAGAGCTGTTGGAGACCCACCGGTCGGAACTCAGCAGAATTCTTGAGACCGGTGGTTTCAAGCTGGAGAGGTTCAATGTCTTCGTCCAGCATGGGATGAAAGATTTTTATGATGGAGGGAGGAACTCCATGTTCAACGGCGAAAAGTCATCGGACCGATTTGTAGAAAATCATGACTCTCCCGTAGAATATTCGCCGGAAAACTCAACCCCTCCTGCGATCCTAAACCTCCACGGGAATAGATCCATCGATCTTTTCGTTTAGAAAGGAGAATTTAAATGCTCGCCTCCGCTTTATCGACTGTAACGGATGCGTCCTCTCAGGCCGCTCAAAAAGAAAAAAAGAAAAACACCCTCACCCAGGAGGATTTTTTAAATCTTTTTGTGACCCAGATGAGGTATCAGAATCCTCTTGAGCCTATCGATAATAATCAGATGGCCACTCAAATGGTCCAATTCGGCAGCCTTGAGGCTTTGAACAGTATGAACAAGATCCTTGGAAATATCGCCGACTATCAGGCCTCCATGAACAACTTGCAGGGGGTTGGACTCATCGGCAAGAAGGTTGAAGCGGTCGGCAACGGTCTATCCATAGAAAACGGAAAAGTTTCGGAAGGTTATTATCAATTATCCAAATCCGGAAAGGCCACTATCCAGATCTATGACGCTCAAGGCCGACTGGTCCGCACCATCGAAGCCGGATCCAAAGACGGTTCAAAACAGAAATTGGTCTGGGATGGGAAGAACCAGCAGGGAGTGACGCAACCCAACGGAGTCTATTTCTTCCAGGTCACGGCTTTGGACGAAAAAGGTCAATCGATCCCGGTGACCTCTTCTCTGATTGACACGGTGAAGAGTGTTTCATTTGAAAATGGGATCGTTTATCTGAATCTCGGATCGAGGCGAATAACGCTTAGCGATATCTTATCTATTCAATCATAGCCACCAGAGAAAAAGGAGGTTCATCATGTCGATTACATCATCTTTTTATTCCGGTCTAAGCGGTCTGGACACGCACGGCACCGCCATGAAGGTCATCGGGGACAACATCGCAAACGTCAAAACCACAGGGTTTAAGAGCAGTACAGCCCATTTTGAGGATGTCCTGGGTGTCTCTCTCACTGGTGTGGGAGGAGGGAGTCAGACCGGCGCCGGTGCGTCGATCTCTACAGTAGACGGCAACTTTATCCAGGGATCTCTGGAGACTACCAATGTGGCCACGGATATAGCCATCAACGGCAAGGGATTTTTCATCGTGCAAGATGCGAGCTCAGCGGAGACATTTTACACGCGGGCGGGCCACTTCATCATCGACAATCAGGGCTTCTATGTGAACGCTCAAGGTTACCAGGTGCAGGGATACCTCTATGACAGCGCAGGGACGTCGTTGGTCGAGACCCTGGCCGATGTCCAGATCAATCAGAACAGCATGATTCCTCCGAGGGTGACGAGCACAGTCGATATGGTCCTCAATCTGGATGCGAGTGATTCTGTCCCTACCTACTCTGGAAGCGCCTGGGCAGCTTCCACAGCTTATACGGCGGGGACAAGAGTCTATCCCCCGACTCCCAATGGTTACTCCTATGAGTGTACGGTCGCCGGCACCTCCGGCGCAGCCGGACCCACCTGGCCGACGACCATTGGAGCTACGGTAGTCGATGGGACAGTGACCTGGACGGTCAGACAAGGGCCCTCCGATATTTCCAATTTTTCAACGATGGTCAATGTTTTTGATACCCTTGGCCAATCCCATCCCGTGCTGATTGCCTTCAGAAAGACCGCCGCCAATACCTGGGCCTGGCATGCGCTGATCGACGGGGGAGAAGTCATTGGCGGAACGGCCGGGAGGTATCAGCAGATCGGCACAGATACATTGACATTTAATACAAGCGGGGCACTCACCTCACCGACGCCCGATGATCTCAATACTTCAGCGATCAACTTTACGAACGGCAGCACGATTGCGGCCAATGCCATCGATGTCGATTTTACAGGAACGACCCAGTATGGGGCGGCTTCCGCCATTCAGACCCTTGCTCAGGACGGATATACGGCTGGGACGGTTTCGGGTGTGGGCATCGATGATGAAGGGAATATCGTGGCCAATTACACGAACGGGACCCGTAGAAAGATCGCCCGACTGGCTCTGGCTGATTTCCCCAACCTCAACGGCTTAGCCAGGAAAGGATCGACGCTTTATCAGGCCACAACGACTTCAGGTGACCCATTGTACAATAAACCGGGAGTGGGAGGCATGGGAAATATTTCTTCATCAATGTTAGAAGAGTCGAATGTTGACTTAGCCTCTGAATTCATTAAGATGATCATCATCCAGAGGGGATATCAGGCCAATACCAAAGTGATCACCACCACCGATGAGATGTTGGCCCAGCTGATCAATATCCGTTAGGAGTTTGGAGTTTAAAGTTCGGAGCTCGGAGTGAAAAAATAGAAGAATGATGACTCCGAACCCCGAACTTAAAACTTCAAACTGCTTTCTGTCAAATCGTTGACAAAGGGCTTGAATATTGACGGCCGTTCCCCCCTCCCAATTCTCCCCTTCATTTTAAAAAACCAATTCTTTCAAAAGATTAGCCAACTCTGACAAATTGTTTCCGATTGGCACATTCGTTGCTATTCTTCTCTCTGAAGTTTAATTCAAGGAAAAGACAGCATGGCAGAAGAACGGGTTGCCGAGATAAAAGAGGACAAAGAGCCAAAAAGCAAGTCTCCAAATGCCCCCAAAAAGAAGAAGGGCCTCCTCCTCATCATCATTGCTGGACTCTTTTTCATCATTCTATTGGCCGCTGGTTCAATCTTTTTCTTTGCCCCGTCCATCATTCCGGCGGCGATCCATCCCTTTAAGGAGGAGGTCTCAAAACAGGAGAAGAAACCCGAACCGGCAAAGCAGGGTCATATCTACAGCCTTGATTCGATGATCGTCAATCTTGCCGATGCAGAATTTTCGAGATTTTTAAAGATCAAGATCCATCTTGAAAGCGAGGAGTCAAAGCCAAACGAGGAGTATGACAAACGCTTGGCCCAGTTGAAGGATGCCATCCTGACCATTCTCTCTAACAAAACCTACTCGGAAATTTCAGACTCGAAGGGGAAGATGAAACTGAAAGAGGAAATTGGCCTTAAAGCGAATCAGCTCTTTGAAAAATTTAAGGTGAGGACGGTCTACTTCACCGAATTCGTCATCCAGTAAGATCAAAATATGGAAAAGATATTGTCCCAAGAAGAGATCGATGCCTTGCTTCATGGAATGGAAGGAGGCGAAGTTGACACCACACCCAACCCGAAGGCGTCAAGCCGATCTGGGGTTACTGCATACGATTTCACGAACCCCGATCGGATCATCCGGGGACGGATGCCCGTTCTGGATGTCGTCAACGATTATTTTTGCAGAATGTTCAGGACCAGCCTCTCATCATCCCTGAGGAAGATCGTCGATGTGAATTCGAAGGGCATCCAGATGTTGAAGTTCGAAGATTTTATCAAGACTCTTCCCCTTCCGAGCAGTCTTCACATCTTCAAAATGGAACCTCTCCGGGGGCATGCCATCTTAGTTTTGGAATCGAAGCTTGTCTTCACCCTCGTCGATATTTTTTTCGGGGGATCAGGAAAGATGAGCTTCCGAATCGAAGGCAGGGAATTTACGGCAATCGAATCCAGACTGATCCAGAAGGTGGTGGCCATGGTTTTTAGCGACCTGGATAAGGCATGGAGTTCCGTCCATCCCCTGAAGTTTCAATATACCCGGAGTGAGATGAATCCTAAATTTGTGAGAATCGTTCCGGGCAGTGATCTGGTTATCACTATTTCTTTCGGGGTGGAATTGGAGGATTTCCCGGGGATGATCACCCTCTGCATTCCCTACGCCATTATCGAACCGATTAAAAACAAACTCTATTCGGGATTTCAGGGCGAGCAGTTTGAAGTGGATCAACACTGGGTATCAAGGCTATTAGCGCGACTGGAGACCGCCGAGGTAGAGGTGAAGGTTGAACTGGGGAGATCGAAGGTGATGGTCCAGGATCTTCTCAGATGGAAGGAAGGAGACGTGATTTCTTTGAACCGGGAGGTCTCGGACCTTTTGGCCATACAAATCCAGGGAATTCCAAAATTCTACGGCAAACCAGGGATTTGCAGGGGCAATAAAGCGATTCAGATCGAAGGTCGATCAAGACCCGTATAGATTGAATGAGGAGGTCGTTCATGGATGCAGAGCAGCGCCGTTTCACAGGCGAAAAGGGAGGACAAGAAGAGATGAGCGAGGATGCCTCGTCTCTCAGGGGGAATGGAAATCTGGACTTTATCCTCGACATCCCCCTGGAAGTCTCCGTGGAGTTGGGCCGGACCAGGATATTGATCAGCGAGCTTCTTCAGTTAGGGCAGGGCTCTGTCGTTGAGCTCTCCAAACTGGCAGGAGAGCCTCTTGAGATCCTGGTCAATCAGAAATTGGTGGCCCGCGGAGAAGTGGTGGTCGTCAATGAAAAATTCGGCGTGAGACTGACGGATATCATCAGTCCTGCTGAAAGGGTCAAACAACTGGGAGACTGAGGGAAATGACCGAGGCCGTTTTAAAGATGATTCTTGTGCTGGGGATAATTCTACTTGCTCTCTTTTTTCTCGCCAGGTTGTTGAAGAAAAACCGGATGATGGCGGGGGGGGCATCCAATGATTCCGCAATCCGAGTGCTGGCCACCCAGTGCCTTGCTCCCCAAAAATACCTCTCTCTGGTCGAGATAGGCGGAGAGGTCCTGGCCCTCGGAATCTCAGAGGCTCACATCTCCCTTCTCACCAAGATCGAAAACAGAGAGTTCATCGAGAAGATGTTGAACCGGACTGCACACAAACAGGAAGCCTCCTTTCCTCTCCAATATTTTCCACCCTTTTTCACGAAACCGAAAGGTTTAAAAAATGGGTTATGGAGGAGAGTTTATGGGAAATAACTTCCGGCCCTTCCATCTTCCCTTGATCATTGGAATAGCGGGGATCATTTTCCTATTTTTCTTCGCCTCACCGGGGTTTGCCCAGACCAAAGCCCTTTCACTTCCCTCGATCAAGATCGGCGTCACGGACTCTAAAAATCCGGAGGAGACTTCTGTTCTCCTCCAGATCCTTTTTCTTTTGACCATCCTCTCTCTCGCTCCGGCTATTCTGATCATGATGACTTCCTTTACACGTCTGATCATCGTCTTTTCCTTTCTGAGGAATGCCATGGGAATTCCTCAGATGCCGCCGAATCAGATCCTGATCGGATTGTCCCTCTTTCTCACCTTCTTCATCATGACTCCAGTCTGGCAGGCCGTCAAAGAGAATGCCTACACTCCCTATATGGAGAAAAAGTTTTCACAGGAGAAGGCCCTTGAAGAGGCGATCAAACCGATTCGCCAGTTCATGTTCAAACAGACCCGCGAGAAAGACCTGGCCCTATTCATGGGCTTGTCGAAAATTCCAAAACCGAAGAATACCGATGATATCCCGACCACCGTGCTCCTTCCAGCCTTTATGATCAGCGAGCTGAAGACGGCTTTCCAGATGGGGTTTGTCCTTTTTCTTCCCTTTCTGGTCATCGATGTGGTGGTCTCGAGCATCCTGTTATCGATGGGGATGATGATGCTTCCGCCCGTGATGATCTCAATGCCTTTCAAAATCCTGCTCTTCGTCCTGGTCGACGGCTGGCATCTCATCGTGGGCTCGATGGTAAAGGGTTTTTATTGAATCCCCGAGCCTATGGAAGAAGTTAATAAAATTTTTCATTCGGAGAAACGAAGATGAATCCTGAACTTGTGGTTCGCATTGCAAAAGACGCAATCGAGATCGCTCTCTACCTCTCCCTGCCGATCATGGGAGTGGGGCTGGTGGTGGGATTCCTCGTCAGCCTTTTTCAGGCAGTCACCCAGATGCACGAGGTTACACTCACCTTTGTCCCGAAGATCGTTGCCGTGCTGCTCACCCTGCTCGTTCTCATGCCCTGGATGATGCAGAAGATGGTCTATTATACGGAACAATTGCTGATTCAGTTGCCCGGGTTTGCACGATGAGAGGAAACGACTTCGATGGTCAATGACTTTTCCCGGTGGACCGCAGATCTGTTTCAGACCTGGCTCCTCGTTCTGATGAGGGTTGCGCCGATCGTCTTTATGATGCCCCTGTTTTATTCGCGGAACATCCCTGCCAGGGTGAAAGCCGGATTGACACTGATCATCAGCCTGGCGCTTCTGCCTACGGTCAAGGTCGAGATGGGACGATTCCCGTCCGAGCCATTGAGCTTCGGCTTCTTCGCGCTCTCCGAATTGATGATCGGATTTCTATTGGGTTTCTCAGTCCGTCTGATCTTTGCCGGCCTCCAGATTGCAGGCGAACTGGCAGGATTCCAGATGGGGTTCGGTATGGCAAAGGTCATGGACCCCCAGTCCGGCAGCGAATCGACCGTGGTCACGGGATTCTATTACATGATTGGACTCCTTCTCTTTTTGACGGTAGACGGACATCACTGGTTTTTTAAAGCCCTCGCGCAGAGTTTTCAACTCCTTGCACCCGGGGAGTTCGAACCACGGGAGGGACTGGCACAGCTCTTCATTCGTCTATCGGGAAAGATGTTTGTGCTGGCGATTAAGATCGTGGCACCTATTCTGGCCATTATGATGCTGGTACAGATTGCCATGGGGATCATTGCGAGGATGATTCCCCAGGTGAATGTCTTGATGACCAGTTTCCCGGTGACGATCAGTCTGGGGCTTATCTTTTTGGGGCTTTCGGTGGAGCTTTTCTGGCCCGTTCTCAAAAACCTGTTGGATGAATCGGGCAGGGGATTGGCGACCACCCTGTTGCCCCTGATGAAGGGACCATAATGGCAGAAGAGTCTTTCTCAGAGCGAACCGAGCAAGCCACGCCGAAAAGGCGTGAAGATGCGAGAAGAAAAGGCCAGGTGGCGAAAAGCCGGGAGATCCCTTCGATCTTTATCCTGTTAGGAGGGGCTTCAATTCTGTTTCTTTTCGGCTCTTACCTCTATCGGCACTTTTCCGAGCTTATGGTTCGATTCTTTAAACAGACGGGAGTTAGGTCTTTTTCTCTCGAGATGGTTCAGACCCTCAATGTAGAGCTGATTCGCTCCCTCCTTCTGATTATTTCTCCGATTCTCATCACGACGTTGGTCCTATCGGTCCTCGGCCATTACGTTCAAAGCCGGACGCTTTTGGCGACAGAAGCCTTAAAATGGGACTGGTCCAAACTCAATTTCATTAAGGGGTTGAGAAAACTCTTATCCATTCAATCCTTGGCGGAATTGTTGAAATCGATCCTTAAATTGCTGATCATCGGCGGAGTTGCGTATGTCACGATTAAGAAGGAACTGCCCGGCCTTTTGCTTCTGACAGATCAGGAACCGGAGGCCATTCTGAACTATGTCCGCTCCATCTCCTGGGGCCTCCTGCTTCGAATCGGCATGGTCATGGTTGTTCTTGCGGGCCTGGATTATCTTTTCCAACGCTGGACTTATGAAAAGAATCTCCGGATGACCAAACAGGAGGTGAAGGAGGAGTTCAAACAGACCGAGGGAGATCCGATTGCCAAATCGAGAATACGAAGCCTCCAACGTCAGTTGGCCAGGAGGCGAATGATGGCAGAGGTTCCAAAAGCGGATGTGATCATCACCAACCCCACCCATCTGGCCGTGGCCATCTTCTATCAGGTGAAGAAGATGGAAGCGCCCAAGGTATCGGCCAAGGGCTCCGGTTATATCGCGGAGAAGATCGTCGAGGTGGCAAGGAAGCATCACATTCCCGTGATCGAAAATAAACCCTTAGCCCGGATCCTCTACAAGACCGTCGAGATCGGTCAGATGATTCCGGCCAGCTTCTACCGCGCCGTGGCCGATATTCTGGCCTATGTCTACAGGATGAAGAACAGGACGTTATAAAGAGATGAGCGAAAAGACAGCCTCTTCGTTGCCCCTTCAGGTCAGCAACCACAGGATCCACCAGGCGGACCTTTATTTAGCCGGAGGGGTTGTCTCTATTCTGTTAGTGATGATCCTTCCCCTTCCTGCTCTTCTGCTGGATATTCTCCTTTCGTTGAGCATCACCTTCTCGCTGATCATTCTGTTGACCTCCCTCTACATTAAGACCCCACTTGAGTTTTCGACCTTTCCTTCGCTTCTTCTGGTGACCACCCTGTTCAGGCTTTCACTCAATATCGCCACGACCCGTCTGATCCTGCTCCATGGAAATGAAGGGACGGCCGCAGCCGGCGATGTGATCAAATCCTTCGGCCATTTTGTTATCGGCGGAAGCTATCTGGTGGGATTTATCATCTTCATCATTCTGATCATCATCAATTTTATCGTCATCACCAAAGGAGGCAGCCGAATTGCAGAGGTGGCCGCCCGGTTCACCCTTGATGCCATGCCTGGAAAGCAGATGAGCATCGACGCAGACCTCAACGCCGGAATGATCGACGAAAATGAGGCGCGGCGAAGAAGGGCGCTGATCGCCCGGGAAGCCGATTTTTACGGGGCCATGGACGGAGCCAGCAAATTTGTCAGAGGAGAGGCGATTGCCGGCCTGCTCATCATGATCATCAATATCGTGGGAGGGTTCATCGTCGGCGTCGTTGAGTACAACATGGCTTTTCTCTCGGCCGCTCAAACCTTCACCATTCTGACGATCGGAGATGGATTGGTTTCACAAATTCCGGCGCTGATGATCTCGACGGCCGCAGGCATCATCGTCAGCCGCGCAGCCTCCGAGCACAACATGGGAAAGGAGCTGGGAAACCAGTTCAAGCTTCAGCCCCAGGCCATCAGCCTTTCTGCCGGCATCCTCTTCTTTTTGGGAGTGATTCCCGGTCTTCCCCATATTCCTTTTATCGGCCTCTCTCTGGTGATCGGCCTCTTAGGCTACACCGTTTTTAAGGAACAGAAGAAGATGGAGAAAAAGCAAGCCGAAGAGGCGCAGAAGCTGGCCCCGCCGCCTTCTCCGGAGCAGGTCGAATCGTTCTTAACGTTGGACCGCCTGGAGCTGGAGGTGGGTTATGGATTGATCCCGATCGTCGATGAAGAGCAGAACGGAGATCTGTTAGAGAGGATCCGCTCCATCCGGCGCCAGTTTGCGACGGAGCTCGGACTGATCGTGCCTCCCCTTCGGGTCAGGGACAACCTCCAGATGAAACCGGGAGAGTATCGAGTCCTCATCAAAAGCAACGAGGTGGCTCGAGGGGAGATGATGCCGGGTTATGTCATGGCCCTCAGCCCGGGCGAGGTGAAGAGAACGCTGGACGGCATTCCGACCCAGGAGCCGGTCTTCAGGCTTCCGGCCTTATGGGTTCCTGAGAAGAAGAAGGATGAAGCCCAGTTTGCAGGATATACCGTGGTCGACATTTCAACCATCATCACCACCCACCTGACGGAAACTCTGCGGTCCCATGCCGACGAGCTTCTGGGCAGGCAGGATGTCCAGAAATTACTTGATCGTCTGGCTCAACAGTTTCCGAAGGCGGTCGAGGAGTTGACTCCTCAGCTCCTTCCTCTGGGGACGGTGCAGAAGGTCCTTCAAAATCTCTTGAAGGAGCGCGTCTCCATCCGGGACCTTTTGACCATTGTGGAGACCCTGGCCGATTACGGGCTTCTTACCAAAGATCCTGAGATTCTGACCGAATATGTCCGCCAGAAGCTGGCCCGCTCTATCATCAAGCAGTATGAGACTTCGGAAGGGGTTCTGCCCCTCGTCACTCTCGATCAATATACAGAGGATCTGTTAAGGGATCGCGTTCAAAAAGGGGAATACGGGGTCAATCTTTCCCTGGACCCCGGTCTCGCGCAGAAGATGGTGATGAACATCCATCAAGCTCTCGAACGAATGACGCACCTCAATTATCAACCCGTTATTCTTTGCTCCCCCGTGTTGAGGAGACATTTGAAACGGTTGCTCGACCGCCTTCTTCCCCAGGTTGTGGTCCTCTCCCATAGCGAATTGCCTCCTCAGACAAAGATTCAGGCGATGGGGACAGTGACCATGTCATAAACGTTGAAAGGTAAAAGGACCAAGGTAATAAACAGAGCGATGCGCTGGATTAAGGGACATGGAAGAGTGGGATTGAGACAAAAAAAAAGATGAAGAGCGAGGGAGTTTTTCATGCAGATCAAACAATATGTGGCAAGAGATATCCAGGAAGCATTGAAAAAGGTGAAAGAAGAGATGGGATCGGAGGCGATCATCCTATCAACGAAGAAGACCAAGGGCTCTCTTCAGGGGCCCGGGATTTATTCGCCGTCGATGATAGAAGTGGTAGCTGCGGTTGACCGGCCTTTCCAATCTTCGTCTGGATTCTCCGGATGGAATTCAATGGCCTGGCCTGCCGGAGCCCAAAAAGGAAAAGAGCCGGGGTTGCCGGAAGAGGAGCTGTTCATCCAGAAGATCCTTTCCGCCGGCCTATTCCCGGAGTTTGTCCAGGGATTGGCCGAAGAGATCCGGTCCTTCGAAAAGAAGTCATCGACTAAAAATTTAACCGAGGCTTATCGAGGACTTCTCAACTGGAGACTGATGGAAAGCGTGGAGGTGCCTGAGCCCTCGTTTAACGCGCCCAGGATATGGTCGTTTATCGGACCGACGGGGATCGGCAAAACGACCACCCTGGTCAAACTGGCGGCCCATTTTCGTTTGAAGGTGACAGACCGGATCGCTCTGATCACGACCGATACCTATCGCATCGGAGCGGTTGAGCAGCTGAAGCAGTATGCGCAAATCTTGCGACTTCCCCTGGAAACTGCCTACCATCCGGAAGAGCTCAAGCAGATCATCGAGAGAAACAGAGACCAGGATCTCCTGCTCATCGACACCCCCGGCAGAAGTCCTCAGATTCCAAAGTCGATCGAAGAACTGAGGGATTTTCTGACTGTCCATCCGAATATCGAAAATCATCTCATTCTCAGCGCAACCACAAAGGATAGCGATCTGGAATGGATTGTCGATCGGTTCCGACTTATCCCCATCTCCAGTTACATCTTTACCAAGATCGATGAGACCACGCACTACGTTCCTCTTTTCAACCAGTTAATCCGGTTTAAAAGGCCCCTCTCCTATTTGACCAAAGGGCAGAGCGTTCCGGAGGACATTGAACCGGCAACGAAGCCGAGGGTGGCCCATATGGTGCTTAACGCCATCGCATGGAATTGATGAGGCGAACCCCGTTAGAAAGCCTTCGACTTTCCAACGGGACAGCTCACACGGGGCCTGAAATCCCGTGTTCGCTACGAAAGGAATCTTATCTTCATCCCCGCAGCAGAGCTACGGGGCTTTCTAACGGGGTAAATTTGGATGGACCAGGCAGAAGGATTACGAACGATGATGAAACAAACCGTTGAACAGAATACACCCTCGTCTTCACTTTCAAGGGCCGGAGAGGCCGGGGTTATGCTCCACTGTCCGAAGGTGATCTCCGTTACCAGCGGAAAAGGCGGGGTGGGCAAGACCAATGTCGTTGTCAACCTCGCTCTCGCCTTCACCCGGCTGGGAAAGAAGGTGATGGTGCTGGACGCAGACCTGGGATTGGCCAATATCGACGTACTGCTGGGATTAACTCCCTTGTATACGGTCGAACATCTCTTAGGACGGGAAAAGAGTTTTTCGGAGATACTGATCGAGGGGCCGGGAGGAATGCGGATCCTGCCCGCCAGCTCAGGAGTGTTCAGCCTGGTTGATCTGAACGAGACGCAAAAACTATTCCTGCTGGATGAGATCGACTTCATGGCAGAGAGCATCGATGTCTTGCTGATCGATACTGGAGCGGGCATCTCCTCCAATGTCCTCTATTTCAATATGGCGGCTCAGGATTCGATCGTCATTGCCACTCCCGAGCCCACCTCGATGACGGACGCCTATGCCCTGATGAAGGTTTTGTCGGCCCGGTGTCAGAAGAAAAATTTTATGATGCTCGTCAATTTCGTTTCGGATGAGGAAGAGGCAAAGGGGGTCTTTAAAAAAATCAGCAAGGCTGCCGACCATTTTCTGAAGAGCCTGTCGATCGATTACCTGGGGTTCATTCCCTTCGATGAGAAACTTCCTCTGGCGGTCAGACACCAGAGACCCGTTCTCGAAATCTATCCAAAGGCGCCTTCGAGCAGGTGTTTTGAGAATTTGGCCAGAGCCCTCTTCGAGAGACCTTCGATATCCAACGCCACCGGCGGCATCCAGTTTTTCTGGAAGAGGCTGTTTCAATCCCAGGACCATCTGCGCCAGGAGGAAGGGATCGTTTGAAAGCTAAAACTTTTTACCCACAGGAGAGTTTCCCAACGGAGCATCTCGTAACGGTCCAAAAGCCGAAGGGTCAGGATCGCAACGCATTGATCCTGCAATATGGACCTTTGATCAAGTATATCGCTCATCGGCTGGCCATGAGGCTTCCCTCTCATATCTCCATCGATGACCTGATCAGCGCCGGCGTGATCGGTCTGATGGACGCCATTACGAAATTCGATCCGGACAAAAAGGTAGAGTTTAAGACCTATGCCGAGTTCCGGATTCGCGGCGCAATGCTCGATGAATTGAGATCCATGGATTGGGTGCCCCGGTCCGTAAGACAGAAGGCCACCCAGATCGAGAAGACGATCAACCAACTAGAGATGAAGAAGGGGAGGGCAGCAGAGGACGAGGAGATCGCTTCCGAGATGGGCATTTCTCTGGATGTCTATTATGAGATGATGAAGGATCTTCAGTGCCTCTCCCCTGTGGATCGGGAGGTTATTCAGAAGAGATATCCCCGGCTCTCACTCGAAGATATCCTGGAAACCTTGCCTGACAACGAAGAAAATGATCCCTTTCATCAATACAGACTGAAGGAGTTAAAGAAAGTTTTAGCGCGGGCGATCGATGAGCTCTCTTCGAAAGAGAGGATGGTTATTTCGCTCTATTATTACGAAGAGCTGACGTTGAAAGAGATCGGAGAGACGCTCGATTTAACCGAATCGAGAATCTGTCAGATTCATACGAAAGGGGTCTTAAAGTTGAGAGCCCGGTTGAAACGCTTTATGGAAAACGAACGTTAGAAGAGGGATATGATTCCAGCCAAAGGAGAAGAAAGATGCCTGATTCAAAGATGAACATTTTATTGGTAGACGATTTTTCGACGATGAGGAAGATCATCAAAAATATCCTCGGGCAGCTCGGGTACGTCAATATCCACGAGGCCGAAGACGGGGTGGCCGCTCTGGAAGTCCTGAAAAAAGAGAAGATCCACTTCGTTATCTCGGACTGGAATATGCCCCAGATGACCGGCCTGGAGCTGTTGAAAGCGGTCCGGACCAGCGAGGAATGGAAGGATTTGCCGTTTCTCATGGTCACTGCGGAAGGGCAGAAGGAGCATATCGTGGAGGCGGTGAAGTATCGTGTAAGCAATTATATCGTCAAACCCTTCACCGCTGAAACCATGACCGAGAAGATCAATAAGATCTTTGAAGGAAAGTAACCCCATGGCTGACGAGATCGGAACCTCGGGGAAGCTCTACGGCCTCTTACCGGCGGATCATATGAAAGAATCCGGGGGGGAAGCCCCAGGCCAGGAGAACCTCCTGCGGGGGAAGAAGAAAAGGCGTAAGGAGAAGCCTCCAGCCGAGATGGATCAAGAAGAAGAACTTCTTGATCCAACAGACGACCCAGCTTCAGGAAAGATATTAGACATTGTCATCTGACCTCTCTTGACTGTTGAAAAAATGAGGAGGAGAAAAATGGAAACAGGGATGGTTGGGCTCTTAAACTTAACAGGTATAGAGATGGGGTTGATCCTTTTGGCAGGGTGCATCCTTCTTTCACTCATCATCATGATCGCCTATTTCAGAAAGGTGATGGCATTGCTCAAGGGGCCGAGACCGGTTTATAAGGATTCTGATCACATCAAAGAATGGGTTCAGGAATCGGAAGCTATCTACGAAAAGCTTTTGAAGGCCCTGGAAGAAAGGAAGGAGATTGCGAACAGGTTGATCACACAGCTCGACACAAGAATCGAGACACTCCGTTCCATGTCGATCGGGATAGATCGGGAAACGGTTCCGATTGCCGAGGAGATTCCCGGTCATCAACGGGAAGGGGAGGTCATGATGATGGCCGAAGAAGGCAGGGATTTCTCAGAGATTTCCAAACAGACAGGGCTTTCCGTGGGAGAAATCCAGCTCATCATCAATTTAAAGAGATGCCAGGGATCTTCCCCATTCAAAATTGCATAGGAAACAAGATATCAGGCAAAAAATAGTTCTCCTCCGACGGTAAGGGTAAATACGTCTGTACTGACTTTCGGTTGCATCTTTCTTTTTTTAAATCTTTTAACCAAGTTTCTGGGTATGATCATGGTTCGACAACCCCTCGGCCATAAGAGATTGCTTTGAAAAAGATCCAATTCCCTTCTCTTTCCTCCCTTGATCTGATTCGTCTCGATTCTCCCCCAGGAAAGGACCTTCCCTCTTTCCGTATAGGCCAGGTCCTCCAGGGAAAGGTGATGGAGGTGGTCGATGATCGAAATGCGGTGATCCGCATGGAAGGACGTGATCTCTCCGTTGAGAGCCGAATCCCTTTGTGCAAGGGAATGGAAGGATTTTTCGAGGTCAAAGGGGTCGATCCACAAATTATTCTCAAACTTCTTCAACCGGAAGAGATGAGCCTTCTGGATGCTGAGAGATGGCTCAAGGCCTTTCTGATGGCGGATCTTTCGAAAGAGGATCTGTCGGAAAGATTATCACTTCTATGGAAAACAGGGACAGAAGAAATGGCTCCTGCGGTTCGGGAGACCATGGATCGTTTGCTGAGCCTGTGGAGTTCTTTTTCTCCTTCAAGGCCTTTTGCATTCGATCCGGCACAGGTCCAGGAGATGGTCAGACGCTCCGGTCTCTTTTTTGAGCAGCAGATGGGAAGGTTGATCGAGGATGGCAGTCAAAGCCGGTTTGAAGAAGCGCTGGGAAGGGATGTAAAGGGATTGCTGGCTCAATTGAAGGTTCAGCTCGAAACCTCCTCGATGGCCCGGACCTCAGGCCCCGACCCCTCCAGACATGAAGAACTCCTGGAGGGTGTAAATCATCTTCTTCACAAGATCGAAGGCTACCAGCTGTTACATTCTTCCTCTCCTGCCGGGACTCAGGAAAAGATATTTCTTCTTCTTCCCTTCTGGATTCATGAACGACTTCAGCTCGTTGACCTCTATCTCTCTCTTTCCCAATCCGGATCGGGTCGTTCGGAGCCCGAAGGGATGTCTATGCTCTTTTTGCTCCATTTACCAGAGTGGGGAAGGATGAGCATCGAGGTTAGGATGAGCGGAAAAAAACTATATGGTCGATTTCTTTTCTCCTCTGATGAGGTGACTTCCTTCTTCGGCGGGGCGATCGATCAACTTCGATCGAGACTGCTTCATCTTGGATTTCACTCCGAGATGCAGGTCTCCACACAGGCTCCGGAGAAGATCGTAGAAAGTTTTCTGAACGAGATGAAGGGAGATGACAGATCGTTATTGAATCTCGTGGTCTGATCATTCCGCCCTATTGAGCAAAGGAGTGGTCCTATGGGACAACCGAAACCGGTTAAAAAGGCGGTTGCACTCAAGTATACTCCAAGTCGCGATCAGGCCCCGCGGGTGGCGGCCAAGGGTCAGGGTTTGCTTGCCCAGAAAATCATCGAACTGGCCAGGCATCATGGCATTCCTATACAGGAAGATCCGGCTCTGGTCCAGGTACTGGCACAACTCGATTTCCATCAAGAAATCCCTCCGGAGGCGTATCTGGTCGTGGCCGAGATTCTGGCCTTTGTCTATTCGATGAATCAGAGGTGGACTTCGCTCCAGCCACGAAAGGGGTAGGAAAAAAATTCCCTATGGTCCTTAATTTTAGGCATCTCTTTGCCTGCCAAAACCATAAAAACATTGGTTGAAAAATGGCAATCTATTGGAAATAGATGGGATTTGACGATTGGCACATGCTTTGCATTTTTTGAAATCAACGGGGAGGGGATTGATGATGAGACCATCGATAAATTTGTTCACTTCTGGAGCGATTCGTCAGGAAAGGCGATTTCAGCTGATTTCTCAGAACTTAAGCAATGTACAAACGGTGGGTTACAAAAAGGATGTTCCTGTCTTTTCAACCCTTTTGTTTGATGCCATCGAGTCCTCCGGGGGTGAAAAGCACGATCCCTCCGTCGTTTCCTTTCAGCAGGGGTCGATTGAAAAGACCGGGAACAACCTTGATCTGGCCATTGAGGGAGAAGGGTTTTTCAAGGTGATGACGCCCAACGGGATTCGATATACTCGGGCAGGCCATTTCAAGTGCGACCGCGAGCAGAGATTGACCCAGGCAGACGGGTTTCCTGTCCTCGGGCAGAACGGAGAAATCAGGGTGAGCGGGAAAGAGATGGTCGTGGATAAGGATGGCACCATCAAACTGAATGGCGAAGAGGTGGACCGAATCGCCCTGGTCACCTTTGCCGATCCGGTCCGGTTGAGAAAAGATGGAAACAATCTTTTCGCTCCGGAGGCTCCTGACGGGGAACAGAAGGTTGAATCGGCCTCTGTTCTTCAGGGTTACCTCGAACAGTCGAATGTCAATCCGATCGAAGAGATGGTGAGACTGATCGATTCCCTCAGGACCTATGAGTCCTGCTTGAAGGTGATTCAATCCCGGGATGAGCTGAATGGAAAAGTGGTCAATGACATGGGCAGGGTTTAGGCATTTATAATGGCCCCCCTAAGACGTGCTTCTCAAGATCGTTTCGACGATTCGAAAGGATTTGGTTTCGATCAGTCAAGTCATTTAAACAAGGAGGTGGCAGGAAGATGATACGAGGACTCTGGACGGCGGCCACGGGCATGGCCTGTCAGCAGACGAATATCGATGTGGTGGCCAACAATCTCGCCAATGTGAATACCAGCGGATTTAAGAAGAGCCGGGCCAATTTTCAGGACCTGATGTATCAGAACATCCGAACCGCGGGAGCCTCAACGGCCGGAGGAGGGCAGATCCCTTCTGGAATCCAGGTGGGAATGGGAGCCAAGGTCGTCTCAGTGGAAAAACTTTTTCTCCAAGGGGATTATGCCAACACTAAAAATCAACTCGATGTGGCGATTGAAGGGAAAGGTTTTTTTAAGCTTTCCAGCAACGGCAGAGAGGTTTATACCCGGTCCGGAGCCTTCAAACTAGATAAAGACGGGTATCTCTGCGACAGCCACGGAAACAGGCTCCAGCCCGAATTTACGGTTCCGGCAAGGACCGTGACGATTACGATCGATTCTGGAGGGAAGCTTGTGGCTTCAGGTTCGGACGGCAGAGAGCTCGGAAGCGTTCAGGTCCAATTATTTAACTTCCCCAACCCCGGCGGATTGAGGAGCATCGGACAGAATTTATTCATTCCCAGCGAAGCGTCCGGAGATCCAGTTCAGGGAAACCCGGGGATCGATGAATTCGGAACGCTCTCACAGGGGTTCCTGGAGATGTCGAACGTGGACGTGGTAGAGGAGATGATCAATATGATCATGGCCCAGCGCGCCTATGAGATCGGAAGCAAGGTCATCCAAGCCAGCGATGACATGCTCCAGATTGCCAATAACCTGAAAAGATAGGAGATGAATGGATGAGACGGGCCATCTTTACTTTGATCGCTCTGATTTTAGGAACATTTCTTAATTTGGGCTCCGAGGCATCGGGACAGTATTCTCTTTCCGTCGAAATCAACAGGGAAGAAAGAATTCTTGAACCGGATGAGGTCGCAAAAATTTTAGAAGCAGGTTTCCAGACCATCTACCCCGAGAAGAAATACCGAATCGAGGTCAAAGCGATTCATGGCTATGAGAAGATAGGACTTCCCTCCGGAGCGGTCTCCTGTGATATCCTTATCTCCGAACAGGCCCGCCGCGGAGGAAATATCTACGGTTTTCTCCTTTTTCGAGCGAATGGTCGAGAAGTAGGGAAGACTAGGGTGAATGCCCGGGTCGATATCTATACGAATGTGATCGTGGCTGCACATTATCTGGGAAGACACCATGAGATTCAGGCAAAAGATATGCAGCAAGCAAGCCGAAGCCTCTTCCTCCTTCCTTATGACTTCCTCAGCAACATAGAGGAGGTTAAAGGAAAGAGGGTAACCATTGCTGTGAACCGAGGGGAGGTCCTGCGAGCCGGAATCGTCGAGGAACCGCCGCTGCTTAGAAAAGGGGACCGGGTGATGCTGCTCGTGGAGAATAACCAGATCAAGGTTACTACCGCAGGGGAAGTCAAAGAAGAGGGACGGAGGGGAGACCGTATCAGACTAGTCAACCTCTCAAGCAGAAAAGAGGTTTTAGGCCGAGTGCTCAATGAACACACTGTTCAGGTTGATTTTTAAACGGACTGGCTGCCAAAACGAACATGGGAATCCGTTCTCCAAGCCCTTTTGAACGAGGGTGTACTCAATGTCTGGGCCATATAAACAGAGAGATGAGAGGTGAAAAGAAGATGAAAGTGTCTTCAATAATGATCGGGCGGAAGAAGACGGTTGGGCTTCTGATGGTGTTCCTCCTTTTAACAGGGTGTATGACGTCTCAGGCCAAACGGCCGGTTCCCATGGACCTTGAAAAAGAGGTGAAATCAGCCTATTCTCGGCCTGCGGCGGTGAGGGAAGAAGGGTCTCTCTGGTCTTCTGTCCAACCGAACAATCTTTACAGCGACGTGAAGGCCAGAAGCGTGGGGGATATCGTCACGATCAACATTGTGGAATCGTCCAGCGCATCGAAGAATGCGGAAACTAAAACAGAGAGGAACTCCGGTGTGAAGGCCAACTGGAGCGGCCTTTTCGATCTCATCACGAGCGGATGGAAAATACATAAAGTTCCCATTGGGACGAATCATGAAATCGATCTATCAAATAATTTTGATGGAAAAGGGGAGACCACCCGCACGTCTTCCATGACCGCCTATATCACCGCGCGGGTGGTCCATGTGTTGCCGAACGGAAATTTAGTGATTCTGGGGACGAGACAGATTCAGGTCAACCATGAGAACCAGTATATCACCCTTCAGGGGATCATCCGGCCGGAAGACATCTCTTCGAGCAATGTGATCCTTTCCACCTTCGTAGCGGAGGCTGTGATTGAGTTAAATGGAACCGGAGCGGTCAGTGATAAACAGAGCCCTGGATGGCTGGCCAGGATCATCGACTGGGTATGGCCATTTTAAAAAGGTGAGACGATGAAAAGATATTCGATCTTGATCCTGGGAATTTTGCTTCTTGCTTCTCCGATCGAGGCGGCCCGCTTGAAAGATATCTCCGCCTTCAAGGGAGTGAGAACGAACCACCTCTTCGGATACGGGTTGGTTGTGGGGCTCAACGGCACCGGTGACGGGTCGAGCAGTGAATTCACCATCCGTTCCATCGTCAATATGCTCGAAAGAATGGGGGTCCATATCGATCAGGAGAAACTGAACCAGGTTAAACCCAAGAACATCGCCGCCGTGATGGTGACCTCCACCCTCCCTCCCTTCGCCAGAGCCGGAAGCAGGATTGATATTACGGTGTCGTCGATCGGAGATGCGAAGAGCCTTCAGGGAGGGACATTGCTTCTGACCCCTCTCAAAGGAGTGGACCAGCAGGTCTATGCCCTGGCCCAGGGTCCCATCCTCACCGGGGGATTCGCGGCCGGAGGAGCAGCCGGCGGAGGCGTTCAGAAAAATCACCCCACCGTGGGAATGATCACAAAAGGCGCGCTCATCGAGAAAGAAGTGCCGGTGAATCTCAACGGGAAGAAAGAACTCTTCCTCACGCTCTTTAATCCGGATTTTTCAACGATTGAAAAGACGAAAGAGGCGATCAACCTCTCTCTCAACGGTTTTTATGCCACCTGCCTCGATTCAGGGACCCTTTCCATCACCGTTCCAGATACCTATCAGGAGCGGGTAACGGAATTGATCGCATCGCTCGAGAAGGTGGAAGTCGTTCCGGATACCGTGGCCAAGATCATCATCAATGAGAAGACGGGGACGATCGTTCTGGGAGAAAATGTCCGTATCTCAACGGTCGCTGTGGCCCATGGCAATCTCAACATTCAGGTCAAGGAAAGCTCTAATGTTTCACAGCCTTCGCCTTTTGCTCCCCCTGCGCCCAAAGGAACCGAGACAGCCGTCGTTCCCCCGGGAAGCGGGACCGTGGTTACTCCCGGAGGGGCGACTGTCGTGACGCCCGAATCGAATGTTACGGTTAAAGAGGAAGGGAAGGCGCTGCTGATCGTTTCAGGGGGAGTGAACCTTGGAGAGTTGATCCGGGCGCTCAATGCCATAGGAGCCACTCCCCGAGACCTCATCTCTATCTTGCAGAGCATCAAAGCCGCCGGAGCCCTCCAGGCGGACTTGGAGATATTTTAGAGATAAAGGAGGAAGCGAAATTTGCCGATAGAGATAACCAAAGAGCCATCCCCTCCATTCTCCCCGCTGGAGAGGGGGAACCATAGAAAGAATGACGAGAAGAGGCTTGAGAAGGCCTGTATGGAGTTCGAATCGATCTTAATCTATCAGATGATAAAAACGATGCGGCAGACGATTCCCCAAGCAGGGTTCATGCCCGACAGCAAGGAGAGAAATATTTTTCAGGGCCTTTTTGATGAAGAGATTAGCAGGGCCGTTTCCAAAAGAGGCGGACTGGGTGTGGGAAAGACCCTCTATCAGCAGATGCGAAAGAACAAGGGGGAGATCCTTACAAAAGAAGGAGGCTCGAAATAGCCATGAAAGAGTCTAACCAGGAGATGGATCTCTTATTTCACCTCCTCGACCAGGAGGTATTGAATTATGATCAGCTGATCAAAGAGATAAAGAAGGAAGCAAAATTCCTGAGGGCAGGCGACACAGAATCCCTCATTCGATCGGTTAAAGCGATTGATGACTGCATCAAAACAATTCGAATCATTGAGGGGGAGGTCCAGAGAACGGCTGAAACAATCCTCAATGGTCTTGGAAAAGAAGGAAGGGGGCGGGCGCTTTCATGTCTCTCGTCCCTTCTGCCCCCTACTCATCAGAGTCGTCTCTCTTCCTATCAGAGGACGCTTTTACAGCTCAAGGATTGGGCCGGACAGATCAACGATCAGAATAAGTCGTTTATCCAGGAATTCTTAGGCTATTTGGGAGACATTTTCTCTCTTCTTGTCAGTCCGGCTTATGAATCGCCAGGCTACCTTCAAACAGGCCGGAAAAGACCATCCACCCTGCTTCCTTATGCATTGAATAAAGAGGTATAGACATGTCGGGTATCAGCAGTGTCCTGAATGTAGCGAAAGGGGCCTTGATGGCTCAGCAACAGTCGATGGCCGTGGCCGGTCACAATATCGCCAATGTGAATACCCTCGGGTATTCACGGCAGGCCGTTCTTCTGGAATCGAGCTCCTCCTTTTCAATGGCTCGAATAAAGATAGGCATGGGGGTACAGGTCAATTCGGTGGTCCAATATGTGGACCAGTTCATCGAGCGAACGATCCGCCAAAAGGTATCGTTCCTTAACGAGTATGAATCAAAAGCCCACGTTCTTTCTTATATGGAGACGATCTTTAATGAAACTTCAGGTCAGGGTTTGACCCAGGTGATCAATGAATTCTGGGACGCCTGGCAAGACTTGGCGAACAACCCCGGAAGGATTCCTGAGAGAACGGCCTTGTTAGAGAAAGCGGAGATTCTTAGCCGGCGGTTCAACTCCATGCGGGATGATCTGGACCAGAGTAAACAGAACATGAACCTCAACCTTGGAAAATCGATCGGGACATTGAACGGTGTGACGAAAAAAATTGCCGAATTGAATGAAAAGATCGTTCTGGCAGAGTCGTCTAAAACCCCGGCCAATGATCTTAGAGATCAAAGGGCTAATTTAGTGCAGAAGGTTTCGGAATTGGTCGGGACGGTCTACCTGGAGGATGACGATGGCTCCTATTCGGTCTTTACGACAGACGGGACCTTGCTGGTCAATAAGAACCAGAGCTGGGAATTGAGCCAATCCGGGAATAGCGTCTATTGGAATAATATCCCTTCCGATATCAGCAAAAAGCTCTCAGGAGGAGAGATCGGGGCCTGGCTCGATTTCCGGGACGAGGTCATCCCCCAGTACATCGCCAATTTGGATGAATTGGCAGGGACGATCATCTTTGAGGTAAACGATCTCCATTACAGCGGGTTTGCGTTGAACGATGCGGTGGGGCAGAAGACCTTTTTCGTCTCAAACACCGGCGATAATTATGTCGCCCATACTCCCGGCGCCAGCTTTTCAGGAGCAGCGCGTTATATTGCCTTAAGCACGGATGTAAAAGGCATTCCAGCCAATATTGCAGTGGCCGGGATATCCGGGGGCGCGCCCGGAGACAACGAGAACGCCCTGAAGATCTTATCCCTCCAGACGGATGCATCCATTCAGATCAGAAAGTGGACTTACAAAGACCGCGGAGAGACGATTACGAACAGCCTCCAGACCGCGACCATCGATGATTACTACCGGACCTTCACAGGGGAGATCGGGATCCTTGGGAGGGAGTTTATTCAGAATCAAGAATTTCAACAGGCGATGATGGACCACCTCACTGAATTGAGGGACTCGGTCTCCGGCGTGAACCTGGATGAAGAGATGACCCAACTGATTCAGATCCAACGGGCTCATGATGCAGCCGCCAAGCTGGTGGCGATTGCCGACGAGATGCTGCAATCGATACTCCAGATGAGATAAAGGGGAAAGAATGAGAGTAGCGACGAAAACATTCTATGAGGGAGTTCAGCAGAGGATCTCCCGTCTATCGAGCGAGCTAAATGAGATCAATAAAAAGATATCCTCCGGAAGGAATATCAACCGGCCTTCGGATGATCCTCTTGGCCTGATCGACTCACTCGGACTGAAATCGACCCTCTCGCAGGCGGATCAGTATCTTCGAAATCTTGAGATGGGGAAGTCATGGCTCAATCTCATCGAATCAGCGATGGACCAGAGTGGTGAGTTGGTGGGCCGAGCCATCGAGATTGGAATTCAAACGGCCAACGATACACAGAGCCCTGAGACGAGAGCCCAGGCCGCAATAGAAGTTGGCCATTTGTTGGATCAAGCCATTGCCCTGGGCAACACCCAATTAGGGGGATATTACATTTTTGCGGGTTACGAAACCCTCACTCCCCCCTTTTCAAAGGTGGTTGTCGGAGGGATCGAGACAGCCCAGTACAATGGGGATGGCAACGATTTTAATATTCAGATCGGAAAGAACGAGACCATAGCCATTGGGAAGAACGGGCAGACGGTCTTTATCAATTCGAGTCTGTTTGATATCTTGGGAACGTTGAAAAAAGCCCTTGAAGACAATGATGTGGCGACAGTACGACTCCAGTTGGACAATCTGAAAACAGCCGGAGATTATCTTCAGAACCATATGGCGGATGCAGGGGCCAAAGCGAATCGGATAGAGGGGAAAGAAAGCGCCCTGACCACTTTAAGGCTCAATCTCAAAGACCGGCTTTCTCAGGTTGAAGATACGGACCTTGCAGAGCTCGTCACCGAATTGAGAGCCAAAGAGTTAGCTTATGAAGCGGCTCTGATGTCCGCCGTTAAAATTACCGAATTGAGTCTCATTAACTTCCTGCGTTAATCTTCAGGGATAAGGACATTTTTGCCAGGGAGGGTGAAAATGCTAATTTTAACGAGAAGGATTGGTGAATCGATCACCATTGGCGGGAACATTAAAGTCTATGTGATCGATATCAAAGGAAGACAGGTACGGTTGGGGATCGACGCACCTTCTGATACCCATGTCTATCGTCAGGAGGTATATGAGAAAATCGTCGAAGAGAATAGGTTATCAGCTCAAATCGAGTTAACCTCTTTCAACCAGATCACAGAGAGAAAGGAGTGATCTCAACATTTGAAAGTATTGACTAGCCGCTTTGGGACGATTGATATTGATGAAGGGCAGATCATTCATATGCCCAATGGAATGATCGGATTTCCTGATGAAAAGAGGTATGTCCTTTTAGAGCATCGGAAGGGGTCTCCCTTCTTTTGGTTTCAATCGGTGGACAATGGATCTTTAGCCTTTGTTTTGATCGATCCTCTCACCTTTAAACCCGATTATGAAATTGAGATTGACCCGGAAGACTCGGCGGCCTTAGAATTGAGCCATGCTTCAAACGGCATCCAGACTTTAACGGTTGTAAATATTTCAAGCAACCCCCCGGCAGAAATCACGGCAAACCTCCTTGCCCCCATCGTCTTCAATGTCAGCCGACGACGAGCAAAGCAAATTGCCCTTTATCAGAGTCCCTATTCATGGAGACACCCGGTTTCCACCTGTGAAAATAAAAAACCCTGAAGGCCGCATTGAGCGGAACTTCAGGGCTTCATTTCGTTCGATTTGAAAATCGATCTATTCGATCAGATCGAGAATGGATTCTTTGACTATCTTTTCCGCAAGGATCTCGCTGTCCACGCGATACTGGCCATCCTCGATCCTTTTTTTGAGGTCAGAGATTTTTTCTGTTCTCACTTCAGGAGTTGTTTGAAGGACCTCATAGATTTTCTGCATCTCTCTGGATCGGGCCGAAAATTCAACTCTGTCCCTGGAAACAGTCTTGGCGTCCTTTTCTCCGGATTTCTGGTTTTTCTCCGCAGGATGGGTGGAATTGGCCTGGCCGACATTCTGCAACACGTTGCTTTTCTGGTGGATGTCAGAGATTTTCATAATTCACTCCTTATTCAAATGAGTTGTTCATTGATGAACACCTTCGCCATCTCATAAAGCTTTTTTTCCAACAGGGAGTTTTCGTTGGGGGGAAGATATTGTTTGACCCTGTCGTTGTTTTCACTTAGAACCTTGAAGGTCATCCCTTGTCCGTCACCCGAAGAGACATCGAGCGGCTGCCCGTACTCCTGGCTTAAACGTTTTAAGATAGTCTGAGCAGTGAAGTTACGGGGGGATCCGCTGGCAAGCTGGGTAACCATCTCATTGGCAATCTTGTCGATGATCAGCATCTTTTTGCTCTCCATAGATAAGGTCACTTCGTCCTTCTGATTGGCATTTTTAACGGTTTTCTCTTTTGAGATGCGGGACTTCACAGAGAGCTGCTGGCTATAAGCCCTTAAGACATGCTGGACATGGTAGTCGGTTAGGATCATAGCCTCCTCGTTCATCTTTCTTATCGTCTCCCCCTGAAAAAACTTTAGTCTTTTTTATGTTCGGCAGGCAAAAAATTCAGCTTTAAACTTTTAATCAGGCCATTTCTGCCGATTGATTGGCATGACCAAATCTAACCTATTTAAATTATTAATGAAAATTAATTATCCGAGATGGCACATGGCTTGCTATAGCTCAAGTTAAAGTTAAAGTTAAAGTTAAAGTGAGTTTTTTCGATAAGAATCATAAAGGTTTAATTTCCATAGAGAGAGCAATGGATAAGGAAAGTCAGCTCCTGACCATCTCGGAAGTCAGCAAGAGCCTCAATATCTCAAAGCATACCTTGCGGTTTTGGGAAAAAGAGTTCGGCGGGATTTTGATCTCCCAAAAAACTCAAGGCGGCCAGAGGCGTTATAACTATGAGCACCTGGTTGTGATCGAAGGGATTAAGAAACTGAGAGATCAGGGCATGAGCCTGTCGGATATCAAGAGGGAGCTCCATGATACCAGCAAAGAGGAGCGCTCAAATTCAAGCCGGATAGACCTCTTGGCACATCGGGTGGCCGAAGTGGTCAAGGTAGAAGTTTATAATTTTTTTAAGGAGTAAGGGGAGGATTGCTCATGATTCGTGTCCTGGTGACAGGAGGGGCCGGTTACTTAGGCTCCATTTTATCTGAACATCTGCTTAAGGCTGGGTATGGCGTCACCGTGATCGATAACCTGTTGTACGGCCAACACAGCCTGTTCCATCTCTGTGCCGACAGCCATTTCGAATTCGTATTCGGGGACGTGAGAAACGAAGGATTGATGCGTCGTCTTGTGAAGGAGGCAGATGTCTTGATCCCGCTTGCCGCCATTGTGGGGGCACCGGCCTGTGATCGTGATCCTCGTCTGGCCCGGTCGATTAATTTAGAAGCGGTGCAACTTCTCAACCGCCTCCGGAGCGCCCAGCAGCTGGTCATCTATCCAACGACCAACAGCGGCTATGGCACCCAAACGGGGGACGTCTTTTGTACGGAGGAAACACCTCTGCAGCCGATCTCTCTCTACGGCCAGACCAAGATGGAAGCGGAAACAGAGCTGTTGAACAGACCCCATGGGGTCAGCCTCCGCCTGGCAACGGTCTTCGGGATGTCGCCTCGACTCCGTCTCGATTTGCTGGTCAACCATTTTGTTTATGCTGCAGTGACAGACGGTTATATCGTCCTCTTTGAGAAGGATTTTAAACGGAACTATGTCCACATCCGAGATGTGGCGGATTGTTTTATCTATTGCATCGAACATCCAGAGAAGATGACGGGGAGGCCCTACAACGTGGGACTCGATGCTGCCAATCTCTCCAAGGCTGAGCTGGCTATGAAGGTCAAGGAATCTGTACCCAACTTCTATATCCATTTCTCCGAGGTGGGCAACGATCCGGACAAGCGAAATTATATCGTCTCCAATGAACGATTACGCCAGGCGGGGTTTGAAGCCCGCCGCTCACTGGAAGAGGGGATCAAAGAGTTATTAAAAGGGTATCGCATGCTCGGTCGAAACCCCTTGAAGAACGTGTGAACGAGATGAGAAACCTATCGGATGTCACGGCAGTTATTCTTGCAGGCGGTCTGGGAACTCGACTTCGTCCTGCGATCGGAGACCAGGCGAAAGTGTTGGCTGAAGTTTGCAGGCGGCCTTTTTTATCCTATCTGCTGGATCAGTTAGCTGAGGGTGGACTCCAGGAGGTCGTCTTATGCGTCGGCCACCGAGGGGAAGATATCCGTGCAACGTTTGGCCATACCTACCGCTGCCTCCGTTTGGTCTATTCCCAGGAAACAGAGCCGTTGGGCACGGCTGGCGCCCTTCGGCTGGCTTGGCCTCTGTTTCGCTCGGATTCGGTGCTGGTCATGAACGGTGATTCCTATTGTTCCGTAAACTTGGCCGCCTTCTGGTCCTGGCACCAGGCCAAGCATGCAAATGCCACGATCCTCTTAACCGAAGTTTCCGATACGAAGCGTTACGGGAGTGTGGAGATCGATGACCAAAGTCGTGTGACACGATTTATTGAAAAAGACAGCCTGGGCGCCCCGGGCTGGATTAATGCGGGTATCTATCTGATCCGCCGCAACCTGTTGTTGAGTATTCCGGCCCATCGACCTGTTTCTTTGGAGCGAGACATGCTTGCTGCGTGGATCGGTCGGGGACTATACGGATGCTTCCATCAAGGGCGGTTTATCGATATCGGCACACCTGAGGCCTATGCCTCGGCTCAGAGGTTTTTTGTTTCGGGGAGAGGAGCATGAGCCAGCGACGTTTCGCAATCCTGGATCGTGACGGGACGATCAATATTGAGCGTCACTATCTCTCGGAACCCGACCGGGTCGAACTGATCCCTGGAGCCCTTCAGGGCATGCACCAGATGAGTCAGATGGGCCTCGGCCTCGTTGTGATCACCAATCAGTCGGGCATCGGGAGAGGGTACTTTGACTCCATGAGACTCGGGCTCATTCACGAGCGTCTTCGGGAATTACTGAAGGCGGAAGGCGTTGCTTTAGATGGAATCTATGTCTGTCCCCATCTACCCGAAGACGATTGTTCATGCCGCAAACCCAAGCCTGGACTGCTCGATCTGGCCGCGAAGGAACTGGGTTTTGATCCGAAGACCTGCTTTGTCATCGGCGATCAAGCGTGCGATATCGAACTTGGAAAGAGGGCTGGAGCGACGACCTTGCTGGTTCGCACCGGCTATGGAAACCGGTCTGCTGCTTGCGGTGCGGTTACCCCCGATTATGTCGTGGATGACCTGCTGGCCGGGGCTCAGCTCATTCAACAGTTGCTTGCTTCAGATGGGGAGAAAGCGAAGACATGTTCGAGAGTCACTGAGCTTCGCAATCGGGTCAGGAACCACCTCCTGGAGAGCAGTGAGGTGAAGCTGCAGATGGTTGAGAGCTGCATGGATTCGATCATCGCTGCGGCTGACCTGATTTCGGAGACGTTTCGGTCGGGTGGAAAGCTGCTTCTGTGCGGGAATGGGGGAAGTGCAGCCGATTGTCAGCATCTGGCTGCCGAATTCGTCAGCCGGCTGACGAAGGATTTTGAGCGGCCTGGACTGCCGGCCATTGCGTTGACCACGGACACCTCCTTTTTGACGGCCTTCGCCAATGATTGCGGTTTCGAAGGCGCTTTCGAGCGTCAGGTCCATACCCTTGGAAAGGAGGGAGATCTCCTGATCGGCATCAGCACCAGCGGCAGCTCAACGAATGTCATCCGCGCGATGAAGGCGGCACGTTCGGAGCGCCTGCGCACGATTGCTTTAAAGGGGAAGGGGGGCTGTATGGATGAGATGGCGACCCTCACCATCTCGGTGCCCAGCAGCCATACACAATATATTCAGGAGGCCCATCTCGCCATCGAGCATCTATTATGTGAATTGGTCGAACTCTCTCTTTTCGGTCAAAGGGAGAGGCAGGAGGTGAAGACCCATGATCATCAGTAGAACTCCGTATCGCATTTCTTTCTTTGGCGGAGGGACGGACTATCCGGCATGGTACCGGAAACACGGAGGGGCAGTGCTCGCGACGGCGATCGACAAGTACTGCTATCTGACATGCCGCTATCTTCCGCCTTTTTTCGAGCATAAAATCCGGTTGGTTTACTCGAAAATCGAAAGCTGCCAGACCATTGATGAGATCACCCATCCAGCGGTCCGGGAGATCTTGCGTCATTTAAACATCGACCGAGGCGTGGAGATCCATCACGATGGGGACCTTCCGGCGCGGAGCGGAATGGGGACCAGCTCTTCTTTTACGGTGGGGCTCCTCCATGCCCTCTATGCCCTCAAAGGCTATATGCCGAGCAAACAGCAGCTGGCCTCGGAAAGCATTTACATCGAGCAGGAGGTTCTCAAGGAGACGGTCGGATCCCAGGATCAGGTATCGGCTGCCTTTGGCGGCTTTAACCATATCACCTTCTCTTCCAATGACACATTTTCTGTCCGGCCCATCACGCTCTCTCCCGAGCGGATCAGGGAGCTGAATTCCCATCTGATGCTCTTCTACACAGGAATCAAACGGACGGCCTCCAATATCGCCGAGAGTTATGTCAACGACATGGAGGGCCGGAAAAGACAGCTTCGAATCATGAAGGATTTGATCGATGAAAGTATTGCGATTTTGAACAATGGGGACGATATCGTCGGCTTTGGGGAACTGCTCCACGAGGCCTGGCAGGCCAAAAGGAGTCTGAGCTCCAAGGTTTCCAATTCCCATGTGGATGAGATTTACGAGGGGGCCATTTCAGCGGGGGCCATCGGAGGAAAATTGACAGGGGCCGGAGGAGGCGGATTCCTCCTGCTCTTCGTCCCTCTCCGAAGGCAGAAAGAGGTGAGGGAGAGATTGAATCAATTGATCCATGTCCCGTTTAAAATCGAATTCTCAGGAAGTCAGATCATCTTTTTCGATAACGAGGAGGATTACTCTGCGGAGGAGAGAGATCGGGCCAATCGGCCCATCCAATCTTTCCAGGAGCTGGCCCATACCCTGGTTTAGGAGAAAGACTTGGAAAAAAAAGATAAGATTTATGTCGCAGGCGAGGAGACGATGATCGGAACGGCCATCCTTCAAACGTTAGAGCGTGAAGGATATGAACACATCGTCGGAAGGCCGGGAAAAGAACCCGACCTGACTGACCCTGGCCAGGTGGATGCCTTTTTTATTCAGACCTCTCCCGAGTATGTGTTTCTGGCTGCGGGAAGATCGGGCGGCATCGAGGCCAACCAGAAATATCCGGCTGAACTCATCTTGAACAATCTCCTGATCGAGTGCCATGTCATCCATAGCGCTTATCGCCGCGGTGTCAAAAAGCTGCTCTATTTAGCGAGTTCTTGCAGCTATCCGAAAAATTGCCTTCAACCGATGAGAGAGGAGGCATTGCTCAGCGGTCCCTTGGAGCCCACCAACGAGGCCTATGCTGTGGCCAAGATCGCAGGAATCAAACTCTGTCAATCTTACCGCAAGCAGTATGGAGCGAATTTCATTTCAGCTATTCCAGCCAATGCCTTTGGCCCAGGCGATGATTTCAACCCGGAGAGTTCCCATGTGATTCCTGCACTCATTCGGAGGATGCACCGGGCAAAAAGAGAGCGGGCTCGCTCCATTGAGGTCTGGGGGACCGGCTCTGCCCAGAGAGAGTTCGTCTTCGCAGACGACTTGGCCGAGGCCTGCCTCTTTTTGATGAACACCTATGATGGCACAGAGCCCATCAACCTCGGCGCTGGGACAGCCCTTTCGATCAAAGACCTCGCTGAGATGATCAGGGACGTAGTCGGTTATGACGGCTCCATCATTTTTGACACCACCAAACCGGATGGGATGCCGATCAAGCTCCTCGATTCGGGCAGGCTGATGAGCATGGGGTGGCGGCCCCGATCGAGCTTCAAGCCATCATTGGAAATCACTTACCGTTGGTTTTTGGAGAATGGAAATGGAGACCGGTAGAACAGGGAATCTTTCAACAGCTTCAAACACTCCGGCGGCAGCCAGCAGGAGTCCGATAAAAAGGAGGGTTTCTTTCGGGACGATCCAGATCCCCGAACTCTCCAAAAGACTCATCACAGAGATCCTGGAGACAGCACGGATCTCCAGCGGGAAATATGTGAGACTGTTCGAGGAAAGGTTTGCAGAATTGCTGGGGGTCAAGGAGGCGGTTGCCTTGAGCAGCGGCACGGACGCCGATATCCTTGCCCTCTCTGTCTTGCATGACTTTGGAGCGAAACAAGGTGACGAAGTGATCGTTCCGGCGCTTTCTTTCGTTGCCACCGGCAATGCAGTGGTCCATGCCGGTTTCAAACCGGTCTTCGTGGATATCGACCGGAAGACGCTCAACATCGATGTCCATCAGATCGAATCGGCCATCACCGAGAAGACAAGGGCGATCATGCCGGTTCATCTGATGGGAAAACCGGCGGACATGGACGGAGTCAATGCGATTGCCAAGAGATATGGTCTGGCGGTCGTCGAGGATGCGGCAGAAGCCCATGGAGCACGATACAAGGGAAAGCCTGTAGGGACGCTCGGGGATCTTGGCGCTTTCAGCCTCTATGTGGCCCATATCATCACCACGGGAGAGGGAGGGATCGTTGTCACCGGCAATGAGGCATACGCCCAAATCCTTCGCTCTCTTCGATCTCACGGCAGGGCCTGTAAGTGCAAGGAGTGCACCCTGAACACGACGTCAGGTTTCTGTGCCAAGCGGTTCAAAAGTGAGGACGGCGGGGATATCCGTTTTGTCTTCGAGCGCCTCGGCTATTCGAGCAAGATGAATGAGCTCGAAGCAGCCATCGGCCTTGGAAATTTAGAATGTTATCGGGAAATTCTGGATAAGCGGCGCAACAACCTTCTCCACGCCCTCAAAAGATTTGAACGTTTCAGACCTTACCTTGCGACGATTCAGGAAGAACCCTGGGAGGAGATCGGCCCCCATGCCATTCCGATCGTCGTTCAAGAGGGGGCTTCTTTCACCCGGTCCGAGCTCGGCCATTATCTTGAACAGGAAGGGATCGAAACACGGACCCTTTTCGCCTCCATGCCCACCCAGTGCGCGGGGTTTGCCTATCTCGGTCATCGGTCAGGACAATTTCCAAACGCCGAATATATCGGACGCCACGGCCTTCACATCGGCGTCCATCAGGATCTGGGCCTGGAAGAGATGGAATACGTCATGGAGAGGTTAGAAAAATTTCTGGAAGCCTATCAGAAATAATAAAGGAGATAAAGAAATGTATCGAGCAGTCATTGTCACAGGCCCTGGTTTTCAAGACGAAGAGTATATCTATCCCTATTACAGACTCCTCGAGGCAGGATATTCCGTGGAGGTGGCTACGAAGGATAAAGCCGTGGTTTACGGGAAGTATGGTGTTCCCGCACGCCCCACGATCGGCACGGACGAGCTGGATGCCAGCCGTTTCGATCTCGTTATATTACCCGGAGGATTTGAAGCCCCGGATCGGCTTCGACTCCTGCCAGAGGTTTTAGAGTTTGTAAAAAAGATGGATGATCAGAAGAAATTGATTGCAGCCATCTGTCACGGCCCGTGGATTCTTATCACGGCAGGGATTACCCGGGGCCGAAAAATGACGGCCTTTTGGAGTCTGGAGGTTGACCTTAAAAATTCCGGTGCAGATTATCAGCATAAGGCCCCGGTGGTCATCGACAGAAATTTCATCACCTCCCCCCACTATAACAACAATGGTGACTTTATGAAGGCGGTCATCGACTATATGTCAGTGAAAAGGGGATGAAATTGTTGAAATACCGCGTGATCGTATTCGACTTTGACGGGGTCCTGTTGGAATCGGCCGGTATCAAGACAAAGGCCTATGCCGAACTTTACAAAGCGTATGGGCCAGAGGTGGTGGAGAGGGTCGTCCGATACGACCAACGGTATGGAGGCTTCTCACGATTCGAAAAGATCCGGTATTTCCACAAGGAGTTTTTGGGAAAGGTTCTCTCTCATGACGAAGAGATGAATCTCTGGAATCGTTTTTCAGAGCTCGTTGAGAAGGCGGTTAGACAGGCGCCCTGGGTGCCGGGTGCGGATCGATTTCTTAGTCGCTACTATCGAGATGCCCATTTCTACATTGCTTCGGGAACACCCGAGGACGAACTCTCCCGGATCATCTCAGGCCGTCAGATTGGCCACTATTTCAAGGGGGTGTACGGCGCACCCAAAAAAAAGGAGGAGATTATCGGCTCCATCCTTTTGGAGTCTGGGGTGAAATCGGGTGAGATGGTGATGATCGGCGATTCCATCACGGATTACCAAGGGGCAATGAAGGCGGGTATTGACTTCATCGGACGGGAGCACCTGGAACCGATCTTTCCCAAAGAGGTGATGACAATCAGAGATTTTAACGACTCATTGGCGATTCAAAGGGCTTTATTCTATGAGGGCTGAGCATGGCAAATCTTTTAGCAAAAAATAGGGAGACCGGTCCAACCGAAGAGGTCTTAGGGAGATCACCTTTTTTGGGTGTGATTTCGGATCTTAGCCAGTCTTTCCATCCCAATACCTCCCTTTCCCTCTTTCGCCGGATGTGTCTGATCCGATATTTTGAGCTTGGAATCGTTAAGGCTGCAAGGGACGGTCTAATCACCTATCCGGTCTATCTCTCTCTTGGACAGGAAGCCATCGGAGCTGCTTTATCAACGGTTATCCCCCATTACATGATCTTTGCCCAACATCGATGCCATGGGATCTATCTCGCCTTTGGAGGCGATCCAGTAAGACTGAGGGATGAGCTGTTAGGGCTGCCAAGCGGAACGAGCGGGGGAAGAGCAGGGTCGAACTGTATTCAATGCCACGAGGAGAATATAACCATGTTTGGCCATCATGGTCTTATTGGTGAAAACGTTCCCCTTGGCGTGGGTGCAGCCTTGGGAAGCAATCGACCGACAGCCTGCTTTTTCGGAGACGGAGCAGCCGAAGAGGATTATGTCTTTGCAGCCATGGGGTTTGCCACAACCCATAAACTGCCAGTCTTATTCGTATGTGAAGATAATAATCTTTCTATCCTGACCACGGTAGATAGACGGCGGACCTGGAGCATGACGAAGGTGGCAAAAGCCCTTGGGATGGAGGCCCTTGAAACTGCAGACGATCCATGGACGATCATCCATCGCACACAGGAACTGACCAGGAATCTGCCTGCTTTTTTGAACATTCACACCTGCAGAGCCCATTGGCATGTAGGCGTGGGACAGGATGGGCTTCCAGAGTGGGACCGATTTGAGCTGGTCAGAGAGCAATTGGGAAGGCTGGGTCTCGCGGAGAAGGCATTGAAGACCGAAGATGAGATTCAGAAATCTGTGGGGGAGTTATGGGATTCAGAACGGTTGCGGACACGATTAGGGAGATAACGAGAGCCCACCTGACCGAGAATGACGGATTGCTCTTGGGCCAATCGATCACGGCTGTAGGATGGGTGAATCACACCGTCCCGGACTGTCCGGGAATCGTCGAGCTTCCGATGAGCGATGTTGCAGGTGCTGGCATTGCCGTCGGCGCAGCACTGGTCGGCCGGAGGCCCATCTTCGTCGTCCGGTTTCAAGATTTTCTCATCCTGAACGGAAGCCCCCTCATTTTTTATGCGGCCAAGACAAAGGAGCTTCATGGAAAATCTGCTCCCATCTTTGTCAGGGCGATCGGCGCGGAGGGCATCGGACCTGTCCATTCAGGCGTTCTCCACAGCCTCTTCATGCATTTTCCGGGCTTTCGTGTGGTTTCTCCCATGACTCCCGGGGAGTATGAAGAAGTGTGGAAGGCTTTTATGGAGAACGATGATCCCATGATTGTCAGTGAGCACAGGGCCAGCTTCTCGAACAGCGAAGAGATGGGGGATCTCCTTGTGGAGGGGGCTGATATCACCCTTTACGCCATCTCTTCTCCAAGGTTTGAGGTGGCCAAGGCCGCTCAAATGCTTGAGGCTGAAGGGATAAGATGTAATGTCGTTCATCTCTTGTGGCTGAAACCGTTTGTCCTCACGGACCGGATCACTGTTCCATTGAACCGAAGCAGGCTTGGGCTCATCATCGACGCAGGATATGAGATCGCAGGGGCCTCTCAATCGATTGCCTATACCCTGGGCCGGGCCACAGGCCACCCTGTGAATGCATTGGGTCTTTACGACCGGACCAAATGTCTGTGTCCTCCGTTACAGAATAAAGCCCCGGAGGCACAGAGGATTTTTGAGGCAGCAAAAGGCATGTTGGGAGAAAATAAAAGATGTTGGTCCATCGGTTACGGCAAGGAGGCCAGTTTAGGGTAGACCCCGAGGGAGAGGTCGGAGGCTGAAAACTAAATCTTTTTGTCTCAAGGTTCAGACCCCGCCCTAAATTCAAAACAGGCTCCTTAATCCTGACCGAAGACCTTTGAGGAAGGGAAAAAAAAGATGAAGAAGAAGGTTGATCTGCTCCTGGTAAATCCCGGGAACCGGCTTGAGCAGTTTGCCAATCTGAATGAGCTGGCTACCGTGGCCCAGCCCTTAGGGATTGCGATGATTGCGGCTTTTGTGAGGCAGCATGGTTTTTCAGTGGATGTGATCGATGCAGAGGCCCAGTTCTGGACGCCCGAGCAGACGGTGAAGGAAATGGAAAACTATGCCCCCCTCCTGGTGGGCTTATCGGCGTTTACTACAAAGATGACGGCTGCGGGAAGAGTTCTCAGGCTTGCTAAAGAGAGATGGCCCCATGTGAAAACCGTGCTGGGAGGTCATCACTGCTCTGCTATCCCTGAAAAGACGCTGGAGGAAGAAACAGTCGACTTTGTGATTCAGGGGGAGGGTTTCTCCCCGACGGTCGAACTGCTTAAAAGATTAAAAGAGAAGCGGAACGATTTTAATATCCAGGGGCTCTGGTACAGGGAAAATAACCGCATCATCGGTCACGGGAGGGCGGTAGGGATAGCAAACCTGGATGATCTGCCTTTTGCCGCCTGGGACCTTCTCCCAATGGAGAAGTATCGATGCCATCACTGGCAGGCATGGAACGACGGCCTCGATCAATCGGGTTTTGCCGTTCTCTATACCTCGTTGGGTTGCCCCTTTAGCTGCGACTACTGTTCGGTGAATGTAGTCTATGGGAAACATTCCACAAGATATCGGAGCCCCGAGCATGTGGTCAGAGAGCTGGAATTACTGGTCAATCAATACCATGTGAGACATATCGAGATCATCGACGATACCTTTACCATTAACCCCAAAAGGGTGGCTCGGCTCTGTGACGAGATCATCTCACGCGGTTTGGGTGAAAAATTAAATATGTGGTGTTTTGCCCGGACCAATACGGTCCATCCTGATCTGATGGCGAGGATGAAAAGGGCGGGAATCAACTGGGTCTTTATGGGATTTGAATCAGGGGATGATACGGTCCTCGAAGGGGCCCATAAGAAGCAGACAGTTGATCAGATCAAAAAAGCAAATGATATCGTTCACGATGCAGGAATCTATATCGGTGGGAATTATGTTTTTGGCTTTCCGGAAGATACGAAAGAAACCATGCAGGAGACGCTCGATCTCGCTAAGGAGCTGAATACGGAATATGCCAATTTCTTTGTGATGATGGCCTATCCTGGAACGAAATATCACCAGTTGGCCCATCAGAAGGGGTATCCCCTGCCTGAGAAATGGGGGCAGTATGGATTCTTTGCCCCGGATGCATTGCCCTTAAGGAATCAACAATTATCGGCTGAGGAGATCCTGACCTTTCGCGACAATGCCTTCAAAGAGTATTTCAATGGCCAATCCTATCAGGAAATGGTGAAAGAGAAATTCGGCGAGAAGGCTTTGCATTTTTTAAGGGATAAAGTGTTGAGCAAGAAGATCAACAGGGTGAGGTCCACTGTCTGATGGAGAAAATCAGCGAGCAGGCCCGCAGGGTGAAGACGGCGTTTGAGACGCCATGGTTTTCGATCGAGGCCATTCCTTACGGTTATTCAAACGATCAACCGTACTACCAACTCTCATGCCTCGATTCGGTTGAGATCATGGCAATGACACCGGCTCAGAAGATTTTACTCATCCGCCAGTATAGGCCTCCACTGGATGCGTATGTGTTGGAACTGCCATCAGGTCACGTTGACGCAGGTGAACTGCCGGAGGAGGCAATGAAACGGGAGCTTCGAGAAGAGACAGGATTCGTATGCGAATCCATGGTCTACTTGGGAGCTTTCAAGATCGCCCCAAGCCGTATCCATAATACCCTACATATTTTTTTCGGGAGGGATGCAAGGCCAGCGGATGCAAAGTCGCCCGATGATGGAGATATCCAGACCGTCCAGGTGACAATGGATGAGTTTGAGAGATTGATCCTGGAAGGCCAGTTTATAGAGATGGCAGGGGTGGCTACCTATCTCTTATCCCGACTTCATGGATGTTTGTAAGGAGAGACCAGGGACAACCGATGCCTGTCGAAAAAAATCGGAGGAGCCTTAACGGATTGGAGGATATGCCATGAACGATGATTATCAAAAAATAATTGTGAACAAGCCGTGGGGTTATGAATATCTGATGTACCAGAACGACATGGTGGGAATATGGTATCTCCATATCAACCATCGCGCAAAGACCTCGCTCCACTGCCATCCCCGTAAGAAGACCGGCCTCATCCTTCTGTCCGGAGAAGCGACCCTCTCTTTTTTAAACGATTCGGTCAATCTGAAATCCCCGAGCAAATTGATGATTCGGGAGGGGCTCTTCCATTCGACCGAAGCGGTCTCGCCTGAAGGGGTTGCCGTGATCGAGGTCGAGACCCCCCGTGAGAAGGACAATCTGGTGAGACTGGAGGATGCTTATGGCCGAAAAGAAAAACCTTATGAAGGGGCCGAAGCGATCGTTCCGCTCAAAGAGGATTGTATCCAGTTAAGCCCGCCGAAAAAAGGCGAGAAGCGGCATTACAGCCTTCACAAATGGACTCTCTCCGTTGAGCAGATTGAAGAGGTTTCGTATCTTCGGAATAGGGATCCCGCTGAGATCATCGTTGTCCTGGAAGGAGGCCTGGTTAGCCGCACAGGAGAGCCGATTGTGGCCCCGGGCGATGTCGTATCCATGAGTACATTGAATCGTCTTGCAGAAACCTTTTCCGCCCCTCAAGGAATTTCTCTGCTCATCATAGGACGGGGAGAAGGGGGAAGAGATCGAATCAAAGAAGCGCGGCATCGGGAAAGGAAGGAGCGAGGGAGCCCCGAGGTGAGACACCTCACAGTTTCCCCAAAGCAGTTCAGAAGAAGAGTAGGGCTGGCTTAACTGCTTATCAGAAAGGGAAAGCCCCCCGTTCCGAGGGCAAAGGGAATCGATAGGGACGGATGGGTTAGGGGATGAAGGCATGGTGAGGAGAAAACAGATCGACCTTCTATTGGTCAACCCTGGCGGTCGAAGTCAGACCTACCAGACCCTTGCCTCAGAACTGGTTGCTGTAGAACCTCCAGTCTGGGCGGGCCTGATGGCCACCTTCGCTCGCCAACAGGGGTTCGAAGTCCAGATTTTGGATGCAAATGCAGAGAACCTTGGGCTAGAGGAAACGGCAGGCCGGATTACAGAAATCAATCCGGCGCTGACAGTGGTCGTTGTTTATGGCCATAACCCCTCGGCCTCCACCCAGGTGATGCCCTCTGCCGGCGCGATTTGCACATCATTAAAACAGAGCGCTCCGGATCTTAAGATCTTGATGGTTGGAGGCCATGTGGCCGCCCTGCCCGAGCAGACGCTCAGGGAGGAGGCGGCGGATTTCGCCTGCGGAGGAGAGGGGCTCTACACGATTTTAGGCCTCCTGAAGGCCTTTCAATCAGGCCAACCCAATTATCGCACGATCCCTGACCTCTGGTATTGGGATGATGGAATGATCAAATCGACACCGTCCTCTCCGCTGGTCAAAGACCTTGACCGGGACATGCCAGGCATCGCCTGGGACCTCCTGCCCATGGAGAGATATCGCGCCCACAACTGGCACTGCTTCGGCGACCTCAAGCGGCAGCCCTATGCAGCCCTTTACACCTCACTGGGATGCCCTTACCATTGTGCCTTCTGCTGCATTCAGGCGCCTTTCAGGAAAGGCGAGGAGGTATTGGGCTACAAGAGGAATATCAATAGTTACCGGCTCTGGAGTCCTGCATCCGTCATCAAGGAGATCGATACCCTGGTCCATCAATATGGCGTTCGGAACATCAAGATTGCGGACGAGATATTCGTTCTCAACCCGAGACACGTGGAGACGATCTGCGATCTGATCATTGAGCGCGGTTATGACCTCAACCTCTGGGCGTATGCGCGGGTCGATACCGTAAAAAAGGGGATGTTAGAAAAACTGAAGCGGGCGGGCGTCAACTGGCTTGCCTTTGGAATCGAGTCTGCAAACAAGCGCGTGTTGGCCGATGCCAGCAAGGCCTATCAACCTGAAAAGACGCTTCATATTTTGGAAGAGGTCAGGGAGGCAGGAATCAATATCGGCGCTAATTATATCTTCGGCTTGCCTGAGGACGATCTGACGAGCATGCAGGAGACCCTGGACCAGGCCCTTGACCTCAACGCCGAGTACGCCAATTTTTATTGTGCGATGGCCTATCCCGGCTCCCGGTTGTATCAGACCGCCCTGAAAGAGGGCTGGCCGCTGCCAAGGACGTGGAGCGGCTACTCGCAGCATTCTGTTGACACACTTCCTCTACCGACCAAATATCTGTCCGGGGCTGAGGTGTTGAGATTCAGGGATGATGCGTTTCAGGCCTACTTCAACACCCCCCGGTATCTCAATATGGTCACACGGAAGTTCGGCCCTGAGACGGCGCAACACATCCGGGAGATGGCCTCCCATAGACTGTTGAGGAAAAACTGAAGCATGGAAGCACCAATGAAGCAACCTTTTCATGATGAACATGTTGTTTTTGATTTTGATCAGGATGATTGTTCCGATGGGGTGCTGAATTCGTTTGACGAAGAAAAAGTGAAATCTCAGATAGAGCGGATTGTTTCATCCGATACACTTCAACTTGTTGAAGAGGGATACAAGGGGTTTAACATCATCCGATGGAGGGACAGCTTCTATGCCCTGGCTCAATCCCTTGGACCACTGGATCTCCCCCAGGTAAAAGAACCCGTTCTAAGAGAATATTTGAAGAGAGGTCGGTGCTTTATCGGCAATTCCCTTGAGGGTGTGAAACGGTTTGTCGACCAGTTTCGTCTGCAACTCCTCCCCAAAATCATCGAAGAAGATATCGAAAGTCGTATTCCGCTGCTTCAGAGACTGACAGAATGGGTGCCCAATGATCCATACGCCCACAATATTTTGGGGGAAGCACTCTATGAAACGGGGCGGATTGACGAAGCCAGAACTGAATTTCTAAGGGCCCAGGAAAGACTTGCCTCTATCGCCTCTGAAGTTCATAACAACCTCGCTGTCCTTTATTGGGAGTATGGGAATCCGATCGACGTGGAGAAAGCGCTGAAACATGCAGACCTGGCTGTCCGGTCTGACCCACAACATTCGGATGCCGTGATAAATTACTCCTTAATGAAAGAGGCCATAGGGGAGAAGAAAGAAGCGGTCCAACTTCTTGAAGACTACTTAGCGGTCTATAAGGACGAAGGGGTTCATCAAGAGTTGAAAAGAATACAGCAACAGTCTTTCCCCTACCGTTCTTCTCCTTCACGGGGTTCTTCTACCGAACCGGGCCGTGAGAAAGAGGAAAGACTTTTCCGGATAAGATGCATTTTGGTGGAAGCCATCGATTCCCTCCGGGATAAAGAGGCTGCCAAGAATTTAGGATATTTGATCAAATCATTTGGTATTGAGGATATCAGAAACCTGGTGATATCACTCCCAACCTTGAAGCACCTTGATGATTTAGTAAAAAAGTTGTCCCGATTGCAAAAAGAGAGAATCGAAAGGAGCCTGGATCCCCACCAGAAAACGGTTGCCATTTTTTTTCCAACCGGGGCCTACAGAGAGCATCTTGGGGACATTCCAGAGAGATTAAAAGAAAAAGGCTATAACGTCATCATTTTCATAGCAACAATATGCAATGATCAATATGAAAAAAGGGACCATGTTTTTTATGGGGGGCATGACATGGTGGGACAGATGGATTTTGTCGATGTTTTTATCTGCCCCTCGCTCACCTATGGCTTGCCGGAGAAGGCGAAAAAAGTTCTCTTCGTCCACGACATCCATGATACCCCTGTTGGGGATGAAGACGAATTCTTAAAGATTATGCTTCAATTTGACTATTTTTTCTTGCCTTCCGATCCTGTCATCAACCTGTTCAAAAGAATCCTCGCACATCCGACAGAAACAAGGCTAAAAAGGAGAGAATTATGCCTGATCAAAGGGGGATACCTCAAACTTGATCGACTGATGGCCTTTTACGAAAAGAACAAGAAAGATTCTAAAACGATCATCTATGCTCCTACTATTCCTGTTTTCAATGATCTTGCTTCTCTCTCACAATTTAGTGAGCCCATCATTGAAACGATCATGAAAGAGTTTCCGGATTACGAGTTAATTTTCAGGCCCCATCCTCATACCCTCCGCACAAGCGAGGTCCATCGCATTGAAGAGAAATACAAGAATCATCCGGGGTTCATCTTCGATGATAACGCAAGTTTTTATATGGAGAATTACTCGAAGGCCGCCCTTCTGATTACCGATTTGTCCGGAACGGCTTATACATATGCTCTGGCAACATTGAAACCAGTCATTTTCTTCTCCCCCAATGAGAAGGAGATAACAAGCAGGTTTAAAGACGTTAAATATTTTGAGGATCGACACCATATAGGGATGGTGGCAGAAAATATAGGAGAAATGGTTGAAAAGGCCAAAGGGTTACTGATCCATCGGGATCCATGGAGGGCCGGGATAGAAGAATACCGGAATAGGCTCATCTACCATCTCAAAAACGCTGAAGACTATTTTATAGAAAGTTTTGAATATATCATCCAAGGGAAAAAGCATCAGGACTGGATCTATCTATAAGGGGGATTATTGTCGGGTTTTTCAATGAGGGGGGGGTGGCCCTTTGATCAGGAGATTCGTTGGGTTGAAAGCCGAGATGGAAGGAGAACAAAAGGGAATGGTGATATGGGTGACTGGCTTGTCGGGTGCAGGGAAGACCATGCTCTGCAATGCCCTTTGGGGGTTGCTTAAAATCCATAAGCCGGAACTCGTCATCCTTGACGGGGATGCGGTTCGGGCTGCTTTTGGCAACGACCTGGGTTACCGGGAAGAAAATCGGATCACCCAGATCAAACGGCTGCAAGGCATGGCCAAGATACTCGCCGACCAGGGATTGATCGTTGTTGTTGCCGCACTCTATGCTCATCCGGAGCTCCTGGCCTGGAATCGGGAAAATCTTTTTGATTATTTTGAGGTGTATCTGGAGGTTTCTTTGGAAGCATTGCGCCTCCGCGATTCGAAGGGGCTTTACGCGGGTGCAGCCGATGGTGAGATCAAGAACGTTGTAGGTGTTGACATCCCTTGGCATGCACCAATCGCTTCTGACCTGATCATCAATACGAACCACCCCAAAAGGCCCGAGAGACTCGCAGAACAGGTCATTGCGGCCATTCCTCGCCTTCGCAAGGTAACGGAGGCGGCATGAACGATATCCTCCTCTCTGTCAACCTCCGTCAATATTTAGAACTGGAAAAGATAGCCATCGGTGCATTTGCACCGTTATCCGGGTTCATGAACGAAGATGAATTCATGTCTGTGGTCAAGCGTATGCGGCTACCCGACAGCAGACCATTTCCGCTGCCTGTGGTGCTTGACCTGACACGAGAGCAAGCGAGAGAAGCGCACGGCGCAAGGGTTCTCACACTGGTCTTCGAAGGGATCGAAGTCGGAACAATGGTTATCGAAAGCATTTTTACTTGCGACAAGAAAGCCGTGGCAGAAGAGGTGTTTGGTACGTCCGAGACACAGCACCCCGGGGTCGCTCACTTCTTTAAGATGGGAGATTGGTTTATAGGGGGGGGCGTACGTCTTACACAACGGGTTATTTCCGAGTTTTCGAAATATGAACTTACCCCCGATGAGACCCGTGCCTGTTTTGCAGAAAGAGGTTGGAGAACGGTTGTAGGTTTCCAAACGAGAAATGTTCCTCATAAGGCCCATGAGTATCTGTTGCGTTTGGCACTGGAGCAGGCCGACGGTTTGTTCATCCAGCCCTTGGTCGGACGAAAAAAGCGCGGTGATTACACTCCCGTTGCGATCATGAGAGGATATCAGACATTGATTGATCATTTTCTACCACCCCAAAGAATTCTTCTCGGGGTCTTGTCAACAGCGATGCGCTATGCTGGCCCGAGGGAGGCTATTTTCCATGCTATCATCCGCCGCAACTATGGTTGTACCCATTTTATTGTAGGCCGTGACCATGCCGGAGTCGACCAGTACTACGGAAAATATGATGCTCACGAACTGACACGGCAGTTTGATGGTGAGTTAGGAATACAGATCATGCGTTGCTTCGGCCCTTTTTATTGTGCCCTATGTTCCGGGATCTCGACGGAACGTACTTGTCCCCATATTGAAAGTAAACCAGAAGTGACCCGGCAAATCAATGGCACTGATATGCGTGCTATGCTTTTGAACGGCGGGATATGTAATCCCGAATTCATGCGTCCAGAGGTTCTTGACAGTCTTCGGGGTTTACCTGTTTTTATCGAGGGGGATGAAGAGTGAACCGGGTAAAAATCGTCGCCACCATTGGACCATCGACAAACCATTCAAACCTTCTCCGGTCCCTCCAGGAGTCTGGGATGGACGTTGCCCGGGTGAATGGTTCTCACGGGGATCTCAACTGGCATGAGAAGGCGATTGCCCTCCTGCGTAAAGTCGTCCCCGACATCCCAGTCCTGTTCGACATTCCGGGGCGGAAGATTCGCATAGGGAGACTCGATCGTGATTGGGTAGTTGCTCCCCTTCAACAGGTTACTTTGACAACTGAAGATGGCGTTCATGAGCAAGATAAAGTACCCGTGACCTATTGTAACCTTCACAGAGATCTTGCTCCAGGCGATACGATCCTCGTTGATGACACCCTTTTGCGTTTGACCGTCGTAGATATTGTTGGACGGGATATTCGGTGTCAGGCTAAAACTGCGGGTCAATTTCGAAGTGGGAAAGGGATCCATATCCCCCAAGTGGAATTACACAACGAATTCCTATCCAACCGAGATCGTCAGTTGATTGACTTTGCTACCCATAGCGGAGTTGATTTCATCGGCTTGAGTTTTGTGGGAAATGCCAGCCAGATTGGGGATGTGAGGGCATTGGTTGGGGAAAAAGGCCCTCAAATTATTTCAAAAATAGAGACTCAAGAGGCTATTGATCACCTGGACGAACTCGTCAAGGTTTCAGACGGATTAATGATCGACCGGGGAGATTTATCAATGGAGACAAGTATAGAAAGTGTTGCACTGCTTCAAAAGCAGGTTCTCAGTGAGGCACAAAGGGCGGATTGTCCTGTCATTGTTGCTACGGAAATGCTTCAGTCGATGGTCAATCGCCCCATACCCACGAAAGCCGAGGTAAACGATATTACCTGTGCTGTTCTGGATGGCGCCTCTGCGTTGATGCTTTCGGAGGAGACCGCCGCAGGGAGATTTCCTGTTGAGGCAGTATCACTTATGCGCCAGGTGGCGAACACAGCCTCGGAGCATCTCCAAGCATTATTTGACCAGGGGAAATCTCAGGACACTGAAAGTGTCCCACAGGCCATCGGGGATGCAATCTCCCTGATATGCCGGCGTCTCAAGGTGACGAAGATCGTTGCTATAACGATATCCGGATATGCCGCGAGCGTGATTGCTTCAAAGATGCCGCGGCAACCGATCCTGGCTGTCAGCAATGATGCCGATGCAGCTCGAAGATTCAATCTCTTACGGGGGGTTAAGGGCATACATGTCAATATTCCTTTCTCCCGAACCAATATGAACCATATTCCCTGCTGCCTGGAAGCACTGTGGAAGCGGGGGGATCTGGTTGAAAAAGATCTTGTTCTTGTTACTGCCGTCAGTTATCCAAAATCCGGCAATCGGATGAATTTTATCGAAACGCACCGTGTTTCAGACTTAAGGGAAAGTTTAGGGTGGGATTCCGCGCCCAGTTTTTGTACTTGAACAGGATAATGAAGATGCCGAACGAGCCAAATCCTCCCATAGAGGATTTATTTACTTCAGGTGCCTATACGACCGTGGCCATGGAAGGAGGGCCTGACCAGTGGCAGACGTATGCCGCCATGGGTTTCATCGGAAAATGCCGGGAAGCCATCGAAGGCTTGAGCCGTTTTAACCATTCCGAGGCACGTTTCCATCTGGGGGCTGCCCATTGGATCGACGGCAACGAAGCAGAAGCTATTCAGATTCTGAAAGAGATTCATACTCCTCATGCCCAAAATCTCCTTACTCTTATTCGGAAGCCCCAAATCCATGTCCTCGCCCAGCTACCCTGGACTCGTCAAGCGCCCCATGACCTGTTGACCGCCGCTATCCATGACAACAAATTTAAAATTGAGAATATCAGTTTTCACCCTGATGATTTGAAGAACGAGCCCTATGCCGATATTCATAAATATTACGATCCCCAAAGGCCTCCTGATTTTTATATCTGCCAAATGGTCGAATGGCATTCTATTGCCCCCAATCTTCAACAGATGTCCTGTCCCCTTTTTGGAGCTACAGCCGATTATGATGTCCATATTCAGACGGTCTATCCCTGGCTTCGGGTGTTTGATGAACTCCTGGTGGCCGCACAAAAGGAATGGAGAGAGGTTCGGGGGTTGACCCGTATTCCAGTAGCTACCTTTCCAAAACTCTACGGCATTGCCGATTCACTGCCACCCATTGTCACCGGTCCGAGGGAAATCGATCTTTTTCTGTCTGGGACGGTCACCCATCCCTACCATCCCGAAAAGGCGAGACTCCTTGATGAAATTCTTCAAATGCCAGACCTGAAGGTTCGATTCATTAATGGATTTATTGGTCCCAAGGCCTATCAGACATTGCTGGGGCACTCAAAGGTTTCCTTTACCTATGTGCGACACCCCGATGGTATGGTGACCCGGGGCCTTGAGGCGCTCAGCATGGGATGTGCTGTGGTGGTACAAAGAGGCAGTGTGTTAAACCTTTATGTGGGAGAGAAGGAGGGAGTTCTCCCCTATGATTTCAGAACCAAAGGTCTCGCTCCAGCCATTCGCCGGATCTTGGAGGACTGGCCGGAATTTGAAAGACGCGCACGGAAGGGTGCAGAAGTCATTCGTCGGGAATTCGCACTTTCACGAGTTGCCTCCCAATATCTCCGTTTTCTAACGTTTCTCGCTGCTAAGCCCCGTGGAAAACGTCAAATTCAACCCATGGAAAGATTGGACCAAAAAAGATCCATCTTGCAGAAGGGCTGGCTACCTGCCGGCCTTGATACGCTTAAAAAGATGAGGAAAAGCAACCTTGGGCGGTGGGAGGCAAAACTTGAGAAGGAGTCTGATTCGAAACTTCTCATTAATATCGCCAGAGAATTGATGCTTGAATATGCACAGAAGCATTCTGATGAAACCAATTTATCCGAGAATAAAATTTTTATTAAGCACATTCTCGACTTTTATCGCAATGGCCTATTGATCTTTCCCCGCTCCCTTGTCCTTCGGTTTAATCTGATCCGGACAGTCTTTCATTTCGGCCAAGACACTGATATCGAAGAGGGCCTTCAAATAGCTGGAGAGACGCTCAACATGCCGGAGTCGGGCTGGGAGATCGATGTGATGGACGATGTCTTTCCATGGGACTTTTCCAGTACCTTCTTCAACTACCGGCAATACTTCGACCTGGTTACAAAACATCTGATGCAAGGGATGCCGGTTCATGAAGATCTTGTTCGATTGATCCTGGCCTCCCTCCACTATTACGTGGGGCGTTATTTAGAAGACCTGGGCCATCTGAAAGCGGCGCAAACGCTCGACCCAGAGTTTCCATTCTATAAGTATTACTATGCGCAACAATTGGTGAAACGCGGGGAGGCAGGGGATGATCAGGAAGGGGGCGATCTCCTGACGCAGTTGGCTGAAGAATCCATTCTCTTTGCCGAGGCCTTTGAACTCCTGGAACAGCTTCAGGGACAACAGCGTTTTACTACTTCAAATTTCTACACCCTTGCACACAAAGTAGGTCAGGCTCAGAAAAGCGGTTTTATTATGGAAAAATGGCGTTTTGAGACCCTACGGCCAACCGCCCGATTATCAAGTCTGGGCCTCCCAACAGAGCCTCCTTCACAAGTTCAATCCGGCCTGCATCATGATTTAAGTAAGCCAGTTGTTCCAACCAAGAACTATTTAGTCTCCGCATTAGTCTCTTCTTACAATGCAGAGCGTTTCATGCGGGGTTTATTAGAAAATTTGGAGTCTCAAAGCAATGCCGACAAACTGGAGATTGTTATTATCGACAGCAACTCATCCCAGAACGATGGAGCTATCGTCAGGGAATTTCAAAAGCACTATGATAATATCGTGTATGTAAGAACAGAAAAAAGAGAGAACTATTTTGATTCCCTAAATCGGGCTATCCAGTTATCGCATGGCAAATACCTCACCATTGCCGATACAGACAATCGCCTCCGGTTGGATGCCCTTGAACAAATGGGTAAAGTGTTAGAAAGAAGACCAGAAATTGCCCTGGTCTATGGGGATGTGGCCGTGACAAAAAAAGAGAACGAAGAGTTTGGTTCCCCTGACATCACGGGTTACTTCCGATGGCCTGAATTCAACCGGCGGCTTCTTTTCCAGGCCTGTTACATCGGACCTCAGCCCATGTGGCGGAAGAACCTTCATGAACATTACGGATATTTTGACTCACATTTCTATCCGGTGGCCAACTATGAATTCTGGCTAAAAATTGCACAAACTGAGAAATTTTTTCACATTCCGGAGGTATTAGGCCTTTATCTACTTTCACCCAACGGCCATGCACAGAAGGATCCGGCTCTTACCCATAGTGAATCGGAACGGGCACGCAAAAAGCATTGGCCTCCAGTCTGGGGCGAGCGTCCATCTCCCCGGGATGGTTTTTTCATACCGATTCGTCTCCTCCCTTCAACGTGGGCCTCGGAATCACAAAGCCTGTTCGAGTGGAGAATCATATCCTCCTACGATTTAGTCGAGATCAAATTGATGGAGTCCCTCGTGAAAAATGCGATGTTTAGGCAGGATTGGATAGTTGCAGAGACGGTTTTGCGAACCTCCATGGAACGTTTTCCTTTCTTCCTCGGCGCTTATCTCACACTGGACGAATTGCTCATGACGCAGGGAAGAATCCGCGAGGCTGAAGAAATTCTTGAGGCGGCCTTAAAGATGAACCCTTTCACGCTTGAACTGTTAAAACGTTTAGGAATGAATCGTTATGCTCAGGACCATCCTGTTGAAGCTGGGAAAACATTCAGCCAAGCCCTTGCACTATCTCCCCACGACCCCGACGTGCTGGTCAGCCTGGGAAAAATCTATCTGGAGTCAGGCCGGTATGAGGAGGCCATTCGATATTTTGAAAGCACCTTACAGAAGAATCCAAAGGATGTGGATGCCTGTATCGGTCTGACCCTTGCAGCAAAACGGATAAACGATCAGACTACTTTCATCAAGGCTTACCAAAAGGCCCGCACTCTGGATCCTCACCACCCGATGGTGGTCCAGCTGGCTGCTTATTTCAATCAGAAGAAGAGTACATTCCCAGGTGGGAAAGTAAAGGTAAGGAATCACGTGGGTCCATCAACCCTTATCAAGGAGAAAAGATAATGTCTTCGGATAACTATCTCATCTCTGCGCTTGTTCCTACCTACAATTCGGAGCGGTTCATGCGAGGGCTCTTAGAGGACCTGGAAGCTCAAACCATTGCCAGCCAATTGGAGATCGTCATTGTCGATAGTAACTCTCCGCAAAAGGAGGGGGAGATCGTTAAGGAATTTCAGAAACGGTACAACAACATCGTCTACCTGAGAACCGACGAATGGGAGAATTCCCACAAGGCAACCAATCGTGCTATTCAGTTGGCCCATGGCAAATACCTCACCTTGGCTTGCACAGATGATCGCCATAAGCGGGATGCTTTTGAACGGATGGTCTCTGTGTTGGAGGCCAGACCAGATATTGGCCTGGTCTATGCCAATAGCTTTATTACGGTAGAGGAGAATGAGACCTTTTCCAAACATACCCTTGCGGGAAGATATCGTTGGGCGGACTTTGATCCATTGAAGTTACTCTATGGCTGTTTCATTGGTCCACAGCCCATGTGGCGGAAAAAACTTCATCAGACATATGGCGGTTTTGATGAGAATCTCAAATCTGCCGGAGATTGGGATTTATGGCTCCATTTTGCAGAAGGGGAAACTTTTTTACATATAGATGAATTCTTGGGTCTGTATCTCTACTCGCCGACGAGCAGCGAGCACAGGGATCCTGAACTTTCGAAAAGAGAGGCTCAAGCTGTTCGGAACCGTTACATTCATCGAGAGCCTGAATTGAAAAAGAGACAAGAGAAGGCCCAGATCAATCTGCCTGCCACCTCCGGTCTCCTGGCCCTCGTTGTAAAAGATGAAAAAACGAAGAAGGAGGAACTGGAGCAATGCGTTGAGCGGCTTAGAGGTTTTAACACCGATAAGGACGGCCTATCTGTAAAAGTTGTCAAAGCCCATTTGGATGTCCCTGAAAATGACCTTAACGTTACGGTCTCTCCAAAGACTCCGTTGGCTTTGAAAGCGTTAAGTCAGGGGGTTAACTGGGAAGCCCGCTATGTCCTGTTGCTCTCACCCCATACTCTCATCATCCCATCCAGTTTGAGCAGACTCTTGGCTGTCGCAGAGTCGGATCCCTCCATTGCTGTGGTCGGCCCAACATCCAATGAAGGGCCGATCATGCAACGGGTCGAGAAGAAGTATGACGAACTCCAGCACGGACTCGAACTATATGCCAAAGGACGAGAAACCGAGTATGGCAATGGATGGGGAGACGTTCCCTATTTAGGGAACTCCTGTTTATTGTTTAAAAGCGAAGTGATCAGTCAGATCGGTGGAATAAACGATCGGTTGTCCCTCACGGAAGCATTGTGGAATCTGTATCTCCGGCTCAGGGAAAAAGGCTTCAAATTGGCTTGCGCCTTAGGTGCCTATGTCCATCAAGCCGAAATCAGGGAAGATAAGGGCCTCGGTTTCAATGATATAGCGGATGGTGAAAGGCTCTTCGATTTGGGTGACACAGATGGGGCAAAGAGGATTTTTGGGAAGATCCATTTGGCCGATCCGAATCGCATAGAAGCGCTCAACAACCTTGGTGTGATCGCTTATCAACAGGAGGCCATTGACGATGCGATCTCCTATTTTACCCGTGTGCTGAAGATCAATCCTGACTATTTCGAATCCGTCGAGAACCTGGGGAATTGTATGGTGACCCAAAAAGCATACCGAGAGGCGATCCATTGGTTCAAGAAGGCGTTAGAGCTGAAGCCCGATGACGTGACTATCTTGAATTCCCTCGCCAATTGTTACATCCAAATCGAGGATTTCACCGGGGCCGAGGAGGTTTATTCAAAATCGTATCATCTCAACTCCGGACAGGTCCATGTGGGAGAGATACTGGTTGAATTGGGGCGGTTGAAGGTCGAAAGGAGGATCACTCCATGAAGAACAAAAAAAGGCGAATCAGGGGATATCCCTTCCCGTTGGGCGGTCACTCACGATCCTCCGGCTCAAGACTATCACTCTGCATGATTGTTAAGAACGAAGCTGAAAACCTGGGCCCCTGCATCCAGGCCGTGAAGCCAGTGGTCGATGAGATCATCGTGGTGGATACGGGATCAACCGATGGCACCAGAGAGGTTGCAAGACGATTAGGGGCTAAGGTGTATGATTTTCCTTGGCGCGATGATTTTAGCGCAGCACGAAATGAATCGATCAAACATGCCACAGGAGATTATATCCTATGGCTCGATGCAGACGACCGGGTCGACGAGTCAGAGGTTCAAAAAATTAAACTTCTTAAGAGGATGCTGTCCTTAGAAAAGCGTCAAGCCTATTACTTCGTCGTCAACAGTCCCTCCCCGGTGGATGGGGAAACCTCCTTCCTTCAGATGAGGGTGTTTCCAAATATTCCAGGCGCAGTCTTCGAAGGAAGGATCCATGAGCATATCTTTCAAGCCCTTGCCCGTCAGGGGATCAAATTCGTCAATACGGATATTGCGATCAGGCATACGGGCTATCATGACGCCGCGGTCGTATACAGGAAATCAGAAAGGAACCTGAGGATCATCGAGGAAGAATTGAAATCAGATCCGGGGAATCTTTTACTCCATTACAATGCCGCCCGGACCCTTGCCGGGATCAACCGGCAGGCCGAGGCCATCATTCACATGAAAAGGATTATGGAAAATGAAAAGATTAAGGAGGAGGATGCCCAATTCTTTCTGGTGACCGGTCTGCTCCTTGGGAAATATTATGCAGAGCTGAGATCTTATGACGAGGCCATTTCTGTTTTTAAAGGGCTGTCGAGAGATTTTGAGGGGAATGGACTGCTCCATTTCTGTTTCGGGCAGATCCTTTTTTCTGCGGGAGATTGCAGGAGATCACTCGAAGAATTGGAGAAATCCCTCCACTCACCTTTGGAGGTCAGCCTGTTTCCAATCGATATTAAACACCTCCAATATTACCGCTATTATACCCTTGGCCAGTGCTATTTGGAAACGGGACAGAAGGAGCTTGCAAAAGAGATGTTCTTAAAATCACTTGACCTCCATCGAGACCATTACAAGAGTCTGGAGGCTCTTGGCCTGATGAGTCTGAGAAATCAACAGTATAAAGAAGCCATAGGTTATTATAAGAGAGTCGTTCAAGAAGGCAGGGAGTCCGATCAAATTTATACCAACCTTGGGCTTGCCTCCTATAAACTCGGCTTGTCAGACGAAGCGGAAAAAGCTTTGCTCAAGGCCTTGGAGATGAATCCCAAAAGGATCGAGGCCCTCACCAACCTCGGGCATCTTTATCAAAAAAGGAAGGAGCACCTCAAAGCCATGAATTCTTTTGTAGAAGCGTTGGATCTTAATCCGAGCCTGAAAGATGCAAGATTGGCCCTGAGCGATATCTATTTTCATCTTTATGACCTTGAACATTTGGTTCAACAATGCGATGCCCTGTTGAATCAATTAGACCTCCCGCGCGATATGACTCTTAATAGTTTTGAGGATTTAAGCTCGTTGTACTTATCGATTGGAGAGGCCCTTTCGCTCAATGGACAGGAGGACCTCTCACTCATGGCCTTTCACCTCTCTTTTCTCATATCCCCATCGGAAGGGGTCTTAGAAAAAATCGTCTCAAAAGCCACTGATTTGAAGACGCTCGGGGATGCTTTAGGAGAAATCGAAGAAGCCCTGGAATTTCATGGACAAAGGAGCCAAATCATAAGCCCTTCCCCGTCTGCCCAGGACAGTCAGTAAAAGATTTAAGTTTTTCGCTCCGTCAGTCGATAAATAAAGTGACAAAGGCCCGGGCTTAATCTCAGACGAAAGGAGGGGAGGGTTCACAAAAGGCAGTAAGTGGTTGAGAAAAAAGTAGGTAATAAAATCTTTTCATTTGACGGGCATGGAAGCCCAAGAACTCAAAATTCAAGGAGGAAAAGACTATGGCACTAAGAATTAATACCAATATTGCTGCTTTGAATGCGCATCGTCAGCTGTCTGACACCGATGCGAGATTGGCCGTCTCCATGGAGAGGCTCTCATCCGGTTATCGAATCAACAAAGCCAAGGATGATGTGGCCGGTCTCTCCATTGCCAACAAGTTCAGGCTGGAAGTAAGAGGGTTGAGAATGTCCCAGCAGAACGTCGCCCAGGCCACTGCTCTGTTGCAGTTGGGTGAAGGAGGAGCCCAGAAAATTGAGACCGTTATCGAACGTCTAAAAGAGCTGGCGACCACTGCCGCATCCGACAATACCGATAGTGACGGCCGGACCCGGCTCAACGCCGAAGCCTCGAAACTCTTAGAGGAAATCGATCGGATCGCCCAGGATACCAAATACGGTTCAACACAGTTGCTAACGGGTTCTGTGACGATGACCTTCCAGATCGGATCGGCGAACACGGCCGCTCAGGACCAGATTTCGGTCAACCTGACCCAGGGTCTTGAGACCAACGATTTGGCACTGAACAATCTCTCTCTGAGCAGCCTGGCGAGCGCCCAGGCAGCCCTGACGTCCATTGATAATTCCTTGTCTTCGGTCAACGCGGTCATGGGAGATATCGGTGCGGCCCAGAGCCGGCTCGAGTTCGCCTCAGCCAACTTGTCCATCACCGTGGAGAATCTATCCGCTTCGGAATCGACCATTCGCGATGTGGATATGGCCTTTGAAATGATCTCGTTTACAAAGAGCCAGATCCTAATGCAGGCAGGCACGGCCATGCTTGCCCAGGCCAATATGGCCCCACAGAACATCCTCGCTCTTATCGGTGGCGGCGGTTAATCGAAACTGAAGAGAGAGGGAGGAGCGGATAATCCCTCTCTCCCTCTCTCCTATTTTTCCTATACAGCAAAGGAAGGGTTGAAATGGAAATCACCGAAGCCAAAAAAATGATAATGATAACCCCTCCTGCAGTCCGAGAGCCAGCCCCAAAGCCATCGAAGAAGACAGAGCCGCCTTCGGATGAACGGGTGAACGATGATGAGAAGATAACAGAATTTGTTGAAAGGATCGCCGCTGGAAAAGACAAGGCGGTCCAGGATTTGGTAGAGAACCTGAATCAGTTCATGAAATCGATGCGGTTCAGTCTTCGATTTATCCCGAACATGGAATCAGGGAGGGCTGTCATCAAGGTATTGAACGGGGATGGAAAGGTTATCCGGCAAATACCTCCAGAGGCCATGATTGCCCTTTCATCACGATTTGGTGCAGATATCGGCCTTTTGGTGAATATCAAATTGTAAAGATCTCCACTGTGTGAAAATCGTTTGCAAACCCAAAGAGAGTTTTTAAATGGAATAGATTTATACGATGAACACTTAGACCCTTCGCTCCCCTCAAGACAAGGGGAGCGAAGGTTGAGACAAGTTATCTCCTACTCGATCTGGTCTTTTTAGAGGAGCATCAATGGCTGGAACCAGCATGGTCAGCGGTCTTTCGAGCGGTCTGGACTGGAAGAAAATCATAGATGAGTTGAGAAAAGTCGAGCATAAGAGGATAGACCTGATTGAAGGTCGAAAAAAGGTCTATCAGGACAGACTCAGCGCCTGGCAGAGCATCAACACCAAGCTGCTCTCCTTAAAGACGGCATCTGGCACTCTCAATCAGACGAGCTTCTTTAACCTCTATACGACGTCCCTTGCATCAAATACGACCACCGAGGCCGAGGATGTCCTGTCTGCGACTGCAAGTACCGATGCCTCTCCGGGAACCTATAAGATTATTGTCACATCTCTGGCCAGCGCCCAGAAGCTCTCTTCCACCAGTTATGCCAGCCAGACCACGTCACTCAGCCTTTCCGGTGATATCATCGTCGGCGGCAGGACGGTCAAGATTTCAACAACGGATAGCCTCTCAAGTATTCGTGACAAGATCAATGCCGTGAACACTGGCACGAGCGCCTCACAAGTCACGGCATCCATTGTCAACTATGGGACGAGCGGTTACCGGCTGATTTTGACGAGCGATGAAGAAGGCTCTGCGGGGATGAGCCTCTTAAATGGAGGGGCTACTGATCTTCTCGGGTCCCTTGGGTTTGTAGACGCCTCTGCCAAGACGGCCAAAAATACGGTCACGGGCGGCAACAAAAGCGATGCCTTCTCTGCCGCGGATAAGGCAGTGGGAGGATCCGATCTACTGAACCTCACCAGTCCTCAGAGCGGCGAAGTTACAATTATCATCAATGGCATAAGCAGAACACTTACGACCACCAATACGATCAATCTGGCTACTAATTCTTTAAATACCATCAGGGATGCCATCAATAACGCCTTCAGCGACGCGGGGTTCACATCTAACCCGGCCTCAGTGGTGAGCGAAACAGTCGATGGGACGACAAAATACAGGCTTCTCATTGAGGGAAACACCATTACCTATACCGATTCAAACAACGTCCTGGAGACCCTTGGCATTCTAAAAAGAGCAGGCGTCTCAGATGAGAAGGGAGTGACCGGCGATGTCGCCAATACATCAAGCGGCTCGGCCATCACCTCCTCCACACTTATTAAAAATATCGATGGGTATAATGATTATGTTTCAGGGGATACGATCACATTGGGTGGAACCAGCACGACCGGCGCCGCGGTCAGCAATGTGTTCACCATCACCGATGCCACCACGGTCGGAGATCTCCTGACCGAGATTCAGACGAGATATGGGGAGGTAACAGCCTCTATTACGGCAGACGGGAAGATCCGTGTCGTCGATAATGAAATCTTGGATACGGATCTGAACGTGACCTTGACGCCCAGCAGATCCAGTCTCAAATTTGACACGGATGCGGGTGGCAGTTTCGGGGCCATCTCTACGATTCGGTCCCGGCAGATCCAGGCTGGCGCCAATGCCAATCTCTCCGTGGATGGAGTGACCCTGACACCCTCTACCAATAAGCCGGACGATATCATCACCGGAGTCACCCTCAACCTGAAAAAAGCGGCCAGCAATACCACGGTTACCCTCACCGTGGGAAGAGATTATGAGGCAGTCAAAACAAAAATTGAAGAGTTTGTGACGGCTTATAATGATACGATGGATGCCATCAATGCCCAATTAGCCTATAATGAGGATACACAGAAAACCGGAGGCCCCCTTTTCGGAGACAGCACCCTACGGACGATCAAATCGAATCTCATCAAACTCGTATTGAATAAAGTTTCAGGGGTTTCAGGAAATTTTTCAACCCTCGGGATGGTCGGCATCAGCATGGGGACGGATAGCAAGCTGACCATCGATGATGACGACCTCCAGGACTATCTTGAGAGCAACTTTGACGACATCAAAAAGTTGTTCGCCGCCGACTGGTCATCCACCAACAGCAATTTGAGTTATATCTATCATACCATCGATACGCAGGCAGGCACTTACAACGTTCAGATCACCGGTGTCAGTCCTGTGGGAGGCTATTTTGTGTCACTCGGGGATGCTACTGGAAGCAGTGAATATTTGACGGGGATCTCCGGAAATGCCAAAGGCCTTGTGGCTCGTTACTCGGGAACAGCCACAGGGGGAGTGGGCAGTCTTTCGCTCACCTATGGGGTCGCCGAACTCCTGGATCGTTCCCTCTATTATATAACGGATTCCGTAAGCGGGACGATCACCAATAAAGAGGAGACCATCCAAGACACGATTGAGAACTTGGAGGATGATATTACTACAATGGAAGGACGTCTCGACAAGAAATTGGCAGAACTGGAACGCCAGTTTATTGTCATGGAAACAGCACTGAGCAGACTGCAGAGTCAGACCGGATGGCTCACAGGGCAGATCAATGCCACTTATCGAGGTTGGTGGCGATAATAAAAATAATGAAGGAGGTTTGAGGGAATGTACGGGACCCGTTATCAAGTTTATCAGCAGACAGATATTCTGACTGCAGACCCGAAAAGGTTAGTCATGATTTGTTATGAAGAAGCGATCCGCAATTTAAATATAGCCAAGGCCAAGTACTTATCCAAAGAGTATGAAGCGAAGGGGAAAGCCCTTCAAAAGTCTTTAAACATCATTAGCGAATTGAGGGAAACCCTTGACTTCGAAAGGGGGGGCGAGATCGCCAAACACCTGGATAGGCTTTATGGCTTCATGACGCGCCACATTATAGAGGCCGATCAAAGGCGGAATGTGACAGGCTTTTCTCAGGCCGCCGCAATGATCGAGGAATTGAAATCTGCATGGGAGCAAGCATTTTATGCTCAGCCGGACAACTCACATGAATATCTTTCCCAAAAAAGAGAGGGGTCTTATCCCTTATCCTTATGAAGGCATTATGCCCTTGAGCGGAATGAAAGCGAAAGAATCTCCATTCGATCCAACCCGTCATCCTGAGCCCATAGGGTATCTGGAGAGCAAATTACATACTCTGAGAGAATTTTTAGCGATCACGGAATCCCTGAAGACAAAGCTCGATCACCAGGATATGTCCGTAGTCATCCGGCTGCTGGATCAGCGCCAGAATTTGATCCACATCATTGACCAGATGGAAAAGGAGGTTCAAGAGATCAGGCCAGGGAATCTTCTCAATAATCAGCAATATCCCGATGAGATCAGGGAGAAAGTCTCCACTCTTTTAAAAACGGTTGAAGATGTTATTCGAAGAATAGAAATTCTGGACCAACAGTGCATCAACAGGATCACCTCCTGGCGAAGCGAGATCAGGGGTGAGTTGCAAAAAATCCAGTATGGCCTGAAGGCAGTTGAGTTCTATAGTGAGAAAACAATTCGTCAACCGAGATTTCTCGATCTCAGAAGATGAACCCGGAGCTTCAAATGTGAAAGCCCAACGTCCCCATCGAACCTTGGATCAGACCCCAATATTGAAATTTGATATGGATATATTCAAAACCACACCTTTTTTATCTTTCCCTGAACAGGAAATGATTTGACCGATGGGCCCGACACAAGGAAATCACATTAAAATATGGATTGCCGAAGATGACGATGAACTCCGGCAGCTTCTGGGCGGTTCTCTGGCACAGGAGCAAAGGGAGATTCTATTGTTTGAAAACGGGCGAGCGGTTCTGGAGGCCCTTGAAAGGTCGTCTTATGACGTCCTCGTCACCGATCTGATGATGCCCGGAGCCGATGGCATCCAGATTTTGAATAAGGCAAAGAGGCTCCATCCCGACAGCATCGTCATCATCATGACCGGTTACGCCTCTCTCGATTCGGCGATTCAGGCCATCCGGGGAGGGGCCTACGATTACATCCGGAAGCCCTTCAGGCTGGATGAGCTCGAGATTATCCTCAAAAATGCCTGCGAAAGGATTTCTTTGCTAAGGGAGAACAGAGACCTTCTCAGAATGCTGAGAGAGACGAAAGAGGAGCTGGCACGGTTGAAAGGGACCTGGGAAGAGCATCTGAGCCAGCTATTGAGAATCTGCTGGATCATGTTCGGAGAAAAAGGAAATCCGGAGATGGATTTAGTCCTCAAGCAGATCAATCCCCCCGCACCGGATTTCAATCTGAAGAAGAGGGAGGCCGAAGAGAGGGCGCTTGAGAGCCTTCAGCGTCTTGCTGACCTTAAAAAGGAGAGATCGATTACGGAGGAGGAATTCTCCACCTTCAAGAAAATCCTGCTGAAGAAGCTGACCGACGAATAATTAAAAATTGCAACACTTTAGCGGTTTGAAAATCTTTATAAAATCCCTCCCGGCCTGGTTTATTCTTGTCAAGTACTTTTTCGGGAGGTATTTATTACAAGTTCTTAGGTATTGCACCTTGCCTAATCCTGGTAATTTGAGGGTCTCAACTGAGCCCTGACCTTGCTAATCGAGGCTAAG
>Ga0194110_10000267_pt1 | contig 65053 bp, 75 predicted proteins | sample TA2Kig1200mmetaG_FD_146192 | JGI IMG/M metagenome (GOLD analysis project Ga0194110, IMG submission 146192) | Freshwater microbial communities from Lake Tanganyika, Tanzania - TA2015032 Kigoma Deep Cast 1200m | ecosystem: Environmental > Aquatic > Freshwater > Lake | place: Tanzania: Lake...
TGACATGGTGCAGCAAGGCCCCTAGAATCCGCTCCCCCTGCCGAGGTGGCGGAATTGGTAGACGCACATGGTTCAGGTCCATGCGGTGGCAACACTGTGGGGGTTCGAGTCCCTTCCTCGGCACCAGATTGGCATCCCGTACGTCCAAGCAAGTCCGCATAGTACCTTAGTTCTCCTCTTATAATGGCCTTGAAGCAGTCCAGGGCCATCCGGGGATACGCATGGACAGCCGGGGGTATTTGGGGGTACTTTTGAGGGCATATACCCCCAGTCCCTCGCGAGATACCCCCAATGCCCCTTACCGATACCGCGGTTAAGAATGCGAAGCCCAAGTCGCAATCCTACAAGCTCGCCGACGGCGAGGGCATGTATCTGCTTGTGCACCCGCGCGGCGCAAAGTACTGGCGGCTGAAGTATCGCCACGCCGGCAAAGAAAAACTGCTCGCGCTCGGCGTGTATCCCGAGATCAAGCTGCAAGCCGCCCGCAAGCGCCGCATGCAAGCCCGCGAACTGATCGCGCTAGGCGCGGACCCCGGGGCGGAGCGCAAGGGCGAGAAGCGGGCCGCGCGGCTGCTCGCCAAGAACACCTTCGAGGCGATTGCGCTGGAGTGGCACGAGAACCAGCGCGGCAACTGGTCGAAGGCGCACACGGGCGCGGTCATGACCCGGCTCAAGCGCGAGCTGTTCCCGGCGCTCGGCCCGCGCCCCGTCGCCGAAATAGACGCCTCCGAACTGCTTGACGTTCTGCGGGGTATCGAACGGCGTGACGCCCTCGAAGTCGTCGCCAAGTGCCGCGTCATTGCCGGCCAGGTGTTTCGTTACGCCGTCGCGAGCGGGCGCGCGAAGCACGACCCCTCGCGCGACCTGAAAGGCGCGCTCAGGACACGCGAGAAGCAGCACTACGCCCGGCTCTCGGAAGCGGACCTGCCCGAGTTCCTTGCCAAGCTCGACGGCTACGACGGCAACACGCTTACCAAGCTCGCCCTGAAGCTGTTGGTGCTGACCTTCGTGCGCACGGGCGAGCTGCGCGCGGCGAAGTGGTGCGAATTCGACTTCGACAAGCGCGAATGGCGCATTCCGGCCGAGCGCATGAAGTCGCGCGCCGAGCACCTGGTCCCGCTCTCGACGCAAGCGCTTGCGGCGCTCAAGCAATTGCAGGAAATCACCGGCGGGCGCGAGCACGTTTTTCCGAACGAACACCATCCCCTCAAGCCCATGAGCGAGAACACCATCCTTTTCGCGCTCTACCGCATGGGCTATCGCGGGCGCGCAACCGGGCACGGCTTCCGCGCCACGGCCTCGACGATCCTGAACGAGCAAGGCTGGGATGCCGACGTGATCGAGCGGCAACTGGCGCACAAGGAAGCCAACAAAGTGCGTGCCGCCTACCACCATTCGGAGTATTTGGCCGAGCGCAAGAAACTGATGCAGGCGTGGGCGGACTTCCTCGACGCCAAAGAGCGCGCAGGCGAAAAGATCGTCAGCATTCAGCGCAAGGCCGCGTGATCCTTCTTTCTCGCGCGACATGCGTACTAGCCCTCGTCGCCAGCAGCGCGATTGCTGGTGTCGAATTGGAGGGCGTTGTAACTGAAGTGCAGGACGGCGATTCTCTGACGCTTGCTAATTGGCAGCACACGTACCGCATCCGCCTAGTGGACATTGACGCGCCCGAATGGGAACAAGCGCGCGGAAAGGATTCGAGGGCCAGCCTTTTCCATCTATGCGCCTTGAAGCGGGCGAGCGCCGAGACTCAAGGCGAGGACCGCTATGGGCGCATTCTCGCCCGCGTTACCTGTGCGGGGATTGATGCGAACGCGGAGCAGGTGCGCCGTGCTTGTGCTGGTAGAACTCGACCGCGTGGCGCAGGGGTTCCGTGCGCTCGGTATCGAAGAGCCCCATCTGCGGGTCGCTGCCGTTTTTCTTCTTGACCGCCTCGATGATGCTGCGCGGGTCGATGCGCTCGTGAACGTGCAGTGAGACCGTCGGCACCTCGAAGGAGGTGTGCTCGGCCTTGCCGGCCCAGACGAGCTGAGGATCGAGATGCGGGTCGTAGGCGTAGGTCTTTTTCTTCTGCCCGGCGTCCGGGTCGGTGTCCGGCGTCACCAGGCCCACGGGCGGGTTGTTGAGGCGCTCCTTGCCCTCGTGCTCGTAGGTTTCGATCGGGCGCTTGCTGTTGGCCTTCGCGCGGGTCACGCGGGGCGCAGCGGGTTTCTTCACGCGCACGGTTTTCTTCTTCGTCGCCATCAGGCTTTCCTCCCCTTCTTCGTCGCGGATTCATACGCCGGCGGCTGACGCTCCTCCGCGAACAGCGCGCCCTGCTCGGGGATCGCTATGCCGTTGCGCCCGCACCAGTCCCGGATCAGCACTTCCACCATGTTGGCGATGGAGCGGTGCTCGCGCTCGGCGGCGGCGCGCAGCGCCTCCTTCAACGCCGGTTCGATGCGGAAGGTCAGCGTGCTGGTCTTGCCCGTGGCCATGAATGCCCTCGTTGCAGCGGTTGTACTGCGAAGATACTGCAATATACAGTATCATCCATTGGCGTCCAATGGCGCGGCCCCCCTTACGGCAAGGAGGGACAGCATGGCCAGGCACTACTCGACGAAAGACTTCTTCCGGCAGATGCCGAACGCGCTGCTCGCCCGTTATTTCCATGCGCGCGGGCTGTTCGGCGACCTGGATTTCGCCGCGATGAAGGAGACTCAGCCGGACGCGCTCTTCGACGCCTGGCTTGCCCTGCCCGATGCGAAGCGCAACGAGATGGACGCCGAGTTCCGGGAGATTTTCGAGCTGAGTTGCGAGAAAGGCTTCCGCGCGATCCTCGACGAGGCGGAATGGCACCTGCACGACGCGGCGGCGCGCACGGCCTTCGTCGAAAAGCTCGCCGCGCTGTCGAACCATTTCGAGCGGGCGATGGTGACCTTCCTCGATCACAAGCCGTACTGGAAGGGGGCGAGCCTCTTCTATCACGCGGATTCCCTGCCCTACTGGCGCAAGCGCAAGAACCTGCCGCACGTCGCGGCGGCGGTGGACGACGCGAGCCTGCGGGAACTGGCGGGCCTCATCCGCAATTACTTTCACCGCACCGAAGGCCGAGGCAAGAACTGCGTGGTGGAGCCGTTCCGGCGCGGCGAGCTGGACTACTTCTTCGCCTACCCAGAGGACTACTCGCAGCAGGCCATCGAATGGGTGGACGGGCAGTTCGGCCGCCGGCCGCACAACCCGGCCTTCGAGGTGATCTACGTTTATTCGCAGAAGGAAGGCACGCTCGATCTGAACTTCCGCGGCTCGCACAAGGCCATCGAACCGCTGCAAGGCATGTTCGCCACGGCGATTCTGAAGCTGCCCGAACTGCCGCCCGATCCGAAAGACGGGCGCGTGTATGACCTGAACCCACTGCGGCAGAAAGACTTCGACTTCGTGTTCGAGGCCGACAGCGGCATCCAGGACGTAGTGGTGAAGAAACTGCGCCTGTCGTCGAAGGTGAAGAAGGGCGACCGCATCACGTTGGAGGCGGACGCGACGCACAACCCTGATGCCGTGTACGAGCTGCTCGCGCAGGTCGGCAAATCGCTGCCGCTCGCCCTCTACAACATCACGCAGGTGGAACTCACCGCGACGGTGACGACGGACGCCGGCAAACCGCCCAAGTCGGTAACGATCCGCATCACGCATCCCAATTCCTGCTCGCTCAAGTACGACGAGCTGGACCTCAAGCTGCGCGACATGCTGCACGCCTCCGGCATCGAGCCGAAAGAGCCGGCCGAGGCCGCCGAACCGGCAACCGAAGCAGCGGAGCCTGCCCCGGCATGACGCCTGCGGACGTGCTCGCCGATCTGCTCGCGCGAGTGGGCGCGAGCAAGGGTCAAGCCCTGTTCATCGGCGCGCAGGAACTGAGCGAATGGCCGGCCGCGGCGGTCGCGACGATGAAAGCGCAGAAGCTGCTCGTGAGAGCGCGTCCGGCGGCCAGCGTTGAGTGCCCGGGCTGCGAGCGGCAATGCGTTATGCCGGTCCAAGTGATCCCCCCGCAAGCCGGCACAGCACGAGCCTTCGTGGTCTGCGACAAGCGCGACGACATCAACCGCGTGAACGTGCCCATCGCGTACCTGGAGCAATGGCAGGCGTCCGGTGAAAACCTTGCCGACTGGCTTGCCTGCACGCTCGGTCTCGCACGCCCCAACCGCCTGGGCAGCAATCCCAGCCGGTGGGAAGTCGGGATGTTCAAGGGTTCCAAACTCGCAAGCCATCTGGTACTGCTCGCTGACGGCGAACTGAGGCTCGCCCTTGCCGGGCACTCCTTGCGTCTTGTCGATGCGTTGGAACTGAAAGACGACCGCATCGTCATTGACCGCCGGATGCTGAATCGCTGCGTGGATCGACCGGTCGCCGGCGCGGGGGATACCGAATCGGCGGAACAACGGCGCGAACGCCTGCGTGCGCGTGTGCGCGCGGAAAAGGCCAAGGGCACCCGCTCTTATCTGAAGGCGGTCGCCGAGGAAGAAGGTATCTCGCCCTCAAGGTTGAAGCAGCTCGTAACCGAGCCGAGAAAACCTGCATCCACCTGGAGCGGGCTCGGTAGTTCACCGAAGGGCACTGTCTCGACGGCGAAAAAAGCCAAGCTCTGACGCGGAATTACGCGGCCTGATCGAGACAGCTTGCGGGACAGTCCCCTGTCTCGTTCGCAATGGCGCCATGTTCAACAACACCCTACGAGGTGCCAACATGACGCACACCATCCTTCGCCTTCCGGCGGTCAAGACCAGCACGGGCCTTTCGCGCAGCACGATCTACTTGCGCGTGGCCGAAGGCACGTTCCCCAAGCCGGTGAGCCTGGGCGGACGCGCTGTCGGCTGGATCGAGTCGGAAATCCAGCAATGGCTGGAGCACCGCATCGCGGCGAGCCGCAAGGCGGCGCGCTGAGGCAGGCATCATGCGTGAAGCCATCGAGCAGTTCCGCGCGGCGATCCACAACGCCGGTCTGACGCCGCCGGACGTGATCGAGCCGGACGGCAGGCTGCATCGCTTCGCAGCCAACGGCAAGCGCAGCGACGATGCGGGCTGGTATGTGCTGCATGACGACGGCATCCCCGCCGGAGCCTTCGGCGACTGGCGCTCGGGTACATCCGAGACCTGGCGGGCAGACATCGGGCGGCGTCTGTCCCCGCATGAAGAGGCCGCGCATCGCACACGCATCGAGGCGATGCGGCGCGAGCGCGAGGCCGAGGAAGCGAGGCGCAAGGCCGAGGCCCGCGATAAAGCGGCGGCGATCTGGCAATCGGCTCTGCCGGCGCCGGATGACCATCCGTATCTGCTCGCCAAAGGCGTCAGGGCGCATGGCCTGCGGCTGCACGAAGGGACGCTCGTCGTGCCGATGCGCGACGGCGCGGAGCTGCACAGTCTCCAGTTCATCGACACCGAAGGCGAGAAGCGCTTCCTCGCCGGCGGGCGCGTGAGCGGTTGCTACTTTTCCATCGGGCAGCCGGACGGCACGCTGTGCGTCGCCGAAGGCTACGCCACAGGCGCGAGCATTCACGAGGCGACCGGACACGCCGTCGCCGTAGCCTTCAACGCTGGCAACCTGCTGCCGGTGGCACGGGCACTGCGCGCGAAGTTTCCCGATCTTCGCCTGATCGTCTGCGCCGACGACGACGCCATGACGGACGGCAATCCGGGTCTCAGCAAGGCGGGGGAAGCGGCGCAGGCCGTGGGCGGGCTGCTCGCCGTGCCGGACTTCGGCGCGCAGCGGCCCGGTCGCGCGACCGACTTCAACGATCTGCACCGGCACGCCGGCCCTGCGGCCGTGCGCGCGTGCATCGAGGCGGCGGCGCACGTCGATTCGAGCGCGAGCCCAGACGGCTGGCCGGAACCGAAGCCCATCATCGCCGAGTTGAAGCCCGTGCCCGCGTTCGACGCCGACACGCTGCTGCCGGGGGCGCTGCGCGCCTGGGTCATGGACGAGGCCGAGCGCATGCCCTGCCCGCCCGAGTTCATCGCGGCGGCGGCGCTGGTCGCGCTCGGGTCGATCATCGGTGCGCGCTGCGCCATCAAGCCGAAGGCGCGGGACTCGTGGCTGATCGTGCCCAACCTGTGGGGCGGCATCGTCGGCGATCCGTCGGCGAAGAAATCCCCGGCCTGGGGCGCGGCGTTGAAGCCGCTCGACCGGCTGATTGCCAAGGCGTTGGAAGAGCACCGCGCCGCCCTCGCCGACTACGAAACCGCGAAGGTCGTGTTCGACGCGCACAAGGACGCCATCGAGGCGCGCATCAAGGAAGCGGCCAAGAAGCCGAGCAAGGGCGACCCTGCGGCAATCGCCCGCGAGCTGCGCTCGCACGGCGAGCAGGCGCCAGAAGCGCCCGTCCTGCGGCGCTACAAGACCAACGACAGCACGGTGGAAAAGCTGGGCGAGCTGCTGCGCGAGAACCCGGCCGGTCTTCTGGTGCTGCGCGACGAGCTGGTGGGGCTGATCGCCACCTGGGAGCGCGAAGGCCGCGAGGGCGAGCGCGCCTTCTTTCTCGAAGCCTGGAACGGCAACCAGAGCTTCGATACCGACCGCATCGGTCGCGGGCACATCTCCATCCCCAACCTGTGCGTTTCAATCTTCGGCGGCATCCAACCGGACAAGCTGACCGTGTATCTGGAGCAGGCAGCGCACGCGCTCGCCAACGACGGCATGCTGCAACGGTTCCAGGTGCTGGTGTACCCCGACCCGCGCAGATGGGAATGGCGCGACCGCTCCCCGGACAAAGCCGCGCGCGATGCCGCCTACGCCATGTTCGAGACGCTGGCCGACTTCGACCCGGTGCGCTGGGGCGCGGCGCCGGCGGACGACTTCGCCAGATTTCCGTGGTTCCACTTCGATGACGAGGCCCAGGCCGTTTTCATCGAATGGTCCGAGGATCTGCACCGCAGCCGCGTGCCGAACGAGGACGAGCCGATCATCCGGCAACATCTGGCCAAGTTCGACAAGCTCTTCCCCGCGCTGGCGCTCGTCTTCCACCTGGTGGAGGGCGCGGCCGACGGCGTGCGCGGGCCGGTGACGAAGGAAGCGGCGCTGCGCGCGGCCGCCTGGTGCGAGTTCCTGGAGGCGCACGCGCGGCGCTGCTATGGCCTGCTCAAGGACGACGGACTGCGGGCGGCCCAGGCACTGGCGGCAAAGCTGGAGCGCGACGCGCTGGAAGACGGCTTCACGCTGCGCGACGTGCGGCGCAATCAGTGGCGAAACCTGACGGCCGACGAGGCGATCCAGGCCGCGCTCGACTTGCTGGAGGACGAGGACTGGCTGCGGAGCGAAGCGAGCGGCGGCACCGGGCCGGGCACCGGACGGCGCACCGTGCGCTACCGGATCAACCCCGCCGTGAAAGCCGGGCGCAAGGAGGGTGGCGCATGAACTGGCTGGAACGCGCGCGCCGCGAAATCGGCGAAACGTCCCCCGGCACCACTGCCAATAGTGCCGATGGAAATCCAACGGCAGTAATGGCAGCGCTCACAGTCCCGGCCGCGGCGCAACCGGCTGCTTCTACCGGCAGTAACGGCAGTGCCCCGCGCGGGCAATGGTCCGCTGCAAAAGCGATGCGCGAAGCCTTTGAGGAGCGCGCCGCAATCATGGAGTTCGACGGTGGCCTGAGCCGCGAGGACGCCGAGCGCGCCGCCTGGGCGCTCGTCCTGAAACCGCGACGGCTGCATTGAGGATCACGACATGGCGCGCAAGAAGCAGAGCTACATCAAGGGCACCTTCACGCACCGGCGCACTGAGGCCGACTACATGGCCGCGCTGCTCGATGCCGTGCCGCTGGAGGACTGGCGTGCCGTGATAACGGCAACCGTGGCGGCGGCGAAAGCCGGCGACGCCGGAGCGCGCGCGTAGCTCGCGCAATACCTGATCGGAAAGCCCGGAACGACTGCGCCGGCCCCGCTGACGGTCGTGGTGCAGCAGTTGTCGGGGCGCGACCCGCTCGTGGAGAAGCTGGCGAAGCCGCACATCGACCGCGCAGAGTATCCGTCGCTGCATGCCGATGACGACATCAAGGACGCACTGAAGGCCCAGGTAGCGGCGGAATTGCAGGCACTGGAAGCGCAGAAATCAACAGCGCCGAAGCTGAATGAATACGCCGATGAATCAACGCAATCGGTTGATTCGACGCCCTCGTGAGCGTGTTAATTCGCCAAATGATTACGGAAAAATCCGATGGGCGGCCCCGGTAGCGGCAACCGCTGGCGCTATGGCGCGAAGTCCAGCACCGACGATTACCGCACGCTCGACGTGCGGCGCTGGGCGCGCGAGGGAATGCTGAGGCCCGGCCATTGGGGCGGCTGGCAGTGGACCCGCAACGGCGAGGTGGTGGCGTCAATCCAGATGCGCGCGGAAGAAGATCGCGTGATCCTGATCTACCGGCATCGAAGCAGCGGCGACGAATGGAAGGATGAGCGGTTTAAGGTATACAAGACCTTCTTGTATACCCCTACCTATACTTTTATATACCTCACGCGGCTTTCAGCGCGAGTTGCGGCACGTTCAGGCTCTGCTCCAAGAGCGTGAGCGCATCGGACGCCGCCGGCGGGATCAGGCTCGTCACATCGTAAACGTAACGAGTGATGGCCGTTTCATCAAAATGGGCGCCGAGGATGAGCGGTATCCGGTGCGCATCGTGCGGACCCCGTGCAATCTCGGCGGTTCGCGACCCTGGTTCATCTGCCCTGCCCTCGGCTGCGGGCGGCGCGTGGCCATCCTGTACGGCGGCGGCATCTTCGCCTGCCGGCACTGCTATCAGCTCGCCTACGCCAGCGCCCGCGAGGACGCGGGCGACCGCGCGACGCGGCGCGCCGATCGCATCCGGGCGCGGCTGGGCTGGGAGCCGGGAATCCTCAACGGCAACGGCGACAAGCCGAAGTGGATGCGTTGGCGAACGTTCTATCGGCTGCGCGATGCGCATGACCGGCTGGTGAACAGAAGTGGCCCCAAGAATCTAGACACCCCGGTAAGTGTAATCTCGGCCCGGAGGGGCATCCTCAAGCAACCGCTGATCCGAATATCCCTGAGCAGGTCACCGGCTGTTAGGCAACGGTCGAACCGAAAACCGGCGCCTCGGACTTTGGCGAGTAGACGTCAAGTGCTGGGGTCTGGGGGGGGGGACACCGGATGGATGAAACATGACACCGGAAGACCGTTGCGCTCGGTCCCAAATGGACCCAAGCGGGCCCCGCCAAGCGACCTACGTTTCGGTATATACGGATAGGAAAATCTATCCGCCCCAGGCTGCGTTGCACCGCACGATTTGGCCATTCTCCCGCTCCCTGGTCCCGGTTTGACGGCGCACAATGCAGCTTATGTCGCCCCACGAGCCGCTATTGGTAAAGCATGGTCGTGTCGCCCATGCGCCGGCCCGTGACGCCGGTGCGGCCGAAGTCCTCGACGTGCGCCCGGTGGCCGGCGCGAAAGCGCGAGGGCAGGAAGCGCTCGAGCGTGGTGCCGAGCGCGTCGTCGCGGCGCACGCCGAAGACCAACTCAGCCGAGCGGTTGAACAGCACGATGCGCTGCTCTTCGTCCACGGTGAGGATCGCGTCCATCGCCGAGTCGAGGATCGAGGCGAGCCGCGCCTCGCTCGCCTCGCTGCGGTGCGCGGCGCTGAGGACCACGCGCGAGGCCACGAGGATGCCGGCGCCGATCGCGAGCATGTCGGCGAGCACCACCGAGCCGAGCAGCCAGGGCCAGTCCAGGCCGTGCGAGAGCGCCGACAAGTTGGCCGCCAGCAGCGCCAGCAGCGACACGGCCCCGGCGGCGATCGCCACGGGGTGGCGAACATAGCCCCGTTTGACCAACGTCAATATGTCCGGACTGCCCTCGCCCATAGTGGCCCGTGATGATGCTGAAATACCCGTCTTCCGAACTGGTCATCGACCCGGTCCTGATCCGCAAATACGATCTGAGCGGGCCGCGCTACACGTCCTATCCCACGGCGGACCGCTTCGTCGAGGCGTTCGGCGAGGCCCAGCTGCGCGAGTGGCTCGCCCGGCGCAACATCGGCGGCATCAGCCTGCCGCTCTCGCTCTACGTCCACCTGCCGTTCTGCGCGACGCTGTGCTACTACTGCGCGTGCAACAAGGTCGTGACGCGCGACCGGGGGAGATCGGCCAAGTATATCAAGTACTTGAGCAAGGAATTGGCGCTGCTGGGCGAGGCGATGCGCGCCAGCGGCGTCGAGCGCCCGAGCGTTTCGCAGCTGCACTGGGGCGGCGGCACGCCGACGTTCCTGTCGCGCGAGGAAATGGCGCAGCTGGCCGCCGACACCGAGCGCGTGTTCCCGCTCGCGCCCGAGGCCGAGGTGTCGATCGAGATCGATCCGCGCACGACCGAGCCCGGCGCGATGGCTTTCCTCGCCGGGCTGGGCTTCAACCGCCTGTCGATGGGCGTGCAGGACTTCGACCCGGAAGTGCAGCGCGCGGTGCACCGCATCCAGAGCGCCGAGGAGACGCGGCGCGTGGTGGACGAAGCGCGCGCGGCGGGCTTCCGCTCGGTGAACTTCGACCTCATCTACGGCCTGCCGAAGCAGTCGCTGGACGGCTTCAGCGCGACGCTCGACCGCGTGCTGGAGGATGCGCCCGACCGCATCGCGCTCTACAACTACGCGCACCTGCCCGCGCTGTTCAAGCCGCAGCGGCGCATCCTCGCCGCCGACCTGCCGTCGCCGGAGACCAAGCTGCAGATCATGACGCTCGCCATCGGGCGCCTGACGCGCGCGGGCTACGTCTACATCGGCATGGACCATTTCGCGCGCGCCGACGACGATCTCGCGATCGCGCAGGCGCAAGGGCGCCTGCAGCGCAACTTCCAGGGCTACTCGACGCACCCGGAGTCCGACATCGTCGGCATCGGCGTCTCGGCGATCGGCCGCGTCGGCCCGACCTACAGCCAGAACTGCAAGTCGCTCGACGACTACTACGCCGCGCTCGACGAGGGCAAGCTGCCCGTGATGCGCGGCCTGGAGCTCACGGCCGACGACCTGGTGCGCCGCGCGGTGATCCAGGCGCTGATCTGCCACTGCCGGCTCTCGGTGGAGTCGATCGAGCTCGCGCACCTCATCGAGTTCCGGCGCTACTTCGCCGAGGAGCTGAAGGACCTCAGGGCGCTCGAGCGCGACGGCCTCGTGGAGCTGCAGCCCGAGTGGATCGTCGTCACGCCGCGCGGCCGGTTGCTGGTGCGCGCGATCTGCATGGTGTTCGACCGCTACCTGCGCGCGCGCCAGCAGGCGGCGTCCTACTCGAAGGTGATCTGACCGTGGAGCCGCTCGCCGCCGCGATGTTCGCCGCGGGCCTGGCTTCCGGCGTGCACTGCGTCGCGATGTGCGGCGGCTTCGTCGCCGCCTTCGACGGCTCGGACCGGGGAGGGGTGCGCGTCATCCCGATCGCCGCCCCTCCCGCGTGGGGGCGGCGCATCGCGCTGCACGCGGGGCGCATCAGCACCTACGCGGCGGCCGGCGCCGCCGCGGGGTCCCTGGGCGGCGCGGCCTATGCCGCCGCGGCCCTGCCGGCGCAGGCCGCCTGGCAGGTGGCCGCGAGCGTGCTGCTGATCCTCATCGGACTGCACCTGGCGGGCGCCGGCCGGCTGCTCGGCGCGCTCGAGGCGCTCGGCGCTCCGCTCTGGCGGCGCGTGCAGCCGCTCGCCGCACGTCTGCTCAGGCCCGCGACGCCGCTGCGCGCGGGTACGACGCCGCTGCGCGCGTATGCCGCGGGCCTCGCCTGGGGCTGGCTGCCCTGCGCGATGGTCTACGCGGCGCTGTTTGCGGCCGCCGCGGCGGGCGACCCCGTGCGCGGCGCCGCGGCGATGCTGGCCTTCGGCGCCGGCACGCTGCCGCTGCTGCTCGCCGCGGGCTGGCTGGCGGCGCGACTGCGCGCCTGGCGCTACACTGCCGCTGCGGCGATCGCCGGCTTCGGGGTCTTCGGCCTCGCCCATGCGGGGGCGCTGGAGGGCGTGCGCAGCCTGCTTTGCCTATAGGAGGGGTCATGCAGAAGGCGATCGGCATCATCTACGACGAGCACCGCTCGATCTCGGCGGTGCTGAGCGGCCTGAAGTCGCTCGCGCTGATGGCGAAGGACGGCAAGCTCAAGCCCGAATTCGGCGTGTTCCGCGCGATGATCTACTACATCGACGCGTTCCCCGAGCGCATGCACCACCCGAAGGAGGACGCTTTCCTGTTCGCGCACCTGCTGCGGCGCGATCCGGGCGCGCGCGAGGTCGTCGAGTCGCTCAAGGCCGAGCACGTGCTCGGCGCGCAGCTGGTGCGCGACCTCGAGCAGGCGATGCTCGCCTACGAGCAGACCTGGCCCAAGGGCGCGGACAAGTTCATCGCCGCGGTCGAGGCCTACTCGCAGTTCCACTGGAACCACATGCGGCGCGAGGAGCGCGAGGTCATCCCGCGCGCCGAGCAGGTGCTCAAGGCCGAGGACTGGGACGACATCGAGCGGGCCTTCGCGGGCAACGCCGACCCGATCGCCGACCTGCGCAGCAGCGACTTCAACGCGCTCTACCAGCGCATCCTCACGCTCGCGCCCGCGCCGATCGGGCTCGACGAGAGCTGGAAGCGGGCGGGATAACGCCGCCGGCGCGGCGCGTTACGCTCGCCCGATGCCCCAAGCCGCGAGCCGGCAGATCGTCGCCACCGTCGGCGAGGTGCTGCGGCGGCACCCGCCGTTCGACGCCATGTCGCCGGAGGACATCGCACGGCTCGCCGCGCGCCTGCGCCTCGGCTACTACGCGCGCGGCAGCGTGGTCACCGGCCCCGACAGCGGGGTCGCCGACCGGCTCTACATCGTCAAGCAGGGCGTGGTGCGCGGCAGCCCGGGCGCGAGCGCGTCGTCGGGCGACGCGCTGCTCGGCGAGGGCGACTGCTTCCCGATCAGCGCGCTCGTCGGCCGGCGCGCGGGCTCGACCAGCTATGGCGCGGAGACCGACTGTTTCTGCTGGGAGCTCGGCGCGGCCGACTTCCACGAGCTGCTCGAGCGCAGCGCGCCGTTCCGCGACTTCTGCATGGGGCGGCTCGCGGCGCTGCTCGGCCAGGCGCAGCGCGCGCGCCGCGCCGACGCGGCCGCCGCGCTCGCCGGCGCCTCGATGCTCGCGCCGCTCGGGGCCGGGCTCGCGCGCGCGCCGGTGAGCTGCTCGGCGCAGGCCACGCTCGGCGAAGCGGTCGCCGCGATGCGCGCCGAGCGCGTGGGCTCGATGGTGATCGTGGACGCGCAGCAGCTGCCGGTGGGCATCTTCACGACCTCCGACCTGCTCGAGCGCGCCGCCGTGGGCGCCGCGGCCGAGGCGCCGATCGCGGGGCTGATGACGCGCGACCCGGTTGCGCTCGAGGCCGACGCGACGCTCGCCGACGCGGCGCTCGCCATGGCGCGCCACCGCATCCGCCACGTGGTGATCACGCGCGACGGGCGCCTCGCGGGCGTGATTTCCGAGCGCGACCTGTTCGCGCTGCAGCGCTTCAGCCTCGGGCGCGTCGCGGGCCGCGTGCACGCGGCCGCCTCGCTGGAGGAGCTCAAGGCCGCGGCGGCCGACATCCGCGAGTTCGCGCACCACCTGCTCGCGCAGGGCCTGGATGCCGAGCACCTCACGCAGCTCACGAGCGCGCTCAACGACGGCGTGGCGCAGCGGCTGATCGCGATGGCGGCGGCGCGGCACGCGCCGCCCGCGAGCTGGTGCTGGCTCGCGCTGGGCAGCGAGGGGCGCCTGGAGCAGACGCTCGCCACCGACCAGGACAACGCGCTCATCTTCGAGCCCGCGGGCGACGCCGAAGGCGCGCGCCGCGTGCTGCTCGCGTTCGCGAACGAGGTGAACGAGGGCCTCGCGGCCTGCGGCTACCCGCTGTGCAAGGGCGGCATCATGGCGCGCAACCCGTCCTGGTGCCTGACCGTCGCCGAATGGCGCGAGCGCTTCGACGGCTGGATCCGCAGCCCGCAGCCCGAGGCGCTGCTCAACGCCTCGATCTTCTTCGACTTCCGCGCGCTCGCGGGCGAGGCGGCGCTCGCCGGCGAGCTGCGCGAGGGCGTGCTCGCGCGCGCCCGCTCGCAGCCGGCGTTCCTGCGCGCGATGGCGGCCAACGCGCTCAAGGTGCGCCCGCCGCTCCACCTGCTGCACGGCATCGCCGCCGACGACACCGGGCCGTTTCCCGGCACGCTCGATCTGAAGGGCTCGGGCGCGCGCCTGTTCGTGGATGCCGCGCGCACGCTCGCGCTCGCGCACGCGGTGCCCGCCACCGGCACCGTCGCGCGCCTGCGCGCGGTGGCGGCCACCGGCGGCCTGCCCGCGGCCGAGGCCGAGGGCTCGGTCACCGCGTTCCACGTAGTGCAGGGCCTGCGGCTGCGCCGGCAGTACCTGGAGGCGCCGCCGCCCGAGGGCGCCGAGAACCGCATCGAGCCGGCGCGCCTGAACAAGGTGGACCGCCGGATCCTGAACGAGGCGCTGCGCCAGGCGGCGCTGCTGCAGGACCGCCTGCGCGCGGACTACACGCTTTGATCCGCGGCCTCGCGCAATGGCTGGGCTTCGGCCGGCCCGAGGAGCCGGCGCGCGCCGCGCGCTGGGTGGTGATCGACTGCGAGACGAGCGGCCTCGACCCGCTCAGCGACCGGCTGCTCTCGATCGGCGCGGTCGCCGTGCAGGGCGGCCGCCTGAACCCCGCCGACAGCTTCGCCGCCGTGCTGCAGCAGGAGGCCGCGAGCAGCGCCGAGAACATCCTCGTGCACGGCATCGGCGGCGACGCGCAGCGCGGCGGCGTGCTGGCCGCCGAGGCGCTGTCGGCGTTCTCGCGCTACCTGGACGGCGGGCTGCCGGTGGGCTTTCACTCGCCGTTCGACGCGGCGGTGCTGGGGCGCGCGATGAAGGCGCGCACCCCCGACCTCACGCCGGCGCGCTGGCTGGACCTCGCGCCGCTCGCCGCGGCGCTCAACCCCGCGCACGCCGCTCGCGCGCGCGCGCTCGACGACTGGCTCGGGATCTTCGGCATCGAGTGTCCGGCGCGGCACGACGCGCTCGCCGACGCCTTCGCGAGCGCGCAACTGCTGCTCGTGCTGCTCGCGCAGGCCGCGGGCCAGGGCGTGCACACCGTGCGCGCGCTGCGCGCGCTGGAGAGGGACGCGCGCTGGATCGCGCGCGCCTAGGGGCTCAGCGCTCGGCCGCGCCCTCGTGCACGCGCTGGCAGGCGAGGCAGCGCACGGCGATCGGGTTCGCCTGCAGGCGCGAGTAGGGGATCTCCTCGCCGCAGTCGGCGCACAGCCCGAACTCGGGCTCGTGCAGGCGCTGCAGCGACGACTCGACGTAGGCGAGCTCGCGCCGCTCGCGCTCGCGCTCGGCGGTCTCGTCCTCGGTCTCGGGGTCCGCGGCGAAGCCCGCGCGCAGCTCGGCGGCGCGCGCGGCGAGCTGGCGCTCGAGCGTTTCGCGCTGCTCGATCGTGAAGTAGTGCATGTGCTGCACGCTCATCTGCACACCAGCACCGGCACCTTGCTGTGCGTGAGCACTTTCACCGTTTCGCTGCCGAGCAGCAGGCCGGCGAGGCCGCGCCGGCCGTGGGAGGCCATGACGATGAGGTCGCACTTCTTCGCTTGCGCGGCGCGCAGGATGCCCTGCCAGGGCGTCGCCGCGGTGATCGTCGCGGTGCCGGCCGACACGCCGGCCGCCTTCGCCATGGCGCTCACTTCGTCGAGCGCCTTGTGCGCGGCGCGCTGCACGGCCTTGTCGTACTGCGCGCGCGTGACGTTGGCCGCGTAGATCATGCCCTCGCTGTAGATCGGCGCGATGTAGGGCGCGCCGACGTAGGCGCCGGTCAGCCGCGCGCCGAGCGATCGCGCGAGCCGCGCCGCGGTCTTGATCGCCTTGTGGGACAGCTTGGAGCCGTCGGTGCATACGAGAATGTGGGAATACATAGGACCTCCTTGAATGCGACTAGGGTAGACCAGCGGCCCGGCGGCAAGTTGATCTGTATCAATCTGCGCGAATTTGCGCCAGATCAAGCCTTTGGCGCCGAATCTCTGCTCCCATCGCGCATGCTCCGGATCCGCGGCAGGCAGGTGCGGCCCCTCGTGCAGGGCGGCATGGGCGTGGGCGTCTCGGCGCACGGCCTGGCGGGCGCGGTCGCGCGCGAGGAGTGCGTGGGCACGATCTCGAGCGTGGACCTGCGCCGGCTGCACCCGGACCTCATGCGCGAGACCGGCCGCTCGCGCGACCGGCAGGCGATCGAGGCGGCCAACCTCGCGGCGCTGGACCGCGAGATCCGCGCCGCGCGCGAGGTCGCCGGCGGCCGCGGGCTGATCGCGGTCAACGTGATGCGCGCGGTGTCGCAGTACGCGGACTACGTGCGCCAGGCGTGCAAGAGCGGCGCCGACGCGATCGTGGTGGGCGCGGGGCTGCCGTTCGACCTGCCCGAGCTCACGGCGGACTATCCCGACGTGGCCCTGGTGCCGATCCTGTCGGAGGCGCGCGCCATCGGCTTGGTGCTGAAGAAATGGCAGCGCAAGGGCCGGCTGCCCGACGCGATCGTCATCGAGCACCCGCGCTACGCGGGCGGGCACCTCGGCGCGGCCAGGATCGAGGAGCTGGGCGAGTCTCGCTTTGATTTTTCCCAAGTACTGCCCGCGGCGCAGCGCCTCTACGAGGAGATGGGCATCGCGCCGATCCCGCTCATCGCGGCCGGCGGCATCAATTCGCCGGAGCGCGTGCGCGAGGTGCTCGCGCTCGGCGCCGCGGGCGTGCAGGTCGGCACGCCGTTCGCGGTCGCTGCCGAGGGCGACGCGCATCCGAACTTCAAGCGCGTGCTCGCCGAGGCGAAACGCGAGGACATCGTCACCTTCATGAGCGTGGCCGGGCTGCCGGCGCGCGCGGTGCGCACGCCCTGGCTGGCGCACTACCTCGAGAAGGAAGCGGCGCTGCAGCGGCGCGCGAAGCCGCGCCGCGCGTGCACCCTCGGCTGGGACTGCCTTGCGCAGTGCGGCCTGCGCGACGGCAAGCCGGGCATGGGCCAGTTCTGCATCGACCACCACCTCGCCGCCGCTCTGCGCGGCGACACCGACCGCGGCCTCTTTTTCCGCGGCTCCGAGCCCGTGCCCTTCGGCACCGAGATCCGGCCGGTGAAGGAGCTTACGGAGTACCTGCTCGCCGCCTGACTTGCAATGGCTGTTGCCTGATCAGGTCGAGGTCATTGGACGACTTCATCCACGCGCATGCGCACCGTTTCCGGAATCTTCAGACCGAGGGCTGCCGCCGTGTTGAAGTTGAGCACTAGCCTGAACGTCGCGGCCCGTTCGAACGGCAGGTCCGCGGGCTTTGAGCCCTGCAGGATCCGGTGCACGTACTCGGCCGCGCGCACATAGAGCACGTTGTAGTCGGACCCGTAGGACATCAGTCCGCCCGCATCCACGTACTCGCGGCGCGCGTACAGCGCAGGGATGCGCGAGCGGGCGACGGCCTGGACGATCTGGAGGCGCTGATTGAGGAGCGTCGCGCTGGCAGTGACGATGAGCGCATCCACGCGCTCGCGCCCCATCGTGGCAAAGGCGCGCTCGACGTTCGCCGGGCTGGTGCCGTCGAGCGTGATGACCGACATGCCGAGCGGTTTCGCCTTCTCCTGCAAGTCCTGGAAGATCTGTTTCGCGCCCAGATTTTCGACGTAGGAGAGAAAAGCAAGCGACTTCGCTCGCGGCGCAACCTCGCGCAGCAGCTCGAGCCACTTGCCGACGAGGTCCTGCTGGATGATCGTGATCCCGGTCACGTTTCCGTCCGGACGCGCGAAGTTCGTGGTCAAGCCGGTCCTGATCGGATCGTTGGCTCCCGCATAAATGATGGGGATGGTCGACGTCGCACGCTTCGCGGCCAGTGCAGTGAGGGTGCTCGGCGCGACGATTACCGCGGGCTTGAGCGCCACCAGCTCGGCAGCGAGCGCATGGATCCTCTTCAGGTCGGCCTTGCCCCAGCGCGCTTCAATCGGGTATCCCCGGCTTGCCGTATAGCCGAGCTCTTCCAGGCGCTTGCGAAATACGGCCCATTGGGGTGCGCGGCTCGCTTCGTCGCTGTCATCGAGAAAGGCGATGCGGCGCGCGGGCTGAGCGTATGCCGGCAATGGACCTGCCGCACCAAGCGCGAGGAGCGCGAGGATCGTCTCGCGGCGCTTCGACACGGTCCGGTGCTCACGCATGGCCAGCGAATAGTGTATCTCCGCGCCGGTCGGGTGCTTGAATCATAGACGACCGCTAGTGGCCGATAGCGGCGGACGGCCGGGCGGCTAGTAAGCGATGCACTGCTCGCAGACGGTCCCGCGCACGTCCTTCTTCAGGTGCGCCGCGCGCAGTTGCACGAACGGCGCTGAGTTCCAGGCTTCCATGAACGACTGCTTGTTCAGGTCGCCCATCGTCCAGTGCGCGGTGGCGTCGAAGCAGCAGGCCGAGAGCTTGCCCTCGGCGGTGACGTGGCCCTCGGTGAAGGCCGACCAGCAGGGCAGCGGCGCGCGCAGCGCGCCCAGGCGCCCCTGGTTGCCGGCGGTGGGCCGGTAGCCGAGCTCCGCCTCGCGCTGCGTGGCGAAGGCGCCCATCGAGTACAGCGGCAGCCAGTAATGCTGGTCCACGTAGGGCAGCACGCGCTCCTTGAGCAGCGCCTGCATGCGCTCGAGCTGCTCGCCGTCGTAGCGGATCGAGGAGGCGTACAGGCCCGTCTTCCAGCCGCCGCGCTTGCGCGCGTCCCAGGCCGCGGCGATGTTCTCGAGCGCGCGGTGAAAGAGCTTGCCCGAGACGCCCATCACCTGCTCGAACTGCGCCTCGTCGGCGGCGTTCACCGACCACTTGAGCGAATCCAGGCCCGCCTTCATGCATTCCTCGAGCGCCTCCGGGAAGGCCATCGACGCGTTCGAAGTGAGGAACACATAGGGCATCGCGAGCTCGCGCTTCAGGTACGCGATGCAGTCCACGAGCAGCCGCGGGTTCATGAACGACTCGCCGAGGTAGAACACGCCGATCTCCTCGACGCCGGCCTCGCGCATCTCGCGCGTGATGCGGCTGAACAATCCGAAGTCCATGTCCCACTTGGGCTGCTGCTCGCGCGTGCGCAGCGCGCAGAAGCCGCAGCGGTAGTTGCAGCGCGGCGAGATCTCGATCTTGACGCTGCGCGGCGCGGGCGGCGCGGCGCGCTGGTACTCGGCCGGGATGCGCGTGATGTTGTCGATGCGTTCGGTGATCGTGGCCATCGGGCGAGCATGGGCGCGTCCCGCTGGGCGTCCTTGATCTGAAGCAAAACGGCCCGATTCCGACCGACCGGATCAAGTAAAATCTCACGCTCGATCATGCGGATAGCACTATTTCTGGCGTTTTTCGCCGGCGCCGCGCTCGCGCAGGCGCCCAAGGGCCCGCCTCCCGCGATGCCGGTGAAGGCGGCGGCCGCCAAGGTCGCCGCGGCGCTGGACGAGGCGGGTGCGGTGGGCACGCTGCGCGCCGACGAGGCGGTCACGATCCGGCCGGAGATCGCCGGGCGCGTGGCCGAGATCCGCTTCACCGAGGGCCAGTCGGTGGCGCGCGGCGCGCTGCTGGTCAGGCTCGACCAGTCGGAGCTCGCGGCGGTGGTGGCCTCGAGCCGCGCGCAGATGAAGCTGGAAGAGCAGAAGCTCGAGCGCGCCGAGGACCTGCGCCAGAAGGGCTTCATCAGCGCGCAGAGGCTGGACGACCAGAAGACGGCGCTCGCGCGCGCGAAGGCGAAGCTCGCCGAGGACGAGGCGCGCCTCGCGAAGACCGAGATGCGCGCCGCGTTCCCGGGCGTGGCGGGCCTGCGCCAGGTGAGCGAGGGCCAGTACGTCGCGGCCGGCACCGACATCGCGCGGCTGGAGAAGATCGTCCAGCTCAAGCTCGACTTCCGCGTCCCCGAGGCCTTCATCGGCCGCCTGAAGCCCGGGCAGCAGGTGGCGGTGGCCGTGGACGCCCATCCCGGCAGGAGCTTCGCCGGCAGCGTTTACGCGATCGAGCCCGGCGTGGACGAGCAGACGCGCACGGTGCTCTTGCGCGCGCGCGTCGCCAACGCGGAGCAGAAGCTGCGGCCGGGCATGTTCGCGCGCGTGCAGGTGCAGCTCGGCGTGCGCGAGAAGGCGGTCTGGGTGCCGGAGGCGGCGATCGTGCCGCGCGGCCAGGGCAACTACGTGTTCCGCGTCCTCAGCGGCGCCGACGGCACCAAGGCCGAGCTGGTCCAGGTGAAACTCGGCAGTCGCAAGGTGGGCGAGGTCGAGATCGTCACGGATAGGCAAATCTATCCGCCCCAGGCTGCGTTGCACCGCACGATTTGGCCATTCTCGCGCTCCCTGGTCCCGGTTTGACGGCGCACAATGGCGGGGCGAGCACATGCTTGAACATCGGGCCAGTCTAGCCGAACGCCGCAGCGCGCCGCATGCGCAGGCGCGTGGCCGATTGACGCAGGTCAAAGCCCGTTTTTCGCAGACAGATAACATTTTGTCGGTTCCTTGTTGCACAGGAGATGACCATGGCAAACATCACGCGTTTCGGCTCTTTCGACAACCTGTTCGACGACTTCGCCAAGGGGTTCTGGGTCAAGCCCCTCGCGATGCCTGCGACGGAAGAACTCAAGCTCAAGGTGGACGTGAAGGAAGACGACAAGTCCTACACGGTGCATGCCGAGATCCCCGGCGTGAAGAAGGAAGACATCCAGGTCGACGTGAACGGCGACCAGGTATCAATCCGCGCCGAGGTCAAGCGGGAGAAGGAAGAGAAGCAGGGCGAGAAGCTGTTGCACAGCGAGTGCTACTACGGCATGGTAAGCCGCAGCTTCAGCCTGCCGACCGAAGTGGACGACAAGGGTACGGTCGCCAGGTACAAGGACGGCGTGCTCGACCTGACGTTGCCGAAGAAATCCGGCAACGGTTCGCGCCGCATCTCGGTGCAGTGAGCCGGTGACGCAGGCCGCAGCCTGCGAAGGACAGGCCTCGGCCTGTTTTCACTGCGGCCTGCCGGTACTCGAGGCGGGACGGTGGCGCGCGTCGGTGCTGGGTGCGCTCCGGGAGTTCTGCTGTGCGGGCTGCGAAGCGGTGGCGAGCACCATCGCGGCGGGCGGTTTTGCGCACTACTACGAAACCCGCGCGCAGCCCGGGAGCAAGCCGCTCCAGAGGCCGCCTGAGCCCGCGCCGGCGCTTTCCTACGACGACCCGCAGGCACTGCGGCAGTTCGCTTTTGCGAGCGGACCGAACGAGCGCAGCGCCACCCTGATCCTCGACCGCATCCGCTGCGCGGCCTGCCTCTGGCTCAATGAGCAGGTGCTGCGCCGCCTGCCCGGCGTGTTGCGCGCGGATGTGAATTACACGACGCAGCGGGCGCAGGTCGCCTGGGACCCCGCGCGCATCAGGTTTTCGGACATCGTGGAGGCGGTTCGCGCGGTCGGCTACGACGCCTATCCCTACGATCCGCGGCGCCAGTCGGTGCTCGAGCACGGCGCGCGCCGCAAGGCGCTGTGGCGCCTCTTTGTCGCAGGTTTCGGCGCGATGCAGGTGATGATGTACGCGTTTCCGGCCTACGTGGACGATGGCGCCGGCACCTTGTCGCCCGGGGCGGAGCAGCTGATGCGCTGGGCGAGCCTGCTGCTCACGCTGCCGGTGATCCTGTTCTCCTGCGGCCCTTTCTTCTCCGGCGCCTGGCGCGAGCTGCGGCGGCTGCGCCCGGGCATGGATACGCCGATCGCGCTTGGCATCGGCGCGGGATTCACGGCGAGCGCCTGGGCGACATTGCGCGGCACGGGCGCCGTGTACTTCGACTCGATCGCGATGCTGGTATTTCTCCTGCTCGGCGTGCGCTACCTGGAACTGGCGGCACGCCAGCGCGCGGCGCGCTCGCTCGACCGGCTGGCGCGCTGGTCGCCGTCCATCGCCTTGCGCATGAAAGATGATGCCGTGGAGCGAATACAGGCGCATGAGCTGACGAGCGGAGACAAGGTCCTGGTTCCGGCCGGTGATCGGGTTCCCGCGGACGGCGTCGTGGAGCAGGGCCGATCCAGCGTCGATGAGTCGCTGCTCACCGGGGAGCCGGTGCCGCTCGCCAAGTCGCCAGGCGGCAGCCTGATTGCGGGCACGCTCAATCTCGAGCAGCCGCTCGTGATGCGCGTCGAGCGCGCCGGCACCGAAACGCGCGCCGCGGCGGTCGCGCGCCTCGTCGAGCGCGCCGCTGCCTCGCGGCCGCGGCTGGTCGCGGCGGCCGACCGTCTCGCGCATGCGCTCACCTGGGTAGTACTCGCGGTTGCCGTGCTCGCGGGCCTGCATTCGGGCAACGGCTGGGTCGCGATCGCCGTCCTGGTCGCGACTTGTCCCTGCGCGCTCGCGCTTGCCGCCCCCGTTGCCCTGACCCGCGCGAGCGGCGCGCTGCTTGCGCGGGGCGTGGCCCTTACCCGCGCCAGTGCGCTCGAAACGCTGGCCGCGGCGACCGACGTGGTGATCGACAAGACCGGCACGCTGACCGCGGGACGCTTCAGAATCGTGCGCCTGGATCTGTTGGGAAGCGCGGACGAAACCGAGTGCAGGGCGCTTGCCGCGGGGCTGGAGGCCGCGAGCCGGCATCCTCTTGCGCGCGCGTTCGAGGGCAATGGCCGTGCCGTCAAAGAGACGAGGAATTTTCCCGGATTGGGCGTGGCAGGCCGTCTGGATGGCCGGTGCCTGCGCATCGGCACGGAGGAATTCTGCCGCGAGCTGGCCGGTTCGCCATCTGGATTTGCGTGTGATGCATCGCTCACGCCCGTATTCCTCGCCGATGAACGAGGCTGGCTCGCCGTGTTCCTGCTCGAGGACGCATTGCGGCCCGAGGTGCCCGAACTGCTCGCGGCGCTGCGCTCGGCGGGATTGCGGCTGCATCTGGTGAGCGGCGACCATCCGGCGGCGGTCGCCTCGATGGCGGCGCGTCTGGGCATTGCCGATGCAATCGGCGGCGCGTTGCCGCAGGACAAGTTCGACCATGTCGCGCGGCTGCAACGCGAGGCGCGCGTGGTGGCGATGATCGGCGACGGCCTGAATGACGCTCCGGTGCTGGCGCGCGCCGACGTGTCGTTCGCGATGGGCGCCGGCGCCGACGCGGCCCAGCGGCAGGCCGATCTGGTCGTCATGGGAAATTCTCTCGCGGAAATCGCCGCGGCGTTCCGCACCGCACGGCGCACGATGCGTATCGTGCGGCGGAACTTCGGCTGGGCGCTCGCCTACAACGCGTTTGCGCTGCCGCTCGCGGCCGCCGGCTGGATCGGCCCCTGGGAAGCGGCCGTCGGCATGGCGGCAAGCTCCTTCATTGTCGTACTGAACGCATTGCGGATCGCCGCCGCGACGCCGGAAAGCGAAGCATGGAAAGCCTCATCCTCCTCGTCCCCCTCTCCGTCGCCGTCGTATTCCTGATCGGCTGGGTGTTCTGGCGCGCGCTCGAAGGCGGCCAGTTCGACGACCTCGAGCGGCCGGCGCGCTCGATCCTCGAGGACGACGACGCGCCGCGCTGACATGAAGGCGATGCGCCTGCACGCGGCGCGGCAGGCATTGCGCTGCGATACGCTGCCGATGCCAGAACCCGGTCCGGGGCAGGTGCTGGTGAAGGTGAGCGCCTGCGGCGTCTGCCGCACCGACCTGCACCTCGTGGACGGCGAACTGCCCCAATGCCGCACCCCGGTCACGCCCGGGCACGAGATTGTCGGCACTATCGCGGGCAGCGGCGAGCGCGTCGGCATCCCCTGGCTGGGCTGGACCTGCGGCGCCTGCGAGCATTGCCGCGGCGGGCGCGAAAATCTCTGCGAACGCGCGCGGTTCACCGGCTATACCCTGGAGGGCGGCTACGCCGAGTACGTCGTCGCCGACCAGCGCTTCTGCCTGCCCATCCCGGAACGCTACACCGACACCGAAGCGGCGCCGCTGCTGTGCGCCGGCCTAATTGGTTATAGGTGTTACAGGCAAATAGAACAATCAAGAGCGATCGGAATCTATGGCTTCGGCGCAGCGGCGCACATCGTCGCGCAGATCGCGAAGGCCGAGGACCGGACTGTGTTCGCGTTTACCAAGGAAAATGATCTCACGGGGCAGCAGTTCGCGCGCTCATGCGGCGCGCACTGGGCGGGCGACTCGACCGAGATCCCGCCCGAACCGCTGGATGCAGCGATCATCTTCGCCCCGGTCGGGGGCCTGATTCCCCTTGCATTGCGAGCAGTCAGAAAAGGCGGAAGCGTGATCTGCGGCGGCATCCACATGAGCGACATCCCGTCGTTTCCCTACGCCCTGCTCTGGGGCGAGCGCGTGCTGCGCTCGGTGGCGAACCTGACGCGCGCCGACGGCGAGGCCTTCATGGCGCTCGCCGCGCGCGTGCCGCTACGCATCCAGACGCGAGGGTATCCGCTTGCGGATGCAGACCGTGCGCTCGAGGATTTGCGTGCGGGCCGGCTCGAGGGTGCGGCGGTGCTGTTGCCATAGGCGGCCGCCTGGCTGGCAATCCGGCTTGACGCAGATCAAATAGCGCGCTCCGCCGCTCCATAGCATCGCTCCATCGTCGGCCAGGGTGGATGGATGCAGAACGAGAAGGAAACCTACAACTACACGGTGGTGCGCCAGTTCGCGGTCATGACCGTGGTCTGGGGCGTGGTCGGCATGCTCGTCGGCGTGATCATCGCCGCGCAGCTGCTCTGGCCCGAGCTCAATTTCGACGTTGCCTGGCTGTCCTACGGCAGGCTGCGCCCGCTGCACACCAACGCGGTGATCTTCGCCTTCGGCGGCTGCGCGCTGTTCGCGACCTCGTACTACGTGGTGCAGCGCACGTCGCATGCGCGCCTGTTCTCGGATGCGCTCGCCTCGTTCACGTTCTGGGGCTGGCAGGTGGTGATCGTGCTCGCCGCCATCACGCTGCCGCTCGGCATCACCAGCGGCAAGGAATACGCGGAACTGGAATGGCCGATCGACATCCTCATCACCCTAGTCTGGGTATCGTATGCGGTCGTTTTCTTCGGCACCTTGTATCGAAGAAAAATACAGCATATCTACGTCGCCAACTGGTTTTTCGGCGCGTTCATCCTCACCGTCGCGCTGCTGCACCTGGTGAACAGCGCCGCGGTGCCGGTCACGTTCTGGAAGTCCTACTCGGTGTACGCGGGGGCGCAGGACGCGATGGTGCAGTGGTGGTACGGGCACAACGCGGTGGGCTTCTTCCTCACCGCCGGCTTCCTCGGGATCATGTACTACTTCATCCCGAAGCAGGCCAACCGCCCGATCTACTCCTACCGGCTCTCGGTGGTCCACTTCTGGGCCCTGGTGTTCACTTACATGTGGGCCGGGCCGCACCACCTGCATTACACCGCGCTGCCCGAGTGGGCGCAGTCGCTCGGCATGGTGTTTTCGCTGATCCTGCTCGCGCCTTCCTGGGGCGGAATGATCAACGGCATCATGACGCTGTCCGGGGCGTGGTACAAGTTGCGCGACGATCCGATCCTCAAGTTCCTCATCGTCTCGCTTTCGTTCTACGGCATGTCGACCTTCGAGGGACCGATGATGTCGATCAAGACGGTGAACGCGCTGTCGCACTACACCGACTGGACCGTCGGCCACGTGCACAGCGGCGCGCTCGGCTGGGTGGGCCTCGTCTCGATGGGCGCGATCTACTTCCTGATCCCGAAGCTGTTCGGCCGCGCCGAGATGTGGAGCGTGCGCCTGATCAACGTGCATTTCTGGGTGGCCACCGTCGGCATCGTGCTCTACATCGCCGCGATGTGGATCGCGGGCGTGATGCAGGGCCTGATGTGGCGCGCGGTGGGCGCGGACGGCACGCTCACCTACACCTTCGTCGAAAGCGTCAAGGCGACCTATCCGTTCTATGCCATTCGCCTCCTGGGCGGCGTGCTCTATCTCGCCGGGATGCTGATCATGGCCTGGAACGTGTTCAAGACCGTCCTCGAAGGCGAGACCTTCGAGGCGCAGATTCCGGCCCCGGTGCACGCGTGAACCCATGAAGCTGACGCACGACCTCATCGAACGCAACCAGGGGCTGATGGTCGTCCTCATCATCTTCGTCGTGGCGGTGGGCGGGCTGGTCGAGATCGTGCCGCTCTCCTTCATGAAGACGGTGACCGAACCGGTGGCGGGGTTGAAGCCCTACAGCGCGCTGCAGCTCACCGGGCGCGACATCTACATCCGCGAAGGCTGCTACAACTGCCACTCGCAGATGATCCGGCCGTTCCGCGCCGAGGTCGAGCGCTACGGCCACTACTCGACCGCGGGCGAGTTCGTCTACGACCACCCGTTCCAGTGGGGCTCCAAGCGCACGGGTCCGGACCTGCACCGCGTCGGCGGGCGCTACTCGGACGAGTGGCACCGCATACACCTGATCAATCCGCGCGAAGTGGTGCCGGAGTCGAACATGCCGGGCTACCCGTGGCTGGCGCGCGTGCCGGCGAACGCGGCCGACATCGAGGCCAAGATGCGCGCGCTCCGTCTGGTCGGGGTTCCCTACGCGGAAGCAGAAATCAAGGCGGCCAGGGCGGAACTGCAGGGCAGGAGCGAAATGGACGCGCTGATCGCCTACCTGCAGGTGCTGGGCACCGCGCTGAAGAACAAGGCGAACTGACAATGGACATCAATACGTTGAGGATCGGGATCACGCTGTTCACTTTTGCGGTCTTTCTTTTCATCGTGGTGCGTGCCTATCTGCCGTCGCGAAAGCGGCAGCTTGAGCAGGAAGGCCGCCGCATCCTTGAGGACGGCGAGGCATGAGCCAGTTCACGTCGGCATTCTGGGACGTCTATATCGGCCTGATCACGATCGTCTCGATCGTCGCCTGCGCCGTGCTGCTGAAGATGCAGAGCGTGCGCAAGCCCGTCGAGTCCGAAACCTCCGGCCACGTCTGGGACGAGAACCTCAGCGAATACAACAACCCGCTGCCGGCCTGGTGGGCGTGGCTGTTCTACGTCACCATCGTATTCGGCCTCGCCTACCTGGTGCTGTACCCCGGGCTGGGCAGCTATGCCGGCGTGCTCGGCTGGAGCCAGGTCAAGCAGCTCGAGGAAGAAAATACCCGCGCGCAGGCCGCCTACGGCCCGATCTTCGACAGGTTCGCGGCGCAGGACATCGTCGCGCTGTCGAAGAACGCCGAGGCGCTCGCCATCGGACAGAAGCTGTTCCTCAACAACTGCGCCCAGTGCCATGCGTCCGATGGCGGCGGCAGCCGCGGTTTCCCCAATCTGACCGACAAGGACTGGCTCTGGGGCGGGACGCCCGAGGCCATCCGGACGAGCATCGCCGATGGCCGCACCGGCGCCATGCCCCCGTTCGGCCAGGCCCTGGGCGACCAGGGTGTCAAGGATGTGGCGCACTACGTGCTCTCGCTGTCGGGCCAGGCCAGCGATTCCATCAGAAAAGCGCGCGGCGAGCCCCTCTACAAGGCCAGCTGCAGCGCCTGCCACGGCCCGGAGGGCAAGGGCAACCCGGCGATCGGTGCACCGAACCTGGCCGACCGCATCTGGCTGCATGGCTCCGGGGAGGAGGCCATTGCCGCCCAGATCAGCAAGGGCCGCGTCAACCAGATGCCGGCGCACAAGGACCTCCTTTCTCCCGCCAAAATCCACCTGCTGACGGCCTACGTCTATTCTCTTTCGGGTAAATGAAAGCGGATGCGGTAGAGCAATCGCTCTACGAGGTTCGGGAGGCCATTTATCCGCGCGCCGTGCGCGGCTGGTTCGCGACCTGGCGCTGGCTGCTCGTCTGGGGCACGCAGCTGGTGTTCTACGGACTGGCCTGGCTGCCGTGGAACGGCCGCCAGGCGGTGCTGTTCGATGTCGCGCATCGCAAGTTCTTCATCTTCGGCCTGGTGTTCTGGCCGCAGGACATCATCTACCTCACGGTCCTGCTGATCATCGCGGCGCTGGCGCTGTTCCTGTTCACCGCCATCGCCGGGCGCCTGTGGTGCGGCTACGCCTGCCCGCAGACCGTGTACACGGAGATCTTCCTGTGGATCGAACGGCGGATCGAGGGCGAACGGAATGCGCGCATCAAGCTGGACAAGGAGGGGCTTTCACTCAGGAAGTTCCTGCTGAAAACGTCGAAGCACATGGTCTGGGCGTTATTCGCGCTGTGGACGGGTTTCACCTTCGTCGGCTATGTCACGCCGATCCGCGAACTCTGGGTCGAAGTGCTGACATTCACGACGGGGCCCTGGGAGACGTTCTGGATCCTGTTCTACGGCTTCGCCACCTACGGCAATGCCGGCTGGATGCGCGAGCAGGTCTGCATCTACATGTGTCCCTACGCGCGCTTCCAGAGCGCGATGTTCGACAAGGACACCATGGTGATCAGCTACGACAGGGTGCGCGGCGAGCCCCGCGGCAAGGCGACCGTGAAAGGGGTGGGCGAGGGGCTCGGCGACTGCGTCGACTGCGGCATCTGCGTGCAGGTCTGCCCCACGGGCATCGATATCCGCGCGGGCCTGCAATACCAGTGCATCGGCTGCGCGGCCTGCATCGACGGCTGCGACCAGGTGATGGGCAGGCTCGGCCGTGCGCGCGGGCTGATCCGCTATGCAACCACGCACGCGGTGGAAGGCAAACCGACAAGAATACTGCGTCCGCGGGTCCTCATCTACGTCGGCATCCTGGCGGCCATCGTGGCGGTGGCGGGAGCGAGCCTTTACCTTCGCGTGCCGCTCAAGGTGGATGTGATCCGCGACCGTGCCGCGCTCGCGCGCGAAGTGGAAGGCGGCCGGATCGAGAACGTCTATCGGCTGCAGATCATGAACACCACGGAGGGCGCGCGCACTTTCCAGATCGCCGTCGCCGGCCTGCCGGGCCTGCAGCTCGCCTCCGAGCCGCGCGTCGTGCTGGAGGCCACCGAGAGCCGGATGGTGCCGGTGCGGGTGCGCGCGGAACCGGGCATCGCTGCCGCCGGCAGCCACCGTATCCAGTTCAGCGTGCGCGCCACGGACGATGAGCGCGTGGCGGTTTCCGAGAAGTCCGTTTTCATCCTGAGGTGATGCCATGAATCCCTGGTACCGCGAACCCTGGCCCTGGATCCTGATGTCCGGGCCCGCCGCCGTGATCGTGGCGGGCGCCATCACCACCTGGATGGCGTTCGCGACCGCCGACGGCCTCGTCGCCGACGACTACTACAAGCGCGGCCTCGCCATCAACGCCGTACTCGGACGCGAGCAGGCCGCGGCGCGCCTCGGCATTGCGGCGCAATTCGAGCGCAGCGGCGATCGTGTGCGCGTGCGCCTCGCCGGCGCCGCCCCCGATGCGCTGTTCCTGCAGTTCGCGCATGCCACGCGCGCCGGCCACGACCTGCGCCTGCGGCTCTCGCCGGCGGGTGGCGGGTTGTACGAGGCGGCGCTGCCGCCGCTTGCGACGGGCCACTGGCGGCTGATCCTGGAGGATCCTCGCGGCGAATGGCGCGTGGTGAAGGAGGGATTATGAGGATAGCGATCCTGATCCTGTGGCCATCCTTCATCGTCGGCGGCGTCGGCGAAGTGCTTTTCTTCACGGTTTTCGACCCGCAGGAACTTTACCTGTTCGGCGAGGCCACCAGCCTCAGCCGGCGCGCGGTGTATTCCGTCGGGTTCTTCCTTTGCTGGGCGTTCGCCGCCGCGTCGAGCGCCCTCACCATGTTTCTCGCGGGCACGGCGAAGGAGGCCGCTCGGTGAGGTCCGCGATCGCCCTGGCATTGCTGCTGGCAACGCCGGCATGGACGCAGGACGAGCAGCGCGGCAGAACGCTCTACGAGCTGCATTGCCTCGCCTGCCACTACGAACGCGTCCACAAGCGCGATCCGTCGCGTTCGCTGGTGCGCACGCTCACGCAACTGCGCATCGAGGTGGCGCAGCGCGCGGCGCAGACCGGACAGCGCTTCACGGCCGAGGACCTGGAGGACATCGCCGAGTACCTGAACCGGTCGCACTACCGGCTGGAGAAATGAGCGCCGGGAACCTGGTGAAGGTGTGGGATCCCGTGGTGCGGATCGGCCACTGGCTGCTGGCAGCGCTCTTCGCCCTGGCCTACATCACGGGGGAAAGGGGGTCAGAGTTCCACGCGTACGCGGGGTATGCGCTGATCGGGATCGTGGCGTTCCGCGTGGTGTGGGGTTTCACGGGCACGCGTCATGCACGCTTTGCGGACTTTCTTCATGGTCCGCGCACGACGCTCGCCTATCTGAGGTCCTTCGCCGCCGGGCGTCCCCTGCATTACCTGGGCCACAATCCGGCCGGAGGATGGATGATCGTGCTTCTGCTGGCGATGCTCGTAATGAGCACCTGGACCGGGCTCGAGACTTACGGCGCGCAGGGCAAGGGGCCGCTCGCTGTGGGAGCGACAGCAGAACCAGCCGCGGTGCAGCTCGTCGCCAGGGCGATCGCGCCGGCGTATGCCGACGACGGCGGACGCAGGAAGGTCAAGCGGCGAAGGAGTCCCGCGGAGCGCTTCTGGAAGGAATTGCACGAGGGTTTCGTCAATGCGACGGTGCTCCTGGTTCTCCTGCACATCGCCGGCGCAATCGTATCGAGTATCGTGCACCGTGAGAACCTGATCAAGGCGATGATCACCGGGTACAAATCGCCGGCGCCTCGCGAATGAAACTGTCTTTCCTCGGCGCCGCGGGAGAAGTCACCGGCTCGTGCTACCTGTTCGACACCGGCAGCGTGAAGTTTCTCGTCGACTGCGGCATGTTCCAGGGCGGCAGGGAGGCGCAGCGCAGGAACCGGCGCTTCGCCTTCGATCCGCGCGAGATCGCGTTCGTGCTTCTCTCCCACGCGCACATCGACCACTCCGGGCTGCTGCCGCGGCTCGCGGCGCAGGGCTTCACGGGCGCGGTGTACGCGACTGCCGCCACCGGCGAACTGCTCGCCGTGATGTTGCCCGACAGCGCGCACCTGCAGGAAAAGGAAGCCGAACGCGAGGGCGTGGCGCCGCTGTATACCGTGGCCGAGGCGCAGGCGTCCCTCGGCCAGCTGCGCCAGGCCGACTACAACGTCGCTTTCCGGCCGCACGAGGGCGTGCCCTGCGTGTTCCGCGACGCCGGCCACATCCTGGGCTCCGCGATCATCGAGATTTTCCTGGAGGGCAGGAAGGTCGTCTTCTCCGGCGACCTGGGCCAGCCCGGGCGCCCGATCGTCGAGGACCCGGCGCCGGTCGGGGAGGCCGACGTGCTGCTGGTGGAGTCCACGTATGGCGACCGCAACCACAAGAGCCTGGTGCAGACGCTGGACGAGCTCGCGTTCGCGATCAACGACACCCTCGCGAGCAGGCGCGGCAACGTCGTGATCCCGTCGTTCGCGGTCGGGCGCACGCAGGAGCTGCTCTACTACCTCGCCGACCTGCGCCGGGAGAAGCGCATCCCGGCGGCGGACGTCTACGTGGATTCGCCGATGGCGACCGCCGCCACGCGCATCACGCTGCGCCACGCCAGGATGCCGGATCTCGAGCGGGTGTTCTTCACCGAATCGCTGGAAGAGTCGATGCGCATCAACGACGTGCGTTCGGGCGCGATCATCATTTCCGCGAGCGGCATGTGCGAGGGCGGGCGTATCCGGCACCACCTGCGCTACAACCTGTCCCGTCCGGAGTGCGCGGTGGTGTTCGTCGGCTTCCAGGCCGCGGGCACGCTGGGGCGCAGGATCGTCGACGGCGCGAAATCGGTGCGCATCTTCCGCGAGCCTTATGCGGTGCGCGCGAAGCTCTTCACCATCAACGGGCTCTCGGCGCACGCCGACCGCGAGGCCTTGCTCGGCTGGCTCGGCCATTTCCGCCGCCCGCCGCGCCAGACCTGGGTGGTGCACGGCGAGCCGCTCGCGGCGCAGGCGCTGCAGGAGGAGATCGTCAAGCGGCTGCATTGGCGCGCCGGCGTCCCGGCGGCCGGGGAATGCGTCACCATCTGAGCAAGGCGATGCGGTGGATTGACCGCAATCAAGCTCCCCGCCGCGGCGCGGCGCAGACTTTGCGTATGCGTGGCCTTCCGGTCGTCGTGAGCCTTTGCCTGTCGCTGGCGACCGCAGCCGGCGCCGAGACCGTCTACAAGTACCGGCGCTACAACCAGTTGCGCTGATCCCGGGACCCGCCATGTCGTCCAATCACTCGCTGGTCGTAGTTTCCTGCAATGCACGCGCGCTGCTGCTCGGCACGCGCCTCGACCTGCGCAGCTGGCCGGAGGCGGAAACGCTCGCGCGCATGCCGCTCGCGGTGCGTGTGCCGGGCGGCGGGATCGCGGTGCTGTTCCGTTACGGCGCGGCGGTGCTCTTCGATGTCGCGCCGCAAGCCGAGCAAACGCTGCGCGCGCGCCTCGCGCCGCTGGTGGAGAACCGCTACCCGAGCGCCGACGAGGAGACGCTCGCGCTGCGCATCGAGCCCGGCCGCGCCGAAGGGCTCGCCGATGGCGCGCTCGTACTGCAATCCGGCGGCATTGCGCAGCTGCAGCTTGTCGCCGATGTCCTGTCCAAGAGCGTGCTGCTGGCGCATTACGAGGTCCGGCTCGGGGCCGAATTCGACCGCATCGAACCCTTCGCGCTGCGGCTGGAAAGCCACGGGCGCATCCGCTGGCGCACGCGCGAGCACCTGCAGCGCATCGGCGCGCTGCTGCGCATGGAGCAGCGCATGGTCGGCCGCGCCGAAATTGGCGACAAGCCGGAGCTGCTCTGGGAACACCCGGAACTGGAGCGCCTCTATGCGCTGCTCGAAGCCGAGTTCGAGGTGCACGAACGCCTCGCGGTGATGGAGCGCAAGCTCGACCTGGCGGGGCGCACCGTGCGCACGCTCGTCGACCTGATCAACGCGCGCCACTCGCTGCGCGTCGAGTGGTACATCGTCGCGCTGATCGTGGTCGAGATCCTGCTCACGCTCTACGACATGTGGTTCCGCTGAGAGACCGGGGCAGCCGCCCATCGCCATGGCCGAACTTTACGGATCCGATGCATTCTCCCCGGCCGAAATCGCCCGGCGCGTTGAATCGGTCGGCGTCGCCAAGGCGCGGCTGCCGTTCCTGCAGACCGCCATGCTGGGGTTGCTCGCGGGTGCCTTCATCGGCCTGGGCGCGATGTACTTCGCGCTCGTCGCGAGCGACGCCACGCTCGGCTTCGCCGCGGCGCGCGTCGCCGGCGGGGTGTGCTTTTCCCTCGGCCTGCTGCTCGTCATCGTCGCGGGCGCGGAACTGTTCACGGGCAACAATCTCCTCGCCATGGCCTGGGCCGAAGGCCGCATCAGTTCCGGCGAAGTCCTGCGCAACTGGGTAATCGTCTGCGGCGCGAATTTCATCGGCGCCGCAGGCCTTGCGCTGCTCGTCTTTCTCTCGGGCCACTGGCAGATGAACGACGGGGCCATCGGCGCCGCGGTCCTCAGGATCGCGGCGGGCAAGGCGGCGTTGCCGGCCTGGCGCGCGTTCTTCCTCGGTGTGCTGTGCAACATCCTGGTGTGCATGGCGGTCTGGATGGCGTTCGCCGGGCGCAGCGTCGTCGACAAGATGGTGGCGATCGTGTTCCCGATCTCGGCGTTCGTCGCCGCCGGCTTCGAGCATTCGATCGCCAACATGTACTTCTTTCCGCTCGCGCTGCTGCTCAAGGAAGCCGGCGTGCCGCTGCCGCCGGGCGGCGAGGCGCTCAGCGTCGGTGCCATGCTCGCGAACCTCGGTCCGGTGATCGCCGGCAATATCGTCGGCGGCAGCGTCCTGGTGGCGCTGGTGTACTGGGTCTGCTACCTGCGCGGCCGGCCGGGGCAGAATTGAATAGCGCCGGCGGTTACTCGCCGCGCAGCGCGTCCAGGGGATCGAGCAGGGCGGCGCGCCTCGCAGGCAGCACGCCCGCCAGCAGCCCCACAGTGACCGCCACCAGTTCGGCGAGCAGCGCATAGAGCCAGGGCACCTGCACCGGCAGCGCCGGCAGCACCAGCTTGAGGCCGCCGGCGATGCTCCAGCCGATGGCGAGGCCCGCGGCGCCGCCGACCGCGGCGAGCAGCGCGGCCTCGCCGAGGAACAGCAGCAGGATGCGCGTGCGTGTCGCGCCCACGGCGCGCAGCAGGCCGATCTCCGGCGTGCGCTCGGCCACCGCGATGGTGAGGATGGTGGCGATGCCGACGCCGCCCACCACCAGAGAGATCGCGCCGATCGCCGCCACGGCGAAGGTGATGGCCTCCAGCACGGTGCCGAACACTTCCAGCATCTTCTGCTGCGGCGTGATGGTGAAGTCCTCGGCGCCGTGGCGCGCGACGAGGATCCTGCGGATGCCATCCTCGACCTCGGCCAGCGGCGCGGTGGGATCGTAGGTGACGTGGATCTCCATCAGGCTTTCGCGGTTGAACATGTCCAGCGCGCGCGCGGTGGGGATGTATACCGTGTCGTCGAGATCGAAGCCGAGCACCTGGCCCTTCGATTCCATGACACCGACAACGCGATAGCGCTCGCCACCCACGCGCAGCCGCTGGCCGAGCGGGTTGGCGGCGCCGAAGAACTCGGTCGCGACCTTCGAGCCGAGCACGACGAAGGCGCGCGCGGCGCGCGGGTCGTCGTGCGGCAGGAATTCGCCCGCCGCCGTGCGCATGCTGAAGGCGCGCGCCTGGTCGGGTCCGGCACCGTAGATCGTGACGCGCCGGCTCTTACCCTGGTGCGCGACCTCGCCGTTGCCCATCACCATCGGGTTGGTCACCTGGACGTGCGGCGCGTGGCGCAGCGCGATGGCATCGTCGATGCTCAAGGGGCGGATGGTGTTCACCGCCCCCAGCGATGCGCCGTGGGTCTGGATGCGCCCCGGCGTCACGCTGATGATGTTGGTGCCGAACTGGGTGAACTCGGCGATGACGAAGCGGTGCAGGCCCTCGCCGATGGAAGTGAGCAGGATCACCGCGGCGATGCCGACCGCGATGCCCAGCGCCGTGAGGAAGGTGCGCAGCCGGTGCGAGGCGAGCGAGACGAAGGTGAAGCGCGCGGCGTCGGCGATGCGCATGCTCAGCGCTCCGTGGTCATCGCTTGGACAGCGCGCGCACCGGGTCGAGGCGCGCGGCCTGCCGCGCCGGCGCCACCGAGAACAGGATCGAGGTGGCGATCGCCACCGCCGGCGCGGCAGCCAGCGCCCACAGCGGCGCGCTGAACGGGATCGCGGGATAGACCTGGCCGATCAGCACCTCGCCCAGCTTGCCCGCGGCCAGTCCCAGCGCGGCGCCGCCCAGCGCGAGCATCACCGCCTCGGTGAAGAAGGCGAGGCGGATCATGCCTCCGGTCGCGCCGAGCGCCTTGAGCAGGCCGATCTCCGCGCGCCGCTGGGTGACGCTGATCAGCATCACGTTCATTACCAGGATGCCCGCCACTGCGAGGCTGATGGCGGCGATGCCGCCCACGGCGAGTGTCAGCGCGGTGAGGATGCGGTCGAAGGTCGCGAGCACCGCGTCCTGCGTGATGACGGTGACGTCGCGCTCGCCTTCGTGCCGCTCGCGCATGATTTCCTCGATGTCCGACTTGGCGGCCGGGATCTGGTCGCGGCTCTTGGCTTCCGCAAGGATGCGGAACAGCGCGCTGGTGTTGAACAGCGCCTGCGCCGCGGCCACCGGGACGATGACGATCTCATCGGTGTTGAAGCCGAGCGACTCGCCCTGCTTTGCCAGCACGCCGATGACGCGGAAGCGCCGGTCGCCGACGCGCAGCCATTCGCCGAGCGCGCGCGTTTCGCCCGCTCCCGCGCCGAACAACTCCGCCGCCACCGTGGTGCCGATGACGCACACCGGCGTGCTGTGCCGCGGGTCGCCCTCCGGCAGGAAGCGGCCCTGCGCGAGTTCCATGCCGCGGATGTCCTTGAACTCCGCCGTGGAGCCGAGCACCGGCGTCTCGCGGTGGCGCGTGCCGCTGTGCACGTCGCCCGCGCCGACGATGAGCGGCGCGATGCGGCGGATGGCGTGGCTGCGCTTGAGCGCCAGCGCATCGTCCAGCGTGATGTCGCGCGGCGTCTTGCCGACCAGCACGCCCGGCATGGCGCCGGCGGTTTCGCTGCGGCCGGGCAGCACGATCACCAGGTTGGTGCCCAGCGCGCCGAACTGGTTGACGACGTAGAGGCGCGCGCCTTCGCCGATCGCGCTCACCGCGACTACTGCGGCGACGCCGATCCCCATGGCGAGCAGGATCAGCAGGGTGCGCGCGCCGTAGCCGCGCAGCACGTTCCAGGAAAAGGCGACGAGGTCGGCAGCGCGCATGTGATCCGGAGCGGACACTCCCGTCCGCGTTCAGGCCTTGTCGTCGCCGGCGATGGCGCCATCGACCATGCGCAGCCGGCGCTGCGCGCGCGCGCCGATTTCGGGGTCGTGGGTCACCAGGATCAGCGTGCCGCCGCCGGCGTGCACGCGCTCGAGCACGGCCATGACGTCCTGCCCGGTGTGCCGGTCGAGGTTGCCGGTGGGCTCGTCGGCGAGCAGCACCGCGGGGCCCATCGACAGCGCGCGGGCGATGGCGACGCGCTGGCACTGGCCGCCGGACAGTTCGCTCGGCCTGTGATGCGCACGTTCCCGCAGGCCGTATTCTCCGAGCAGCCGGTCAAGGCGCGCGCGGCGCTCGGCCGGGTCGATGCCGGCGAGCACCATCGGCAGCTCGATGTTTTCCGCGGCGGAAAGGCGCGGCACGAGGTGGAAGAACTGGAACACGAACCCGAGCTTCTCGCGGCGCACGCGCGCCAGCTCGTCGTCGGGGAGCGCGGTGACATCCCTGCCGTCGAGCAGGTAGCGGCCGGCATCCGGCCGGTCGAGCAGGCCGATGACGTTGAGCAGCGTGGACTTGCCCGAGCCCGAGGGCCCCATGATCGACAGGAACTCGCCCGCGGCGATCTGCAGGTTCACGTCGCGCAGCGCGTGCACCTCCTCGCCGCCGACGCGGAATACCCGGCCGATCCCGGCGAGCGCGATCACGGCGCGCGCTTTTTCGCCTCCTCGATCGCGCTTGCGCCCGCTTTCACGCCCGCGCGCTCGAGGGACGTCACCACCCGCGTGCCGCGCTCCAGCCCCTTGCGGATCTCCGTGTACTCCCAGTTCGACAGCCCCGGCTCGATGCGCCGCTCCTCCAGCTTCCCGTCAGCGCCCAGCACCAGAACGCGATTGCCCGGCATCAGCGCAGGAGTCGGGACGCGGACCACCTGGTCACGGCCGGCGACGACGATCTCGACGTCCGCGCTGTAACCGACCAGCAGGTGGCGCACCTCGCCCGGGGCGTCGAATTCGACTTCCACTTCGGCAGTGCGCGCCTGCTTCTCGACCGCCAGGACATAGGGCGCGATGCGCCGCAGCCGGCCCGGGAAGTGCTTGCCGCGGTACGCGTCCAGCGTGATGCGCACCGGCATGCCGAGCCTGAGCTGCGCCGCGTCCACCTCGTCGATCGGCGCCGAGACGTAGAGGCAGGAGTCGTCGATCAGGTCGACCGCCGGCAGGGTCGGAATGCCGGGCGGGGAGGGCGTGAGGTACTCGCCGACCTCGCCGTTCACCTCGGCGACGATGCCGTCGAACGGGGCGCGCAGGATCGTGCGCGAAGTGTCGGCGCGGGACGCCTCGACGCGCGCCGATGCTTCGGCGGCCTGCGCGCGCGCCATTTCGCAGGAAGCGCGCCGTGCCTTGGCTTCGCTCTCGGCCCGGTCCACGCGGTCCTCCGAGACGAAGCCCTTGTCGCGCAGCTGGCGCGCGCGCGCCGCCTCGCGCTGCGCGTTGTCGGCCATCAGGCAGGCCTCGGTGACATGCGAGCGCGCGGCGCCGAGCTGCTCGCGCGACACGCCCTCGCGCGCCGCGAGGTCGTCGTTCCAGAGCTGCAGCAGCAGCTGGCCGCGCTTGACACGGTCGCCTTCGCGCACCGCGAGCTTCTCGATGCGGCCGCCGAGCGGCGGCGCGAGCTTGGCGCGGCGGCATGCCGACACCGACCCGGCGCGGGTGTTTGCGACGGTGGACTCGACGCGGCCGGCGTCCGCCGCGGTCGCGAGCACCGCGACCGGCTTGGGCCGCGTCGCCTGCCAGACGGCAGCGGCCGCCGCAGCGGCAATCGCGATCGGGATCAGCCAGCGCAGGACCGTTTTCACGCGTGCCGGGCGAATCGAGTCCATGCCGAAGTCTATCTGCTGTTCGCCCCGAACGGGGCGCCATCCTAGAGCTTCGGCTTGTCCAGGTGCGCGAACGTTTTCTCGTGCAGGCGCTGGCAATCGATGCAGCGCAGGGTGGCGGGCTGCACCGACAGGCGCGCGTAGGGAATCTCGGTGCCGCAATCCACGCAGATGCCGAACCCGTCTTCGACCAACCGCGCCTGCGCGTTTTCGAGCGCGCGCAGCTCGGCCAGGTCGCGCGACAGCTCCGCGTTGTCCAGGTCCGAGAGCAGGTCGGCGACCGCCTCGTCCGCCGTATCGGTGACCGGCCCGGCCAGTGCGCCGAAGGTCTCTTCGCGCATGCGCGCGGCGTCGTCGTGCAACTCGCGCGCAAGCGCCGCGCGGCGGCTCTCGATTGCCTGCCGCAGGGCTTCCAGCTGCTGCTTGCTGAGGGGCATGGCTTCGTTCTCCAGGCGGACTCGCTGTGCTACGCCGCCAGCGGCGCAACGTGTTCGTGCAGGAACCAGCGCCGCGTGATGATCTCGCGCGTGAACCAGCGCGAGCGCATCAGCAGTCCGGCGGCGAGCTGCTTCAATCGTCCGGGCAGCGCTGTCTTGTCCCGTTCCTGCAAGTTCCTCGCGCCGTAACGGTTCTCGATCGACTGCGCATAGCGGCTCAGACTCTGGCGCGAATAGTTCCCGCCGCAGGCCCGGATCGCCTCGGCGGCGAGCAGCGCCGATTCGACTGCCGGGCGGATGCCTTCGCCGCTCTCCGGATACGCGAGCCCGGCCGCGTCGCCGATGAGCAGCGCGCCCTCGGCGATGAGCGGCCGGCGCGCGTGCGGATAGAGGAGGTAGGCGTGGCCGCCGGCGCGCGTGCGGGCGATGCTTTCGTCGAGGACGCCGTCGCGCACCATCGCCGCGAGAAAACGCTCGAAATGCTCGCCGAGGCGGTGCGGCCCGCGCCGGCCGATGCCGACGTTCAGCCAGTCGCCCTTGCGCACCACCCACGCGTAACCGGCGAGGTCCGGGCAGAAGTAGAGCTGCGGCGTGTCGCCGCGCACCGGCGAGCGCGCTGCCTGCGCGGCGCTCATGCGCACTTCGAACTCCTGCGCGCCCACTACCGACTCGCCGCGGCCCAGGTCGGCGCCGAGTGAGCGCGCCACCGGACAGAAATGGCCGCCGGCGCCCACCAGCAGCGGCGTGCGCAAGGCGCCGTTCACGATCCACTCGTTGCCGGCCCGTTCCAGCGACTCGACGGCGGCGCCGGCGCGCAGTTGCGCGCCGCTGCGGGCGAGCAGGTAGTGGTCGAATTCGCAGCGCCGGATGCCGTAGCTCACCGGCGCGGCGCCATGCCCGGCGCGCACCGGTGCGGCGCCCATGCGCGCGACGCTGAAGCCGTGCATCGGCTGCAGCACGCGGCCCTGCCGGTAGTCGTCGAGGTCGAGTTCCAGGCTGCGGATCACCGCCGGCGTGATCCAGCCGGCGCAGGTCTTGTCGCGCGGGAAGACGCGCTTGTCGAGCACCGTGACGGCTGCCCCCGCGGCGCTGAGCGCGCGCGCCAGCGTCGAGCCGGCCGGCCCGCCGCCCACGATGACCGCATCGCGGCGTTCCATCGCGGTTACTCGTAGAGGTGCCGGCGCGTGGCCGGCAGTTCGTTGTTGCCGCCGCGCGCGAACAGTACCTGGAACAGCTGCATCGTGCCGGCGTTGAAAGCGGCGACCGAGCCGGCGAGATACAGATGCCAGGCGCGCGCGAAGCCGCTGCCGCGCGCGGCCTGGACCTGGTCGAACACCTCCAGGTAGCGCGCCATCCAGTGGCGCAGGGTCTGAGCGTAGTGCAGGCGCAGGTTTTCGACGTCGAGGACGCTGAAGCCGAAAGGCTCGAAGATCGCCATCATCTCGCTTAGCGCGGGCGGCTGCGCGCCCGGGAATATGCGCCGCTCGATCCAGCCGTTCATCACCTCGGGGCGGTTGCGTCCGATCGTGTGGATCAAGCCCAAGCCGCGCGGCGCGAGGCAGCGGCCGATCACCTCGCCAAGCCCGCCGTAGTTTTCCGGGCCGACGTGCTCGAGCATGCCGACCGAGACGAAGGCGTCGCATTCGCCGCACATGTTGCGGTAGTCGTCCTCGACGTAGGTGACGCGGCCGCCCAGTCCCGCGCTGCGCGCCCGCTCGGCGGCAAAGCGGATCTGCTCGCGCGAAATGTTCCATGCGCGCACCTCGACGCCGTACTCGCGCGCCATGTGCAGTGCGAGGCCGCCCCAGCCGCAGCCCGCCTCGAACACGCGCTGCCCCGGCCGCAGCCGCAGCTTGCGGCAGACGTGGTCCATCTTGGCGCGCTGCGCCGCCTCCAGCGACATGCCGGGCTGCGGGAAGTAGGCGCAGGTGTACTGCATCGAGGCGGAATCCAGCCACAGGGAATAGAAATCGTTGCCCAGGTCGTAGTGCTGCTCGATGTTCTTGCGCGCCGCGGAGATCGTGCGCGGGCGCGGCTCCCCGTCCGTCCAGAGCTTCCACCAGGGCGAGGCGCTCGCCCTGCGGCCGGCGTCCAGCGCGGCATAGGTGCGCTCAAGAAAGGTCACCAGGTCGCCATCGACCTCGATCCGGCCGGCGCTGTAGAGATCGCCGAAATACAGCGACGGATTGCGCACCACCTGCCATAGGGCATCGCGGTCGCGGATCCGCACCTGCATGCCGGTGTTGTTCCCCGCCCGGCTGCCGTCCCAGAGCTCGACCTCGTACCCGGCGCCGGGCAGCGCCGCCATCATGCTGTGCAGCAGCCAGCGGTCAAACCAGGTCGTGGACACCCCGGCGCGGGGATCCGACCCGATCGTAGTGTGAGTTCGTGAGCTCATGAACCCAGTTCCACCGATGCAGCGTAGGCGTATTTCAGCGCCATAGATTGACGAGGGTCAAGGGCCGGGGCTGCAGCGGGGCCATGCTGCGGGAATGCTGTCGCTGGAAGACTGCATCGGCATGTGCGGCCTGACCGAGGAGGAGGTGCGCGCGCTGGCGCAGCACGAGCACATACCCGAGATCGCCGCGGCGGAGATGGGCAATTACCTGGTCGGCACGCCGGCGGGAAAATTCTTCATCAAGGAAATGATCCGGGACGACATCGGGCGCGCGATCGCCTGCGGCGACCCCGAGCGCGCGCTGGTTCTCAAGCTCGTGCTGCGCAACTTCGTCCTGCAGCATCCGGCCTGCGAAGAGCGTCATCGCGACGAATTGCGGCTGCACGGATAGGCAAATCTATCCGCCCCAGGCTGCGTTGCACCGCACGATTTGGCCATTCTCCCGCTCCCTGGTCCCGGTTTGACGGCGCACAATGCAGCTTATGTCGCCCCACGAGCCGCTATTATTGGTAAACGCCGGCGAAGACTCGGTCGGCACGCGCGTCGAGATCGACCACCTCGCCGCGACGCTGCTCGGCATGCAGGCCGAGTTCACCGTCACCGTGGCGGAGGTGAAGGGACGTGCAATCACGTTCGAAGTTGCGGGCACCGATGGCGTGGACGCGATCGCGCGCGGCAAGCACATGCGCTTCGTGGTCGACGTGAAGCAGACCGAGGCGCGCCTCGCCGCGAAGGCGGCCAAGGCCAAGGCGGCGCAGGGCGCGTGAAGGTCAAGACCTACTGCTACCAGTGCGTCGCCGGCCCCGACCTGCTCGAGGTCGAGGTCGAGAACGGCGTGGCCACGCAGGTGACGCCGAACTTCGACGCCGCGACGATCCACCCGGGCGGCGGCAAGGTCTGCGTCAAGGCCTACGGCCTGGTGCAGAAGCTCTACAACCCGAACCGCGTGCGCACGCCGATGAAGCGCACCAACCCGCGCAAGGGCCGCGACGAGGACCCGCTGTTCGTGCCGATCAGCTGGGACGAGGCGCTCGACACCATCGCCAGGAAGCTCATCGAGATCCGCGGCAAGGGGCTGCTGGACGCCTCCGGCTATCCGCGCGTCGCCGCGAGCTTCGGCGGCGGCGGCACGCCGCAGTCGTACATGGGCACCTTCCCCGCCTTCCTCGGCGCCTGGGGACCGATCGACATGGGCTTCGGCTCCGGCCAGGGCGTGAAGTGCACGCACTCCGAGCACCTGTACGGCGAATTCTGGCACCGCGCGTTCACCGTCTCGCCCGACACGCCGCTGTGCGAATACGTGATCTCCTGCGGCGCCAACACCGAGGCCTCGGGCGGCGTGGTCGGCGTCTGGCGCCACGCCGATGCGCGCATCCGCGGCATGAAGCGCGTGCAGGTCGAGCCGCACCTGTCGATCACCGGCGCCTGCTCGGCCGAGTGGGTGCCGATCAAGCCGAAGACCGACCCCGCGTTCCTCTACGCGCTCATCCACGTGATGCTGCACGAGGAGCCGCGCCAGCGGCTGGACGTGGATTTCCTCCTGAATCACACCTCCTCGCCCTACCTGGTGGGACCTAACGGGTTTTACTTAAGGGATCTTTCAACCAAAAAGCCTCTTCTCGCGGAGGCGATTGAAAAGACATGCCATGTGAAGGCGGTAGAAATCGGCCCTGACGAAGAGGTGCTGGCCGAAGGCGAACTGCAAGGCGTGACGGCATTCACGAAGCTTCTCGAGCACATGAAGCCGTACACGCCCGAGTGGGCGGAGAAGATCTGCGACGTGCCGGCGGCGACGATCCGGCGCATCGCCAGGGAGTATCTCGACCACGCGCACATCGGCGAGACCATCGTCATCGACGGCAAGACGCTGCCGTTCCGGCCGGTGGCGGTGGCGCTCGGCAAGACGGTCAACAACGGCTGGGGCGGCTTCGAGTGCTGCTGGGCGCGCACCATGCTCGCGGCGCTGGCCGGCGCGCTGGAAGTCCCCGGCGGCACGCTCGGCACCACGGTGCGCCTGAACAAGCCGCTGTCGGAGCGACATGCGAGCGTGAAGCCTGGCGCCGACGGCTTCATGGCCTATCCGCTCAACCCGACCGACAAGGAGCACTGGAAGCCGGAGCCGAACATCCGCAACGCGTACCGCACGCTGGTGCCGCTCGCGGCCAACGGCCCCTGGAGCCAGGCGCTCGGGCCCACGCACTTCTCCTGGATGTTCCTCGGCGAAACGCCGCCCGGCCTGCCGCGCGTCACCTATCCGGAGCTCTGGTTCGTCTACCGCACCAACCCGGCGATCTCGTTCTGGGACACCACCCAGGTGGCCGAGCGCATGGCGCAGTTCCCGTTCGTGGTCGCGCTCGCCTACACGCGCGACGAGACCAACCATTTCGCCGACATCCTGCTGCCCGACCAGATGGACCTGGAAAGCCTGCAGCTGATCTACGTCGGCGGCTCGAAGTACATCGAGCAGTTCTGGAAGCACGAGGGCTACGCGCTGCGCCAGCCCGTGGTCAGGCCCGCCACCGAGGCGCGCGACTTCACCGATATCGCCACCGAGCTCGCCGCGCGCACCGGTCTGCTGGAGCGCTACAACGCCTCGATCAACCGCGGCGCGGCCGGCGTGCCGCTGAAGGGCCTGGACTGGAGCTTTGTGCTCGAGGAGGACCGCAGGTACACGCGCGACCAGATCTGGGACGCGGTCTGCCGCGCCGCGAGCGCCGAGCTCACCGACGGCGAGGAAACGCACGGCCTGGACTGGTGGAAGCAGAACGGCCTGCGCGTGAAGCCTTTCCCGCAGTCCGACTGGTACCTCTTCCCCACGCTCGCCGCGCAGGGCCTGCGCTTCGAGCTGCCCTACCAGGAGCAGCTGCTGCGCGTGGGCAGGCAGCTCGAGCGCCGCCTGCACGAGCACGGCATGCAGTGGTGGGACAAGCAGCTCGCCGAGTACCAGGCGCTGCCGGCGTGGAAGGAATTCCCCAGGCTCTGGGAAGAGGAGCTGGCGCGCGCCGGCGGCAAGGCGGGCGACTTCCCGTTCTGGCTGCTCACCTCGCGCAGCATGCAATACGCCTGGGGCGGCAACGTCGGCATGCAGATCATCCGCGAGGTGGCCTCCAATGTCGCCGGCCACGGCGGCGTGATCATCAATGCGCAGAAGGCGGCCGAGCTGGGCATCGCCGAGGGCGACAGCGTGGAGATCGCCACGCCGCGGCGCCAGGTGCGCGCCAGGGCCGTGCTGCGCCAGGGCATCCGCCCGGACACGCTGCTGCTGATCGCGCAGTTCGACCACTGGGCGACGCCGTTCGCGAAGGACTTCGGCGTGCCGAGCCTGAACCGGCTGGTGCCGATGTCGATGGATCTCACCGACGCGACGGGCTCTGGGGCGGATGTCGTACGGGTTTCGATCAAGAAGACTCAGAAATAACCAAGCGATGGCCACATACCGATGACGCGTTGGGCGATGGTTGCCGATCTCCGGCGCTGCGTGGGCTGCCAGACCTGCACGGCGGCCTGCAAGCACGCCAACGCGACACCGCCCGGCGTGCAGTGGCGGCGCGTGCTCGACATGGAGGTCGGCGAATTCCCGTCGGTGAAGCGCGTGTTCGTGCCGGTGGGCTGCATGCACTGCGAGGACCCGCCCTGCATGCACGTCTGCCCGTCCACAGCGACGCGCAAGCGCGCCGATGGCATCGTCACCATCGACTACGACCTGTGCATCGGCTGCGCCTATTGCGCGGTCGCCTGCCCCTACCAGGCGCGGTACAAGACGGACGTCGCACAGTTTGCGTACGGCGCTCCGATGCCCAACGAGGAAATTGGAAATGATGAAAAAAGACTGGGCGTCGCGACAAAATGCACGTTTTGCGCAGACCGCATTGACTCTGGCCTGGCAAAGGGCCTCAAGCCCGGCAAGGACCCGGACGCGACGCCTGCCTGCGTGAACAGCTGCATCGCTCAGGCGCTACATTTCGGCGACGCGGACGACCCGGGCAGCAACATCTCGGAACTGCTTGCGGAGAACCAGTTCTTCCGCATGCACGAAGAGCTCGGCACCAAGCCCGGCTTCTACTACCTGTGGGACCGCAAGTGAGCCGGCCGACGACCTTCGGGCCCCGCCCCTGGATCCAGCAGCACTGGGACGCGCGCGCGGCCGCGAACTTCATGCTCGGCGGCAGCGGCGCCGGGCTGCTCGCCGCCGCGCCGCTCGCCGGCGGCGCGCCGCTGCTGCAGGCGCTCGGCCTGGCGTTGATCGCGCTCGGCCTGGGCGCGGTGTGGCTGGAGATCGGCCGCAAGCTGCGTGCCGCGCACGTCTTCTTCAATCCATGGACATCCTGGATGAGTCGCGAGGCACTTGCCGCAGTGCTGACGTTTGTCCTGGGACTGCTTTCAGTCTTCTCTTCTGAAAGAAGCCTGACCGTCGCAGCGGCCCTGAGTGCCCTCCTCTTCCTCTGGTGCCAGGCGCGCATCCTCCATGCTTCCAAGGGCATCCCCGCCTGGCGCGCGCCGCAGGTCGTGCCGCTGGTGATGCTCACGGGCCTCGCCGAAGGCGCGGGCATCGCGCTCCTGTTCGGCGACGTCGCGGCGCTCGTCGGCCTGTTCGGACTCGCGCTGCTCGCGCGCGCGTTCGCCTGGTCGCGCTACCGCACCGCGCTGCGCCTGCCGTGCGCCGCCGCGCTCGAGCCCTCGGGCCGCGCGCTGATGCAGCTCGGCACCGTGCTGCCGGTCGCGCTGCTGCTGTTCTCGACGCTCGCGCCCGAGGCGCTCTGGCTCGCGGGCCTGCTCGCCGCCGTCACCGGCTGGCGCCTGAAGTTCGCGCTGGTCACGCGCGCCTCCCACAACCAGGGTTTCTCACTCCCGCACCTCCCCATCCGATGAGCGCACACCTCCAGGACCGGAACGCTTCCAAGGGCAACCCGCGCGCGCGCCTGCTCGGCAAGCCCGCGCATTTCTTCTTCGAGCGCGAAGCCGAGACCATGCCGCGCGAGAAGCTCGAGCGGCTCCAGCTGCAGCGCCTGCGCACCACGGTGCGCAATGCCTACGACAACGTGCCGCTGCACCGCGAGCGCATGCATGCGATCGGCTTCGACCCGAAGGACCTGCGCCGCCTCGAGGACCTGCGCGCCCTGCCCTTCACCTTGAAGACCGACCTGCGCGACACCTACCCGTTCGGCATGTTCGCGCGGCCGCGCGAGCACCTGGTGCGGCTGCACGCCTCCTCGGGCACCACCGGCAAGCCGACGGTGGTCGGCTACACCTCGCGCGACCTGGATATCTGGGCGGACCTGATGGCGCGCTCGATGGCCTGCGCCGGCGCGCGCCCGGGCGACGTGGTGCACAACGCCTACGGCTACGGCCTGTTCACGGGCGGCCTCGGCGCGCACTACGGCGCGGAACGGCTCGGCGCCACCGTGGTGCCGGTGTCCGGCGGCGCGACCGAGCGCCAGGTCGTGCTGCTGCGCGACTTCGGCGCGCGGGTGCTGTGCGCGACGCCCTCCTACGCGCTCAACATCGCGGAGGTCGCCGAAAGCGAGGGCGTGGACCTGAAGGGCAGCGCGCTGGAGATCGGGCTGTTCGGCGCCGAGCCCTGGAGCGAAGCCATGCGCCGCGAGATCGAGGCACGCCTCGGCCTGAAGGCGATCGACGTCTACGGCCTGTCGGAGATCATGGGCCCGGGCGTGGCGGTCGAGTGCGAGGCGCAGGACGGCCTGCACGGCTGGGAGGACCATTTCCTGTTCGAGGCGCTCGACACCGCGACCGGCCAGCCGGTGCCCGACGGCGAGCCCGGCGAGCTGGTGATCACCACGCTCACCAAGGAAGCGCTGCCGATGCTGCGCTACCGCACGCGCGACATCACGCGCGTCACGCGCGAGCCCTGCAGCTGCGGGCGCAGCCACCTGCGCATCAAGCGCGTGACGGGCCGCAACGACGACATGCTCATCATCCGCGGCGTCAACATGTTCCCCTCGCAGGTCGAGGCGGTGCTCGTGGGCCTGGAGGGGCTGGCACCCCACTACCAGCTCGTGGTGGAGCGCGAGGGCAGCATGGACCGGCTCACCGTCGAGGCCGAGGCTGCGCCGTCCGCCGACGCGCGCGAGTACCCCGCCATCGCTGCGCGCGTAGCGCACCAGATCAAGTCGATGATCGGCGTCACCGCAGCCGTGAAGATGCGCAAGCCCGGTGAAGTGCCGCGCTCGCAGGGCAAGGCCGTGCGCGTGCGCGACCTGCGGCCGAAAGGTTCCTGAGGGGACCGGAGCTCAGTCGCCGTTGACCGGCACCCGCGCGAGCCCCGCGCGGTCCAGGACCGCGATCCGCCGGCCGGTCACCGCGAGCAGCCCGGCGTCGGAAAGCGCCCGCAGCGCGCGCGACAGGGCTTCCTTCTTCATGCCCAGCTGCTCGGCCAGGATGGTCTTCGTGGCCGGCAGCACGACCTGCCAGGCGCCGGACTTGCTCATCCGGGCGGTCGAGTGCAGGTGCTGCGCGACCCGCGCCGCCACCGGTAGCGTCGTGCCGTGCAGGTAGCGCAGTCCGAGCATGGCCCGCGTCGCGACCAGCGACACGAGGTCGTGCGCGAATCCGGGATTGCGCTTCAGGGCCGCGAGGATGCTCGCGATCGGCACCGTGCGGACGACCGCATCCCCAAGGGCGCGGATCTCGAACGGGCTGTGCGAGCCGCTGAGCGCGGGCGCCTCGAGGAAGGTATCCCCGGCGCTGACGACGCGGAACACGCGCCGCGCGCGCCCGCGGCCGAGGGACAGCGTCACGCTGCCGCTCTCGAGCACGCACAAGCCTGGTACGGCGTCCCCGGTCCGACCGAGCAGCTCGCCGCGGGCAAGCCGTCGCGTGCGCGCCGCACGCAGCAGGCGTGCGGCCTCCTCGTCGGTCAGCGATCGGAACAACCGTAGCTTCTTGAGCGTCCGGCGGGGGTGCGGCTTGCCCATTTGAGCAAGCCTGCGGATTCCGTGCGCGCAACGCTTGATCTAGGTCAACCTGCGTAGGCAAGGATCAAATCGGCGTCGGTGCCGGCGTCGAGCAGGTCGTCGAGGGCGGGCAGCATCGACATTTCTTCCTTCTGCGCGTGCGAGGCGAGGCGCTCGGCGAATTCGAGGCCGGCGGGCCGCAGGTCGGCGCCCGGGGGCACCTGGCGGGCGGCGGCGGCGAAGCGGCGCGCGGCGTCCCGGACCGCGGCGTGCTCCTCGAGCAGGAGATCGACGAGGTCGCCCTCGCCCGCTTCGTTCATGCGCGGGAACAGCTCGGCTTCCTCGAAGGCGAAATGGCGCTCGACTTCGCCGTCGATGGCCTCGAGCGCGGCCTTCAGCAGCGCCGGATCGGACTTGCCGGCGGAAAGCGACGCTTCGAGCTTGCCGCACAGCGCGATCACCGCCACGTGCTCCTCGTGCAGCCGCCGGCTGACCTGGGTGGCGTTCCCTTGCATGCGCTGCCGGCTAGCCGAGGCGCTTGGCGAAGGCCAGCCGGTCGGAGGGGCGCAGCCCGGCGGACAGGAAGAAGTGCAGCAGCTCGAAGTTGTCCGGCGCGACGACGGTCTCGATGCGCTCCACGCCCAGCGCGCGCAGGTTCACGAACAGCTGCGACATCAGCGCGTGGCCGAAGCCGTGCTCCTTGCGCATCGGGTCGACGCCGATCGCGTCGATGACGGCCACCGGCGCGCGGCGGCCGAAGTCGCCCAGGTCGACGCGCGCCATCACGTAGCCGGCCAGCCCCTGGTCGGCGCGCGCGGCGAGCGAGACGCGCACCGAGGAGTCCGCCATCGCCTCCTCCAGCGCGTGCCGCAGGTAGGCGCCCCGGTCCCGCCCGGTAAGGCGCCGGTCGATGCGCTGGATGCCCTCCAGGTCGCCCATGCCCAGGACGGCGATGTCGCCGACGTCGCGCGCGAGCGTCTCGTAGTCGTTGCCCGCCGGGCCGCTATAGTCGTTCGGGTCGCGCGGCGCGGTGTCCACCGGGCCGCTCACGGGCATCTCGCGGTCGCCGCCCCAGGTCGCGTCCGCGAGCGCGCAGTCGAGCACGTAGTTGCGCCCGAGCGACCAGCCGGCGCGGTCCAGGAAGCCGAGCATGCCGTGCTCGCGCCAGTGCGCGCCCGTGCGCAGCTCGCGCACGCCGTGCCGGCGCGCCTCCGCCTCGAGCGCCTCGTTGAGCCGCAGGCCGAGGCCACGGCCCTCCGCCACCGGGTCGATGCCGATGGCTTCCAGCCTGAGCGCCGGCTCGGCGCGCCCGAATTCCCCCTCCAGGACGCGGCCGAGCACGAAGCCGCACAGCCGGCCGTCCACCACCGCGCCCAGCTGCACGTGCAGGCCCGGCTGGCGCTGCGCGGCCGCGAGGCGGCGCTCGAAGTAGCGCGAGCGCGGCCGCCCCAGCCAGAGCGCGTCGATCGCCTCGACGCGGGCGAGGTCCTGCGGCGCGAGCGCGCGCACCTGCGCGGCATCCGCCAGGTCGTGGTGTCTTGCCTTGGCGGCGGTCTCAGCCATGGAGCGCCTCGTATTTGGCCTGCAGCTGCTCGGGCGTCTCGGCGAAATCCGGGTTCGGCACGATGCAGTCCGACGGGCAGACCAGCTTGCACTGCGGCTCGTCCTTGGCGCCGACGCACTCGGTGCACTTCAGCGGATCGATGACGTAGGGCTCGCCGGACTTGATCGCCTCGTTCGGGCAGACCGGGACGCAGGCGTCGCAGAGGGTGCAGGCTTCGTTGATCAGCAGGGCCATGGTCTTCCTCCAGGGTTCAGGCCGCGGCGCGCGACTGCAGCTCGGCCAGCTTGCGATGGCGGAACGCGCCCCAGAGCGCGGCGCCGATCGCGCCGGCGTGGATCGAGTCCGGGTGGCTGACCGCCGTGAGCCCGCTGATCTTCTCGTTGACCAGCTCCTCCTGCAGCGCGGCGAGCAGGCCGGCGTCGAGCGCGAGGCCGCCGGTGAGCAGCACCGTGCCCTTGGTGATGCCCGTGACCTTGAGCAGCTTGACGAGGCGCGAGGCCATCGAGATGTGGATGCCCTTCAGGATGTCGGGCGTGGCGATGGCGCGCGACACCATGTTGATCACGTCGGTCTCGGCCAGGACCGCGCAGATCGAGCTGACCTTCTCCGGGTTCTTCGAGGTCTTCGACAGCGTGCCGATCTCCTCGACCGCGACGCCGAGGTAGCGCGCGATGTTCTCGAGAAACTGCCCCGAGCCCGAGGCGCACTGGCTGGTCATCTTGTACGACAGCACCTTGCCGCGCTCGTCGATGTAGATCGCGCGGCCGTTGAGCGCGCCGATGTCCACCACCGCGCGCGCCTCCGGGTTCAGGTACACCCCGCCGCGCGCGTGCGTGGTCATCGAGTAGAAGTGCCCGGTGGCGAACTTGACGTTCTCGCCCTCGCCCGTGGTGGCGGTGTAGCTGACGTCCTTCTCCTTGAGCTTCGCTTCCTCGAGCACTTCGTCGAAGCCCTGCCGCGCCAGCTCCAGGGGGTCGCGGCGGCGGATGCGCTCGACGCGCTTGGCGAGCCATTGCTCGCCGCGGAACAGGACCGTCTTCACCGCTCCCGAGCCGATGTCGATGCCGATGGTGATCTCGCTCATGCCGCCTCCCGGTGCTCGGCCGCCTTGCCCTCCTCCATCACCGCCCGCCAGGCGAAGGTCGCGCCGCCGAGCGCGCCCGTGTAGATGGAGTCGGGGTTGATGTTGAGCGTCAGCTCGCCGTAGTTCTCGCGCACCAGGCCGGTGAGCGCCTTGACCGCGGCCTCGTTCTTGGCCACGCCGCCGGTGAAGGTGAACTCGTTGCGGATGCCGCCCGAGCGCGCGAGGATCGACATCGCGCGCAGGATGATGGCGCGGTGCAGCCCGGCCATGATGTCCTCGCGCTTCTCGCCCAGCGACAGCCGGTCGCGCAGCTCGGCGCCCGCGAACACCGTGCAGGTGGAGTTGATGCGTACCGTCTTGGTCGCCTTCATCGCCAGGGGCCCCAGCTCGTGCAGGCCCATGTTCATCTCATCGGCGATGTAGCCGAGGTAGCGCCCGCAGCCGGCGGCGCAGCGGTCGTTCATCTGGAACGACTCGACGATGCCGTGCTTGTCGACCTGGATCGCCTTGGTGTCCTGCCCGCCGATGTCCAGCACGGTCGCGGTGCTCGGGTACATGACGTGCGCGCCGAGGCCGTGGCAGAGGATCTCGGAGCGGATGTGCTCCTTGGAGAACGGCAGCCGCGCGCGGCCATAGCCGGTGCCCACCACGTAGGTCTCCTCCAGCGCCGTGTCGATCACCGACTGGATCGGATTGCGGATCTTCTCCGCGAACTTCCGCGTGCCCGGCAGGGCCACGAAGGTTCGCTCGAGCGCATCCAGCAGGTGCCCCTTGACCGCGTCGGCGTAGACCCGGTTCTCGACTTCGATGATGGAGCGGTCGAAGACGTTGAGCAGCATGTCGTAGCGCAGGCCGGCGTCCTTGGCCACCTGCTCGCTGACCGCGAGGTAGCGGCTGCCGGCGATGTCGCGGAAGAAGTCGCTCTTGCGCTTGGCGCCGGGCGCGAACAGCGTCGGCGCTTCCTCGCGCAGCCGCTTGAACACCTCGACCAGCGCCGCGGCGACGCCCTTCGCGGCGTCGCCGAAGCGCGCGTTGGCGACGTTGCGACCGCAGACCTGTTCCAGGTCGGCGAGCTGCTCGAGGAACTGCTCGAGGCGGAAGTCGCGCTCCAGCTGCGCGATGAAGTCCTCCAGCCCGCCGTTCAGCGCGCCGCCCTTCGCCAGCGCCTCGCGGAACAGGTGGAAGCGCGCCGCCACCATCGCCTCCTGCTTGGCGATCGACGCCGCGGTGTCGTAGTTGGAGCGCGAGTTGGTGATGCCGCGCCCGAGCACGCTGCGCGACTCGTCGATGACCACCGCCTTGGTGGTGGTGGAGCCCAGGTCGATGCCGATGAAGCATTTCATGTCAGTGCGCCCCGGCCGTGCGTTTCTGCTTGATCATCTGGAAGTAGCTCTCCAGGCGGTTCTTCACGTTGGCCGCCGAGAAGTAGCGCGGGTCGACGAGGTCGGTCTCGATGAACGCGGCCGGCTTGCCGGTGCGCTTCTCGACCTCGCGCAGGATCAGCAGCTGGCCGGCGGAGAAGCTGTTGCAGCTCTTGATCGAGTTGATCAGCAGCCCGTCGGCCTGGTACTCGTCCATGTAGCGGCAGATCATGTCGATGCGCTGCGGGAAGTTCAGGTTGGTGTAGCAGCCGAGGCAGTACTCGGCGAGCGACTCGAGCGGCCGCTCCGGGTCGTGGCGGAAGCCGAAGTCGTAGACGCCGCCGACCTTGGCGTAGGTCGAGGCGACGACCACCGCGCCCTCGTCGGCGAACATCTTCCAGAAGTCGCGGAAGCTGGTCCAGTTGGGCGGTCCTTCGACCACGAGGCGGTACTTCTCCTCGGCGATCTCGCCCTCGGGGGTGACCGGGCCCTTCTTCTCGCGCATGCGCTGCTCGACCTCGGCCCAGAGCGTGTCGTAGTAGCGCGTCGCCTCCGGCATGCCGCGGAAGGCGGTGAACATCGGCCCGATGTAGTAGACCGCGCCGAAATACCCGTCGATCGGCGAGGGCCGCTGCTTGGCCGACTGCAGCACGCGCACCAGGTTCTCCTCGGCCTTCACCGACTCGCGCATGTACTGGCGCAGCCGGTCGATGTCGAACTTGACGCCCGAGACCTTCTCCAGCGAGGGGATCACCTTCTCCTTGAGCTGCTTGACGACGTAGTCGCGCATCGCCGGCGACACCTTGCCGTCGCCCTGGTAGGGCACGTGCAGCATCACGGTCTCGCAGTTGTACTTCTGGCGCACCAGCTCGAACCACTTCATGAACGTGAAGCAGCCGGTGTACGACAGCAGCAGGATGTCGGGGTGCGGCAGCGGGTCGCCGGTCGGGCCGACCTGCCCCTGCAGCATCATGCCGAGGTCGGCCTTGACGTAGGTGCAGACGTCCTCCGAGTGGCCGTCGCGCTCGGCGTCCATGATCATCTTGCCCGATTTCTTGCGCATGCCGTTCTGCAGCGCGTTGGTCTCGGGCAGGCTGCGCGCGAAGTCGAAGCACATCAGCAGCTCGTTCAGGTTGCCCGGCACGAAGGTGGCCGACACCTTGCGATTGTGTTCGCGTGCGGTGGCGAGCTCGTGGTAGTTGCGGTTGATGAGCTCTTTCTGCAGCCACATCGCATCCTCTTTTTGAACCTGCTTCTTGACTGCAGTGTTCATGCGGCGCTCCACAATTTGATCGAGTCGGCGAAGGTGCCGGCCTGCTCCCGGATCGGGGCCATCTGGCCGGTGTTCTCGGCGTACTTGAACGCGGTGTAGGGAATCTTGTGCCTGGCGAGGATCTCCTGCAGCATCGGCCGCTCGAGCAGCGCCGGGTCGCAGAAAGACGGCGCGGCGAACACCACGCCCTCGGCGCCGCGGCTCTTGACCTGGTGCAGAAGGAAGCGGCCCTTGTCCTCCTTGCGCGCGTCGTACTTGGAGGAGCTCTGCGCGGAGCGGTGCAGGAATGCCTTCGACAGCGCCTGCATCGGGTCGCCGGTCTCCTCCACTTCGTCCATCAGCCAGCGGAAGGCGAGCATGAACTCGTCGTCGACGATGTAGCAGCCCGACATCTCGATCGACTTGATCAGGCCCAGCGGCGGCTGCTCGCAGAACGGACCGGTCACGACCACGCGCGCGTTGTCGCGCTTGGGCCGCTGCTGGGTCTCGCAGGCGGCCAGGTAGTCGTGCACCAGCCGGGTGTGCTCCTCGGGCGGCAGCACGCAGCCGGCGCGCAGCAGCAGGTAGACCTCGGCGGTCGGCGCCTGCCAGGGCTTGGCGGCGCGGTAGGCGTACAGGTCGCGAATCGCCTTGCGGTGCGCGTTGTAGACGACGATCGAGGCGCGCAGCGCTTCGTCGGTGACCGGCCTCCCGGCGAGCTTGCCCAGGTCCTCGCGGATCTGCTGCATCTCGTGGATGTAGAACTGGCCGCCGACCGCGTCGTCGTAGTCCTGCGGCACGTCGACGTAGCGCACGTACTTGTTCTTGAACATGATCTGCCACATGCCGGACAGGTTGCGGATCACGTCGCAGGTGGACGGGAACAGCATGCCGTCCAGGCAGTCCAGCCGCCCGGTGAGACCGAGCTCGACGGTGGAGCGCGGAATGCGGCAGATGTAGCTCTGGTAGTAGGCGTCGCCCTGGATCACCTCGAGCTGGTCGCCGCCGCCGAAGATGCCCACCGGCAGCATGCCGGCGGCGTGCACGATCTCGTGCGGCACGTAGACCGGCATGTAGCCGATCGCCTTGCGTCCCGGCGCGGCCGCCTTCCACTTCTTCACGGCGCCGAACTCGAGGTCCTCGAACAGCGCCGAGCAGCGCGAGATGATTTCCGTAACGCGGTTCTCCTTCGTGCTCATCGGTGCTCCCATTTCGGCTGGCGTTTCTCCATGAAGGCCTGCAGGCCCTCGTTGGCGTCGTGCGTCTCCATCAGGCGCTCCAGGTAGAGCTCCTCGACCTCGTCGAGCCGCGCGCGCGCCAGCTCGGCGAAGCCGTTGCGGGCCGCGCGCTGCGCGAACGCGAGCGCCGCGGCGCTCTTGTCGGCGAGGTGCTTGTCGAAGTACTCGAGCGCGGCCGCGGACGGGTCGTCGGCGACGGCGTTGACGAGGCCCCAGGCCTGCGCCGTCGGCGCGTCGATCGAGCGCCCGGACAGCAGCAGGTCCTCGGCACGCGCCTGGCCGATGCGCAGCGGCAGCAGCACCGAGGCGGCCGGCGCGAACACGCCGAGCTTCATCTCGGGCTGGCCGAACTGCGCGCCGGGCGCGGCGAACAGCAGGCTGCCCGCGCTGGCGAACTCCAGCCCGCCGCCCAGGCACTGGCCGCCCGCCGCAACGAGGATGGGCTTGGGCCATTCCAGCATCGCGCCGAGCAGCGCGTGGAAGCCCTTGAGCATCTTCTCGCAGTGCTGCGGCAGGTGCTCCTCCACGCTCGCGCCGAACGAGAAGTGCGGCCCCTCGTGGTCCACCAGCGCCGCCAGCAGGCCGTTGTTGGTCCGGTAATTGGAGAAGCTCCCGCGCAGGGCGGAGATCATCCCGGCGTCGAGGATGTTCGCCTTCGGGCGCGCGAGGCGCAGGCGCAGCAGCGCGCCGCCGCGCTCCAGCCAGACTTTGAGCGGTCCCTCCGTCATGGCCCGCTCAGCCGCGCTTGGCGTGCGGCTGGATGGCCTCGTGCAGCCCGCCGGCCCAGCCCTCGCCGGCCGCGAGCTTCTGGCGCAGCAGCACGAAGTCGACCTCGCGGTCGTCCTTGCTGCCCTCGTTGAAGGCGGTGAAACCCGCGCGCGCCTCGGTCATCATGTTCAGCGCCAGCCAGGCGCGCGAGTTCTCCTTGTTGCGGTTCCAGGCGTCCAGCTTGGGCTTGCGCAGCTCCTCGAGCGTCTTGGTGGTGCAGTCCGGGAAGGTGAGCAGGATCTTGGCGCACAGCTCCTCGACCTTGGCGTCGAGCATCGAAAGGTCCACCTTGCCCTTCTTCATCAGCTCTTTGCCCTGCTGCAATTCAGCACCCGTCTTGGACTTTCCGAACGCAATCCGCCCGAACTCGTCATAAACCCTCTGCGTCTCGACCAGCGGGTTGGCGACGTACTTGCCGTCCACCTTCAGCGCCGGGACGATGTCGGTGAGGATGCCCATGTGGTAGGCCTCGTGCGCCGAGAACGGCTCGCACAGCACGCAGGCCGCCATGGCGCGCTCGGCCCCGGACACGACGGGGAGGAAGTCGGTGGCGCCGCCGATCGGCGCCGAGCCGTGCTTCGGGCCGGCCTGGCCGAAGCGCGCCAGGTCCTGCGCCACGGAGAAGTCGCAGGCCATGCCGATCTCCTGGCCGCCGCCGATGCGCATGCCGTTGACGCGGCAGATCACGGGCTTGTCGCAGGCGAGGATCGCCGAGACCATGTCGTTGAACAGCCGCATGTACTGCCGGTACTCCTGAGGGTGGCCGGCGTAGTACTCGGCGTACTCCTTGGTGTTGCCGCCGGTACAGAAGGCCTTGTCGCCCGCGCCGGTGAACACCACGCAGCTGACGTCGCGCGCGGCCGAGGCGGCGCGGAAGGCGAGGATCACCGCCTTGACCATCTCGGTGGTGTAGGAGTTGTACTGGGCCTGGTTGTCCAGGGTGATCCAGGCGTTGAACAGGCCTTCGGCCACGCTGCCGTCGGGCCGCTTCGCCGGCCGCAGCTCGTAGCGCACGGCGCCGCCCTGCAGCGGTGCCAGATCGTGGTTCTTGAGGAACGCCGTTTCGGTCTTGCCCATGTCCCGCCTCCCGAGGTTTGGCTGCTGGGAAGCAGTGATACGCCGAGCGAAAGCAGCCCGATTTGATCTAGTTCAAAGTTTTTTTAAAGACATGAGGCAAATTGCACCGACGGAGGGTTCTTATGCATGATACTGCAGCATCGCGGGACTCGGTCTCCCTCGCGCTGGCCGGCAGCGGCGGCGCGGGCGTGATGACGGCCGGCAACCTGCTGCTGGAGGCCGCCGCGCTCGCCGGCTACTGCGCGATCATGACGCGCACCAGCGGCCCGCAGATCCGCGGCGGCGAGGCCGCCGCCATGCTGCGCATCGCCACCTTCCCCACCGACGGGCAGGACGACCGCGTCGACGTGCTCGCCGCCATCGACTGGCAGAACGTGCAGCGCTTCGCCGCCGAGCTGCCGCTCGCCGCGGGCAGCGTGATTCTCGGCGATCCGGAGCAAGGCCAGGTGCCGGAGGTGTTCGCGCGCAGCGGCGCGCAGCAGGCCCAGGTGCCCCTCAGGAAGCTCGCCAAGGGCATCGCCGACGGCTGGCCGAACATGGTCGCGCTTGGTGTGCTCGCGGGCCTGGTCGGCCTGCCCGCCGAGGCGCTCGAGCGCGCATTGCGGCGCAGCATGAAGAAGAAGGGACTCGAGGCAGGCCTCGCTGCAGCGAAGCTGGGCATGGCGCAGGCTGCAGGTCTGCCCTCCTACGCGCTGCGCCCGGCGCAGCCGCGGGCGGGCCAATGGCTGGTCACCGGCAACGAGGCGGCGGGCTACGGCGCGCTGCACGCGGGCGTGCGCTTCGTCGCCGCCTACCCGATCACTCCGGCCACCGAGCTGCTCGAATGGCTCCCGCCCGCGATCGTCAAGGTCGGCGGCGCGATGGTGCAAGCCGAGGACGAACTCGCCTCGATCAACATGATCCTCGGCGCCTCCTATGGCGGCGTGCCGTCGCTGACCGCGACTTCGGGGCCCGGCCTCGCGCTGATGACCGAGTCGATCGGCCTGGGCGTCGCCGCGGAGATCCCGATCGTGGTGGTGGACGTGATGCGCACCGGCCCCTCCACCGGCATCGCCACCAAGGCCGAGCAGGCCGACCTGAACATCGCGCTCTACGGCATGCACGGCGACGCGCCGCACGTAGTGCTCGCGCCGAACTCCCTCGCCGACTGCGCCAACGCGACCGCCTGGGCGGTGCAGATCGCCGAATCGCTGCAGGTGCCCGCGATCGTGCTCTCGGACCAGTACTTCGGCCAGGCAAGAGGGGTGGTCGAGGCTCCGGTTTTGCCTCAGACGATTTTCCCTAGAAATCGTGCGACCGGATCGGATACCTACAAACGCTACGCGATCACCGAGTCGGGCGTCTCGCCGATGGCGATCCCGGGCACGCGCGGCACGACTTACACGGCCGACGGCCTGGAGCACAACGAGCGCGGGTTGCCGTCGTCGCAGGCCGCCGACCACCTCGCGCAGGTGGAGAAGCGCGCGCGCAAGCTCGCGCAGTTCGACCCCGGCGAGGACTGGGCGACCGTGGAGGGCGAAGGCGATACCGCGATCCTGACCTTCGGCTCGTGCACCGGCCCGGCGCGCGAGGCGCTGGCCCGCGCGCGCGCCGACGGCGCGCAGGCCCGGCTGGTTTCCGTGCGCCTGCTTTCGCCTGCGCAGCCCGAGCGCCTGAAGCGGGCGCTGCAGGGCGTCAAGCGCGTGCTGGTCGTCGAGCAGAACCACGGCGGCCAGTTCCTGCGCTATTTGCGCGCCGATTGCGAGCTGCAGTGCGAGACGCACAGCCTGCGCCGGCCCGGGCCCCTGCCGTTCCGCCCCGCCGAGATCCTCGCCGCGCTCGGCCGGCTGCGCAGGAGGGCCGCATGAACGCGCCGCTGCAGGCCGCGCCGCTCACGGCGAAGGAGTTCAAGTCCGACTACAAGCCGGTCTGGTGCCCGGGCTGCGGCGACTACTCGGTGCTCGCCGCCGTCACCAAGGCGCTCGCCAACCTCGCCCTGCGGCCCGAGAACGTGGCCGTGGTGTCGGGCATCGGCTGCTCCTCGAGGATTCCCGCCTACACCAGCTGCTACGGCTTCCACGGCGTGCACGGCCGCTCGCTGCCCGCGGCCACGGGCCTGAAGGTCGCGCGCCCGGACCTGACGGTGCTGGTGGCCAGCGGCGACGGCGACGGCTACTCGATCGGCGGCAACCATTTCCTGCACGCCTGCCGGCGCAACATCGACCTCACCTACATCGTGATGGACAACCACGTCTACGGCATGACCAAGGGCCAGCCCTCGCCGACCACCGAGCCCGACTGGTCCTCCAAACTCGCCCCCGGCGGCACGGGCCTGCGCGAGTTCCACCCGCTGGTGATCGCGCTCGCCTCGGGCGCCAACTTCATCGCGCGCGCGTTCTCCGGCGACCCGAACGGCACCGCCGCGCTGATCGAGCAGGCGGTGCGCCATCCCGGCTTCTCGTTCGTCGAAGTGCTCTCGCCCTGCGTCACGTTCCGGCCCGAGCAGCGCGCCTGGAAGGAGCGTGCGCGGCCGGCGCCGGTCGGTCCCACGGACGATCCCGCGCGCGCCGCGCGGCGCCTGATGACCGACGACGGCTTCAACATCGGCGTGCTCTACCAGGGCAAGCGAGCGCCCTATGGCGTGCCGGTCGCCGCCAAGCACGCGGCGCCGGAGTCGCTGGCCGCGGGTTTCGCATTGAAGGAGGTCGGCGCATGACGAGGAAACGCCCGCAGCCGAAAGGCGCCTACGCGGATTTCATGGCGCGCGCCTATGCCATGGAGCTCGAGGCGGTCGAGCGCTACGCGCAGTTCGCCGAGCAGCTCGACTCGCACAACAACCGCGACGTCGCCGAGATGTTCCGCAAGCTCTCGAAGGTCGAGGCGCTGCACGCCAAGCGCATCCTCGAGGAGATGGGCTGGCCGAGCGTGCCGGCGCTGCCGGTCGCTTTCGCCTGGGAGACCCCCGAAGCGCCCGAGACGGCGCCGTTCGAGTCGCTGCACTACCTCATGCAGCCCTGGCACGCGCTGGAGATCGCCCTGCAGTGCGAGGTCCAGGCGCAGCGCTACTTCGAGGAGATCGCCGCCGGCAAGGCGCCCAAGCAGGTGCGCGAGGCCGCGGCCGAAATGGCCGAGGAAGAGCGCGAGCACGTGAAGCTGATCCGCGACTGGATGAAGAAGGTGCCCAAGCCGCCCGCCGACTGGGACCGCGATCCGGACCCGCCGAGGATGAGCGAATGAACGTACTGTTGCCGAAGGGCTGGAAGGCGCCGGTCGGATACGCCAACGGCATCGCCGCGTCTGGCCGCATCGTCTTCATCGCCGGCCAGGTCGGCTGGGACGCGCAGCAGCAGTTCCATTCGACGGAGATCCCGGAGCAGTTCGAGCAGGCGCTGAAGAACCTGCTCGCCGTGCTCGCCGAGGCCGGCGGCCGCCCCGAGCACCTCTGCCGCATCACCGCGTTCTGCTGCGACAAGCCGGCCTACCTCGCCGCGCGCGCGCGCCTGGGCGCGATCTGGCGCGCGCAGATGGGCCGCCACTACCCGGCGATGAGCATGATCTTCGTCTCGGACCTGCTCGACTCGCCGGGTAAGATCGAGCTCGAAGCCACCGCAGTCATTCCGGAGGAACAGCGATGAGGGGACTCAAGGGCAAGACCGCGATCGTCACCGGCGGCGCGGCGGGCATCGGCGCCGCGATCGTCGAGCGCTTCAAGGCCGAAGGCACGAACGTGATCGTGTTCGACCTGAACGGCGGAACCAAGGTCGACATCACCGACTACGAAGCCGTGAAGAAGGCGGTCGCGTCGGCAGGCGCCGTGGACATCCTGGTCAACAACGCGGGCTGGGACGCGTTCAAGCCGTTCCTGAAGACCGACCCGGCGTTCTGGCAGAAGATCATCTCGATCAATCTGGTCGGCGCGATGAACCTGATGCACTGCGTGCTGCCGGGCATGGTCGAGCGCGGCGGCGGCAAGGTGGTCAATATCGCCTCGGACGCGGGCCGCGTCGGCTCCTCGGGCGAGGCGCCCTACTCGGCCTGCAAGGGCGGCATCATCGCGATCACCAAGACGCTGTCGCGCGAGCTCGCCTCCAAGGGCGTGCGCCTGAACACGGTCTGCCCGGGGCTCACCGAGACCGGCATGCTGGAAGCGTTCATGCTCGGCGCCGGCAACCCGGACAAGCTGCGCGAGGCCTACCGGCGCGCGATCCCGATCGGCCGCCTCGGCAAGCCCGAGGACATCGCCGGCGCGGTGCTGTTCCTGGCCAGCGACGACGCCGACTTCATCACCGGGCAGACGCTCAGCGTCTCGGGCGGCCTGACGATGCACGGCTGATCATCCGCACCCTGGCCCCGACCTCGCCGATGGACGCCCCGGCCCGCAAGCAGCGCCACCCCGCGATCAAGGTACAGGCGTTCCTCGCCAAGCTGCCGATGTTCAGCGAGATGAGCGCCGACGAGGTCGACCGCGTCGCGCTCGCGACGCTGCCGCAATACTTCGACAAGGGCCAGGCGATCGTGCAGACCGGCGACCCCTGCACGGGCTTCCACGTCGTGGTCTACGGGCAGGTGAAGCTCGGCTTCACCTCGCCGCAGGGCATCGAGAAGGTGGTCGAGATCGTGCGGCCCGGCCAGAGCTTCGGCGAGGCGCTGATGTTCCTGGAGAAGCCCTACATCGTGTTCGCCGAGGCGCTCGCGGACACCATGCTGCTGCACGTCGCCAAGCACGCCGTGTTCGACGAGCTCGCGCGCGATCCCGGCTTCGCCCGGCGCATGCTGTCGGGCCTGGCGCGGCGGCTGCACGGCCTGGTGCGCGACGTGGAGGGCTACACGCTGCGCTCCGGCCAAGAGCGCATCATCGGCTACCTGCTCGCCGACGTGCCCGAGGACCGCAGCTCGGGTCCGGCCACCGTCTACCTGAGCGCGGGCAAGAGCGTGGTCGCCTCGCGCCTGAACATGACGCCCGAGCACTTCTCGCGCATCCTGCACGACCTCGCCGACGCGGGGCTCATCGAGATCAACGCGCGCGAGGTGCGGATCCCGGACCTGGCGCGGCTGCGCGGCCACCAGGCCTGAGCGCCGCGCGCGGCCGCCGGCCCGGCGCCGGTTTCTTGATGCAGATCAGTATCGACCCGCGGCGCGCCGCCTAGGATGCCCGCCGTGGAACTGGTCTGCCCCGCCGGCGGGTTGCCCGCGCTCCGCGAGGCGGTGGACGCCGGCGCGGACTGGGTCTACGCCGGCCTGCGCGACGACACCAACGCGCGCAACTTCCCCGCGCTCAACTTCGACGACGCCTCGCTCGGCGCCGGCATCCGTTACGCGCACCAGCGCGGCCGCAAGGTCGTGCTGGCGATCAACACCTACCCGCAGGCGCACAACTGGACGCGCTGGACCGACGCCGTCGACCGCGCGCAGTGGCTCGGCGCGGACGCCATCATCGCCGCCGACCCCGGCCTGCTGCGCTACGCGCACCGCAAGCACCCGAAGCTCGAGCTGCACCTGTCGGTGCAGGGCTCGGCGACCAGCTACGAGGCGATCAACTTCTTCCACGAGCAGTTCGGCATCCGGCGCGCGGTGCTGCCGCGCGTGCTGTCGCTCGCGCAGCTCGAGCTGGTGGCCTCGCGCACGCCGGTGGAGATGGAGGTGTTCGGCTTCGGCGGCCTGTGCGTGATGGTCGAGGGACGCTGCTCGCTGTCGGGCTACGCCTGCGGCGCCTCGCCGAACATGGCGGGCGCCTGCTCGCCCGCGCACGCGGTGCGCTGGACCGACACCGCGCAGGGACTGGAGTCGCGTCTGAACGGCGTGCTGATCGACCGCTACTCCAAGCGCGAGCGTGCCGCCTATCCGACCGTGTGCAAGGGCCGCTACGAGTCGATGGGCGAGACCTACCACGCCTTCGAGGAGCCGACCAGCCTGAACACGCTCGAGCTGCTGCCGGAGTTCGCGCGCATCGGCGTGCGCGCGGTGAAGCTCGAGGGCCGCCAGCGCAGCCCGGCCTACGTCGCGCAGGTGACGCGCATCTGGCGCGCGGCGCTGGACGCGCTCGAGAGCGCGCCGGGGCGCTTCAAGCTGCAGGCGCAGTGGCGCACCGAGCTGGCGGCCATGTCCGAGGGCAGCCAGCAGACGCTCGGCGCCTTCTCGCGTCCCTGGAAATGAAGCTCGCCCTCGGGCCGCTGAGCTACCACTGGCCGCGCCAGCGGGTGCTCGATTTCTACGCGGCGATGGCGGCCGCGCCGCTGGACACGGTATACCTGGGCGAGGTGATCTGCCTGCGCCGCACCGAGCTCTCGCACGAGGACTGGCTCGCGCTCGCCGCCGAGCTCGCCGCCGCGGGCAAGGAAGTCGTGCTGTCCACGCAGGCGCTGATCGAATCCGAGGGCGACCTGAAAAGGATGCGGCGCGTCTGCGGCAACGGCGATTATCGCGTCGAGGTCAACGACTGGAACGCGGTGCCCCTCGCCGCGGCCGCGCCCGGCTGGGTCGCGGGGCCGCACCTGAACGCCTACAACCCGGAGACGCTGCAGCTGCTGCACGAGCGCGGCGCGCGACGCTGGGTGCCGCCGGTCGAGAGCGCGCGCGAGACCGTGGCCGGTGCGCTCGCCAAACGCCCGCCGGAGCTGGAGGCCGAGCTGTTCGCGCACGGGCGCATGCCGCTCGCGTTCTCGGCGCGCTGCTTCAGCGCGCGCCGCTTCAACCTGCAGAAGGAGAACTGCGAGCAGCGCTGCGGCGAATTCCCCGAGGGCATCCCGCTCGCGTCGCGCGACGGCACGGCGTTCCTGGTCATGAACGGCGTGCAGACGCAGTCGGCGCGCGTCTACTGCCTGGCGCGCGACCTGGCGAGCGTGCGCGCGGCGGGCGTCGACGGCCTGCGCATCAGCCCGCAGGCGCGCGACACCGGCAGGGTGATCGAATTGCTGCACCGGCTGTGCGCCGGCGCGCTCGGCGCCGGCGAGGCCTACGAGGCGCTGGTCGCCGCCTCTCCCGCGCCGCTCGCCAACGGCTTCTGGCACGGGCGCGCGGGCATGGAGGCCCTGGCGTGATCCCGCTGCCACCCGGGGCGCTGCGGGATGCGCTCGCGCCGCTGCGCGGCAAGGTGCTGCGGCTGGAGATCCTCGAGCTCGGCACCGGGCCGCAGCTGACGCTGGACGCGATCGGCCTGCGGCCCGCCTTCGGCCCGCCCGACGTGACCGTGCGCGCAAGCCTGCGCGATTTCGTCGCCATCGCGCTGCGCCGCGAGGACCCGGACGCCCTGTTCTTCCAGCGCCGCCTGGTCATGGAAGGCGACACCGAGCTGGGGCATGGGCTGAAGAACGCGCTCGACGGGCTCTCGCTGCGCAGCCTGCTCAGGCCGCTTCGATAAACAGCTCGTAGGCGCCGTCCTCGCGCGTCCTGCCCGACCAGGCGAAGCCGCGCTCGCGCAGCAGACCGTAAAGCGGCTGCGGCTCGTGCGGCAGGATCACGCGCAGCCCGGCGTGCGGCGCGCTCGCCAGCGCGTCGAGGATGCGCCACATCGGCTCCGGCGGCTGCAGGCCGCGCAGGTCGAGCGGCGCGGCGGCGGGCACCGCTTCCAGGGCGATCTCCTCGCCGGCGTGATGCTCGCGCAGCACGCCGGCGAGCTCCTCCAGCTCCGCGACGCAGCCCTCCGGGTCGCGCTCGGGTGCGGCCGCGCCGAGGATGTCGAGGTGCCGGCGCACCAGCTCGTCGCGCGCGCACGCGGCGTTGCGCAGCAGCGCCTCGCGCGCCGAGCCGAAGGCCGCCGCGTAGCCCGGCCAGTCGCCGCGACGCGCGCATTGCGCCACCGCCGCCAACTGCTGCTCGATCAACCGCATGGGAGCCAAGTTCTCAGGCGGGCACGCGAGCGCCCTTGATATGGCTCAAGTAAATCGCCCGGCCGCCGGCGGGCTCGCAGCCGGTGTGCGCGCCGAGACTGCGCTCGCAACGGCGGTCAGGATGAAGGCGCCGATCGCGGCCGCGTTGCCGATCGCGCCGCCGAACTGCCACCCGGCTTGCGAGGCGAGCGCGCCGGCCACCCGCGCCGCCAGCGTGAGGTGCAGCAGCGCGAGCGGCAGGTAGAACCAGGAGGTGTACGGCAGCGCCCGGCGCAAGACCGCCGGCACGATGATCGGCGCATGGCCAAACACCATGGAGAAGACGAAGCCGAGGAAGAACGCGTGCAGCGCCGCGTCGCGCGGGTAGCCGGAGGCCAGCATCACGCCGCCGAGCAGCAGCCAGCCGTAGCCTGCGAGCAGGCAGGCCGCGATGTAGCGCGTGAGCCCGCCGGAGAAGATCGTGCGCCTGGCGATGTCGAAGACCAGCAGCCACGCAGCGAGCAGCACGAGCGCGAAGCCCGTGAAGCGCGTCGAGACCGCTGCGCCCGCGAGCAGCGCCGCCGCGACCAGCACGAACAGCGCGCTCGCCCAGCGCGGCTTGGGCAGGTAGCGCGACAGCTCCAGACGCTCGGCGCCGATGGTCAGGGCGAAGAACGCGATCCACCAGCGCGTCGCCGGCTCGCCGCCGAATCCGAAACGGATAGGCAAATCTATCCGCCCCAGGCTGCGTTGCACCGCAGGATTTGGCCATTCTCGCGCTCCCTGGTCCCGGTTTGACGGCGCACAATGAGGCTTATGTTGCCCCACGAGCCGCTATTGGTAAAGATCCGCATGGCAATCTATCATGCTGGCGCCGCCACAACTAATGGATGCACCGCGCAGGGCGAATCCACCCCTCGCCAAGCGGTTTCAGGCGATGTCGGGGACGGGGTGGTAGGTCAGGATTTGCGCTGAGGCCTGGGGTGCGGCCGGGGCCGGCGGTCCAGGCCCACTTCCCACCGCCTGTTGCGGCGCCCACAAGCCCAGGTGGGTGAGGATCTTGCGGATGACCGCCCTATCTTCGGTGAGTGCGATGACGCGCATCGGGCCCTTGCACTTGGGGCATTCGAGCGGATCGACTTCGTAGACTT
>Ga0194110_10000269_pt1 | contig 64923 bp, 61 predicted proteins | sample TA2Kig1200mmetaG_FD_146192 | JGI IMG/M metagenome (GOLD analysis project Ga0194110, IMG submission 146192) | Freshwater microbial communities from Lake Tanganyika, Tanzania - TA2015032 Kigoma Deep Cast 1200m | ecosystem: Environmental > Aquatic > Freshwater > Lake | place: Tanzania: Lake...
CCACCAGCGCCCCCTGGAACGCCTGCACCAGCTCGGTCTCGTCGGGCCGCAACTCATTGCCGTTCATGCCACCCATTTACAGGCGGACGAACAGAGCCTGCTCGCCGAACATGGCGCAGCCATTGCCCACTGTCCCAGTTCCAATCTGAAACTCGCCAGCGGCATCGCTCCGCTCGCCTCCATGCTGGCACACGGCCTCACGGTTGGACTGGGCACCGATGGCGCGGCCAGCAATAACCGCCTGGATCTATGGGAAGAAATGCGTCTTGCCGCCCTGCTGGCGAAAGGAACTTCCAGCCAGGCCGAGGCCGTTCCCGCTCATCAGGCCTTGGCCATGGCCACGATCCACGGGGCCCGCGCCCTGGGACTGGATGATCGAGTGGGTTCGCTCACCATGGGCAAGGAGGCCGATCTGGTCGCGGTGGACCTGTCCGGCCCCGAGACCCAACCCTGTTTCAACCCTATCTCCCAGCTTGTTTACAGCGCGGGACGGGCACAGGTCAGCGCCGTCTGGATCGCCGGGAAGGCCGTCGTTCGCGGGCATCGTGCCCTAACACTCGACCGCGACGCCCTTCTCGCCCGCACCCATTACTGGCGGGAGCGCCTGCAAGGCCATTAACTTCGGGGACGACAAGCCTGACAACAGGGTGCATGCACTCGGGTAAAATAGCGCCCATTCGGATCTCAGCCGACACCCCTCTTCGAACCCATTTTGCAAACCCAGTTACAAACTTAATCAGGAATCCCTCATGAGCCATATCCAGATCCCCGCCAACGGTAGCCGGATCACCGTCAACGCCGACAAGAGCCTCAATGTCCCCAATCGCCCCATCATCCCCTTCATCGAGGGCGATGGCACCGGCGTGGATATCACCCCGGTGATGCGTCGGGTGTTGGACGCCGCCGTGGCCAAGGCCTACGGCGGTGCGCGCCAGATCGAATGGATGGAGGTCTTCGCCGGCGAGAAGGCGGTCAAGGTCTATGGCAACGAGACCTGGATGCCGGACGAAACCGTGCAGGCGGCGCGCGACTATGTGGTGTCGATCAAGGGCCCGCTGACCACGCCCACCTCGGGCGGCATCCGTTCACTCAATGTCGCCCTGCGCCAAATGCTGGACCTGTATGTCTGCCTGCGTCCGGTGCGCTATTTCACCGGTGTGCCCTCGCCGGTGAAGGCGCCGGAAAAGGTGGACATGGTGATCTTCCGCGAGAACACTGAGGACATCTACGCGGGCGTCGAGTGGGAGGCGAATTCCGAGGCCGTGCAGAAGGTGATTGCCTTCCTGCAACAGGAAATGGGCGTGAAGAAGATCCGCTTCCCCGAGTCGTCCGCCATCGGCATCAAACCGGTCTCTATCGAGGGCTCCGAGCGCCTGATCCGCAAGGCCATCCAGTACGCCATCGACAACAACCGTCGCTCCGTGACCCTGGTGCACAAGGGCAACATCATGAAGTTCACCGAGGGCGGCTTCAAGAAATGGGGCTATGAACTGGCCATGCGCGAGTTCGGCGGCGAGCTGATCGACGGCGGCCCCTGGGTCAAGCTACCCAACGGTATCGTCATCAAGGATGTGATCGCCGATGCCTTCCTGCAACAGATCCTGCTGCGTCCGGATGAATACGATGTCATCGCCACGCTGAACCTGAATGGTGATTACATCTCCGATGCACTGGCCGCCGAGGTGGGTGGCATTGGTATCGCCCCGGGCGCCAACCTGTCCGACACCGTGGCCATGTTCGAGGCCACCCACGGTACCGCGCCGAAGTATGCCGGTCAGGATTATGTGAACCCCGGCTCGATCATCTTGTCCGGCGAGATGATGCTGCGCCACATGGGCTGGACTGAGGCCGCCGACCTGATTATCAAGGGCATGGAAGGTTCCATCCAGGCCAAACAGGTGACTTACGACTTTGCCCGTCTGATGGACGGCGCAACCCAGGTGTCGTGCTCGGCCTTCGGCGCGGAAATCATTCGCGCGATGTAATGCCCGTTCCGGACGCGGCGGACGCCAGTCCGTCTGGGTTCGGGCACAACAGGGCCATCAACTCAACGGCAATGGGACCCAGCACTTCCTGCTGGTGTTCCAGTCCGACCCACAACCGCGAAACCTCATCCCTTCCGGGAGACAGTCCCTCGCTCAGTCCCTCGCTCAGTCCCTCACTCGACTCTGGCCGTCCCCACGATTGGGTTTGTGTCCTGCTACCCATAGTACATCCCTCATGAAAACCTCCACTTTCTATAGCACATGAGGCAGAAAATGCTCTTTGAGCACGCGCTGAGTGCACAGCGCGCTGGGCACAACATAAATTCCAGGCACAATTCAGGGCGCAAGAAAAACGGCGACCATCACTGGTCGCCGTAAAAGTGTTCCGTAGAGGTTACAGCGGAACGATATTGGCCGCTTGCTTGCCCTTCGGGCCTTCAGCGACATCAAAGCTCACACGCTGCCCTTCCTTCAGGGACTTGAAGCCCTTTGCGTTAATCGCGGAAAAATGCGCGAACAAATCTTCTCCGCCGCCATCGGGAGTGACAAAGCCAAACCCTTTTGCGTCATTGAACCATTTAACGATGCCTGTAGCCATGAAATAAACTCCAAAAATAAACAAACAGCGTTTGGAGGACAAGCTACACAGAGCGCATCGCGTACCGGACAACAACCTGCCGCAGGTGATCCACGCAACTCGAACAAAACCAAACAGTGGCTTTTTACATCCCTATAATAAACTCGTCAACGGTCTTGCAAAAAATAATTGCGGTCCCAGAATAAGCGCATGAGCATTCAACACCAAGATTCCCCCACCGCCACGGTACAGGAACGGAAGCCTTCACGGCCCCCCCTGTATCGCGTCAAGCTGATCAACGACGATTTCACTCCCATGGATTTCGTCATTACCGTGTTACAGCAGTTTTTTGCCATGAATCGCGAACAAGCCACCCGCATCATGCTCAAGGTTCACCACGAAGGTTCTGCCATCGCCGGCATCTATCCCCGGGATATTGCGGAGACCCGCTCCCGACAGGTTGCAGAGTACGCCCTGACCCACCAGCATCCGCTGCAATGCGTCATCGAAATCGACCGCTAAAGGATTCCTTATGATTGCACAAGAACTGGAAATCAGCCTGCACCTCGCCTTCATGGAGGCGCGCCAGAAGCGCCATGAATTCATCACCCTGGAGCACCTTCTGCTGGCCCTGCTCGACAACCCTTCGGCGGCCGATGTCTTGCGGGCCTGCAACGCCAATCTGAAGGTTCTGCGCGAGCAACTGGAGGGTTTCGTGCAGTCCCACACCCCCAGTCTGGAGGGAGAAGGCGAACTCGACACCCAACCCACCCTGGGGTTCCAGCGCGTGATCCAGCGCGCCATCCTGCATGCCCAGTCTTCTGGTCGGACCGAGGTCAATGGCGCCAATGTCCTGGCCGCCCTCTTCAGCGAAAAAGACTCGCATGCCGTACATTTTCTCGGCCAGCAGGGCATCTCCCGCCTCGACATCGTCAACTTCATCGCCCACGGCATCGCCAAGCGGTCTCAGGAACAGACCGCCAAACCCTCCGAAACAGCCACCGCACCCGAGGCAGAAAGCACCAAGGAATCCGCCCTGCAGGCCTATACCAGCAACCTCAACGAGGCCGCGCGTAACGGACGGATCGACCCCTTGATTGGCCGCGACCCGGAATTGGAGCGGGTTATTCAAACCCTCTGCCGCCGGCGCAAGAACAATCCCCTGCTGGTTGGCGAGGCGGGGGTCGGGAAAACCGCCATCGCCGAGGGCCTCGCCCGCCGTATCGTCGATAACGAGATCCCCGAAATCCTGGCCCAGGCCACGGTCTATGCGCTGGATATCGGCGCCCTACTCGCCGGCACCAAATATCGTGGTGATTTCGAACAACGCCTGAAATCCGTCCTGAAAGAACTGCAAACGGATCCGCACGCCATCCTGTTCATTGACGAGATCCACACCCTGATCGGCGCTGGCAGCGCCTCGGGCTCCACGCTGGATGCCTCCAACCTGCTCAAACCGGCGCTCGCCTCGGGCCGGTTGCGCTGCATCGGCGCCACCACTTATCAAGAATTTCGCGGCGTATTTGAAAAGGATCACGCGCTGTCCCGGCGCTTCCAAAAGATTGATGTCCCTGAACCCAGCATCGAAGAGACCATCGCCATCCTTCGCGGCCTCAAGAGCCGGTTTGAGACCCATCACGGCGTTCGCTACACCCAGGCGGCCCTGACCACCGCAGCCGAGCTGTCCGCCCGTCACATCAACGACCGCCACCTGCCGGACAAGGCCATTGATGTCATCGACGAGGCCGGGGCCGCGCAGCGCATCCTGCCCCGCTCAAAGCAAAAGAAGGTGATCAGTCCGAAAGAGATCGAGGACATCATCGCCCGCATCGCCCGCATTCCAGCCAAGACCGTGGCCAGCGACGAGCGTACCGCCCTGCGCACCCTGGATCGCGACCTCAAGTCCGTCATCTTTGGTCAGGACGGCGCCATCGAAACCCTCGCCGATGCCATCAAGATGGCCCGCTCGGGCCTTGGCAACCCGCAAAAACCCATCGGCGCCTATCTCTTCTCAGGTCCCACCGGGGTCGGCAAGACCGAGGTCGCCCGGCAACTGGCCTATACCCTGGGCATTGAATTGATCCGCTTCGACATGAGCGAATACATGGAGCGCCATGCCGTCTCGCGCCTGATCGGGGCCCCGCCCGGCTATGTCGGTTTTGAACAAGGCGGCCTCCTCACCGAGGCCATCACCAAGCATCCGTATGCCGTCCTGCTGCTCGACGAGATTGAAAAGGCGCATCCGGACATCTTCAACATCTTGTTGCAGGTCATGGATCACGGCACCCTGACTGACAACAACGGACGGCGTGCCGATTTCCGCAATGTCATCGTCATAATGACCACCAATGCCGGCTCGGAATCCCTGCAAAAGACCGCCATCGGTTTTGCCCACGACCAGACCTCAGGGAATGAGATGGGCGAAATAAAACGCCTATTCACGCCCGAGTTCCGCAATCGACTCGATGCCATCTGCTCCTTCGCAACGCTCAACTCGGAAACCATCCTCAAAGTGGTCGACAAGTTTCTCATGCAACTGGAGGTCCAACTCCAGGCCAAGAAGGTCGAGGCGCATTTCACCGCGGCCCTGCGCGCTCACCTTGCCCAGCACGGCTTCGACCCAACCATGGGCGCGCGGCCGATGACGCGACTCATCCAGGATACGATTCGCAAGGCCTTGGCCGACGAACTCCTGTTCGGCGCCCTCGCCACCGGCGGCGAAGTGACCATTGATATTGATAGCGAGGGCAAAGTAAAACTGGATATCACCCAACGAGCGGCCCTCGAAACGGTGTAACACCCACAGCCGGGCGCATTAAGCCCTCACGCAGCAGACGGGCAACGCAATGGGCTTCGCTTGTGAGCCCGTTTCGGATAGAATGCTCAACTTTTACAGTTCCAAAAATTCCCGGGAATCAATGATATGAAGACAGCACAAGAACTGCGTGCCGGCAATGTGGTCATGGTTGGCAAAGACCCTCTGGTCGTCCAGAAGGCCGAATTTTCAAAATCTGGCCGCAACGCCTCCGTCGTCAAGATGAAGTTCAAGAACCTGCTCACAGGTGCCGGCAGCGAGACCGTTTATCGCGCCGATGAAAAGTTTGAACTGGTGCTGCTCGATAAAAAAGAATGTACCTATTCTTATTTCGCCGACCCGATGTATGTCTTCATGGATGCCGATTACAACCAATATGAGGTCGAGGCCGAATACATGAGCGATGCCTTGCCCTTCCTGGATGACGGGATGCCGGTCGAAGTCGTTTTCTACGAAGGCAAGGCCCTGTCGATTGCCATGCCCAATTATGTTGTGCGCGAAATTGAATACACCGAACCGGCCGTCAAGGGCGACACCTCCGGCAAAGTCATGAAGCCGGCTCGCATCCTGCCGACCGGCCATGAAATCCAGGTCCCTGCCTTTGTCGAAATTGGCGACAAGATTGAGATCGACACCGCGACGGGCGAATACCGTAGCCGCGTCAAGTAAACGCACGCCATGACTAAAAAAGGCCGCAGTTGCGGCCTTTTTTATTGGTTAATGCGAATGGCTAATGCGGAGAGCGAATGCGACCGTTATTTGTTGATCGCGAAATCACTCAAGGCCCGCCCCTGAGCCAGGGCCTCAACCACCCAGGCCGGCTTACGACCCTTGCCCGTCCAGCCTTTGCCGCCGGCGGGGTTGGCATAGCGAACCTCGCCCTTAACCCCCGCTGAAGCCGATTTCGGACGACCCCGACCGCCACCCAGATCAGCAACCGTAATCCCATGTTGCTTCATCATGTCGCGAATCTGGGCAACCACGCCCGACAATTCGGAAAGACGCCGTGCCTCTGCCTCCTTTTTCACTTGTGCCTTTTCCGCACGCCGAGCCACCGCCGCATCCTTTTTCAATTGCTTGATCTGCGCCAGGATTTCCTGATGTGTCGCCATATTCAATCCCCTTTAAATAAATAAAAATACAACGGCGCCAATATAATCAACTTACCCCTTCATTGCAAACACCCGGGAAATAAATTTATTGAGGGCAAGACAATCCAGCCAGCCAGCAAAAACAGCACCCGTTATTAAAAACAATTCATCCTTAATATCCGTCCATGCCAGGCTGATAACAACGCAACACCTGGGGTCCGGACAATAAAGAAGCCTCCACGCGTTCGCGTTTCGGGTTTTGCCAAAATGCAGGATAGCCCGCGGGTGTGCACACCACGATTGGCAACGCCCTGTCGGGACAGCCTGCCTCCGACAGCAATGGAATATTCAACCATCGAGCAGAGGTAGCAAGCGCAGGGCACATGCCTGGAAAATAAAACGGACGCACCGAATCACTCATCGTGTGACCAGGCGCATGAAAAGCTTGCGCGCCTCCTCAAGGAACAAGGTGGTCGATGCCACCAATACCGAAATTCCCCACTCGAAGGCCGTCAGGTCGACGGTATCAAATACCCTCTGAGCAGGCACCCAATGCACGGCGACCACCTGGAGGATGAGGACGACTATCAGGGCCAGCCAGAGCTTGCCGTTGCTGAAAAACTGGCGATTGAAAGCGCTCCCGTGTTCGGCGCGGGCATTGAAGATGTTGAATATCTGGAACAGTACAAAAGTTGTGAAGGCCAGCGTAGTCGCTTTCGCCTCCTCGCCGGGCGTTGTAAGACCCCATGCATACACGGCGAGCGTCCCCACCGCCATGATCAGGCCGTAAAGACCGATGCGCCACATGCGTTCCCATGACAGGATGGATGCGTCAGCGGCACGCGGTCGACCCCGCATGATACCGGGGCGTGCCGGTTCGACGCCGAGGGTCATGGCCGGCGGCCCATCCATGATGATGTTCACCCAGAGGATCTGGATGGCGGTGAAGGGCGTGGCCAAACCGAGGAAGGGCGCGCCCAGCACGGTCAGAATCGCGCCGATGTTGGTAGAGAGCTGGAAACGCACAAACTTGACGATATTGTCGTAGATGGTGCGCCCTTCCTCGACCGCGCGCACGATCGAGGCGAAGTTGTCATCGGTCAGCACCAGCGTCGCAGCCTCCTTGGTCACCTCGGTGCCGGTAATGCCCATGGCGACGCCGATGTCAGCCTTCTTCAGCGCTGGCGCGTCGTTGACACCGTCACCGGTCATCGCCACGACATGCCCTTTGGCCTGTAACGCCTCGACGATGCGCATCTTGTGCTCGGGGGCGACACGGGCGAATACCGCGCTCTTCTCGACCAGTGCAGCGATTTCCTGCTGTGTCAGGCCGTCCAGATCGCGTCCTTCGTGCGCCTCACCCGACAGGCCGAGTTCGCGCGCAATGGCGGCTGCGGTGACGCGATGGTCGCCAGTGATCATCTTCACCTGGATGCCTGCGGCGTTGCAGGTGGCGATCGCCTTGCGTGCCTCGGTGCGCGGTGGGTCGATGATGCCGACCAGCGCCTGCAGGGTCAGGTCATTCACCCACGGCAGCAAGTTGCCTGAGGGATCGAAGTCCGCGGCAGGAATCGCGCGACTGGCCAGCGCCAGCACGCGCAAGGCCTCGTTGGCCAGTGCCTCGTTCTCCGCCGTGAAACCGGCCCGCGCTGTCTCGTCGAGCGTGGCTCGCGCCAGCAGAATATCGGGGGCACCCTTCACACACAGGAGCACGCGGTCGCCGTCATGATGGAAGGTCGCCATGTACTTGGTGGCTGAATCGAAGGGGATTTCGGCGATGCGCGGCCGATGCTCAAGCAGCGCGTCGGCATCCAGACCTGCCTTCGCCGCCAGTGCAAGCAAGGCCCCCTCGGTGGGGTCGCCGATCAGTTGGCCATCCCGGATGCGCGCATCGACACACAGGGCCGCCGGCAACAGCACATCGCGCAGATCGCTACCGGCACTTGGGCCCTCGATGGCACCTTCGGCATCATAGCCCTCGCCACTGACTGCAAGACGGCGGCCATGGCAGTACAGCGCACGGGCGGTCATCTGGTTGCGCGTCAGCGTGCCGGTCTTGTCGGAACAGATCACCGTGGTGCAGCCCAGCGTCTCGACGGCGGCGAGTTTCTTGACGATAGCGTGGCGTTTGGCCATGCGGTGCATGCCAAGCGCGAGCGTGACGGTCACCACGGCAGGCAGACCTTCGGGGATTGCTGCCACCGCCAACGCGATGGCGGTCATTGCCGTCTGCACCAGCGGATCGCCGCGCAGCAGGCCCATGACGAACATCAGGCCGACGACCACGCTGGCAATCAAGGCGAGGCGCTTGCCGAGACCGTCAAGCTGCCGCTGCAGCGGTGTCTCGCCTTCGGCCGTCTCGGCCAGCAGACCGGCCAGGCGGCCCATCTCGGTGGCCATGCCGGTGGCTGTGACGATGGCCTCCAGCCGACCACGGGTAACCACGGTATTCATGAACACCCTGTTGTGTCGTTCCGCCAGTGCCGATTGTTCGGCGACGGGGTCGGGCAGTTTGGCGACGGCGTGCGATTCGCCGGTCAGCGCCGCCTCGGCCACTTCCACGCTGTGGGCCGAAAGGACACTCGCATCGGCAGGAATGCGGTCGCCGGCTTCGAGCAGCAGGATGTCGCCCGGCACCAGATCGACGGCCTCGATCAGACATGCGTTGCCGTCGCGCCGCACCCGCGCCGTCGGGGCCAGCATGTTTTTCAGGGCGACCAGCGCCGCTTCGGCGCGATGCTCCTGGAAGAATCCCAGGCTCGCGTTGAGCAGCACGACGATGGCAATCACCACCGCATCCTTGAGATCGCCGATCGCACCTGCCAGCACGGCGGCGCCGAGCAGGATGATCACCAGCAGGCTCCGAAACTGGTCGAGGAATTTCAGCCAGGCTGGCCGTGGCGGCTTCTCGGCGAGGCGGTTGGGGCCATGAGCCGCAAGGCGTTGGGCGGCATCCGTTGCCGTCAGGCCCCGCGCGGCATCGGAGGCCAGCCGGTCGACAACCTCCTTTGTCGGGAGGGCATGCCAGTGAGTGAGGGGATCGTCTTGCATGGAATGGGGTTCAGAAGTTGAGCGTCGCCCAGACAAAGCCGGCATAGAGAAGCAGCAGGAAGACGCTGCGGCCGCGCACGATTCGGCCGCTCCGATTGGGCAGCAGCAGGAGCAGCGCGACCATGCCGACAGCCAGCGTCAACGCAACTTCGGAAGGTGGCACAGTGATGGGATGAATGGTGCCAGCCACGCCAACGATGGCCAGGCCGTTGAACAAGTTGCTGCCGATCAGGGTGCCGACGCCAACATCGTCATGGCCACGCAGGCGCGACAGGATCACGGTGACGAGTTCCGGCAGCGAGGTGCCGATGGCGACCAGCACTGCACCGATGACATAAGTATCAACCCCCATGGAGGCAGCAATGCCTGTCGCGCCGGTGACGAACAGGCGACCGGCGGCGATCAGCGCGCCGAGGCCGAGGGTGCCGAGCAGCAGGCTCTTGCCGGCGGACAGTTCCCCGGCCTCGACCTCTACCACCTCATCCCGCTGACGCAGTGTGCTACGGACTATCCATACCAGCCAAATAACAAAGGCACCCAATAATGAGAGCGCCTCACCGCGTTCGATGCGCCCATCCAGCACGAAAAGAAGTGTCAGTACCGGGACACCCAAGGCCAGGTAGAAGTCGCGTCCAAAATCTGTACGCGTGGTTTGCACCGCGCCGTAGAGCAGGGCCAGGCCGAAGATCAGCGCAATGTTCACGACATTGCTGCCCAGCGCGTCGCCCAGGCCGATCTCGGGTTGGCCGGCCAGCGCGGCCACGGAGGATACGGTCAGCTCCGGACTGGAGGTGGCGAAGGCGGCCAGCGTAGTAGCCACCACCACCTTCGGCACGCGCAGATGCAAGGCCGCACCAAGAATGAATTTGAGGAAGGCCTCGCCACCTGCTGCCGCCAGCAGAATGGCACCCAAAATGAACGCCAGGTCGGTCATGGTGGCTCGTCAGCGGCTGCACGCGGATCGCATGGAGGGCGATGAAAGGCCAGCATCGGGAAGAAACTTCATGACCTCATCAAATGCAAGGCGATGCGGATGCCGATGATCATGTTCGCCAGGGCGAAGAAAACCAGTGCCAAGGTGATGGCCGGTGCCAGTTCGTGGCTGCGGAGAATGTACGAAATCGCCGTCGACAGCAGATTGAGGATGACGAATATCCAGAACTGGGGATTGCGTGGCTGATAGAGCTTCGAGAGCTTCATTCGACTGACTGCAAGGCAATGAATGGGAACGCCAGCGTGCTCATTCGGATTCCCCGGGCAAAGGCGTCACCGACGGCAGGCGCCGATGCAGCGCGGTCCTCATGCCGCCCGCCGTCTGTGCAGCTGGTGCGCGACGAGCCATGCCGCCAGCGCCGCGACGGCATGTTTGAGCGCATGGCCGCCGATGATGCCGTCGGTGAAGGCGAACACCGCGCGGTCGCCCAGGTCGAACAGCAGGGCGACGAGGTAGAGGCCGACGACCGTCAGCGCGACGCGCCCGTGGCTGTAACGCGGCGGGTAGCGCCAGAGCAGCAGCGGGACGAGCAGTATCGGCATGAGTTGGACCAGCAGCCAGGGGCGCAGATCGCCGGCGCCTTGCGTCTCGCTCCAGGTCCAATAAATGACGGCAGCTTGGCCGATGGCGCACAGCGGGATGAGCAACGCCAGGCCGACCCGGGCGCCAACGCGCTCGGCAATCACTGCGGACAACCAGGCCATGAAGGCCAGTGCCATCGCCGCGCGGTCCCAGGCCAGCCCTGCGTTGTCCGGCGCGAGGTGATAGTACGCCGAGGCCAGGCCGATCAGGACGACGGCGAAGAAAAACAGCGCATAGGGCCGGCGCTCGCGCGGGTCGATGAAGACAGGTCGAAACTTCGCGCCGAAAAGAACATGGAGGCCCCACGCGCCGGCCAGCACGAAGGGGGCATTGCTGGCGGTGTCGAGACAATTGGGCAGGCCGAGACAGCCGCGCTGGTCGGCGAAGTCGTGATAAGACAGCGGCTGGGCAATGGGCGGGACCAGGAATGCCAGCGCGGCGGCCAGCATGGAGAGGAATAGCGGAAAAATAGGGGTCAGCCAGGCGGGCTTCATGTCAATTGAGTGTCGCCCAGATAAATCCGGCATAGAGAAGCAGCAACAGCACGCCCCGGCCACGCACGATCAAGCCGGCGCGGTTGGGCAGCAGCAGGAGCAGCGCGACGATGCCGACAGCCAGCGTCAACGCGACTTCGGCAGGCGGCACGGCAATCGGATGAATGGTGCCAGCCACGCCGACGATGGCCAGGCCGTTGAACAGGTTGCTGCCGATCAGCGTGCCGACGCCGACATCGTCGTGGCCGCGCAGGCGCGACAGAATCACCGTGACGAGTTCCGGCAGCGAGGTGCCGATGGCCACCAGCACCACACCGATGACGAAGGTGTCGACGGCAAAGGCGGCGGCGATGCCCGTCGCCCCGCTGACGAACAGGCGACCGGCGGCAAACAGCGCGCCGAGTCCGAGGATGCCGAGCAGCAGGCTCCTGCCGACGGACAGTTCCCCGGCCTCGATCTCTACCGCTGCATCGCGTTGGCGCAGGGCGACGCGCAGGGTCCATGCCAGCCAGGCGGCAAAGATCGTCAGCAACACTAGCGCCTCGCCGCGCCCGATGCGGCCATCCAGCACGAAGAAAAACGTCAGCACCGGAATGCACAGTGCAAGGTAATAGTCGCGGCCGAAATCCTGCCGCGTGGTTTGCACCGCGCCGTAGAGCAGGGCCAGGCCGAAGATCAGCGCAATGTTCACGACATTGCTGCCCAGTGCGTCGCCCAGCCCGATCTCCGGCTGGCCGGCCAGCGCGGCGATGGAGGACACGGTCAGTTCCGGGCTGGAGGTGGCGAAGGCGGCCAGCGTGGTGGCCACCACCATCTTCGGTACGCGCAGATGCAGCGCCGCGCCGAGAATGGACTTGAGAAAGGCCTCCCCACCGGCGGCTGCCAGCACAATGGCAATCAGGATGAAGAACAGGTCGGTCACGGTGACTCGTCAGCGGCTTCGCGCGGATCGCATGGAGGGCGATGAAAGGCCAGCATCGGGAAGAAACTCATGGTGGCAGGGCTCCAATTCAGGTAGCAATGTCGCCTGAAAGCTCAAGCCACTCGCTTTGTCCGAGCCTGCCCGCCGGCTAACGCAAGTAGAAAAACGCCAGATTGGCGAGCAACAGCACCATCACCCACAGCGCCATGCTGCCGGTCGGCCACGAGCGCATCAGCAGGCCCTCGGGGCGGCGGTGGCGGGTCAGAAAGTCGGCGATGGCGAGACGGCGTGCTTCGATGATCTCGGCGAGGCCAGCGCGGGTTTCGGTCAGAGCGAGGCGGAAGGTCTTCGCTGCCTCCGGCCCGGCGACGCGCCACAGCCAGTCGACATCCAGCGTGATGGTTGGCGTGCGCTTCAGGTAGTCGAGCATGACAAAGAAGGCCAGACCCGAGAACAGCAGCAATTGCAGTTGCGTGATGATGTGCGCGGCGGTGTAGGGCACGTAATTCACTTCGTAGGGCAGCAGGGCGTACAGCGGCTCGGGATATACGCCGAGCGCGATGCACAGGAAGGCGAAGAAGATCATCGCCCAGCGCAGGCTGGCCGGTGGGTCGGCGGGGCGCAGCCCGGAATCCTTCTGGAAGAAGACGAACCAGGGGAACTTGATGCCGGCGTGCAGGAAGACGCCGGCCGAGGCCGCCGCGAGGAACAGCCAGACGGCTTGCAGGTGGCCGTCGATGGCGGCCTGCGTGACCATCGACTTCGAGACGAAGCCCGAGGTAAGCGGGAAGGATGAGATGGCCAGCGCGCCGATGGTGCCGCAGATCGTGGTGATCGGCATGCTGTGGAACAGGCCGCCAAGCTCGGAACACTTGCGCCGGTTCGTCGCCGCCAGCACCGCGCCGGCGGACATCAGCAGCAGCGCCTTGTAGATGATGTGCGAGAAGGCATGCGCCGCCGCGCCGTTCAGGGCCATCTCGGTACCAATGCCGATACCGGTGACCATGAACCCGACCTGATTCACGATGGAATAGGCGAGGATGCGCCGCATGTCGTTTTCCAGCAGCGCGTAGACGATGCCGTAGAAGATCATGAAAATGCCCACCCAGATCAGGATCTCGGCGCCGGGGAAGCCGCGCAGCAGCACATACACGGCCGTCTTGGTAGTGAAGGCGGAGAGGAAGACCGTGCCGCTCCACGAAGCTTCCGGGTAGGCGTCGGGCAGCCAGGCCGAGAGCGGCGGCGCGCCGGCGTTGATGAGGAAGCCGATCAGGATCAGCCAGGTGGCGATGGAATCGGCCTTCATCGCGTGGAAACTCGCTTCGCCGGTGGCGGCGATCTGCCCGGCGATGCCGGCGAACAGGATCACGCCGCCGGCCAGATGCACCGCGACGTAGCGCTTGCTGGCCGCGAACGCGCCCGGCGTGCCGGCGCTCCACAGCACCAGCGTCGAGCCGACGGCCATGAACTCCCAGAACAGGAAGACGGTGACGAGGTCGCCGGCCAGCGCGACGCCGACCGCGGAGCCGGCATAGAGGAAGGCGGCGGGCACTTCGAGCTTGCTGGTCTGGCGCAGGGCGAACAAGCCGCCGACGGCAGCCATCAGCAGGAAAATGGTGGCGAACAGGCGCGAGAGCTTGTCGACGGCGAGGGGCGCGAGCTGGTAGTCGAGCCACTGCACCTGCCACAACTTGCCCTCGGGCAGCAGCCACAGGGCGATGAGCGCAAAAGTCGGCGCTGACAGGACGGCGATGTTGCGCGCGTTACCACGCAGGAAAGGCAGCAGCAGCGCGCCGGCGATGAGGATGAGCGCAGGATGCAGGCTAGTCATCGCGCTCATCCTGACGGTAATAGGTATCCGGCTTCTTGAGGAACAGGCCGAGCGCCTTGGCGCCGACAATCATCAGCAAACAGGTGATAAAGCCATAGGCGGCATTGAAGCCGAGCCACTTCTCGATCTCGAAATGCGGATGCAGGTCGACAAAGAAACCGGCGATCACGGTGAGCGCCAGCACGATGAGGAAGCCACGCCAGAGCTTGCGCACGTTCAGCGGATTGTCCAGCCAATGTTCGTATTTCATGATTTCACCAACTGCTGGGCCAGCGCCAGCGGCACGTCGGGGAAGAAAAACAGCGCCAGCGTGCCAAACGCCGTGAACGTCAGCGCAATCACAATCGGCAGCGGCGCCTCGCCATGCGGGTGGTGTTCGGCTTCCGCCGACAGCGGCCGGAAGAAGGCGCGGTAGACGATGGGCAGGAAGTAGGCGGCGTTGAGCAGCGTCGACAGCAACACGACGAACAAGGCCAGCCACGCGCCCTGGCTCATCGCGCCGGACACCAGATACCACTTGGAGATGAAGCCTGCCGCCGGCGGCAGGCCGATCATCGACAGCGCACCGATGCCGAAGGCGGCCATGGTCCAGGGCATGCGTCGGCCGATGCCGTCGAGCTGCGACACCTCGGTCTTGTGCGCAGCGGTGTAGATCGAGCCGGCGGCGAAGAACAGCGTGATCTTGCCGAGCGCGTGGGCGGCGATGTGCAGCGCCGCGCCGATCACCGAGAGCGGCGCGAGGATGGCGGCGGCAAGGATCACGTAGGAGAGCTGGCTGACTGTCGAGTAGGCGAGCCGGCGCTTGAGGTTGTCGGCATGCAGCGCGACGATGGAGGCGGCAACGATGGTGAAGCCGGCAAGGGCGACGAGCCAGTCAGTAGCGCCCGCCAGTTGATCGAGGCCGAAGACATAGACCACCACCTTGACCACCGAAAACACGCCGGCCTTGACCACCGCCACGGCATGCAAGAGCGCGGACACCGGCGTCGGCGCCACCATTGCGGCGGGCAGCCAGCGGTGGAAGGGCATCAGCGCGGCCTTGCCGATGCCGAACATGAACAACGCCAGCAACACCGACACCGCACCGCTGTCCGTGCCCGCCGGCAGGATGCCACCTGCCGTGAAGTCGGTGGTGCCGGCCACATGCCAGACGTAGATGACGGCCGGCAGCAGGAAAAGGATCGAGGTGCCCATCAGGATGGCCAGATAGGTGCGGCCACCCGCGCGCGCCTTGTCGGTGCCGGCGTGGGTGACCAGCGGATAGGTCATCAGCGTCAGCACTTCGTAGAACAGGAACAGCGTCAGCAGGTTGCCCGCGAAGGCGATGGCCAGCGCAGAAGCCAGAGAGAGCGCGAAGCAAACGTAGAAGCGCGTCTGGTGCTTTTCGTCGTTGCCGCGCATGTAGCCGATGGAATACACCGAATTGACGATCCACAACCCCGAGGCGATCAGGCCGAACAGCATGCCAAGCGGCTCGACCTTGAAGGCGATAGCCAGGCCGGGCAGGATTTCAAACAGCACCAGTTCCGGCCGGGCGCCGGCCAAAACGGGCTCAAGCAATTGGAGCACCGTACCGAACAGCAGCACGGCTGTGGCGAGCGTCACGCTCTCGCGCAGGTTCGGCCACTTGCCGGTCAGCGCGATGCCGACGGCGCCAAGCAGCGGGATGACGAAAGCGAAGGCCAGCACGCTCATCGACCCGCCTTGACGAGTTGCAGCGCGGCCTCGGTGGCCGTGCCGACGGTGAAGGAGGTATCGAGGCCGAACCAGATCGTGCCGATAACCAACAGCCAGGCAGGGATCAGCAGGCCCAGCGGCGCCTCCTGTTTCGTCGTGCCTTCGGGCGCCGGCTTGAAGTAGGCCACCTCGACAAAGCGCCAGACGTAGGCGATGGCCAGCAGCGAAGAGAGCAGGATTGCAGCGACAATCCAGAACTGGCCCGCCTCCATGGCGGCGAGAATCAGATACCACTTGCTGACGAAGCCGGCCGTGCCAGGCACGCCGATCAGCGACAGGCCGGCGAGGACGATGCCGAAGCAGGTGAGCGGCATGCGCTTCGCCAGGCCGGCCAATCGATCAAAAGTCGGCGCTGGCGGGACGGCACCAGCCGGCACGCCTCGTGAATTGGGGACGGCGCTGTTCTTCGCCAGCCCCAGCACCACGCCACCAATCAGCAGGAAGATCGCCGCCTTGGTGATGCCGTGGTTAAACAGGTGCAGGATGGCCGCGCCAAGGCCATTGACGCTGTCGAAGGACATCCCGAGCGTGATGTAGCCGATCTGGCCGACGCTGGAATAGGCGAACAGGCGCTTGAGGTTGTCCTGGAAGATGGCGATGAAGCTCGCCGCGAACATGGCGGCCAGCGAGAGCAGCAGCAAGATCTGCGGCAGCGGCAGCTTCTCGAAAATCAGCGTTTCGCCGAACACCGAAAACCAGAAGCGGATCAGCACATACACCGAGACTTTGGTGGCGGTGGCGGCGAGGAAGGCGGTGACTGCCGAGGGCGCATAGGTGTAGGCGTTGGGCAGCCACTGGTGCAGCGGGAACAGCGCCAGCTTGAGCGAGACGCCGACGGTGATGAAGGCCAGCGCGGCCAGCACCGGACGGGAATCCTCGACCGTGCGCAGGCGCTCGCCCAGGTCGACGATGTTGAGCGTGCCGGTCATCAGGTAGAGGAAGCCGATGCCGATGACGAAGAAGGTCGCGCCAATCGTTCCCATGATGAGGTACCGGTAGGACGCGGCCAGCGCACGCCGGTCGCGTCCCAGCGCGATCAGCACATAGGTGGACAAGGACGATATTTCGAGGAAGACGAAGACGTTGAACGCATCGCCGGTGATGGTGATGCCGAGCAGGCCGGCCAGACACAGGCCGAACATCGCGTAGTAGAGATAGTGGAGCTCGCGCGGAATTTCGTGCTCGATGCTGGCGCGGCTGTAGGGCAGCACGATGGCGGCGGTGCCGGAGACCAGCAGCAGGACGAAACTGGCAAGGCGATCCACGCGGTACTCGATGCCCCAAGGCGGCGGCCAACTGCCGATGTGATAGCTGATGATGCCTGCTTCACCGGTTTGCAGCCACAGACCGATGGCGCAGGCGAAGGCTGCCCAGGCGCCGGCGGTGACGATGCCGAAGGCGAAGCCGCCGTGGCGCAGCAGCACGGCGAAGGGCGCCGAGAGCAGCGGCAGGACGACCTGCAGGGCGGGCAGATGCGCACTCAGACTGCTCACGACTTCACCCCTTCCACGTCCTGCACCGCATTGTCGGCGGCGGTGATCTCATCCTCCTCGATGGTGCCGTAGGCTTCCTTGATGCGCACCGCTAGGGCCAGACCCAGGGCCAGCGTAGCGACGCCGACGACGATGGCGGTGAGGATCAGCACATGCGGCAGCGGGTTGGAATAGACCGTGAACTGCGGGGAGAGAATCGGCGCGGTGCCGCCGAGCAGTTTGCCCGGCGTGATGTAGAGCAGATAGACGGAGGTCTGGAACACCGACAGGCCGACCAGCTTCTTGATCAGGTTGCCGCGCGCGATGACAATAAACAGGCCGGCCACCATCAGAAACACGGTGACGATGTAGCTGAAATGTTCGGGGAGACCGCCGCTGCTCATTCCTCGCCATCCTGTCCGCGCGAGGCGAACATGTAGAAAATCTTCAGCATCACGCCGCAGACGGTGATGTGCACCCCGACCTCGACCCAGAAGATGCCGCGATGCTGGCCGTGGACCGCATCCTTGTCGAGCACGAAATAGTCGAGATAGTTGCCGCCGAGCAGCAGGCCGGCGACGCCGACGCCCGCATAGATCAGCACGCCGCTCGCCAGCATGGCTTCGACCAGGCGGTCGGGCATGATGCGGCGCGCCTTGTCGAGGCCGAAGATCAGGGCATAGAAGACGATGGCCGCCGCCGAAATCGTCCCGGCCTGGAAGCCGCCGCCGGGGCCGAAGTCGCCGTGAAACTGGACATACAGGGCGAAGAGCAGGATGAAAGGAATCAGCAGCTTGCCGACCACGCGCAGGACGAGATCATTTTCCATCGTGCGCCTCCTTCTCCCCCTTGGGTTTGCGCCGGCGCAGCAGGGCGATGATGCCGGCGCCGGCGGTGAACACCACCGTGGTTTCGCCCAGCGTGTCGTAGCCGCGGAAGCTGGCCAGCACGGCGGTGACGACGTTGGGCACGTCGACCTCGTTCTGCAGGTAGCGCGGTACCACATGTTGATGGATAGGCGCGTTCGGGTCGGCGAAATCTGGCAAGCCGAGGGCGCCGTAGATCAACAGCGCGGCCGTGGCAAGCGACAGCAGCAGAGGTAACCAGGGGCCGCGCACCGGCTTGGCTTCCTGGCTCTTGCACAGGTGCAGGGCACCGAGCAGCAGCACGGTGGAAACGCCGGCGCCGACGGCGGCTTCGGTCATCGCCACATCCACGGCATCGAGCGCCACCAGCAAGGTGGCCATGAGGAAGCTGTAGGCGCCGGACAGGACGACGACGGCGAACAGGTTGCGCGTGCGCGCCAGCGCCAGCACCGCGAGCACCATCAGCAGCAACAGGGCGTTGATGATCAGGGTTTCGATGACGCTTCTCCCGAATCGGCAGTGGCCAATAACGGTTTGATTCCGCTGAGCAGCGCCGCGCGCACCAGCGCATGGCTGGCCGTCGGGCTGGCGAAGAAGATCAGCAGGCCGATCATCAGCAGCTTGACGGCGACCAGCGTCAAGCCGGCCTGCAACGCCAGGCCAAGCAGGATGAGGTCGGCGCCCAGGGTTTCGAGCACGCTCGCCGCGTGCACGCGCGTGTAGAAATCCGGCATGCGCAGCAGCCCCCAGGCACCGACGAGGCAGAAGAACGCGCCGGCGATCAGGCACAGCGCGCTGGCGATGTCGACCAGCAGGCTCACGGCTTTTTCTCCGTGCTAGCACCTGCCGCACCCAAATCGCCCTGGCGGAAGAACTTGAGCACCGCAATCACCCCGATGACGTTGAGCAGACCGTAGGTGATGGCCAGGTCGAGAAACTCGGGGCGGCCAAAGAGAAAGCCGAACAGGGCCAGCAGCATCATGGCGCTGGTGCCGACGGTATTGGCGGCCTGCAGGCGGTCAAAGACGGTCGGGCCGAGGGCGGCCCGCAGCAACGCCAGCAGCGTGCAGACGATCAGCGCCAGCGTTGCTCCCGCCAGTACCAGACTCACCCTCTGCCCTCCAGTTCCGTGCAGCGCCGGTCCATTTCGCTGCCGGCCAGGCCCGCCGCGCCCTCGGCGGTCAGCGCATGGACGAGAAAGCGGCCGGGCTCGACTTCCACGGAAATCGTGCCGGGCGTCAGGGTGATCGAGTTGGCATGGATGACCAGGCCGAGATCGGTCTTCTGGGTCGGGACAAATTCCACCAGCGTCGGCGAGATGGGAAGGCGCGGATCAAGGATGCGGCGGCTGACATCCCAGCCCGACTTGAGGATTTCCCCGCCCAGCCAGGGCCAATAAGAGAAGACCGCCCGACCGGCCAGCCGGAACGGAAAACTCTCGCGGTCGATCAGCCCCATGCGCCGCGCCAGCCAATAGACGAATACGGAGCAACCGACGCCTGCCGTGACCAGGAAGGGCACGTACATGCCCGACAGCAGCAGCCAGAAGGCAAAGAGTAGGGAAAAGACGCCGAGGAAGGATTGCATAGGGGCGGATTGTAGATTCACCCGGCAATTTTCGCTATCGCGAAAGGCCGCAATGACGATTCTGCAAGGCGCTCGGAATGAAATCGCGCGCCACGCGCGAACTCATCGTCGTTGCGGGCAAAGCGGTGGAATGGCGAAGGCCAGCGCCAGATGGTTACTGCGATAGAACCGGATCGGCGCTTTGTAATAGCGAGCGCAGCGAGCTTACTTTGACCCCCGCCCCGGGGCGGGGGCTGGGGGTGGGGGGACAGAAAGTCACGGCAGCAAGGCACCGCGCAGCGCGAAGAAGAACAGCGCGCCGAGGAGCGCCGAGGCGGGCACGGTGATCACCCAGGCGGCGACGATCTTCTGTAGCTGGTTGCGCTTGATCAGTTCCCCCCGGTATACCTTGCGCAGGCCCTTGCGATCCTCGCGCGAGAACAGTTCGGGCGAGGTGCGCAGCTTGGCTTCGCGCTTCAACTGGTCGAGCATGTCCTTCTTTTCCCGCGGCGTCGCCTTATCGAAGCGTTGCAGATATTCCTTGATCGCCTCGGCATCGTCGCTTGGGTGATGGACGAGAATTTCATCGACCATGCGCATGTAGCTGGACTTGAGATATTCGCGCAGGAAGCCGACGCCAAAGACGCCGCCGACGGCAATGTGCGTCGAGCTGACCGGCAGGCCGAGCTGGCTGGCGATGATGACGGTGATGGTCGCCGACATGGCGATGCAGAACGCGCGCGTCTGGTCGAGCTCGGTAATTTCCGAGCCGACGGTGCGGATCAGCTTCGGCCCGAACAGGGCCAGCCCGAGGCAGATGCCGAGGGCGCCGATCATCATCACCCACAGCGGAATCTGCGCCGACTTGCCGACCGCCCCGCTGCCCAGCACATCGGCGATGCCGGCCAGCGGCCCCACGGCGTTGGCCACGTCGTTGGCGCCGTGGGCGAAACTCAGGAGCGCCGCCGCGAAGATCAGCGGAATGGTGAACATGATATTGACGCGCGCCTTGTCGCTGGGCGCGGCAATTTGGGATTGGCGGGCGACACGCGGGCGCACGGCGAGATACACGAGCAGCGCGACCAGACCCCCGGCCAGGAAGGATTCCAGGAAGCCGACCTTGATCACCGCGCGCACGCCCTTGAGCATCAGATAGGTGGTGAAGACCCAGGCCATGCCCGCCACCAGCAGCGGCACGACGCGCCGCGCCGCCGCCATCACGTCCTGACGGTAGAGGATCCGGCGCTTGATGAAATACAGAAAAGCTGCCGCGACAATACCGCCCATGACCGGCGAGATCACCCAGCTGGCGGCGATCGAGCCCATGGTGTCCCAGTTGGCGACGCCCCAGCCGCCGGCGGCGACGCCCGCGCCGAGCACGCCGCCAACGATGGAATGGGTGGTGGAGACCGGCGCGCCCACTGCCGTGGCGATGTTGAGCCAGATGGCCCCCGCCAGCAGGGCGGCCAGCATCAGCCAGACGAAAACCTCCGGGCTGGACACCGCACTGGGCGCGATGATGCCGCCGCGAATCGTCGCCACTACATCGCCGCCGGCGATCAGGGCGCCGGCCGCCTCGAAGATCGCCAAGCTGATCGTCGATGCCGACACGAAGCACAACCCCAAGGCGGTCTATGACCTGCTCGACAAGCTCGCGCCCGTGCTGCCGAGCAGCGCCTACATGGTGACGCAGGTCGGCTTTACGACCACCGTGAAGGCCAACCCGAAGGCAGCCGACGAAGCCGTGAGCGAAGCTGACGGTTTCGTCGGCGGGCAGTACGTGCGAACATATGCCAAGCGCAAAAGTCGGTGCTGGCGGGACGGCGATAGCAGGAGAGACAAAGCCAGTGGCGCGGCCTTATCGCGCGACATCGACGGCCGAGATATCCGGCCAGCGCCCCAGCGAGCGCGTCTTCCGGGCGACGGTTGCGATCCAGTATTTTGCGCCCGAGGGGTCAACCCGCAGCGACAAGCCACGGGAATCGGCCACGCGGTAGGATCTCTCGCGAGGCGCAAGGGCCTCGATCTGCTTCGCGGTCAGCATTTGTCGTAAAACTCCAAGCGTGGAAATTTTTACGACAATTTTACGCTGATTTACGCGGGATTCTGCGAAATCCCATCAAATTCACCGCGCTAAACGCGCACGATTCAATAGGTTAGCGCAGCAATGCCATGTTTTGGCGGAGAAGGCGGGATTCGAACCCGCGGTGGGCTATTCACCCACACACGCTTTCCAGGCGTGCGACTTAAACCACTCATCCACCTCTCCGGGAGGTTGCGAAGCATACAGGGAAGCGCCTTCCCGGGCAAGCGAAAAGCCCTCAACACGGCTGGGCCGATTGCCGAGTGTCGCCAGTTCCGTCATGGAATGCGGATACAATCCGACCCTTATGCTACGCACCTTTGCAAAAAGCGCCCTTCTGATGGCGGCCCTGGTATTTCTGGGCTTGACCGTGCGCCACTTGGGCCTCGATAGCCTCAACGAGCAATGGATCGACACCGCCGTGCGCGGACAAGGCCTGCGTGGCGAGATCCTCTTCATCGCCATGGGCGTTCTGGCCATGGCCGTGGGCCTGCCGCGCCAGGTCTTTGCCTTTCTCGGCGGTTATGCCTTCGGTTTCGTCAGTGGAACTGCGCTGGCCTTGCTGGCGACCGTCCTTGGCTGCATCGCCAGTTTTTATTACGCCCGCCTCCTGGCCCGTGACCTGATGAAACGCCGCTTTGCGCGGCGCATCGCACAAGTGGATACCTTTCTCGGCCGCAGCCCGTTCAACATGGCCCTGGTGATCCGCCTCCTGCCCGTCGGCAGCAATCTGCTGACGAATCTCGTCGCTGGGGTCAGCCACATCGCCGCCCTCCCCTTCTTTGCCGGCTCGGCTTTAGGTTTTCTGCCTCAGACCCTGATCTTCGCTCTCGCCGGGAGCGGCGTGAATGTGGACCCCAGCCTGCGCCTGAGCGTAGCCGCCGCCTTGTTTGTTATCTCCGCCGTCATCGGCGCCCGCCTGTATCGCCAACACCGTCAGGCCGCGCAATTTGAAAGCGCGTTAGCACAGGACGATCAGGAACAACCCCATGTCTGATCGCCTCCATCAGGATCTGCGCTGGCTTGGCCTGGCCCTCGCCGCACTCACCCTCTGGCGGCTTGCGGCAGCCATCCACGCCCAGCCCGAGCTCTTCTTTGACGAGGCGCAATATTGGGACTGGTCCACCGCACCGGCCTGGGGTTATTACTCAAAACCGCCCATGCTGGCCTGGCTCATCGCCCTCAGCACCGCCCTTCTGGGGGACAGCGAATTCGCCGTGCGCGCCCCCTCGCTCGTGCTTTATCCGCTGGGCGCGTTCCTGCTTTATTTCACCACCCGCCGACTGCTGGCCTGGCAACCCAGCCTCCACGCACCCGCTGCGCCACTGTGGACGGCCTTGGCCTATGCAACCCTGCCGGTCGTTGCCCTCGGCAGTTGGCTGATCACCACCGATGCCGCCCTGCTCTTTTTCTGGAGCGCAGCGCTCTGGGCCCTCGTGCGTGCTACCGACCTGAATCGTTGGCGCGACTGGTTGCTCCTCGGGGCGCTCGTCGGCCTGGGCCTGCTCTCAAAATACACCATGGCCGCTTTTGGCGTCGCAGCCCTGGGCTGGTTCTTGAGCGAACCGCAGCGACGGCATCATCTGACCACGGCCAAACCCTTCGTCGCCCTGGCGATTGCGCTCATTGTGTTCGCACCCAATCTGCTTTGGAATGCCCAACACCAGTTTGCCAGTTTTCAGCACACGGCCGAGATCTCACAACTCGATCGCGGCCTACTCCACCCGGGCAAACTGCTGGAATTTTTCGGCGCCCAATTTGCCGTATTTGGTCCGCTCCTGTTCGCCATCCTGATTGGTCTGGTTCTGCGCCCACGCCGTTGGCGTGAACAGCCCGCGCTGCGCTTTCTGATCTGGTTTGTCGCCCTGCCGCTTACGGGTTTCCTGGGTCTGGCCCTGCTCTCGCGCGCCTTCGCCAACTGGGCGGCCTTCGCCTATGTCGCAGCAACGCCGCTCGTCGTCATCGCCGTCTTGCAAACCAATCGCCGCCGCCTGCTGACACTGGCCCTGGGCCTCAACCTGGTTCTGGGCGGCTTGATTTATCACTATCACGATTTGACGCGCTGGGCCGGTGTGGAACTCACCCGCAAGACCAATCCCTATCACCGCATCACCGGCTGGCGCACCTTCGGTGCGGCCGTGGCCGAACAACTCGCTGCCCACCCCCAGGCTCGCCTCTTATGCACCGACCGGGATGTCATTACCGAACTCCTGTATTACGCCCGGCCTCGCTCGCGGCCAGCCTATTTCTGGAACCTGTCCGGGCAGGTTCGGAGTCACTACGCCCTTATGAACGACCTTGGCACCGCGCCTGATGGCAGCTTCCTGCTCGTAGGCGGACCGAGTGATCCAGCCTTCCTGCGCCAGCACTTCGCCTCGGTCACACCCCTGCCGGAGATCGTCATCCCGATCCACCGAGACCTCACCCGCCGTTACAGCGTCTTTCTGGTTGAAAGCTACCGCCCGGCCGCTACGGGCATCCGCACCAGCAAGTAACCCCGTTCACGGAAGATCACCTCAGCACCGGGCAGGTCAGCCAGGCGGCGCGCGCGTCAGGGCCACGAAGAAGATAAGCCCCAATTGGCTTCGATCAGCGGATCGCGGGATAGCCGACCGTTTTCCGATTGACGAAAGGTTCCGGGTGCAGAGACACTGCCGGGCTAGCGGTTGAAGTTCCTATCCTTTTGAAACCTTTGTGCCGGAGCCTGACTTGCGCGTCGCCCTCTTTGTCACCTGCCTCGCCGACCTCATGCGGCCGAGTGTCGCCTTCGCCGCGCTGCGCCTGCTCGAGCACGGCGGTTGCACGGTGGAAGTGCCGCAGACGCAGACCTGCTGCGGCCAGCCGGCGTACAACTCCGGCGACCGTGCCACGGCCATCGCGCTGGCGCGCAAGGTGCTCGACGAGTTCGAGGGCTTCGACTATGTCGTCGCCCCCTCCGGCTCCTGCGGCGGCATGGTCCGCGCTCATTACCCCGAGCTGTTCCGCGACGATCCGGCTCTGCTTGCGCGCAGCGAGGGCCTCGCCGCGCGCACCTACGAGCTGACCGATTTCCTGGTCAATGTGCTCAGGCTCGACAGCGTGCCCGGGAATTTCTCCGGCACGGTGACCTACCACGACTCCTGCTCCGGCCTGCGCGAGTTGAACATCAAGGCGCAGCCGCGCGCCCTGCTGGCCAAGCTGCCCGGCGTGAAACTGGCGGAAATGAAGGAGGCCGAGACCTGCTGCGGCTTCGGCGGCACCTTCTCGCTGAAGTTCGGCGCGGTGTCAACGCAACTGGCCGACAACAAGTGCGGCAATGCCTGCGCCACAGAAGCGGATGCCATCGTCGGCGGCGACCTCGGCTGCCTGCTCAACATCGAAGGCCGCCTGCGCCGCCGCGGCGACCGGAAGACGCAGGTGCTGCACATCGCCGAAGTGCTGGCGGGGCAGAGCGACTGATGCATATCCGCTCCAACGAATTCAAGGCCCGCGCCGCCGCCAACCTCGGCGACGCCAAGCTGCAGAAGGGCCTCGGCCTGATCAAGGTGAAGGCGGTGGTGAACCGCGCCAACGCGGTGGCCGAGTTCGGCGACTTCGAGACGCTACGCGAGGCCGGCAAGCAGATCCGCAACCGGGCGCTGGCCGACCTCGACCTCTACCTTGAGCGTTTCGAGCGCGAGGCCGTCGCGCGTGGCGCCGTGGTGCACTGGGCAGAAAACGCCGCCGAGGCCTGCCGCATCGTCGTCAACATCGCGCGTGAGAACGGCGTGAAGACCGTCGCCAAGTCGAAGTCGATGGTGAGCGAGGAGATCGGCCTCAACGAGGCGCTGATCGAGGCCGGCATCGAACCGATCGAGACCGACCTCGGCGAATACATCCTGCAGATCAACGACGCCGAGCCGCCTTCGCACATCGTCATGCCGGTGATCCACAAGACCGCCGAGGATGTCGCCGACCTCTTCCACGAGAAGCACGGCACACCCCGCAAGACCGACCCGGCGGCGCTGACGCGCGAGGCGCGCGAGATCCTGCGGCCGAAGTTTTTGTCCGCCGACATGGGCGTCTCCGGCGCCAACTTCCTCATCGCCGAGACCGGCTCGACCCTGATCGTCACCAACGAGGGCAACGGCCGCCTGTGCACCACGCTGCCGCGCCTGCATGTCGCCATCACCGGCATCGAGAAGGTGGTGCCGACGCTGGAGGATGTATCGACCCTGCTGCGCCTGCTGCCGCGCTCGGCCACGGGCCAGGCCATCACCAACTATGTCTCGCTGCACACCGGGCCGAAGCACATCGACGAATCCGACGGCCCGCAGCAGTTCCACATCGTGCTGGTCGACAACGGCCGCACGAAACTGCTCGCCGGCGAGATGCGCGAGATGCTGCGCTGCATCCGCTGCGGCGCCTGCATGAACCACTGCCCGGTGTACCAGGCCGTCGGCGGCCACGCCTGGGGCTGGGTGTATCCCGGCCCGATGGGCAACATCCTGACGCCGTCCTATGTCGGCTTGGAGAAAACCGTTCCGCTGCCCAACGCGACTACGCTGTGCAACCAGTGCGGCAGCGTCTGCCCGGTGAAGATCCCGCTGCCCGATCTCATGAGGAAACTCCGCGAGGAGCAGATGGCACGCGGCCTCAAGTCCTGGCCGGAGCGCCTCGGCCTCGCCCTGTGGGGCTGGGCGGCGCAGCGGCCGGCGCTCTACGCCTTGGGCACGCGCATCGCCGCGCGCGTCATGAAAGGGCTGGGCGGCGCCGAGAAGTTGATCCACCGTTTGCCGCTCGCGGCCGGCTGGACCGACGGCCGCGACTTCCCGGCGCCCGCCGGCAAGACCTTCCGCGAGTTGTACAGGGAGAAGCGCAAGTGAGTGCCCGCGAAAATATCCTTGGAAGGGTGCGCAATGCGCTCAACCGCAAAGCCAGTCCCGCCGACACGGCGCACATCGACGCCCACATCGCCGCCCACCCCGTCGGCATGCAGCCGCCGCGCGACTGGGAGCCGGAGTTACGCTTCCGCGCCCGCGCCGAGGCGCTCGCCAGCACGGTGGAGAAAGTGTCGAGCCTGCAAGCGGTACCCGACGCCGTAGCCCGCTACCTAGTCGTGAACAAGCTGCCCACCAGCGGCGTCTGCTGGCCCGGTTTACGCCATCTCGACTGGATCGGCGCCGGCCTCGGCATGGAAGACCGCCCGGCGCGCGGCGCAGACCTCGTCGGTATCACCGGCTGCTACTGCGCCGTCGCCGAGACCGGCACGCTGGTGTTCCTCTCCGGCCCCGACACGCCGGCCGCGACGAGCCTGCTGCCCGAGACCCACATCGCCATCGTCGACACGGCGCGCATCGTGCCCTTCATGGAGGACGCCTGGGCGCTCGTGCGCGCCGAGCGCGGCCGCCCGCCGCGTGCAGTGAATTTCGTCTCCGGCCCCTCGCGCACCGCCGACATCGAGCAGACCGTGACCATGGGCGCGCACGGGCCGTATCGCGTGCACATCATCCTCGTCGGCTGACTTGCCGCCATCCCGCAGCGGCTGACTTTTCCCAGAGCGGATTTGAGCGCTGGCTACCGCCCGGCCGCTACGGGCATCCGCACCAGCAAGTAACCCCGTTCACGGAAGATCACCTCAGCACCGGGCAGGTCAGCCAGGCGGCTCGCGCGCGTCAGGGCCACCTCACCCGCTTGCGGGGCACGACGGGCCACCATCCGGCCGGCATAGGTCTGAAAGCTTGGCGTGTTGACGCCGTACAGGGTCAAGGGGGCTGACATCCCGGCGGCGATCTTCCCGGCCTGACGAATCGGGTCCTGCAACAGCCCACCAATCGCCGGCAACAAGACGAGCGCAAAGGCCAGCGCAGCCGTCACCCCTTGCCAGTAGATCACCCGTTGCGTACTACGGCCCCACACCAGCCAGATCAAATTAAGCAGGGTTAGCAGCGCGAATACCGCGATAAAGGTCGTATCAAAATGCGCGCCCAAATCCGCCGCCAACAAAAGATCATCCGGGCGCAGATTTGGCGTGGCTGCCGCCAACAGCCACGGCAGGGCCAACAAGAAGGCAAATCCCAATAGCGCCGGTAAAAAGGCCGCCCACCGATTCAGATGCGTCTGGCCGACCAGAATCAGGATCAGACCGCCGTAACCGTAATAGACATAGTGCGGCAACTTGGTGCCGGAGAAACTGAAAAAGATCAGTACAAACAGAAACCAGAGCAGCCCGAAGCGTTGCAGCGGATCGCCCCAGACCTGGCGCAGACGCATCAATGCCGCCAGTAACCAGCCGGTATGCGGCAAAAGCGAGAGCGGCACGACCCAGAGGTAATAGAAATACTGGCCGTGGTGCCCTTCCATGGCCGAGTCGTAGCGTTGCAGGTTGTGCTTGAGGAAGAAGCCCTCGAAGAAAACCATCCCTTCGCGAAGATACTGGACGATGAACCAGGGCGAGGCCAGGACGACAAAGAGCAGGACCGGTCCCAAGGCGCGAATATTGTCACCGATGCCCCAGCGCCAGAACTGTCGCCATTCGCCCCGGCTCGCACACCAAAAAAAGACGGCCGCCGCCGGTACCACCACCGCAACCGGTCCCTTGGTCAGGAATCCCAACGCCATGGCTGCAAAACCGACATAACGCCAGACGATGCGGCCTTCGGCCAGCCATAACCACGCCGCATAGCCCGCACTCGCCAGCCACAGATTGAGCAAGGCGTCCGCAGTGGCCGCGCGCAGAATGACGCTAACCCCCGCCGCCGTGGCCACAATCAAGGCCGCCAGCAAGGCCCGGCCGGGATCGGCCACCCGCGCGACAAACAGCCAGGTGATCGCAACCCAGGCACTGCCAGCCAACGCCGAAGGCAAGCGGAAGGCCCACTCCGTCGGACCCAAGGCCATGATCGAAACGGCCTGCAGCCAATAGATCAGGATGGGTTTGTCGGTACGCGGTTCACCCAGAAGATAGGTTGACCAGAAGTCGCCGCGCAGAAACATCTCCGTCGTCGCCGCCGTGAAGGCGCCCTCATCGAGGTCGAAAAGCGGCGCTCCGCCCAGCCCGACGAAAGGCAGCAGCAGCAACAACCCAAGAGGCCAGTGGCGCATCACGAGAGGCTTAACCCGCGGGTTAGTTGGGTGACGGCTCGGTGGGTGCCTCACGCAGCAGATACTGCGACCGCGTCGGCTCGTGCCAGATGCGGATCAGGAGTTCACCCAGGATGCCCATACCCAGGAACTGCCCACCCATCAGCGTAAACATCACCCCCAGCATCAGCAACGGACGGCCACCAATGTCGGCCCCGGCGAACAGCTTGAGCCCTGCCAACCAGCCCAGCATCAGCAGACCCGGGATCAAGAGGGCCAAGCCCACACCGCCAAAAGCGTGCATGGGGCGATGCAAGAAACGGAGCAGGAACTTGACCCACAGAAGGTCGAGCAAGACACGGATGGTGCGATCAATACTGTACTTGGATACCCCACGCAGACGCGGATGGTGCATGACCGGGGTCTCGATCACCCGAGCCCCAAATTCGCGTGCCAGGGCCGGGACGAAACGGTGCAGTTCGCCATACAGCTTCACATTGGCCAGCGCCTCGCGCCGATAGAGCTTCAGCGAGCAACCATAGTCATGCAGGCGTACGCCAGTGACCTTGGAGATCAGTTTGTTGGCCAACCAGGACGGCAGTTTGCGCAAGACAAAGGCATCCTTGCGCTTCTCGCGCCAGCCGGAAATGATGTCCACCTGCGGGCTGGCGTCGAGCATATCCAGCAAACGGGGAATATCCGCCGGATCGTTTTGCAGATCGCCATCCAGGGTCACGATCACCGCGCCGCTGGCCGCGTCAAAACCCGCCTGCATCGCCGTCGATTGCCCATAATTGCGCTTTAGCCAGCGCGGATTGAGGGCCGGATGCGTCCCGGCCAATTGCGCCAGCAACCGATCACTCCCATCCCGCGAACCGTCATCAACACAAATCAACTCCCAGGTTCGGCCACAGTCGCACATGGCCACATGCACGCGCTCGACCAGATCGGGCAGGTTCTCATATTCGTTATAAACGGGAATAACAATGGAGACAGCGATTTCGGGCGAGGCAGCCATGGACACTCCTTGAATTCCTGATCCCAAGATGGGGGGCTATTGGGGAGCCTATTGTAGCCAGCCGAGCCGGACAAATTAACGCAGGCATGAAAAAAAACGCCCGCACAAGGCGGGCGTTTTCGAACGACAGGGACTGTCAGTTAGTGCGACTCTGCATCCACAACCAGAGCCGGGCGGGTTTCTCTCTTGCCGATGGTCATCAAATCCCAAGCGAGCAGAACGAAGCCAGCGGCAAATGTCCAGCCGCCAATCATGCGCCAGACCATGCCTTGGACGAACCAAGGATGCTCCTGAGCCGCGAAGTAGGCTACCCAGTCGGAGCCGCCGATGGCGCGCTCAATCTGTGACTGCTCGTAACCTGAGATCAGCAGGGCCATGGTCATGGCGATCATTCCGGTCCAGAGCAGGAACATGGACCACTTCCACTTCCAGGAGCCAACCAGGTTGCTGCCCATCCAGACATTGCCGCGCCACTTCTGGATGGCAAGGTAGAAGAAGGCGAGGATCATGGTTACATAAGCGCCGAAGAAGGCCAGGTGGCCATGGGAGGCGGTCCACTGCGTGCCGTGGGTGTACAGGTTGATCTGTGGCAGGGTATGCATGAAGCCCCACACGCCAGCGCCGAAGAAGTTGCCGAAGGCTTGACCGATGATCCATGCCAAGGCCGGAGTATTGGAGCTTTTCAGCTTGTGATATCCGGCGTCGAACACGGCATGCACCACCATGGCGACCAGGGGAATGGGCTCCAGGGCAGAGAAGAAACCGCCGATCGTCAGCCAGTATTCCGGCGTACCGATCCAGAAGTAGTGGTGACCCAGACCGAGGATGCCGGAACCGAACATCAGGGCAACTTCGATGTAGAGCCAGGTTTCGACGATCTTGCGACGCACGCCCATGGTCTTGATCAGGCCGTAGGCCATCAGACAGCCAACCAGAACTTCCCATGTGGCCTCAACCCACAGGTGAATCACCCACCACCACCAGTGCTGGTCCATGGAAATATTGGGGGTGTACCACATGCCGGCCAGATACAGGCCTGCCAAGGCGACCAGATCGAGCACCAGAACGCCAGCGATGCCGGTGAACCTACCCTTCATGAAGGTGGCGGCGACGTTGAAGAAGAAGATCAGAACGCAGACGACGATGCCAATATCGGCCCAACGGGGCGCCTCAATGTACTCGCGACCCTCGTTGATCAGCCAAATCGATTTCAGTTCGCCCGGGCCTACCTGGATCAGCAGATAGACCAGCACGACGACGACGACGGCCAAGGTGAATATCCAGAAGTTCAGATTACCCAGTCCGAGGCCTACGACTGGGGTTCCGGATTCATCCTCCAGCAACCAGTACACGGAGCCGATGAAACCGAACAATAGCCAAACCACCATGGCATTGATATGCACCATGCGGTTGACCGAGAAATCCAGAATGCCGAACAGGAAATCCGGGTTCAGGTACTGGATGCCGGCCAAGAGACCGAACAGGACTTGCGCACCGAACAGTGCGAGCGAGACGGTAAAGTACTTTACCGCCAGTTTCTGGCCGCCATTCAGGTTGGCGTTGGAGATGATGCCTAATGCTGACATGTCGGTTCTCCTTATTGTTGGGCCGGCGCGGCGCTGGCTTTAGGCGCGGGCTCGGCAGTGACGGTGGCGACCGGTGCATCGGACTGGTCGAGGGGCTTGAAGTTGGCAGGGAAGCCGTTGGTATCAATGGAAGACATCCACTTCAAGAAGGCGACCGTGGCCTTTGCCTCTTCTTCCGTGATACCCAGATTGGGCATCTTGCGGCCGAGACTGTTGTGCAGCTTGTCGGTCGGATCCATCAGGAATTCCACCATGCTCTTTTCACGCGTCTCCTTGGAGCCCCAAGACTGATCCAGCCAGGATTTGGTCAGGTCAGGTGCGTAGTACGAACCGTTGCCGAGCAGGGTATGGCAGTTCATGCAGTTCTTCGACTGAGTGGTCAACTTACCCTTGGAGACAAGGGCCTCGGCTTCCTCCTCGGTCAACACCTTGCCGAACAAAGGTTCCACGGGGCCTATCACCGGCACCTGCATATTGCGTTTGGCATCGAATACATAGTCGATGCGGTTGTTGATGACCGAATAGGCCTTCACCCGGCCGCTTTTACTGCCTGCGGTAATATGATCCACGGTGTCGAAGGTAAGGAAAATCAAGAAAATGAATGAGACGCCTGTCACCCAGATGGCGGATTTACGCCACAGAGATTCAGATGCCCACCATGCAGTTTGGCTCATAGCGAAGCCTCCTTTAAGGTTGTTACAGTGGGGTTAGGGACGAATGAACGAGGGATTACCTTCATCGTGTGGCTTATGCCCATCGACCGATTCCTGGTCATGAGTCGCTACACAAAGATGCCAGACCACATGGGGGGCCGCGAAATAACCGAGGAGCATGAGCCCCACGATGAAGGTCCAGAAGGTGTCGTTGAACAGGTTCGCGGCCTGAGCCAACGTGTACACGGACACCGATAATCCAAGATAGGCCACATAAGCCAGCGGCATCAAGCGAGCGCGCTGACGCAGACGCGAATAGGCAAACAACAAGGCATAGACAGCGCCCGTTAAAATAACCATGGCAGCCGAGAAAAACACGGTAAAGAAGTTGGCCAGCGCGACAGGCTCTACGATCATGAGACTCTCCTTGGTGGTTTACGGGGCGCATAGTGCACTGGAGCGAGTCTAACGCCATTGATTTAGATCAATCCAGCTATAAATATCCTGATATTGACCTAAATCAAGGCACGCGGAAAAATTCAAGCCCATATTTCGCCGCACTCGCCAAAAGGTCATTCTCGACGAGCCTGATATCTTCTTGACTTACTGAAGGAGTCGTACTGATGAAATCCAAATCCGTGTTCACCGGCCTGTTCATGCTGGCCGCCCTCCCCCTGGCGATCTCAACCGCCATGGCCGCAGCTCCTAACCACAACAAAGCCCCGGGCGATCAATACATGGCGGGGGCTGGTGCCGGCGCCGGCAAGATGGAGATGTACCAATCGACCGACCCGAACGCCCCGGCCATGACCAAGGCTGAATTTGATGCGGGCCGCCAGTTGTATTTCGATCGTTGTGCCGGCTGCCACGGTGTGCTGCGCAAGGGCGCCACCGGCAAGGCCCTGCTGCCTGGCCCGATGCAGAAACTGGGCACCGATTCCTTGAATGTACTCATCGGCTACGGTACCGCCGGTGGTATGCCGGGTTTTGAGACCTCCAAGGAAATGACCGCGGCCGAGGTCAATCTGATGTCCCGCTATATCCAGCATCCGGCCCCCACCCCGCCGGAATGGGGCCTCAAGGAAATGAAGGCCTCCTGGAAGTTGCTCGTCCCGGTTGACAAGCGTCCGACCAAGAAGATGAACAACATCAATCTGGACAACATCTTCTCCGTCACCCTGCGTGACTCGGGAGAACTGGCGATTATTGATGGCGACAGCAAGAAGATCATTACCATTCTGAAGACCGGTTTTGCCGTACACATCACCCGTTTCTCCAAATCGGGCCGCTACCTCTACACCACGGGCCGTGACGGTCTGATCAACCTGATCGACCTGTGGATGGAAACGCCGCAAACCGTCGCCACCATTCGCACCGGTTCGGACGCCCGTTCGATCGACACCTCCAAGTACAAGGGCTTTGAGGACAAGATCGCCATCGCGGGTTCCTACTGGCCGCCGGCTTATGTCTTCATGGACGGTTTCACGCTTGAGCCCAAGAAGGTTGTTTCCACTCGGGGTTATACCTATGACGAGCAGGAATACCATCCGGAACCGCGCGTCGCCTCCATCGTCTCCTCGCACATCAAGCCCGAGTTTGTGGTCAATGTGAAGGAGACCGGCAAGATTCTGTTGGTGGACTACTCCGACCTCAAGAACCTGAAGACCACCGAGATCGAGGCTGAGCGCTTCCTGCACGACGGCGGTTGGGATGCCTCAAAGCGTTACTTCCTGGTGGCCGCCAACATGCGTAACACGGTTTCCGTGGTCGATACCAAGGACGGCAAGCTGGCCGCCAATGTCAAGGTCGGCATCAAGCCCCACCCGGGCCGCGGCGCCAACTGGAATGACACCAAGTACGGTCCGGTCTGGGCGACGGGACACTTGGGCGACGAGACCATCGCTGTCATTGGCACCGACCCTGCCAAGCATAAGCAACATGCCTGGAAGGTCGTCCGCAGCCTGAAGAACCACGGCAACGGCTCGTTGTTCATCAAGACCCATCCGAAGTCCAAGAACTTGTGGGTGGATGCAGCCCTCTCCCCGGATGCCGATGCGCGCCAGTCTGTTACGGTGTATGACCTGAAGAACCTCGACAAGCCTGCCCAGGTGATCAACCTCGCCAAGCTGGCCGGCATCACTGAAGGCCGCGTCACGCATCCGGAATACAACAAGGCCGGTGATGAGGTTTGGTTCTCCGTTTGGGGCCCCATGAAGGGCACATCGGCCATCGTGGTCATGGATGACAAGACCCGCCAGGTCAAGACCGTCATCAAGGACCCGCGTCTGGTGACCCCGACCGGCAAGTTCAACCTGTACAACACCGTGCAAGACGTGTATTAATCTTCCTCTCTTCCCGCTCTCGTGTCTCAGAGAGCGGGTTTTTTGCAGCATAGCGTGCTGTGCTGCAAAAAATGCCCACGAGTCCAAAAACAATTATCTTCTCGGCCCTGCTTCTGATTGGGGTTCCTGCGCTGGCTGCCACCCCCGGCCCGGCCCGGGTCAAGGAACTCACCCATTTCGTGCGTCAGGAATGTGGCTTTTGTCACGGTCTGCATCTGACTGGCGGGCTGGGTTCCTCGCTCACCCCCGCCGCCCTGCGCGATAAACCCACCGAACCCCTGGTTGCTGCCACACTGTATGGCATCCCCGGCACCGCCATGCCCGGCTGGGCGCCGTTTCTTTCGGTAGAGGATGCAAACTGGATCGTGATGAATCTGAAAAAAGGCTTCCCGCAATGAGCACATCGGCTAGAGCATTGGCCTCCTGCGCCCTGACAACCCTAAAGCGCGGGGCGGCGATGTGCTGCCTATGCGCCCTGCCGGCTTTGGCTGTAGATCTGATGCCTACCGGCGACCTCGGCCTGGTGGTCGAGCGCGCCAGCGGTTCACTGCTCCAGGTCAACACCAGCCGCCACGCCATCCTGCGCCGCATCGAAGGCCTGGGCGACCTGTCGCATGCCTCGCTGGTCTTTTCCCGTGACGAACGCTTTGCCTTTGTGTTTGGTCGTGATGGTGGATTGACCAAGATCGACATGCTCACCGGTGCGATCATCAAGCGCGTCATCCAGTCCGGAAACTCCATCGGCGGGGCCATATCACAAGACGGCCGGATCGTTGCCGCCGCCAACTACACCCCGGGCGGGGTCAAGTTTTTTGATGCCGATAGCCTGGAGCTCCTGGCCGAGGTACCGACAGATTCCAAGGTTGTGGGATTGGAAGACAGCACCGATAACCGTTTTGCCTTTAGCCTCTGGGAAAATGCCCGTGGCGAGGGCGAGATCTGGGTGGCCGATCTATCCGAAAACCCGCGTGCGCCCCGCATCACCAAGTTTCCCAACATCGGCAAGCAACCCTACGACGCCCTTATCTCCCCGGATGGCCGCTGGTATGTGGCTGGTCTGTTTGGCGAAAAAGGCGTGGCCGTGCTGGACATGTGGCATCCGGAGCGCGGGGTGAAGCGCGCTCTGCCCGATTACGGGAAGACCGACCCCAAGTTGCCGGTGTACAAGATGCCGCATCTGGAGACCTGGGCCATGGTGGGCAACCTGGCCTTCATCCCTGGCGTGGGCCGGCATGAGGTGGTCATCGTCGATGTATCAACCTGGCAGCAGGTCGGCACCATTCCCGTCGCGGGCCAACCCGTCTTCGTCATCGCCCGCCCGGATGGCCGCCACCTGTGGGTCAACTTTGCCTTCCCCCACTACGACACCGTGCAGGTCATTGATGTCGAGGCACGCCAGATCATAAAGACCCTGCAACCCGGCAAGGCGGTATTGCACATGGAATTCACGCCGCGCGGCGAGCAGGTGTGGCTGTCGGTGCGTGACAGCAACCGTGTCGAGATCTACGACACCCGCACCCAGACAAAACGCACCGAGTTGCCGGCTCAAGCACCCAGCGGCATCTTCTTCACCCCGCGTGCGCATCGCTTTGGTCTATGAGACCGGCCATGACCCCTACGCCACTCAACGACCTTGAATTCGCCCTGCTCAACAACTGGCAGCGCGCTTTTCCGCTCACGACTCGCCCCTATCAAGCGATCGCCGACGCGCTGGGCAGTACGGAGGTCGAGGTCATGGCGGCGTACCAACGCCTGCTGGCCAGCGGCCATATTTCCCGCATCGGTGCGGTATTTCGCCCCCATGTACTGGGCTGGAGCACGCTGGCCGCCGTGAGCGTGCCGGCCGAGCGCGTCGAATGGGCTGCCGCCCGCATCAACACCCACCCCGAGATCAACCACAATTACGAACGCGAACATCACTGGAACCTGTGGTTTGTGGTTGCCGCCACGAACCCCTCGGAGGTGGCGCGGGTACTCGCCGAGATTGGCCGCGAGGTCGGCAGCACCGTGCTCGACCTGCCGATGGTCGAGGACTATCACATTGACCTCGGCTTTGACCTCAACGGTCATCGCGAAAACAATCCCCATCGCGCCAACCACAGCCCAAGCACACAATCCGTTGCCCTGGACGCCTGCGACCGCTCGATCTGCACCGCGCTGGAGCCGGGTCTATCCGTGACACCCCACCCTTACGCGGCGATGGCAGCCTTGTGCCAGGAGACCGAGGCCGACATTCTCGAACGCATCGCCCATTTGCAGGACAGCGGTGTGATCCGCCGCTTTGGTGTCGTCGTCCGCCATCGCGAACTGGGCTACACCGCCAACGCCATGGTGGTGTGGAACATCCCCGATGCGTATGTCACTCAGGCAGGCCATGCGCTTGGGGCGGATGCGGCCGTGACCCTCTGTTACCAACGCCCGCGCCGCCTGCCAGATTGGCCGTACAACCTGTTTTCCATGGTACACGGCCGCGATCGCCAGGCTGTGCTGGCCGAGGTTGCCCGCCTGCGCACGCTGCTGGGGCTGGATGAACTTGATTGCGTTCCCCTGTTCTCACACCGCCGCTTCAAGCAATGCGGTGCCCGTTACGGGGCACGCCATTCCGCCGGCGCGATCCAGATAGCCGCCTGAACACCGTGCTGCAGGAGATTGATCGGCGCATCATCAATCAACTACAGAGCGGCTTCCCGCTCTGTGAGCGCCCTTATGAAAGCGCTGCCAAGGCGCTCAATCTCAACGAGTCTGACCTGATTAACCGGATTGGCCTGCTGCTGGAAAATGGCACCCTTACCCGCTTCGGCCCGCTCTACAACGCCGATCGCATGGGCGGCGCCAATGTGCTGGCCGCCATGACCGTGCCCCTGGAACGCTTCGACGCAGTGGCTGAACAGGTCAACGCCCACCCCGAGATCGCCCACAACTATGCCCGCGATCACGCACTCAATATGTGGTTCGTGGCGGCTGCGCCCACGCCCGAGGCGGTCGAACACACCTTTTGCCGCATCGAGGCAGAAACCGGGTTGACCGTGCACCGTTTTCCCAAAGAGCGCGAATTTTTCGTCGAGCTCAAGCTCACGGCCTGAAGCATGGATGCGCTCGACCCGCTCCTCATCAAGGCCACGCAGGCCGGACTGCCGCTAACCCCCACACCGTACGCCACCCTCGCTGAGCAGATCGGCTGTACCGAGGCCGAGGTCATGGCCCGCCTCACGGCGATGCTGGACGCCGGCATCATCCGCCGCATCGGGGTGGTGCCCAACCACTATCGTCTGGGCTACACCGCCAACGGCATGACAGTGTGGGATGTGGCCGACGACCGGGTGGACGAACTGGGAAACGCCGTCGGCCAGTTGCCCTTCGTATCGCATTGCTACCGCCGTCCGCGTGCCCTTCCCGACTGGCCCTACAACTTGTTCGCCATGGTGCATGGTCACACCCGCGCCGAGGCACTGGCGCAAGCGGACATCATCGCCAATCTGCTTGGCCAGGCCTGCCGCGCCCGCGACATCCTCTACAGCACCCGCATTCTCAAGAAAACCGGGCTGCGGCTGGTAGACTAGCGCCCCCACGACTGACACGCCTCCCATGTTTCGACTGACCCAACTTCTGCAAGAACTGGTCACGCCCAGCGAGGTACGACCGCACCGTGATCTGCCCGGGCCGGTGGTGATCTGGAACCTGATCCGGCGCTGCAACCTGACCTGCAAGCATTGCTATTCGATCTCGGCCGACAAGGATTTTTCCGGTGAATTAAGCACGGCTGAGGCCTGCACCGTTCTGGAAGACCTGCAAGCCTTCAAGGTGCCCGTCCTCATCCTCTCCGGTGGCGAGCCGCTGTTGCGCCCGGATATTTTTGAACTCTCTGCCCGCGCCAAGGCCATGGGTTTTTATGTCGGTCTGTCCACCAACGGCACCCTGATCGACGCCGCGCTGGCCGACAAGATTGCCAGCATTGGCTATGACTATGTCGGCATCAGCCTCGATGGTCTGGCCGAGACCCACGATCGTTTCCGCCGCAAAGCCGGTGCCTTTGTCGCCAGTCTCGAGGCCCTGCGCCTGTGCCGCGACCGCGGCATGAAGGTGGGCATGCGCTTCACCCTCACCCAGGAAAACGCCCACGATCTGCCGGGACTACTTGACCTGATGGCCATCGAGGGCATCGACAAGTTTTACCTCTCGCACCTCAACTACGCCGGGCGCGGCAACAAGAACCGTAAAACCGATGCCCATTTCCAGACCACGCGGCAGGCGATGGACTTGTTGATTGAACGCTGCTGGGCGGGTATTCAAGCCGGGCAGTCAGCCGAATTCGTGACCGGCAACAACGATGCCGATGGCGTGTATCTACTGCGCTGGGTCGAGCAGAATCATCCGGAAAAGGCCGAACACATCCGCCAGAAACTGATGCAATGGGGCGGTAACGCCTCCGGGGTCAACATCGCCAACATTGACAACCTGGGTGTCGTGCATCCGGACACGATGTGGTGGAACTATCCGCTGGGCAATGTGCGCGAGCGGCCTTTCTCGCACATCTGGCAAGACACGAGCGACCCAGTCATGGCCGGCCTCAAGCAACGCCCGCGCCGGGTTGAGGGCCGCTGCGCCACCTGCACCCACTTCGCGATTTGCGGGGGCAATACCCGGGTACGCGCCTGGCAAACCAGCGGCAATCTGTGGGCCGAAGATCCCGGCTGTTATCTCGACGATTCTGAAATTGGACGCTTACCATGAACCGCACGCTCATCCTTCTCGCCCTCCTTGCCTCCCCCGTCTTTGCGGCGGCCCCTGACGGCGCCGATTTGTACAACAAATACTGCCAGTCCTGTCACGGTGCCGATCGCCTGGGCGGCATGGGCCCGGCCCTCCTGCCGGAATCGCTGGTGCGCCTGAAAAGACCGGCCGCGGTGAAGGCCATTACCGAGGGTCTGCCGGCGACGCAAATGCCCGGCTATGCCGAGGTCATGAACAAGGACGAAATCGCCGCGTTGGCGGCCTGGATCTACACCCCACCCACCACGCCGCCGAAGTGGGAGATGGCCGATATGAAGGCCTCGCAGATCATCCATAAAGAGGCCCAGAATCTGCCGGCAAAACCCGTGTTCAAGGCCGATCCGACCAACATTACGCTGGTGGTGGAACATGGCGATCACTCGATGACCGTGCTCGACGGCGATGTCATGGAGCCGATCCATCGCTTCCAGACCCGTTACGCCCTGCACGGTGGGCCAAAATTCACTCAGGACGGCCGCTTTGTGTTCTGGGCCACGCGTGATGGCTGGATCACCAAGTTCGACCTGTGGAACCTGAAGGTCGTGGCCGAGATCCGGGCCGGGCTCAACACCCGTAATGTCGCCGTCTCCAGCGACGGCAAGCAGGTGCTGGTGGCCAATTACCTGCCGCACAACCTGGTGCGCCTCTCCACCGACGACCTGTCTCCGCAACAAATCATTCCGGTGCTTGGGCACAACGGCAAAACCTCGCGCGTCTCCTCGGTCTATGATGCCCGTCCGCGCCAGAGTTTTGTGGCCGCGTTGAAAGACATCCCGGAGGTCTGGGAGATTCCCTATGCGGGTCCTAACGCCTTCCAGCCGCGCAAGGTCGTGCTCAAGGATTACCTCGACGATTTCTATTTCGACCAGACCTATCGTTACCTGCTGGGGGCCTCGCGCAGCAGTCCCAAAGGTCAGGTGGTTGATCTCGACACCGGCACCAAGACCGCTGAACTGGATCTGCCCGGCATGCCGCATGTGGGTTCTGGCATCACCTTCGATTACCAGGGCCGCCGGGTGATGGCTTCGCCCAATCTCCAGGATGGCGAGGTCACCGTCATTGGGCTTGATGATTTCAAGACCATCAAACACATCAAAACGCTAGGCCCGGGCTTCTTCCTGCGCAGCCACGAGAACACGCCCTATGCCTGGGCCGATGTCTTCTCCGGCCCGGAAAAGGACGCCATGCATGTCATCGACAAGCGCACCCTGGAGATCGTCTCCACCCTGCGCCCGGTGCCCGGAAAGACCTCGACCCATGTCGAGTACGACCGCTATGGCAAATACGCTTTGGTCTCGATCTGGGAACACGACGGTGCGTTGATCGTCTATGACGCGCAATCGCTAAAGGAGATCAAGCGTCTGCCGATGAAGCGCCCGGTCGGCAAATACAATGTGTGGAACAAAACCCGGCTATCGGAGGGAACCAGCCACTAAAGCCAGGACAAACCCTGGCCTGGATTTACCCTGGCTTGCCATCCACGCGTGGCCGCCAGGTCATGGGTGCATATTTGCTAGCCCACAAGGCGAAGGCAACAAGCCACAGGCCGCCGGAGAGGGTCACGAATCCCTGCGGGAACGCCGGAATCAACTCCGGCAACATGCGCAGCAGCGCCGCCGCCTGGACCAGCCAGAACAGCCACCAGGTCGCCGGGTCACACTCCAGTTTGCGGCCTGAATGACCCAGGCTGACACGCGAGGCCATGCCGATCAGCATGGCACCGAAGAAACCCATGCCGAGCGCGTGCAGGGGGGCGCGGCCGGCATTCCACGGCCAATCCAGCCACAGCGCCAGGCTGGATACGGCATACAACACAAAGGCCACCGCGGCCCAGACAAAGGCCAGGTGCAGCATGGCCAGCAAGCGCACGGACAGACTGCGAGCAATGCCCCAGCGACTGATAAACCAGAGGGTCAGTGCGGCGAGTGGCAGGTCTGCCATCCAGGTCCACTGCGGCAACCCCGCTATTTCCAGCCCCGCATGGGCCAGGCACGCGACCAGCATGATCCACAACGGGGTATAGGGGCGCACGAGGACATAGTTGCTCAGCACACGGCTGGTGAACCATGGCACCATGCGGTGGCAAACCCCCAAAAAGAGCGGCGTCAGAAACAGCCACATCCCAATGCTCAACGCGGCGGCCAGCAGGTCCGCCGAATCGCTAGCCACCCCGAGCAGAAACAGCCCATCGCCCACAGCACCCAGCGCGGTTGCCCACCAGGTCAGCCAGGGCTGGCGTTTGTCCTGCGGTTTGGCGTGGATCAGGGTGCGTGCCAGCGCGATCATCGCCCAGACCCAGCCGGCCACATGAAGGACAAGGCCGGACAGGATCAGGACTGGCGACCCCAACCCCAGGTAAAGCACCGAGGCCCCCAGCCCCATCAATCCCGCCGATCCGATATAGGCCGTCCGCCCCACCGGAGAACCGCTGACCCAGTTCGGGAGCGCGGTAAACAAAAAACCCAGGACAAAGAAGGGCAAAAGCCCGTACAACATCAACCAACCATGCGCCGCGCCAGCCGGCAAGGCGGTCTGTACCTGCCCCCCCAGAATGCCCAACCAGACGGCTATCGTCAAAATGCTCTGGATGGCCCCGAGTAAAAACAAGGGACGATGCGGAGCGGCGAGCAGGGGCCAGGAGCGCGGGGGTTGAGTGTGTGTCATGGCGGCAATGTACTGAAAGAATGATCGCCTCACATTGACCTGACTCAATCCCCAGAGGCTCAGTCCCTGGCTGACTTGCCCAATATCAAGACACGCTCTTTCGGCCCGTTTTTTATCGCGCTTCAATCGCCTCTTGCATGAGGAGGCTCAAATGACATCCAGTGACACCATCATCACGGTTGACGCACGCAATCTGGAGCCGCCAGAGCCTATGGATCGCGCCCTTGCGGCAGCGGGATTGTTACGCGAAGGGCAACATGTGCGCATGCTGCTACATCGCGAGCCGTTCCCGCTCTACTCGATTCTGGACGCCATGGGATTCAGCTACCGCACTCAACTCACCGCCGAGGGCGATTTTGTGATCCTGTTCGCCCACGCCGCTGAAGATCTACCGCTCTGAATCAGGCCACTCTGAATCAGGCTAATACACCCTGCCGGGTACCACGGCAAGCCAACTCCGCCTCGATCGCATTGAGGGCTGGCCAACGATGCACCACCCAGTCCGGCGCCAGAAGAAGATCCGCCGGGGCCGTGCCGGTCACCCGGTGAAAACAGACCGGCCAAGGGGTCCGTTCAATCAGATCGGCCACCGCACGAACATAGTCTGTCTGATTAAGCGGGGTATATTCACCGCGCTGCCACTGATTCGCCAGACGGGTATGACGCACGACATGCAGGGGATGCAGCTTGATCCCGTCCACACCCGTCTCCAACACCCGTTCCAGACTCTTCCGGTAGTGTGATTCATCCTCGCCCGGCAGGCCCAGAATCAAGTGACAACAGACCGGCAGATCACGCGATCTTGCCGCCCGGGTGGCCGTAATGTACTCGGCCATGCCATGACCCCGGTTGACCCGCTCCAGCGTCTCGTCGAAGGCCGATTGCAGGCCGAGTTCAAGCCACACCTCATGGCCCGCGGCACGATAATCAGCCAACAGGTCGAGGACCGCCTCGGGCACGCAATCCGGCCGGGTCCCGACGGATAGGCCGATCACTCCGGGCAGGGCCAAGGCCGCATCGTAAAGCTGACGCAAGGTCTCGACATCGGCATAGGTGTTGGTATAGGCCTGGAAATAGGCCAAATATTTTTGGGCGCCGGTGCCTTGGCCAATGACCTTTTTGGCCTGCGCCACCTGGGCCTCCAGCGTGACTGGCAGGCGGGCGCGGCGAATCCGCCCTCCCGCGTCAGGAAGGATCGGCGTGATGCCTGTACTGCCACAGGCGGCGGCAGGATCCGCAGGATTGAAAGACTGGTTGTTGCAGAAGGTGCAGCCTCCAATTCCCTTGCTGCCGTCACGATTGGGGCAGGTAAAGCCCGCGTCGATGGCAATCTTGTGCACCCGCTCGCCATGGCGCGCCAGCAGATCCTGACCAAAGGTGTGTACGCGATCACTCAGCGCCATCCGGGTTCCCTGAGCCCTGCAACCAATCGTTCAATCCCCAATAAGCCAGGCCCGCAACAAACCAAAGCAGGGCCAGCAGACCCGCCATCGCGCCACAGCGATAGCCCAACAGCGGCAGCAGCGCCGAGGTCATGTAAAACAGGGCGCGCACCCCGTTGTAACGGCCAATGGCCGCCCGGGCCTTTTCATGCCAATCGCTCTGTCGGCCGGGGCGCACCCAGACCGGAATCAACTGGCTCGCGGCCCCGCTCACGAGCGGAAACATAAAACCGGCCAGAAAGATGTCCAGACTGGCTATCCCAGGCAGCAGCACGCCCACCAGCGCCAGGGTCAGCCCGAGTGTCGCGGCCGCCAGTACCGGCGCGGCCCCGTGCCAGGCAAAGATCTGCCGGGCGTTCGTCCGCAGCCAGACCCCGGCCATTCGGGCCAGGGGCCACAGCCAGAACAACACGCCCGGAACCGTTATCCAGATCACCTCTAGCGTCCGTCCAAGGGCCAGCAGCACAGCCCCGGTAAAGGCCCATGCCAGATCGTTCCGCAGGCGTTGACTGACCCCGGCATCAACGCGTCCTGTTGCGGTCGGGAACAAGACCTGCAAGGTCCCGACCGCGGTCAGACCGATAAAACCGTACAGGTTGATGTGCAGATGGAATTGCCGCAACGACCCCTGCCATGGGGGAAAAAGAGGGATCAGGGCGGCGGCAGTCATCCCCAACAACAAGCAGGCCAAGGCCGCCACATACCAGGCCAGGCCCGGGTGTGCTCCGCCCAGGGCATTGCGGGATCGCTGGCGCATCCAGACCAACATCCAAACGGCCGCCAGAAAGACCAGGGCCGCCAAGGGCACAATCCAGCCCCAAGCCAAGGCCCCCGAAAACACCAGCAGCAACACGCCACCAACCAGGACCAGTGCGAGCGGTAGCCGACTCAAGCGGGCCTCTGCCGCTCGGCTACGCGTCAGAACCGGAACAAAATGCTGCATGGCGGCCATGATCAAGGGCAGAGCCGCCATGGCCAACACCCCGTGCGCCCAGAAAACCGGGGCCTGCCAAGGCAACGGCGCAAGGGTCGTCGCCACCAGCAAGGTCAGCAACGAAAAAACCAGCAGGACAATCAACATGGGTGGGCGAGCAAAGGATAGGGGGCAAGGCCCATCAGAAAGGATTCAATGAACATGGAAACCAACAGGGTCCAGCCTGCTCCCAGGATGTCAGGAAGTGCTACGCTAGTGCCAGCGTCCTGAATCAGCATTGATACTGATCAAAGTGGCGGCATTGCGGACTGAAATCGTCGCTGGCCCTAAGCGTGGCGAAATATTATCATGCAGTCCTTGCATCGCCTGAGGATGGCTTGGCCATAAAGGGTTTGACGCCTCCTCGAGAAATGGAACGAGCTAATGAAATGCGTGGATGATTTCCGCCTGCGGTTAGGCAACCAGGAACTGGTGCCGATCATGATTGGCGGCATGGGTGTCGATATTTCCTCAACCGAACTCGCTCTGGAGGCCGCGCGTCTGGGCGGCATTGGCCATATCTCCGACGCCATGGTGCCGACCGTCTCGGATCGGCACATCAAGACCCGCTACACCAAGGACAAGCTCAAACACTACAAGTTCAATGTCGAGAGCAGCGATAAATCCGTAGTCCAGTTCGACCTTGGCATGCTGACCGAGGCAACCCGCTGGCATGTTGACCGTACCATGACCGCCAAGCGCGGCGACGGCATGGTGTTCATCAACTGCATGGAAAAACTGTCCATGAATGCCCCCAGAGAGACGCTCAAGACCCGTCTCGTCGCGGCCCTCGATGCCGGAATTGATGGCATCACCCTCGCCGCCGGTCTGCATCTGGGCTCCTTCGCCATGATCGAGGATCACCCCCGTTTTCGTGACGCCAAGCTGGGCATCATCGTCTCCAGCCTGCGGGCCCTGCAACTCTTCCTGAAAAAATCCGCGCGCTCCGGTCGTCTGCCGGACTATGTGGTCGTCGAGGGTCCGCTGGCCGGCGGACACCTCGGTTTTGGCATGGACTGGGCGCAATACGACCTGGCCACCATCATCGCCGAGATCCGTGCCTGGATGGCCACCGAGCACATGGACATCCCGCTGATTGCCGCTGGCGGCATCTTCACCGGCAGCGATGCCACCCACTTCCTGGAGACCGGCAGCGCCGCCGTTCAGGTCGCCACCCGTTTTACCGTCAGCACCGAATGTGGCCTGCCCGACGATGTCAAACAGGAATACTTCAAGACCAGCGAAGCGAACATCGAGGTCAACCAGATCTCGCCCACCGGCTACCCGATGCGCATGCTCAAAAACAGTCCCGGCATCGCCTCCGGCATCCGTCCCAACTGCGAGGCCTATGGATATGTGCTCGACAGCAACGGACGCTGTGCCTACATCGACGCCTATTTCCGCGAACTGGAGGCCCATCCGGGCGAAAAGTTCTCGGTGCCGGACAAGACCTGCCTGTGCACGCACATGCGCAACTTTGACATCTGGACCTGTGGTCAAACCACCTGGCGCCTCAAAGACACCAGCGTGAAGAATAGCGACGGCGACTATCAACTGCTGAGCGCCGAACATATCTTCAACGATTATCGCTACAGTCGCGACGGGAAGATTGCCCTGCCCACGGCTGTCGATCCGACCTGATATCCCAACCCATAATCCCAACCCATAGCGTCGCCTCAATCGACCTGTTCTGCCGCGTCATCGACAACTTCGGTGACGCCGGTGTGGCCTTGCGGCTCGCTCGGCGCCTGGCCAGTCTGGGCCAAAGCGTGCGCCTCTGGATGGACCAGATCCCGTGCCTGGGACAACCGGAGGATGCCCAGCACTTTGCCATCCTCCGCTGGCCCGATCCTTTTCCGGCCGTCACCCCGGCCCGCCGTGTCATCGCCCTGTTCGGGGCCCGCCTGCCCGAGCCCTACCTCGAAGCCATGGCCCGCCAGCCTGTTGCACCGGTCTGGATCAATCTTGAATACCTGACCGCCGAGGCCTGGGCGACCGACTGTCACGGTCTAGGCTCGCCCCACCCCCGTCTGCCGCTCACCGAACACTTCTTCTTTCCCGGCATCACACCGGGAACCGGCGGGGTGGTGATTGAACCCGAGTCAGCTCGGGACTGGGCGCACTTTGATCGCGCCGCCTTCCTCGCTCAGATAGGCATCCCCGAGGATGGCAAGCGGCTGCTGAGCCTGTTCAGTTATGACAGTGCCTCGTTGGCGAGCCTGATCGACACCTGCCGCGAAGACCGGGCTCCGGGCTGGCGCATCCTGACCTTTGCCACCCCGGCCCTACCGCGTCTTTCCTGCGCCATCGGCCGCCCTCCGGGCAGCGCCCCCCTCGCACCGGGTGAGACCATCCGACTCGGCTCGCTCGAACTCTGCGTCCTGCCCTGGCTGACCCAGAACGACTATGATCGTCTGCTCTGGAGTTGCGATTTCAATATCGTGCGCGGAGAAGATTCCTTCGTGCGTGCCCAGCTCGCCGGCAAACCCCTGCTCTGGCAGCCCTATGTGCAGGCCGAGGCGGCCCATCTCGCCAAACTGGATGCCTTTCTGGATCACTATACGAACGGCTTGCCGGAGACCCTGGCCCAGACCGTTCGCACGCTGCATCACCGCTTCAGCGGCGGTGAGGCCTTGAGCCTACCGACGGCGGAACAAAGCCAGGCGCTCACCGCCCATGCCCTGCACTGGCGCGAGACCCTTCTCGCCCGGGGTGACCTGGCCGAGCACTTGCTCAAGATCGAATAAACACCCCTGGTTGTCTTAACCCAGAGCCGCCTCGATCAGCGCCGCCAACTGGCGCTTGTGCTCTACGGCGTAACCTGTCGCCGGGGAGGCCGAGTGCGGCCGCCCGGCATAGCGCCAGGTCAGGCCAAAACGCAGGAACTGACGCAGAACATACGGCCATGCCCCCTGGTTTTTGGGTTCATCCTGCGCCCAAACGATCTCCACCCCCTCGGGGTAGCGTTCGAGGGCCGAGAGAAATTCCTCATCCGGGAAGGGGTAGAACTGTTCAACCCGCAGCAACGCGATCTCCGACTCGAGGCCCCGCTCCCGACGCGCCGCAGCGAGATCGAAATAGACCCGACCGCTGCAAAGAACCAGACGCCGCACCCGGCCCGGATCGCCTATGGTGTCATCGTCCAGGATTGGCTGAAACGCCCCGCTGGCAAGATCTTCCAACGGAGACACCGCCAGCGGATGACGCAACAGGCTCTTGGGTGTGAAAACGATCAGCGGCTTGCGATAGGGGCGCAGCATCTGCCGGCGCAAGAGATGGAAAAACTGCGCCGGCAGACTGGGCTGTACGATTTGCATATTGTCTTCGGCCGCCAGTTGCAAGAAACGCTCAATACGCGCCGAGGAATGCTCCGGGCCTTGCCCCTCATAGCCGTGCGGCAACAGCAGCGTGAGGCCGCTGAGCCGACCCCACTTGGTCTCGCCGGCGGCGATGAACTGGTCAACGACGACCTGCGCACCGTTAACAAAATCGCCGAACTGCGCCTCCCAGAGCACGAGGGTATCGGCCGAGGCCACACCGGCATAACCGTATTCAAAGGCCAGTACCGCCTCTTCCGATAACAGGGAATTCACCACATTGAAACGGGCGCGTCCCTGCCCCATCGCCTGCAACGGGACAAATACCCCGCGGTCACGCTCGGTTCGATTCTGATCATGCAACACCGCATGACGATGCGAGAAGGTCCCCCGCTCGCTGTCCTGGCCCGTGAGGCGCACGCTATAGCCGTCCTCAAGCAGGCTCGCATAAGCCAGCAATTCCGCCATACCCCAATCGAGAGCCTGTTCTCCTGAGGCCATCTTCCGGCGAGAGGCCTGTACCGCCATGACCCGCGGGTGCAGGGTAAAAGGCGCAGCGGGAATCTGTGCCAGGGCCTGGCCCAGCGTTTCCAGTCGGGCGCGCGCCACGGCGGTCTCGCCAGGTGCGCGCCAGGTTTTGTGCCGGAAGGTGTCCCACTGACTCGGGGTCGGCAGAGGAGGGGCAATCGGCGCGGCATCCAGGTCCTGCCGATAGGCCTCAACCAGGGCATCCGCCTCGGCGGCATCGCGCAGGACCCCTTCGCCCATCAAGCGTTGCGCATAGCGCTCGCGGGTTGATGGCAGGCCCTTGATCGCCCGATACATTAAAGGCTGCGTCACCATCGGCTCGTCCTGCTCGTTGTGGCCCAGGCGACGATAACAGATCAGATTGATGGCGATATCGGCATGGAAGGCCATGCGATATTCCAGGGCAATGCGCGCCGCCCGCACCACCGCCTCCGGATCGTCACCGTTGACATGCAGGATAGGGGCCTCGACCATCTTGACCACATCCGTGCAATACAGACTGGAGCGGGTGTCACGCGGATCCGAGGTGGTAAAACCGATCTGGTTATTGAGGACAATATGGATCGTTCCACCCGTGGTAAAGCCACGGGTCGCCGCCATGTTGAGGGTCTCCATCACCACTCCCTGCCCGGCGAATGCCGCATCGCCATGCACTACAACCGCCACGGCACGGTTGCGTTCAATGTCATCCAGCGCCTCTTGGCGCGCGCGCACCCAACCTTCCACCACCGGGGAGACGATCTCCAGATGCGAGGGGTTAAAGGACAGCGCCACCCGCACCGAACCGTGCGGCCCGGCCACCTGCGCAGTAAAGCCCTGGTGATACTTCACATCGCCGCCCCGGCCATCCACCGGCGTGTCATCATGGGCGCTGCGGAACAGGTCAAAGACCGAACGACCGAGCAGATTCTGCAAGACATTCAGGCGCCCACGATGGCTCATGCCCAAGCCGATCTCTGCCACACCGAGACGCGGCGCCCAGGCCACAATCTCATGCAATAACGGCAGAAGGGACTCGCCGCCCTCCAGCGAGAATCGCTTCTGGCCGACATAGCGGGTATGAATCAGCCGCTCCAGCGTCTCGGCCGCCGTCAGTTGCACCAACAGGCCGCGCTGTTCACCCGCCGTCAACGGCAGCGGACAAGGACCTTCCAGGCGCATCTGCAGCCAGCCTCGCCGCTGAGGATCGGAAACATGCCCCAACTCGGCCGACAAACACCCTCCATAGGCGCTCTGAAGGCGCGACAGGATGGAGCGCAGGGTATCGCGCGCCGGCCCGCCTAAATTCCCTACCTCAAATTCCTGATCCAGATCGTCCGCCGTCAGGCCGTGCCGGGCCGGATCAAGCTCAGCCAGGTGCTGAGGTTCATGCAGACGCAAGGGGTCAAGATCGGCACTGTGAAAACCGTGGGTACGCCAGGCCTCAATGAGATGCAGAACCCCCACCTGAGCCAGCATGGGCATACAGAAGGCCGCCACCTCGGCATCGGGCTGAGCACCCGCAGGCCTCGGGTCAGGAGGGGGCGATGGACGGGGCGATTCAAGCGCCTCCAGGTAGGCGAGACTCGCCGCGAAGTAGGCTGTTTTCAGTTCGGTAGGCGCATTCATCGACACGGAATATCTCGAAAAACCAGGCCTCTAAAGCCCTTATTTGCGTCGCGAACGCCGCTGCTCGATGGGGACAAAGTCACGGCGCACCGCCCCGGTATAGATCTGGCGTGGCCGGGCAATCTTGTGGTCCTTGGCCGATACCATCTCGTTCCACTGCGCGGTCCAGCCAGCGGTACGCGCGAGCGCGAAGATGGCGGTGAACATCGAGGTCGGTATCCCCAGCGCCCGCAAAACGATACCCGAGTAAAAATCCACATTGGGGTAGAGCTTTTTCTTGATGAAATACTCATCTTCCAGAGCGATCTCTTCCAGCTTGAGGGCAATCTTGAACAGGGGATCGTCGTGCAGACCCAATTCATCCAGCACCTCATGGCAAGTGCGGCGCATGATGGCCGCCCGCGGATCCATGTTCTTGTAGATGCGATGACCAAAGCCCATCAGACGGAAGCCGCTCCCCTTGTCCTTGGCGCGGGCGATGAACTCGCCGATCCGGGAGACATCGCCGATCTCCTCCAACATTCTCAGCACGGCCTCGTTGGCCCCGCCGTGTAACGGCCCCCACAGGCTGGCGATGCCGGCCGCAACGCAGGCAAACGGATTGGCATAACTGGAGCCCGCCGTGCGCACCGTCGAGGTCGAGGCATTCTGCTCATGGTCGGCATGCAGGACAAAGATCCGGTCCAGCGCTCTGACGGCAACCGGATTGGGCTCATACGGCTCGCACGGGGTCGCGTGCAGCATGTACAAAAAGTTGGCCGCGTAAGACAACCGATTCTGCGGATACACGAACGGCTCGCCCCGGTTGTACTTGTAGCTCCAGGCGGCAATGGTCGGGATCTTGGCCAGCAGGCGATCCATCGAGATCTCACGCTGAGCCACATCCGTCGCCTCGGCTGAATCCTGATAAAACGCCGACAAGGCCCCCACCGCCGACACCATCACCGCCATGGGATGGGCATCACGACGGAAGGCCCGGAAGAAATAATTCATCTGGTCATGAATCATGGTGTGGTGCCGAATCACCGAGTCAAACGCGGTCTGTTGCGCCCCTGTCGGCAACTCGCCATGGCGCAGCAGATAGGCCACCTCCAGAAAATCAGCGGATTCCGCCAGTTGCTCAATCGGATAGCCGCGGTAATAGAGCAACCCCAAATCACCATCAATATAGGTGATATCCGAACTGCAACTCGCCGTTGACAGAAAGCCGGGGTCAAAACTGAAATAGCCATGGCTGCCCAACTGCCGGATATCAATGCATCGCGGCCCCAGGCGGCCTTCCAGTACGGGCAGCTCAATACGCTGATCAGAATCGCTAAAGGTGATAAAGGCTGTCGGTCGGGTGTCGCTCATCATGAAGTCTTTCGTATCCGTGCTACCAAATCGGCCCACTCTGCGGGTGCGGCGCTTCGACCAAGTAACCAGTCATAGATCTGATCATCTTCAGCGTCCAGCAAACGCAACAGGCGGGCGCAGTCTAGCTCATTCAGGGACGGCTGGCGATCCAGAAACGCCGTCAGCCAGGCATCCAGTTCCAACATGCCACGCCGACAACGCCAGCGTAATCGGGCCCGGTCACAGGTCACAGGCATCGGCCCGGATCAGAGGCTGCGATCCACCAGAAGCTGCTTGATCCTGCCGATGGCCGCCGTCGGATTGAGGCCCTTGGGACAGGACTCGACACAACTCATGATGCCGTGACAACGGAACAGTCGATACGGATCTTCGAGGAAATCGAGACGGGCATCGGTGGCCTGATCGCGGCTGTCCAGCAGAAACCGGGCCGACTGCAAGAGGGCCGATGGCCCGAGGAAGCGATCCGGATTCCACCAGAAGGACGGGCACGAGGTCGTGCAACAGCCGCACAGGATGCACTCCCACAGGCCATCGAGCATGGCCCGCTCGGTCGCCGTCTGCAGGCGTTCGTTTTCCGGTTCGGGGTCCAGATTGATGAGATAAGGTTTGACCGCACGGTAGTGCTGATAGAACTGCTCCATATCCACGATCAGGTCGCGAATGACGGCCAGACGGGGCAAGGGGCGAATCGTGACCGGCTCTTTCAGCCCTTCCAGATCCGTGATGCAGGCCAGCACATTACGGCCGTTGACATTGACGCCATCAGAACCACACACCCCTTCACGACAGGAGCGGCGGAAAGACAGGCCTTCATCAACCTCCTTGAGCGCAAGCAAGGCATCGAGCACCTTCTTTCCGCGCGGATCGAAGTCAATCTCATAGGCCTGCATAAACGGTTTCTCATCCGTTTCCGGGTTGTAACGATAGATCGAGAAACGCATCAATAGGTCCTCGCCTTGGGTTGGAAGGTTGCCACGGTCAACGGCTTCAGGCGTACCGGCTTGTAGTCCAGCCCGTCGCCCTCACGGGTGTAGAGCGAGTGACGCAACCAGTGATCGTCATCGCGTTCCGGGAAATCCTCGCGGGCATGGGCGCCGCGACTCTCGGTGCGAGCCAGGGCCGCAACCAGCGTGGCGCGGGCAATGGGCAGCAGGTTTTCGAGTTCCAGCGCCTCCAGACGCGCCGTATTGAAATGGCGGCTCCGGTCTTCAATGTAGGCGCCCTCCAGGCGTGCCTCGACCTCAGTCAATTTCTCGATCCCTGCGCGGATCAGATCATCGCGTCGATACACGCCACAGTGCGTCTGCAGGATGCGCTGCATATCCGTGCGCAGGGTAGCGACACGCTCGCTACCGCGCGGGGTCTCCCAGCGCGCAAGGCGCGCCAGAACGGCATCCACCTTTTCCTGCGCGGTCGCCTGCGGGATCGGGTTCTCGCGCAGATATTCAAGCATATGCTGCCCGGCGGCGCGGCCGAACACCACCAGATCAAGCAGCGAATTTCCGCCCAGCCGGTTGGCCCCGTGCACAGACACACAGGCACACTCACCCACCGCATAGAGACCCGGCACCGGCTCTTCCGGACCATGCTGCACCGGCACCACCACCTGGCCGTGCAGATTGGTGGGAATCCCGCCCATCATGTAATGTGCGGTCGGCGTCACGGGCATGGGCGCCACACAAGGATCCACCCCGGCAAACTGCATCGACAACTCACGGATGCCCGGCAACCGTTCCTTGATCGTATCGGCGCCGATATGGTCGATCTTCAGCAAGACATAATCGCCATGCTCGCCACAACCGCGACCCGCCAAGATCTCTTGCGCGATGGCCCGCGAGACCACATCACGCGAGGCCAGATCCTGGGCGTTGGGGGCATAGCGCGGCATGAAGCGCTCGCCGTCCTTGTTGATGAGATAGCCGCCTTCGCCGCGCACGCCCTCGGTGATGAGACTGCCAACCTCGGGAATGCCGGTCGGGTGAAATTGCCAGAACTCCATGTCTTCGAGCGGCAGACCGGCGCGCAACACCATGCCGAGGCCATCGCCCGTATTGATGTGCGCATTGGTCGAATGACGGAAGATGCGACAGGCCCCGCCGGTCGCCAGCAGCGTGGTGCGCGCCTCGAAGAGCCACGGCTCGCCGCTCTCGATCTCCAGCGCCATCACGCCCGTCACCGTACCCTCATCGTTGCGAATCAGGTCGAGGGCAAAAAACTCGTCAAAAAACTGCGTACGGGCGGCAATGTTGCGCTGATACAGCGTATGCAACAGGGCATGACCGGTACGGTCAGCGGCCGCACAGGTGCGAATGGCCTGCTCACCGCCGAAATGCTTGGACTGCCCCCCAAAAGGACGCTGATAGATCTTGCCTGCGTTCTTGCCCGTTTCCAGGCGCGAGAACGGCAGGCCCATGTGCTCCAGCTCATACACCGCCGAGGGCGCATTGCGGCACATGAACTCGATGGCATCCTGGTCGCCCAGATAGTCCGAGCCCTTGACCGTGTCATACATGTGCCAGTGCCAATTGTCGTCATCGACATTGCCCAACGCGGCGGTGATGCCGCCCTGGGCCGAGACCGTATGCGAGCGGGTTGGAAAGACCTTGGAGATCAGTGCCACCTTGAGATTGGCCTCGGCCAGGGTCAGCGCCGCGCGCAGGCCCGAGCCACCCCCCCCGATGATCACCGCGTCAAAGGATCGCTTTGCGTAGGTGCGGATACGGCTCATGCAAGACTCCAGAGGATGTGTGCGGCCCAACCAAAACACAACAAGGCGCCCATCAGAAAGGCAAAAAGGAGCGGCAGGCGCAAGGCCATGATCTGGACATAATCCATCATCACTTCACGCAGGCCGATCCATGCGTGGACCAGCAAGGCGGCCACCGTCAGGAGCGCAAGGAGCTTGGCGTAAAGCGGCTGGAACAGGGCCACCCAAGCGGAATATTCCGATGGACCCGCCAGAAACAGCCACGCCATAAAAGGGGTCATCAACACCATCCACGCCGCACTGACCCGTTGCAACAACCAGATCGTCAGCCCGCTCCGCGCACCGCCAGGATGTCTCATGGCATCTTCCTCATCAAGGCCGTCATGACAGCGTCAATCCCAGCAAGATCACCACGGACAGGAGCAGCGTCAGCCACGCCGACCGGCGCGCAGCCAATCGGGATTCGCCCCACCCAAGGTCAAACCCAAGGTGCCGCAGCCCGGCCAACAGGTGATGCAGGAAGGCCCACAACAGCACACAACCCAGCAACAGGCCAGGCCCGCCGCGCAACATCGCCTGCACCGACGCAAAGCCCTCGGCCGAACCCAACGAGACCGACCACACCCAGAGCAGGCCCGGGATGCTCAGACCCAACAACACACCGCTGGCCCGATGCAGAATGGACACATAAGCGCCGATCGGCAGCCAGATCTGAAGCAGATTGAGATAAAAGATGCGTTTGCGGGGCACGGTAGAAACCATTGTTTACCTTACATGGAGGCCCGAGCCGCAGCCGCCACGGCCTGAGGGATGCGTTCAATCAGGCGCGGGTCGAAGGGCTTGGGGATGATGTAGTCGCGACCGAAGGCCAACCGGTCAAGGTTGTACGCCGCCAACACCTCGGCCGGTACCGGCTCGCGCGCCAGAGCGGCCAACGCCTCTGCCGCTGCAATCATCATCGGCTGGGTAATGGCCTTGGCGCGGGCATCAAAGGTGCCCCGAAAAATGTAGGGAAACCCGAGCACATTGTTGACTTGATTGGGGTAATCGGAACGCCCCGTAGCCATCAGCGCATCCGCGCGCGCGGCATGAACCTCCGCCGGGCTGATCTCCGGATCCGGGTTGGCCATGGCAAACAGGATCGGCCGCGCCGCCATGCTTTTCACCATCGCCGGCGTGACCAGATTGGGCCCCGAGACGCCAATGAACACATCCGCATCGGTCATGGCATCGGCCAGCGTGCGCAGCTCGGTCGTCCGGGCAAATTCTTGTTTGTGGGCGTTAAGATCCGTGCGACCGTCATGGATAACGCCCTTGGAATCGACCAAGGTCATGTTCGCCTTGTTGCCGCCCATGGCAATTAACAAGCGCATACAGGCCAGACCCGCTGCGCCAGCCCCCAGGCAGACCAGCTTGATGTCCGCCAAGGCCTTATTCTGAACCTCCAGGGCATTGAGCAGCCCGGCACACATCACCACGGCCGTGCCGTGCTGATCGTCATGAAACACCGGAATATCGAGGCGCTGCTTCAAGGCCGTTTCAATCTCAAAGCAATGCGGTGCGGCGATGTCTTCCAGATTGATGCCGCCAAAGGTCGGCGCAATGTTGACCACGGTCTCGATGAAGGACGCCACGGAGGGTGCAGCCACCTCAATGTCGAACACATCAATGCCGGCGAAGCGCTTGAACAGGATGCCCTTCCCTTCCATCACCGGCTTGGAGGCCAGCGGTCCGAGGTTGCCCAGGCCGAGGATGGCGGTGCCGTCGGTGATGACGGCGACCAGATTGCCCTTGTTGGTGTAGCGATAGGCGTTGGCAGGGTCATCAGCGATGGCGCGCACCGGCTCGGCCACGCCGGGGGTGTAGGCCAGCGACAGTTCCGCCTGCGTGGCGCAGGGTTTGGAAGATTCCACCGAGATTTTTCCCGGGCGCGGAAACTCGTGATAGTCAAGCGCGCGTTTTTTCAGGTCGGACATGATATTTAACAGTTCAGATGAAAGAGGCTGACATTCTACCGCCCGCGTCCTAGACCAGATATTTCATGAAATATCCGGGCTAGATCATGCCCAGCATGCGCGGCAGCCAGAGCGACACCTCGGGCACGAAGGTGATCAGCACCAGAAACACCAGCATTGTCACCAGCCACGGCCACACCGCGATGGACATCTCGGTCAGGCCCAGTTTGCTGATACCGCTGGCCACATAGAGATTCAGCCCCACCGGCGGCGTGATCATGCCGATCTCCATGTTCACCGTGACCATCACGCCAAAGTGCACCGGGTCAATGCCCAGCTTCATGGCGATGGGGAACAGGATGGGCGCGGTGATCAGGATGATCGACGATGGCTCCATGAAGTTGCCCATCACCAGCAGCAGGATGTTCACCGTGATCAGGAAGCCGATGACGCCGATGCCGCTGCTCATCAGCCAGTCCGCCACCGACTGCGGGATGTTTTCGTGCGTGAGCAGGAAGGAGAACAGCACCGCGTTGGTGATGATGTAGAGCAGCATCGCGCTCATGTTGGCCGAAGACAACAAGACCTTCGGCATGTCCTTGAGCGAGAAATCCTTGTACACGAAGACAACGATGATGAAGGCGTACACCGCGCTCATCGCCGCCGCCTCGGTGGGGGTGAACAGGCCGGAATAGATGCCACCCATCACCACGATGATCAGCATCAGGCCCCAGATGCTTTCGCGGAAGGCCTGCCAACGCTCGTCCCAGGTGGCGCGGCGTTCGCGCGGATAGTTGTTCTTCCAGGCGCGGTACCAGGTGGTGCCCAGCAGCATGGCCGCCAGAATCAACCCCGGGATGATGCCGGCCATGAACAGCGCGCCGATCGAGCTGTTGGTGGACACCGCGTACATCACCATGACGATGGACGGCGGGATGAGGATGCCCAGGGCACCGGAACTGGCAACCACCCCGGCGCCAAAGCGCACCGGATACCCCGCCTTGACCATCGCCGGCAAAAGAATGGAGCCGATGGCCACCACCGTTGCCGGGCTGGAACCCGACACCGCCGCAAACAGCGCACAGGCCACCACCGCCCCCAGGCCCAGACCGCCCGGCCAGTGCCCGACCAGCGAGGTGGCAAAGGCGATCATGCGTTTGGCCACGCCGCCGTGCGTGAGCAGGTTGCCGGCGAGGATGAAGAACGGAATCGCCATGATCTCGAACTTCTCGATGCCGGTGAACAGCTTCAGCGCCACCGCCTCAATCGGGACATCGGTGAAGGCGAACAAAAAGGTCAGTACCGTCAGGCCCAGGGAAATGGAAATGGGCATGCCGGTGAGCATGAGCACCAACAACAGGGCAAAGATAATGAGCGCGGTCATGGTTATTGATCCTTCCGGCTCAGGTCATGGGGATGCAGGTCGTCATCCATGCGATAGAGGCGGTCTTCATCGCCCGCCTTGGGTGGCCAGGTGTCATCAGGGTGATCCGATTTGTCAACGCCATCCACATGGCCGTGATCGTGCTGTGGCAACGCCCCGGTGCGCAAAAAGCCCCAGACAACCTGCAGAAAGCGAAAGCACATCAGCGCCGAGCCCAGCGGAATGGCGGAATAGACAATCCAGGTGGGCCATTCCAGGTCTGGCGTAACCGGCCCCTCGGTCAGGGCTGAGACATCCATCCCCAGCGCGTGAAAAGATGCGTAATGCGCACCGTTCTCCCAGACGAAGAGGGCTCCGAGGATACTGATGATGCCGGTAAACAGGGCACCGGCGAGCAAGCCAAACACAATGAACACGCGCCGATGGCCATCCTTCAGACGGTTGACCAAGACATCCACCCCAACATGGATACCGGTTCGGACCCCATAGGCCGCACCAAACTTGGCCATCCAGACAAAAAGAATGATGGTGAGTTCCTGCGACCACGCAAACCGCAGCCCTAACAGCCAATCCTGTACAACGGGGATGGCCAGGCCGGAAAAGTAACGGTGCAGGACCGCTGCGAGGGTAACCAGCGTCGCCAGCGCCATAAAGGTCATGACCAGCAGTTCTTCAAAGCGATTCAGCAGCTTATTCATGAGTTATCCTCACAGCGTTGTTGTCCCCAAGAAACGCGCCGGGTCGCCCCAAGCGTTTCTTGCCCCTTGAGGGGAGAACCGAGCATAGCGAAGGTTCTCGGGGTGGGCGAAAGAACGCGCCGGGTCACCCCAAGCGTTTCTTGCCCCTTGAGGGGAGAACCGAGCATAGCGAAGGTTCTCGGGGTGGGCTCATACGGGATGGGATCCGTTACAGCTTGTTAGGATCGAACCCCGTTTCCTTGTAAATGGACTGAATCAGCGCCTCGTCAATCTTGGGTGCAAATTCCTTGTGCACCGGGAACAGGGCACGCTTGAGTGCCTGCCGATCCCCGAACGACAGAGAATAGATGCGGGTCTTGCCAGATTTGCGAACAGCCGCCAGCGCCTCGTCATTCTCATCCTTGGCAATCTTGTTGGCATACACCGTGGCCTCTTTCATGGCCGCTTCCAACTGACCACGCACATCGGCGGGCAGACCATCCCAGAACTTTTTGTTGGTGATCACCGCGTATCCGAGATAACCGTGATTGGTCAGCGACAGGTGTTTCTGAACCTCATGCATCTTCTGGGTATAGAGGTTGGAGATCGGATTCTCGGTGCCATCCACCACACCCGTTTGCAGGGCCTGATAGACCTCGGAGAAGGCCATGACCTGCGGGATCGTACCCAGGGCCCGCATTTGTGAGTCGAGCACCTTGGAGGACTGAATGCGCATCTTCAAGCCCTTGTAATCTTCCACCCCATGCAAGGGGCGGTTGGCCGAGAAGGATTTGAAGCCGTTGTCCCAGAACGCGAGGCCCTTGACCCCTTTAGGCTCCAGCTTGTTGAGAAGAGACTGGCCAATCGGTCCCTGAGTGACGCGATGCAGTTCAGTGTAATCATCGAAGATGAAAGGCAGATCAAAGGCCTCGAACTCCTTCACACCCAAGGGGCGAAACTTGGACAACGAGGGTGCCAGCATCTGCACCGCGCCCATCTGTAAGGCCTCCATCTCCTCCTTGTCTTTGTACAGGGTGCTGTTGTGATAGACCTCGACCTTGACGCGGCCCTGGGTCTTCTCCCCGGCCAGCTTGGCGAAATAGTCAGCCGCCTTGCCCTTGGGGGTAGCCGCGGCCACCACATGCGAAAACTTGATAACGATCGGATCAGCAGCCTGGGCAACGCCAAAGGCAAGACCCAGTGCGAGGGCCATCAGGGTGGAATAGCGTTTCAGTTTCATTGTGCATCTCCTTAGTCTGTCAAAACAGTCTGTCAAAACAACATGAACAATCGCCCGGCGGGGCCTATTTGCAGCGGTACAGTTTGCAGCGGAAGCGATTCTCTCCACCCCTTTGCGAGAACAACATTGTGGATAACCGTAACTCCAAACCGGAAAAACTTAGGCATAAAAATCCGTTAGCCGATTTACCATAGCCCACATGCTGTCATTCGCCCCTCTTCTGGACACCCACCCCCGCCGCCACTGGCTCTGGTGGTTCCCCAGGCTCGCCTTTGTGCTTCTGCTCATGGCCGTCGGCACCCAGCTGTGGTTATCCGAGAGGGCCGACCGCGAAGAAGAGCAGTCCACCTTGATCAGTGACATCCTCTGGCTGGAACAAAGTTTGCGTTTCAACCTCCAGCACAACGAGGAATTGCTGGGCCACATCCAGCCGGGACAGCTAAAGGATGCCCAACGCTTCGATGCCTATGCGCATATCCTGCTTGCCAACGACACCGGCCTTAAAAACATTGCCCACCTGGCGTCCGGACATCCCCGCACCCCCAGCCATCGTCCTCCCCTGCCAGCAGGCATGATGGCCAACCTGGACGACAGCCTGCGTTTGATGCACGCCCTGCATAAACCGGTGTACGGGCCCGCCTTCCGCGATTCCGGCGGTGAATGGCTCTTCACGGTTCTGGTTCCCATTCAGACGCCAGCCACCCAGCCAGGCCAGCCGGCGGCCATGATGGGCATCTACTCCCTGACGAAAATGCTGGACGATGTGGTGCCGTGGTGGCTCGCACAACGCAATCACATTGGCTTCACCGATCTCAACGGAAAGACCCTTGTCAAACGCTCGCGACTGGAGACCCAGACCTCGAATATCAGTCACAGTCTTGCCTTCGACCCCCCTGGCCATGGCCTGTCCCTCTGGGCCGCGCCGATACGCCCTCCCGTTCCACTGTCTGGCAAGATCCTTTCCGCCACCCTCGTTCTTCTGACCGGGTCATTGCTGTGGAGCCTGTGGGCCCAGCGCCGTCATATGCGGCAACGCCTGGAGGCTGAAAAACAGCTCCGGCAACAGCAAGAGCGCCTGCAGACCTCCACCCGCCTGATCGCCATGGGCGAGATGGCCTCCAGCCTGGCACACGAAATCAACCAGCCGCTCGCTGCCATCTCCAGCTACACCACCGGATCGATCAACCTGATCGACACCGGCAAGACCGATCTTGCCGAAATACGGCAGGTCCTGAACCGGGTGCAAGAACAGTCGCAACGGGCCGGACACATCATCCGTCGCATTTACGAGTTCATGCGCCGCTCCGAGCCCAAGATTGAACCCTGTGACATCGGTTCACTCATCCATGAAGTCGCAGACCTGGTCGGGATTGACGCCCAACGACATCGCATCTGTATTCAGCGGGATATCGCAACGGATCTGCCCATTATCCAGGGCGACAAGACCCTGCTGCGGCAGGCCCTGTTCAATCTGCTGCGCAACGGGATTGACGCCATGCGCGGCATGCCAACCCGGGGGAGAGGCTGCGCCTTGGACATCCGCGCTTATCGTGAGGGCGACCTCCTGCGCATCGACATCCGCGACCAGGGGCCGGGCATCTCTCCCGAGCACGCAAAACACCTGTTTGAACCCTTCTTTACGACCAAACCCGAGGGACTGGGCATCGGTCTCAACATCTGCCGGTCGGTCGTCGAGGCCCATCGAGGCCAATTGAGCCATGCGCCCAATCCTCAAGGCGGCACCGTGTTCAGCCTGTCGCTCCCCATTCACTCACCTTCACCCAGAACATCGCCATGACCCCAACGCCCTGCTCAAGTGTTGCCTTCCTGATTGACGATGACGAGGCCGTGCGCGATGCCCTGTCCTGGCTGCTTCGCTCCCGGGGCATCCCGTCCCGGGACTGGAGCAGTGCCGAGGCCTTTCTCACGGATTACAGCCCACAGATGCAGGGCTGTCTGGTGGTGGATATCCGCATGCAGGGCATGACCGGTCTTGAACTCTTCGACCGGCTGCGGGATCTGGAATGCCGTCTGCCCATCATCTTTCTGACCGGTCACGGGGAACTCTCCAAGGCTGTCCAGGTCCTCAAACAAGGGGCCTTCGATTTCATCGAAAAACCGTTTAATGACAACGAACTGGCTGACCGGGTGCTGGAGGCCATCACCTGGGACGAGGCGCGCCGAACGCGTGGCCAGCAATCCCATGCGATCCACAATCGGCTCCGCAGCCTGACCAGTCGCGAGAAAGAGATCATGGCCCGTATCATCAAGGGCCAGATGAACAAAATCATTGCCGACGAGTTAAACATTGCCATGCGCACCGTCGAGGCCCACCGCTCCCATGTGTTTGAAAAAATGGGCGTAAAGTCTGCTGTTGAATTGGCTACACTGTTAGCCGAGAATGGAATATCCGTATCTTTTTAACCCCCCCATGGAGACGATCAAATGAAACCCGGTTCGCAATTTATCTTTGCCTTCGAGGAGGGCGACGGCAAAGACAAGATGCTGCTGGGTGGCAAGGGGGCCAATCTGTGCGAAATGACGCAGATCGGTCTCAATGTGCCGCCCGGCTTTGTGATTACTACGGAGGCCTGCCGCGCCTATCTGGAACACGACCATCTTCCCGAGGGCCTGATGGACTCCGTGCTGGCGGCCATGAAAGAGGTCGAGCAAAAGTCCGGGAAGATCTTCGGGAGCGATGAAAACCCGCTGTTGGTCTCCGTGCGTTCCGGCTCGTCCATGTCCATGCCCGGCATGATGGACACGGTTCTCAACCTCGGGCTCAACAAGACGACGCTTCACGGTCTCATTAAACAAACCGGTAACGCGCGTTTCGCCCATGACGCCCATCGGCGCTTTATCCAGCTCTTCGGCAAGATCGCCCTGGGCGTATCCGACGAGCATTTCGACGCCGCCATGGCCGCCATGAAGAAGAAGACCGGCGTCTCTCAGGATGTCGATCTCACCGCCGAGAACCTGGCCGAGCTGGCCAACCAGTTCGCGGCCATCGTCCAGAAACACACCGGCCAGCCATTCCCGGAAGACCCCGCGCAGCAACTCGAGATTGCCATCGGGGCCGTATTCCGCTCCTGGAATGGCAAACGCGCCATCGACTACCGCAAGCAGTTCAAGATCACCCCGGCCATGGCCAATGGCACCGCCGTCAACATCTGCACCATGGTCTTCGGCAACATGGGCAATGACTCCGGTACCGGCGTCGGTTTTACCCGCAACCCCGGCACCGGCGAGAACCAGATCTACGGCGAATACCTCGTCAATGCCCAGGGCGAGGATGTCGTCGCCGGCATCCGCACGCCCAAGCCCATCGCCGAGATGGAGCAGGAGATGCCGGAGATCTACCGGCAACTCACCGAACTGCATAACCGCCTGGAGAATCACTACAAGGAGGTGCAGGACTTCGAGTTCACCATTGAGCGTGGGCGTCTGTATTGCCTGCAGACGCGCAACGGCAAGATGAACGCGCAGGCGATGGTGCGCACCTCGGTCGAGATGTTCAAGGAGGGCCTGATCAGCAAGGAAAAGGCCCTGCTACGCATCGACCCCGCCATGCTCGAACAACTGCTGGTGCCGCAACTCTCGCCCAACTTCAAGGGCCGGCCGCTGGCCACCGGCCTGCCGGCCTCGCCGGGTGCCGCCTCGGGCAAGATCGTCTTCGACGCCGACAGCGCCGAACAGCGCGGCAACGCAGGCGAGAAGATCATCCTCGTGCGCGAGGAAACCAAGCCCGAGGACATCCACGGCTTCTTCAAGGCGCAGGGCATCCTGACCTCGCGCGGTGGCAAGACCTCGCACGCGGCGGTGGTCGCGCGCGGCATGGGCAAGCCCTGCGTCTCCGGCTGCGATGCGATCCATATCGACGATGTCAATCGCCGCGCCAGCATCGGCGACACCATCCTGCATGAAGGCGATATCGTCACCATCGACGGCGGCAACGGCAATGTCTATGCCGGCGAGGTGCCGACCGTACAGGCCGAGTTCAATCAGGACATGGTCACCCTGCTCAAGTGGGCGGACGAGGTGTCGCGCCTCAAGGTGATGGCCAACGCCGACACCCCGGAAGACGCGGCCCGCGCCCGCGAATTTGGCGCCATGGGCATCGGCCTGTGCCGCACCGAGCGCATGTTCAACGCCACCGATCGCCTGCCCATCGTGCAAGAAATGATCCTCGCCGAGACCCTGGAAGAACGGCAAGCGGCCATCGACCGCCTGCTGCCGATCCAGCGCGCCGACTTCAAGGGCATCTTCAAGGCCATGAGAGGCCTGCCGGTCACCGTGCGCCTGATGGACCCGCCGCTGCATGAATTCCTGCCGACGGCCGCCCAGCTCGAACTGGAGATTGCCCACCTGCACCACCTGCGCGACTCGCTGAAGGCGCTGGAAGAACTGCCCGAGACGCTCAAGCTGCTCAACCCGAGGCTTTATATGCAGTACGCCGACGGCCTCTCCAATCTCTCGCGCAGCATGACCGATTTCCGCGACAGCCACCTCGAAGACGACGCCATCCAGAAAAAAGAGAAGACCCTCAAGAAGGTGCGCGCCCTTTCCGAGGTCAATCCGATGCTCGGCCACCGCGGCGTGCGTCTCGGCATTACCTATCCCGAGCTGTATTCAATGCAGATCCAGGCCATCCTCGAGGCCGCCGCGCTGTGCGCCAAGGAGGGCATCGAGGTCCATCCTGAGATCATGGTGCCGCAGGTCGCGACCGTCGAGGAAATGCTGCGCATCCACAGTTATGTCAAGCGCATCCACAAGATCGTCGAGCTGACCCACGGCATCAATGTCGGCGTCAAATTCGGCAGCATGCTCGAGGTCGTGCGCGCCTGCCTGCGCGCTGGCCGCATGGCGCAGGATGCCGAGTTCTTCAGTTTTGGCACCAATGACCTGACGCAGGCGACCTTCTCGTTCAGCCGCGAGGATGCCGAGAACAAGTTCCTGCCGCATTACAACGCGGCAGGTATCCTGCAAGACAACCCCTTCGAGGTCCTCGATCAGAAAGGGGTGGGTGAACTGATGAAGCTGGCGGTGACGGAAGGCCGCAAGACCCGTCCCGACCTCAAGGTCGGCATCTGCGGCGAGCACGGTGGCCATCCGGGTTCCATCGCCTTCTGCCACTCGATCGGACTGAGCTATGTGTCCTGTTCCGGCCCGCGCGTACCCATCGCACGTCTCGCCGCCGCACAGGCACAACTCCAAAACCCAGGCCAGCCCGTCAACGCCTGAGCCCTACTCCGTCGCAAACAGAAGCCCCCTGGCTGCCCCGCCGCCAGGGCTTCTGCGCGCATCCTGGACGGGGGAAATACCCGTGCCAATCCCGCAACAACACCAGAGGTGCCCACGCTGGCGCGTCCAAGGTGGGTGCGCTTCCCTGAGCCTCGGTTAGAATGGAGAACATTTTTCGAAAAATCGTCCTACTTTCTCCATTCGTCATGCATAACCTCTTCGACACTCGCCAATCCTTCAACGCCGGCCCGGGCAAGACCGCCACCTTTTATTCCCTCCCGCAACTCGAAAAGGCCGGCATCGGCAAGATCTCCCGCCTGCCGGTGTCGATTCGCATCGTGCTCGAATCCGTGCT
>Ga0194110_10000273_pt1 | contig 64432 bp, 59 predicted proteins | sample TA2Kig1200mmetaG_FD_146192 | JGI IMG/M metagenome (GOLD analysis project Ga0194110, IMG submission 146192) | Freshwater microbial communities from Lake Tanganyika, Tanzania - TA2015032 Kigoma Deep Cast 1200m | ecosystem: Environmental > Aquatic > Freshwater > Lake | place: Tanzania: Lake...
ACAACCTCGTCCTGATAGATATCAAGATGCCGGCCATGGATGGCGTGGAATTATACAGGCGTATTCAAAAGATAGCTAAATCATTAGCCCGGAGAGTAGTCTTCATCACCGGCGATATTATGGGCGCAGATACAGAGAAGTTCCTCTCGGAGACTAAAGTTGCCCATATTGACAAGCCTTTTGATGCCGAGCAGCTAAGCAGAGAGGTGCGGCGCGCTTTAACCGTAGTACGGTAGGAGGCCACATCCCGCGGCACAGCAGACTGCCTTGCTCAACTTGTAAAGCATTTAACCCCATTGGACCAAGTCACAAGTTATAACTAGTTATAACTGCCTACAGTGAACGAAAGCCTGTATTGTTACTCAGCAACAGAGTTGTCCTCTCACCAAATATCTTCACATTGATAAACGGGGCAGGCAAAGGTAAAATGTTGTCTGCCTCTTAGTATTCAATGCTGAGTGATTTAACAAAGGGATGGCGAGTTGAATGCGTGTCTGCTTGATTAGCTACCGAAGCTATCGCTATTCCGGCGGACAGGGTATTTACCTTCGCTACCTGAGCCGTTCCCTCCGTGACCTCGGTCACGAGGTTGATGTGGTATCAGGGCCACCATATCCGGATTTGGACGACGGGATAAGGCTGATTAAATTGCCGAGCCTCGACCTGTATTCAATGTCATCCGTCCAGCGATTATTCATAGATCCACGTAAATTGAATACGTTCCCCAGTTTGGCCGAATGGCTCGGTACCATAAGCGGTTACTTTTCAGAACCCCTGGCCTTTGGCATGCGAGCGTATGATTTAATACGTAATAGTGAAAACAACAAATACGACATTGTTCATGACAATCAAACCCTCGCATATGGTGTACTCAAGATCCAGGAACTCGGGTACCCGGTCGTTGAGACTATTCATCATCCTGTAACCATTGACCGTGATTTAGCCGTTAAGTCAGCAACATCCTTGAAAGATAAGCTGGGGCTGAGAAGGTGGTTTTCCTTTATCAACATGCAAATTAAAGTCGCTCGCAAGCTTCCCCATATCATTACAGTTTCTCAGACTGCCAGCCGACACATCACTGATACTTTCGGAATATCTGAAGACAAACTGCGGGTGATATACAATGGGATTGACACCGATATTTTCAGCCCTTCTCCTAAGGTGAACCGCCTAGGAAACAGGCTCCTGGTAGTAATAAGCAGAGACACGGCTGTTAAAGGGCTGAGATACATGCTGGAAGCATTGGCAATATTGCGGCAGAAGCACAATCTTGAACTAATAGTGGTGGCAAAAGAAACAGATAATATCACAACACAGAAACTTATTAGTAATCTTGGTATAAGAGATTATGTAAAGTTTATTGATGAGATAGATACTGATGAACTTGTAAACCAGTACAGGTTAGCTAGCGTTGTAGTCATTCCATCAATATACGAGGGTTTCGGCTTACCCGCTGCTGAGGCCATGGCTTGCGGAGTTCCAGTAGTCTCCACAACTGCCGGGGCTTTGCCTGAGGTAGTAGGAGATGCCGGAATACTGGTGCCTTCTGCTGACACAAAGGCTTTAGCAGAAGCGATTTCGGCACTTGTGGTTAGCCCGAATAAACGTAACCATCTCAGCAGAATTGGGCGCAAAAGGATCGTGCAAATGTTTAACTGGCGAAATACAGCCCAGCGCACTGTCGATGTCTACGCTGAGGCAATCGAATGCCAGAAATACTCAAATCGCACTGGATAGTTATGCTTATTTGAATCCCTAAAAAAATTTTTCGCCCGCTATTTCCTACTAAACCTATTGATATATCTATTAAACAAAGGTAAAATGGTTCGGGGCTTTTGTGCTTTTTGGTCTAAGTACCTGACGTTTGGGCGGATTATCAAGTGCGTATATGTTTGCTTAGTTATAGATGCTATCGCTATTCCGGCGGGCAAGGTATTTATATCCGCTACTTAAGCCGTTCCCTTCGCGAGCTCGGCCACGATGTTGAAGTAATATCAGGACCGCCATATCCAGAGCTGGATAATGGGATAAAGCTCATTAAGCTGCCCAGCCTCGATCTATACTCTCTGCCGGAAAGGCAACGCTTCCTTATAAATCCTCGAAAAGTGAATTCGCTGCCCAATTTCATTGAATGGCTCGGCGTCTGTTGTGGGTTTCTCACCGAGCCATTGACTTTCGGCATGCGCGCCTACAGTTTCCTGCACAGCAATAATCGGTATAAAAAATATGATGTTATTCACGACAATCAAAGTCTGTCATACAGCATCCTGAAAATAAAGGAGCTCGGTATCCCCGTGGTAACAACCATTCATCATCCTATTACCATCGATCGAGACTTAGCCATCAAAGCAGCTAGGTCATTATGGCAAGAAATGGGCATCAGGAGATGGTATTCGTTCGCCAATATGCAACTTAACGTTGCCAAGAAGCTTTCACATTTTATTACCGGTTCACAGAATTCCTATCGTCAGATCATCGACATTTTCAAGTTGCCAAAAGATAGCCTCCGAGTTATTTACGATGGAGTTGATAGCTCCGTCTTCACTCGGGTTCCTGAAGTTGGACGCTCAGAAAACCGCCTGCTCGTGATAAACAGCGGAGATACTCCTCTGAAGGGATTGAAATATTTGCTGGAAGCCGTTGCTGCTTTGCGCTCAGAACGGAAGATAGAGCTTGTGATAGTGGGAAAGCCAATGAAAAATGGCTACACGCAAGGACTGGTTGACTGTTTAGGCATTGATGATTGTGTTACCCATGTTGGGCAGATAGATACAGCCGAGCTTGTTAACCAATATTCGCTGGCCACAATGGTAGTTGTGCCATCCGTTTACGAAGGCTTTGGGCTACCGGCTGCTGAAGCTATGTGCTGTAGCACTCCCGTAATTTCAACGACCGCTGGAGCTCTACCTGAGATTGTCGGCGATGCCGGCATACTGGTATCTCCAGCCGATACCAGAGCGCTGGTCGAGGCAATTGCCGGCCTGCTGGATAATCCGGACAGGCGTAGGCACCTCGGTGAAATAGGACGTAGACGAGTAATGGACATGTTTAACTGGAAAAACACCGCTAAAGAAACAGCCGACGTCTACAGGGAAGCTATCGAGTACCAAAATGATTTTGAAGCACGATGAGATATTTGCCTAAGGAGCGGTTCAAAATGAAACTGAAGCTCTATGATGATTTCATCTCGAAAAAATACCTTGACCCCACAGTCAATTCCATCGTTGCCATGCAACAGACAGACGGTTCAATCCCCTGGCTTCAAGGAGGTATTACAGACCCGTGGACTCACGTTGAAAATGCTATGGCGATAGATATCGGCAATTGTCATGCCGAAGCCGAACGTGCCTATAACTGGCTCGCCGCCATTCAACTGGAGGACGGGAGCTGGTATGCTTCATACAAAGACGGACAACCACTGGATACATCCAAACTCTCACATGTCATTTCTTATATCGCAGTAGGAGTCTGGCACCATTACCTGACAACCGGTGACTCTTCTTTTCTCAAAAAAATGTGGCCCACTGTCCGGACTGCAATCGACTTTGCATTAAACATGAGAGGGCCTAACGGTGAAATCTACTGGGCTAGAGACAGTGCCGGCATTATCTACCCGAACGCATTGATAAGCAGTTGTAGTTCGACCTACTTGAGCATCAAGAGCGCGCTTTCTGTTGCTTCAGTTTTAGGGGAAGAAAGAACTGACTGGAGAGAGGCAAATGTCACTCTGGCAAAAGCAATTCAAAGAATGCCATGCCTGTTTGATTCACCCCAAGAAAACAAATCTACATTTGCCATGGACTGGTATTATCCAGCAATGTGCTGTGTTATCAACGGTAACGAGGCAAGGCAGCGCCTGTTCAGTGGTTGGGATAAATTTGTTATCGACGGTCTGGGCTCACTCTGTAGTTTAGAACAGGAATGGGTCACCGCTGCAGAGACGAGTGAGCTAGCCATTGCCCTGGCAGTTCACGGTGAATATGAACACTCAGCTACTGTCTTCAACTGGATTCACCAGATGCGTGATGATGACGGTGCTTACTGGTATGGCATGGCACTGCCAAAGAAAGAGATCTGGCCAGAAGAAAAGCCAACATGGACATCAGCAGCAGTGGTGCTAGCAGCTGATATGCTCAGACCTATGTCTCCGACAAGCCTGCTTCTTGACCACCATGGGCAGATGACGCCGTAGCACCCCGAGTGTATTGGTCATTGGTAATGCCTCAAATAACCCTGAGGCTAGCACTTGCTTATAGACCTCGTAAGGAGCTTGACCGCCCTTAGACGGGTCTAAAAAGATATCGTGGAAGACGAGGAACCCGCCAGGAAGCAGATGGGGATGCCAGCACTGATAATCTGCCATAACTGTTTCATAGCTATGGCCACCATCTATGAAAACCAAGCCCAGGGGAGTAGCCCAATCTCGAGCTGCCACGTGTGATTTGGTAATCATAGGCACAACAACTTCTTCTAACCCGGCTTTTTGTATTGTATCTCTAAAGCACGGGAAACTATCAATTAGACCGGTTCTGCTATCTAAAAGGTCAGAATCAAAGTATGTTTGCCCCGGTTGCTGCTCTTCAGAACCTCGATGGTGGTCAATAGTAAAAAGCGTTCGCCCCTGTCTCTTGCAGGCTATGCCAAGATAGACTGTGGATTTTCCGCAAAAGCTTCCAATCTCAAGACATGGCCCAAGCGCACACGCCTCTGAGGCTAATTCGAATAACCTCATCCCCTCCTCCTCATCAAGGAACCCCTTGACTTCTGAGATAAAAGACGGGATCAGCTTTTTAATTTTCATTTTAGCTTTTTATTCAGTATAGCACACTTCATGCGAACCCTACTGGTGGCTGGTAATCTCAAGCATAACAGTGTCCCCCGATGTGCGGGGCAAGCACAGAGCTTAATGCTGCGGTCTCAGTTTGTGATATACTAATGCCCACCCTCTATCATCTGCCAGTAACTGGAAATCTCACCGTGCCGTTTAAGTGCTAAATTTCAAAAGTTTCATACTTTCAGTATTGACAGAACTTACAAAAGCTGGTAAAGTTGATTCTGTCATGCTGGAGACAACGGTGGATGAAACTGAACGCCAGATAATGCTAAAACGGCTGGTTGAAGATGTGGGTATAATCTTCGAAGACATGGCCTTGCCCCGTATGGCAGGGCGCATGCTAGGGTGGCTGTTAATATGCGATCCGCCGCACCAGTCGTCTGCCGAGCTTTGCGCAGCTATCGGGGGCAGCAAGGGATCCATCAGTTCTATGGCGCGGCTGCTTATTCAGGCTGGACTGGTGGAACGGATGGGCGTCCCGGGAGACCGTATCATCTACTACCGCATCAAGCCCGGCGCCTGGTTTGAGCTGATGAGAAATAGAATAGCCCACCTCACAGTTATGCGCCGTCTGGCTGAGAGAGGGCTGGAGCTGATGGCAGGCCTGGATGCCCAGACTAAGAACCGCCTTGAGGAAATTCATGATTTCTATGCCTTTTTCGAACAGGAAATGCCGTTGCTGCTGGAGCGCTGGCAGCGGCAACGCAACGAAGCCGGGCTAAACCGGGAATCAACTCAAACCGAACTACAGGAGACAGGGAGTGAGCTTAAATGAAGAATATACTTGTCTTAGCGGTTACCATTTTGCTGGTCATCTCGACACTGGGTCTTGCCGGTTGCCGCGGTAATTCCCAGGAAAGCCCGCAGGTAGTGGAGGTGCAGCGGGGCGATATCATTATTACCGTCCCGGCTGACGGCACTCTGGACATGCCCCACGAGGTCAAGTTACGCTTTGGCACTCCAGGCACAGTGAAACAAATATTCGTTGCCAAGGGGCAAAGAGTCACAGAGGGTACACTATTAGCCAAGCTGGATGACACGACTCAAAAGCTAGCCATAGCCTCAGCCCAGTATAATGTAGAATTAGCTATGAATGAACTGGTGGAAAAGATACACCCGGCGGTAATGGGCTACCCAAAAATGTATCCTGATACCAGCACTGTCCTTCGTGTGGAACAGGCTCAAGAGGAACTAGGGCGAGCACAAAAATTCCTCGAGCAAGGCAAATATCAAGAGGCTGCAGCTGAACTACGTCTTGCTAAGCATGACCTTGAAGCAAGTTACAAAATGTTCAATGTTCCGGAAATAGCTATGTCTTTGCAGGGATATGATGAGTTCCTAGGTGCACCGGTCGACAACTATCCTGATATCTCTAAGGCCATCAAGCTCCTAGAACAAGACCTGGCAAGATTGGCCGAAATACAAACGCTTATTGAGCAGGGTAGCTACGAGGATGGTAAGGCTAAATTGAATACCGCCCAATACAAGTTGAATGAAACTCATCAGCTGGTCAAAAGCCTGAGTGGCAGGATAAGAGTATCACAAAGAATCGGCGAGTGCTGTCAACAACAAGCAGGACAAAGTGCAGAGACGTCAACCGGATTGATGCCACTGCCCTACCCTGATACCTCAACTTCCCTCGCTTGGCTGAGGCAGGTTGAAGAAACTCTACAAAAGATACAAGCGTGTAAAAAGGAGGAGAGTTGTGACGCACTGGAGCTGACCACACTGCTGCGCATGGCTCAGCATGATGTGGAAATGAGCCAGACAATACTCGAGGACAATGAACTGATTTTCAGGGGCGGCCTCAACCTGAAAGCTTTGAGGACTTATAACCTCAATCTGCAAATCGCCGAAGGAGACCTGAAGCGGTATAAGGAAGAGCTCATGAAAACAGAAATCCTGGCGCCTTTCGATGGCACCGTAGTTGATATCGGCGTGAAGGAAAATGACCAGCTTTCCTCTTTCGACTATTCGTCCAAGACCGCCGTTCACCTGGTTGACACCAGCACAGTTGAGATGGATGGGGTAGTGGATGAGATAGATATTTACAAAGTCAAAGTGGGCCAGAAAGCTATTGTAATCGTGGATGCCCTGCCCGATGTAGAGCTGAAAGGCAAGGTAACCTTCATCTCACCTTTTGGCACAAGGGAAACCGGCGTCGTCGAGTTCCCAGTTACTATTTTCCTGGAACCCACTGAAATAGAGCTTAAAGGAGGTTTAACCGCCACCGCTGATGTTATAGTCGAAGAACACAAAAACATCATAATGGTACCTAACAGAGCGATTAAAGGCTCTCCGGGAGACTACTGGGTGGAAGTGGTGATAGATGAGAAGAAAGTGTCAACTGAAAAAAGACCGGTTGTCTTGGGTGCTCAGAACGACCAATTCAGCGAGGTAATCTCCGGGCTCAGTGAAGGGGAAAGGATTATTGTCGAGGCAACCCGCAGTCGAGTGCCTACATCCTTCTGAGAACAACCAGCGATTCAAATGATATAGCATTACTTTGCTACCTGTAACAGCAATGATTGACCTGGAAAACATAGTAAAAATCTATAAGCTGGGAGACGTCGAGGTTACTGCCCTTGATGGAGTAACCTGTTGCATCGAGACAGGAGAGATGGTCTCGATTATGGGACCATCAGGCTCAGGAAAATCTACCTTACTGAATCTCATCGGCTGTCTGGACAGACCAACTTCAGGAAGATACGAACTAGATGGCACAGACGTCAGCCGTTTAAATGATGACCAACTGGCTGAGATAAGGAATAAGAAAATAGGCTTCGTTTTTCAGTCTTTCAACCTGCTGCCACGAACCACAGCCGTAGCCAATGTAGAGTTACCGCTAGTCTATAGTGGTGCCAGTAATAAACGCCAGCGTGCTTTTGAAGCCCTAGAATCAGTGGGCATGGCCAATCGTGCCCACCACCGCCCTACTGAGATCTCCGGCGGCGAGCAGCAGCGGGTAGCTATGGCCCGAGCCTTAGTCAACAACCCATCCCTTATTCTAGGTGATGAACCCACCGGTAATCTGGATACACAGACAAGCAAAGGCATTATGCTGCTTTTGCAGCGACTCAATAGCCAGGGTATCACTATTGTCCTCGTCACCCACGAAGAGGACATCGCTGCCTACACACGGCGCACGATTTATCTTAGAGATGGTAAAATTGTTAGTGAGAGGAAAAGATGAACCTCTGGGAAAGCATTATCAGTTCATGGCAAGTCCTACACACTAACAAGATGCGGTCTAGCCTGACCATACTTGGCATCGTAATCGGCGTCAGTGCCGTCGTCTTCCTGGTGTCCTTCGGCAGAGGGCATGAAGCCAACATTACTGGCATCTTTGAGAGCATGGGCGCTAACGCCATCTACATCACCAGCGCAACAAGCATGACGCAAGGAATTTCTGGAGCCACAGCCAGTATCACTCTCGAAGATGCCGAGGCTCTAGCTAATCCCAACCGTGCCCCATCTGTAGCCTTGGTTGCCCCCATGACTGAAAAACTGGCCAAGGTCGTCTATGGCAATGAAAATGCTACCGTTAACATCATGGGTGCCACTCCCGACATTGCACAAATCATTAGCTACCCCGTAGCTGAAGGGGAGTTCATTTCTGAGCAGGATGTCAAGAGAGGAGCCAGAGTCGCCGTACTTGGGAGCAAGACAGCCACGGACCTTTTCGGCACTGAAGACCCTATAGGTAAAACCATCAGGGTAAGCGGCACCCAGTTCGAGGTTATCGGTGTCCTCGAAAAGAAAGGCGGCTTCATAGGCTCCGCAGATGATTTCGTCCTCATCCCCCTGACCACAATGCAGTCGAGACTCCTGGGAGAGACATCTGCTAGGGGGCGGCCCATCCAGACTATCGCTGTCAAAGCAGTGAGCACCGACCAAATAGATGCCGCCAAAGAGGAGGTTACCTCTATCCTGCGGCAGCGCCATAACATCAGAGAAGGAAAAGATGACGATTTTACCATCATCGATATGCAAGAAATACTCAGCAGTATGCGTGAGGTGCTCGGCATAATGCAGGTATTCCTGGGCAGTGTTGGAGCTATTTCCCTCCTTGTCGGTGGCATCGGCATCATGAACATAATGCTGGTCTCAGTGACTGAACGCACACGGGAAATCGGCATCCGAAAAGCCGTGGGTGCCAAACGCCGGGATATTCTACGTCAGTTCCTGGTTGAGGCCTCAATGCTTAGTCTGACTGGTGGGATAATCGGCCTTACTATAGCTGCGCTGGGAACCTGGGCGATTACTGGCGTACAACTTGGACCGTACCCCGTCAAAGCCCCAATGTCACCTGACATCGTAATTATTGCCATCTCAGTGGCAGTCTTTGTAGGGCTAGCTTCTGGCATTTACCCCGCCTACAGAGCTGCTGGACTTGACCCAATTGAATCACTACGCCATGAATAACGCTAACAAGACAATCGAGAACTTTCGATTGTTAACGTGAACAAAGGTGGGGAGGACTGAAACTCCCGTTTAAAAACAGAGTTTTAAACGGCTTAATAGCGCTACTTGCCTTGAACTAAAGACAGAAACTCAGCGCGCGTTGCCGCCCGAGTCCGAAAAAGCCCTCTAGTTGCCGAAGTGAGAACATTGCTTCCCGGCTTCTTGATGCCACGCATTGTCATACACAAATGCTCTGCTTGAATGATCACAGCAACACCATCTGGCTGCACAGCCTCAAGAATAGCATCAGCAATCTGTGACGTCATCCTCTCCTGTAGCTGAGGACGCTTGGCGAATATCTCTACCACTCGCGCCAACTTGCTCACCCCAACAACTCGCCCCTCTTTATTAGGAATATAACCGACATGAGCCACACCATAAAACGGCAGGAGATGATGCTCACACATAGAGTGAAAGGGAATATCCTTCAAAATCACCATTTCACGATGCCCCACTTCAAAACCTACAGTTAATTCTGCTTTGGCATCCATATCCAACCCGGAAAAAACCTCAGCATACATCTCAGCAATCCGCTGCGGTGTGCCCTGCAGCCCTTCCCTTCGAGGGTCATCGCCGATAGCTTCGATTATAGCCAATACCGCTGTTTCAATCTTAGATAGGTCAACCACTGCTGCCTCCTCTTTTGTTACTATCCGCTAGCGTCTTCTATAGGTATCACGGTCAAGCCCAACCTAAAGTTCGTTCAACTATCCTTACGTCGGCAGGCAACTCCGGGAATGGTTCAACAAACTTTGCCGGGAGGCTGGGGTCTTTTAGCCCGGTGCCAGTAATAATGCAGACCACCTTTTTACCTGAAAGCTTCAGCCCTTGCCCAGCCATCTTAATGAGACCAGCCACAGAAGCTGCTGAGGCTGGCTCGCCGAAAACCCCTTCCTTCCTTGCCAAAAGCTTATAGGCAGCCAGAATCTCGTCATCGCTGACGCAGTCAATGACCCCACCTGATTGATCCCGAGCAGCTACTGCCCCTTGCCAGCTAGCCGGATTACCAATTCGAATCGCCGTAGCCAAGGTTTTTGGCCTCTTGACAATTTTGCCCTTAACTATAGGCGCTGCCCCTTCGGCTTGAAAACCCATCATCTTAGGGGTTCGGCTTGCCTTGCCCGCCTGCTTATATTCGACAAAGCCCTTCCAATAGGCGGTGATATTTCCGGCATTGCCCACTGGGATAAAAAAGTAATCAGGCGCATCACCCAAATCGTCTACAATCTCAAAAGCTGCCGTCTTCTGACCTTCAATTCGGTACGGATTCAGCGAATTAACCAGCGTAACTGGGTGCTTTTGAACTAGGCTGCGAACTATTTGGAGAGCCTGGTCGAAATTGCCCTGTATAGCGATGATTTTAGCCCCGTAAGCAATAGCCTGAGCTAACTTCCCTAAAGCAATCTTGCCTTTTGGTACAATAACGACAACATCAAGACCAAATCTAGCTCCATAAGCAGCGGCTGAAGCGCTGGTATTCCCAGTAGAAGCGCAAATCACACAGCGACTGCCATCTTCCACTGCCTTGGCTATGGCTACAACCATGCCCCGGTCTTTAAAAGAGCCACTGGGATTACAGCCCTCAAGCTTAAAATAAAGCTCACCGCAGCCAAGCTCCTTCTCTAAGGCAACGGACTTGACCAGAGGAGTATCTCCCTCACCCAGCGTTATCAGAGGAGTAGCCGGGGTAATCGGTAGAAAATCACGGTATCTGATTAGAACACCCCGTCCCATTTTCTTTCCTAAGCCTCTACCCGAACAAAATTAGTGATTTCCTTGACTACAGCCAAACGCTCGGTTTTCTTAAGGGCCTGCTGGACTGCCTGCTCTTTAGCTGGATGAGTCATTATCACAATCTCAGCAATCTGAGTAGATGGGTCGGTCTCTTTCTGAATTACCGAGGAAATACTAATGGCGTGGTCACCCAATATTTTAGAGATTTGCGCCAAAACGCCTGCTTGGTCAGCAACGCTCATTCTCATATAATATCGAGTCTCTATCTCAGCCATAGGTTTAACAGTCCGTCCGCTTGCAAAAGGTAACCTTGGAATATCAGTCGTTCCACGGTTGATATTTTGAGCTATCTTGATAATATCGGAAACGACTGCACTTGAAGTTGCTCTGGGGCCAGCTCCCTCACCATAGAAGATAACCTTCCCCACCAGGTCGCCTTCCACATGAATGGCGTTGTAAACGCCATCTACCTTAGCCAGCAGAGAATCCTCGGGGATAAATACAGGATGAACACGAGCTTCAATAGAATCCCCAGATCGTTTGGCAATAGCCAGAAGCTTTATGGCATAACCCAATTCCCGAGCATAGCGAAAATCACGAGCCTGGAGCCGTGAAATCCCCTCATGGTAAACATTCTCTGACCTAACTTCAGTGCCGAAAGCAATGGTTGTCAGGATAGCTAGCTTATAGGCAGCATCAACTCCTTCTATATCCTTGGCTGGATCAGCTTCAGCATAGCCTAACTCCTGAGCCTTTTTCAAAGCCACAGAAAAATCCAGCCCTTCCTTAGCCATTCGAGTCAAAATATAATTAGTTGTTCCATTAACAATTGCATAAATAGCTGAAATATCATTAGCCACCAGGTCTTCCTGAAACGGAGCAATTAGAGGTATACCACCGCCAACACTAGCCTCATAGCGAAGAGCCACTTGATGGTCTCGAGCTACAGTCAGAAGCTCGCTCCAGTGTTTGGACATAACCTCTTTATTAGCAGTAACAACATGCTTGCCGCGAGTTAGAGCCTCTCTTATATATTCGAAGGCAGGATGTTCACCACCGATAAGCTCCACAACTATATCTACCTCAGGATGGCTCGCTAGCTCCTCAAACTGAGTAGCAAAAATACGATGCTCAATTCCCAATGAGCCGTGCTTAGCTGAGTCTTTCTCTAACACCTTCTTTATGACCAGTTTGCTGCCTGCTTCTCTAGTCAAAGTATCCATTTTGCCCATCAAGACCTTGGCCACGCCACCACCGATTACTCCCAAGCCCATCAAGCCGATACCAATGCTCTTCCTAGCCACCATAACGATTACCCCCTGTTCTTAAGAACTCGAGCCACTGCCCAGGACTTTTGCTCTTCAGTCAAATACGTTTCTATCGAGTTCTTTTCGCTCTGCTCACTAAGCAAGTCTTCAAAAAGTTTCAATTTCAGCGCATTCCTAGTCTCATCCTCGAACGCCCGATTGTCATCTCTATCTACGACCTTGACCAGCCAATAACCTCCCTTAGTTCGAACAGAGTCATCAGCTGCTGGTTGGCTCACAACACCTGGTTCAAGCTGCAGAGCAAGTCCCAGAGCAACCCTGCTACTGATTCCACCTTGTTGACTCCAACCCAAATCTCCCCCCTGCTCCTTACTCGCTGAATGCTGGGAATATTCCTTAGCCAAAGTGCCAAAATCCTCACCAGCTTCCATCCTAGCTCTTATCTCTTCTGCCTCCCGTCGACTCCCTAACAGAATTCCTCTAGCATGACTACCCTTTTTCTCGTCCTTCTCAATCACTTCCACCAGCCAGTACCCTATTCCTTTGGTGACTGACCCATCATAACTCGGCTCGCTGAGCACTCCTGGCTCAAGGTTAAAAGGAATGTCTTTAAGTAATGAATCTCCTAAATCTCCCAGAAACACATAAGCAAAATCTTTAGGCAGCCAGCCTAAATCGCCGCCTTTCTCCTTAGTTGTTGCTTCCAGAGAGTATTCCTTCGCCAGAGCAGCAAAATCATCTCCAGCTTTCAGCCTATCTGTGACTGTCTTAGCTACCTCGTTGCTTTCCAAAAACATTGCTTGAACCTGCACCTGTTCACACTCAGTCGGCACTTTCGGGTCAAAGTAGCTTTGAAGTAGTCTAGCTGCCAGCAATCTAGAACTAATTGTGTCCCTGTACACCTTATCATAAGGGAGACCCAGACTTTTAAGCTCACTATTTACTTCATCTGCACTCACACCAAAACCGAGGCCTGCAGATACCTTCCTTATTACCTCACCAGATTCGATGACTTTAATAAGCTCATCTGCCATAGCTGAGGTCGCAGTAGAATCCTTCCCTCGACTATAAAGTTCGAGCAACTTTATGTAATAATCCATATCAAAGACAGTACCATTTATTTTCACCACAGGCTGATGGAGCGGTTTAACTTGCTCATCGTAATATCCATAGCCAATATACCCCACAATCAAAGCAAAAAAGAGGATTCCAACAATGACTATGATACGCTGGATACGTTGCTGGCGCTGCCACTTAGATAACTGGCGCTTAGTAGGTGGCCGTTTCAATTCGGTTCTCTTCTGCTTCTTAGCCAAAGTCCACGTCCCTTTCTTAGCTAAATGTAACTTGAGCGGAATTCACATTGTCTGAATTAGCCACTTATGATAACATATTGCCCAAGGCAAAGCCACGGGGTGTAGCGCAGCCTGGTAGCGCACCTGAATGGGGTTCAGGTGGTCGCCGGTTCAAATCCGGCCACCCCGATACCTACTTGTCCAACATTAACTCTGGCGCACCAAGCAGTTTAAAAAATCCCGGATACCACTTAAAAGCAACGCTATCGTTTTCAGAAGACATGCCCTGGGCTGTAACAATGGCCAACTGAGTGATACAAGAGGACTAAGTCACTTCATTACCGCAACTTAAATGATGAGATTATTGTAGAGAAAGGATAAGATTCATACCCAGCCTTGTCCGCTGCTGTGTCTACTTTGTAAAGGTGTGTCTCCGTCTGCTTGAAGTAGGCCTCTCCACGGAAGGTTTCATAGTAGTCCGTCTCATACTCGTAGAAAAGATACCAGTCCCAAAAGCCCTCCATCGGTCTATCTTCAAGTTTTATCACTTCACCCCAAGCTGTTCCCAGGGAAATAAGCCAGCGCTGGGCAGCTTCTCTAGCTGTCATGCCTTCTACGACATCTATCATGACTGAACCTCTGCGGGTCGGAGACGTTATGAGGCATTTTGTCCCGTCTTCAGACACCTCGACCTTCCAGGTGTATGGATAGTTGATGGTATACCGCCCAGCTTCATTGGTATATGTTGTGTAACCCGTCTTACCACAAGCAACAAAAGGGCTAAACAGCAAGACAATAAGCCCTAGAATCAGAAACCAAAACCTTTTGTAGTTTATCACTTGAGCCTCCTCATAAGGTGATTGCAAAATTTGCGTCGTAGTCATCCCCGCCGCAGAGCAAAGTGGAAATATCTACTCAGAAAATCAACATACCGTTATGCCTCTCGTGCTAATAGGCTCCAAGAATTATATAATTCTCTAATTAAATCAAAGGAGGCCACAGATGTCAACCGTCCTATATTAGAAGAAAGGACACATCGCCTATGTAACCATCAATCGCCCCAAATTGATGAATTGTATCAATTCCGAGACATGGATGGCAATGAACGAGATATGGCAAGATTTCAAAAAAAACCGAGCTCTATGTTGCCATATGAACCGGTGCTGGAAACAAACCATCTTGCGCTGGTTGGGATCTCAAAGAGATGCTGAATGACCCTGCCTCCGTTCCATGGAAAACGATAGAGGAATCCAGAGAGCTTGCCTGGAATGGGCCCGGATTCGACGGTATCACCATGGGTATGGAATTTTGGAAGCCAATCATCGCTGCCATCAACGGCTACTGTATTGCCGGCGGCAATGAAATCGCACTGCCTGTGATATCAGGATCGCCGCAGAACACGCTGAATTCGGCCACCAAGAGGTACGCTGGTGCATGATGCCCGGAGACGGCGGCTGCCAGAGATTACCCCGGGTGGTTGGCTTAGGCAGAGCATTGGAGCTAATTCTCACCGGACAGAGAATCAGCGCCCAAGAGGCTTACCGCATAGGGCTGGTAAACAAGGTGGTGCCGGCTGAACGACTTATGTCTGAAGCCACTAAAGTAGCGGAGACAATTTGCCAACGTTCCCAACTCGCAGTGCAAGCCTGTAAAGAAGCTATCACCCGAGGCATCGGGACACCTCTGAGAGAAGGGCTAGCTTATGAGAACCTGCTGCTCCAGCAGCTGTTTACTACCGAGGACCGCTTAGAAGGCTCTAGAGCATCCGCCGAGAAGAGGGCACCACTCTGGAAAAACCGATGAAAAGTGGGATACTGTGCTGCACAGGTCTAATATTTAACATCGGGAGCGTCTGGGCACCTTCTCACATCAGTATAAAGTGCTGAATATCATGCATAGTTCCTGTTCGCTTCTTCCTGAATACTGCCTTTACCCTCATTCCAATAGCTATTTTCTTCTCATCAGTCTCATCAAGCCAATGCATCAAGCAAGTGTCTGCTCCATCTAGTCTGACATACACATCGGTATAAGGTACATTCACTGGCTTTCCATTGCTAGGATTAATGTAAGGTAGCTTTACTATGGTAAACATCTCAATCACACCCTCAGGTCCTACTTTTACCCATTCCTCCATCTTGGCAAAACAAGGCCCACATACCTCCCTTGGCGGGACATAAACTGTACCACAAGATGGACACTTGGTGGCATATATTTTCTTCTCATCCCGCAGCCCGCGGAAAAACCTGCTCCAGTAAGGGCCACAATGCCAATTATATGGTATCTCAGCTTCCCCGGAATCAATCTTAATAAGCTCAGTCATTTCACCACCTGTTTTTGCCATATCTCCTCCCTTATGGTTTGGTATCTCTTAATATGGTTACATCAGACCAACTACAAGAGCCGAAAGCAGTGGCTAGAGCTGTCTTTACGTTAGGAACCTGTCTATCACCAGCCTTCCCCATAACCTGAAGAGCTGCCTCCCCGACCCTAATCATAGCCGTAGCCCCAATGGGATTGGTCGCAAGCGGTCCTCCAGACGGATTTATCGGAAGCTCTCCGTCCATATTGAAAACTCCCTTCCGTATCAGATTTGGTGCTTCACCCCGACCACACACCCAAAGAGATTCCATCCACTTAACTCCTGTTGTAGAAGCTGGTAAGTAAAGCTCCATGACATCAATCTCTTTCAGAGGGTTGGTGATGCCGGCTCTCTTGTAAGCCCTTTCTGAAGCTCTCTCTAAGGTGAACATCTCCTCCCTTTGAAACGGTTCGCCCATATATACAAAATCGCGACTACCGGCTATAGCATGTACCCAGGCCGGTTTAGGAGCAATCTTTTCCGCCTTCCCCTCACATGCATAGATAAGAGCGCAGGCGCCGTCTGACCTGGGGCACATATCCAGCAGTTTAATAGGATAACATAACATCGGGGATTTCATTACATCTTCTACGGTAATTTTCATTCGTAGATGTGCATAAGGGTTGTTTAGGGCGTTATTGTGGTCTCTAACAGATACCAGAGCAGCATCTTCTTCTGTGGCGCCGAATCGTTTCATGTAATTGGTATATTCCGCTGCTAGAGGTCCGATAGCTCCGGCAAAAAAATCTCTCTCTATTAGTGGTTGGCAACAAGTAGTGATAGCTGCTGTAGTATCAGACTCAGAATTCCTTTCCCACCCAATAGCTAAAACTACGTCAAAAAACCCCGAAGCAATATGATAATAGCCCGCAGTTGCTATAGTCATACCACTGGTGCCCCCTGTGGTCAGCTTCATGATTGGCTTCATAAAGGCACCTGACCCATCCACACTCCACCCATCTACATAATTGATTGCCTCAAAGTGGTCCATGTTGCCAATAACAATAGCATCAATATCCTTTATGGTAAGGTTGGCATCTTCAAGAGCACTCATTACAGCTTCATTTATCAGCTCCTGACCGTTAACATCGTCCCTTTTGGCGCAATGATGAGTCTGCCCTATGCCTACAATAGCTGTCCTTCTCGCCATTTTTATGCCTCCCTGCTTACTTTTCGCTAGCTAATATCCATACACAATGTTGCTGAGCACATACACCATTAATCCCGTGGGCTAAGGCAACTTTTGCCCCGGGAACCTGTCGCTTTCCAGCTTCTCCCCTCAGTTGAAGCGCCGCTTCAGCAATTCTTGCCAGACCAGCAACAAGAACACTATGCGCTGATAGAACTCCACCAGAAGGATTCACAGGAAGTTCACCTCCCATTTGGGTCTTGCCGCTTTCGATCAGCTTACCTCCATCTCCCTTGCCACAAAATCCCAGAGCCTCATACCACATCAATTCCATATAAGAAAAAGCGTCATAGACCTCGGCGATATCTATCTCATGCGAGGGATTAGCGATACCCGCCATTTGATAAGCTTTTCGCGCCGCGCTCTCTAAAGCTGTGGAGTATGTTAAGTCTCTCTCCCCAAGCCGATAAGCATCGGTGCAATGTGCCACCCCTTTGACCCAGATAGGCTTCTTCGCCCATTTCTTAGCCTCCCCTTCAACAGCAAAGATAACAGCACAAGCACCGTCAGTAATAGGCGATGTGTCTAAAAGCTTGATAGGGTCTGCCAATTTAGGTGACTTCATGACATCTTCCACGGTAATGTCTAGAGGCAATTGAGTATACGGGTTGTTCCTGGCGTTCTTATGATTCTTGACCGAAACAAGGGCACACTGCTCCTCGGTAATCCCGAACCTTTTCATATATGCTCTTGCCTGCAGTGCTGAGGAAGAAATAGCATCAAGCCCTAAAGAACGCTCATAAATTGGGTCAAAAGCCGCATTAGAAATAATCCTCGGGTTCCCCTCTGAGACCTTAGAATGAGCTACCACCAGGGTGGTATTATATCCAGATAGGACACGCATAAGACCATAGAAAGCTCCGAAAGCTCCATCACACTCCACAGTAGATGCATCTTTGCCATGACATCCCGCAGCATCTGCGACTGCCATGCAAGAAATGGTTCGCCCGTCCCAAAAATCATTGGAAATGGTCACCACATTGTCAATATCCTTTATCTTCATTCCTGCGTCATCAAGTGCCCTACTGGTAGCTTCATAGACTAATTCAGCAAAGATACCATCTTTCTCTTTTTCATATTTCGTCTGTCCGATTCCAATTATAGCTGCTCGTTCCATTTGCTTGCCCCCTAAACTGGTTTGAAATACTTGATATCCAGATAGTTTCCTTTCCTCTCTTCCCTGAATACCGCCTTCATTCTTAGCCCTTCTTTCAGTTGCGTTAAATCTGCTTCCCCAATAAGGTGAACCATTCCAGTATCAGCCCCTTTTAGCTTGATGATACCGTAAGCCAAAGGTGTCTCCACAGGATGTATAGCAGGCTCACTATAACGCACAATCGTGAAAGTCTCCAATATACCCTCATCGCCTAACTCTACCCACTCACTCATCTGGGCTAAGCACTGGTGACAAAGTTTCTTGGGAGGTACAAAGACCGTCTTGCATTCAGGACAGCGGATCCCATAGATCCTCTTCTCATCTCGCAGGCCAATAAGGAACCTGCTTGCTATCTTGCCCGCTGCCCAAGTGTAAGGAACCTTAATCCTCCCCTTCTGAATCAACATACCTTCTTTCTCAATAACCTCAAAAAGTACCTCTGGTTTCCCTTCCGGCATCTTAACCCCCTATCTCATATTTGCATTTGGCGCTTGGCCATCAAATGCATTAGCATGCAAAGCTCATTTACTCCGAGCCTGCTTAACGAACTGCCTTAGCCAAGAAAGCATTCTATCTACCTCCATTCTATTTGTCAAATTGGTGGTGTGCGGTGTCAAATCGACATACGTGTTGACAATCCTTAGGAAAGTAGAGTATATTTAACAGCCGGGGAAATCCCTGAGAAGCCAGCTTATTGACATGCTGCCGAATTCTGGAACAACTTGTTCGCCAAGTCCTCCAAAGGCAGAGTTTGGATTACCATAGGAGCTAAGCCACCAAGTTTCAGTGAGTTCTCGCATGCTCAAGTCTATATTAATCGCTAATCGCGGAGAAATCGCACGGCGGATAATCAGGACTGCCAAGCGATTAGGTATCCAGACCATAGCCATATATTCAGATATAGACGAGATAGCCCTGTTCGTTCAGGATGCAGACAGAGCAGTAAAGGTTGGAAGTGCTAAACCCAAAGACAGCTATCTTAATATTGACAACATTACTGCAATAGCTAAAGAGTTAGGCGTAAGCGCCATCCATCCTGGATACGGCTTCTTAGCAGAAAGGTGGGAGTTCGCCCAAAGATGCGAAGAGGAGGGCTTAATATTCATCGGACCAAAGTCTAATGTCATTAATAGTATGGGCGATAAAGCTCGCTCCCGTGAAATTGCCACAAGCTTGGGAATACCTACTCCACCAGGGAGCAGTATATTAAGCGGCGTTGAGGAGGCAAAAGACTGGGCAACCAAGCTCTCCTTTCCAGTTATTTTCAAGGCATCAGCTGGAGGTGGCGGCATAGGCATGAAAAAAGTGGAGAGTATGGAAGAAGTGGCAGAAGCCTTCGATGCCACTACAAATCGAGCTAAATTGGCTTTTGGTGATGACAGGGTTTACATCGAAAAGTATCTAGAGTCGCCACATCATATAGAAATCCAAATACTGGGAGACAGCAAGGGCAATGTGGTTACTTTCCCGGAAAGAGAATGCTCGGTACAGAGACGACATCAAAAAGTGATTGAAGAGTCACCTTCCCCTTTCACCACGCCTGAGCTAAGACAAGGAATAAGGCAAGCAGCCAAACGGCTGGCTCAAGAGCTCGGCTACACCAATGCTGGAACTGTAGAGTTCGTCGTTGACAAGCATAGGAATTTCTACTTCCTAGAAATAAACACCAGGCTTCAGGTGGAGCATCCGATCACGGAGATGATCACTGGCTTTGACCTGGTTGAGGAACAAATCAGGATCGCCTCAGGCGAACCTCTATCCATTAAAGAAGATAACCTAAAATGGAATGGTTGGGCTATTGAAGCCCGTATCTATGCTGAGGATTCAGAGAATTTCTACCCATCTCCAGGCAAGATGATCTCTTACATAGAGCCCTCCGGTAAAGGAATACGAGTTGATTCTGGATACAGAGCCGGAGACACGATCAGTCAATTTTACGACCCCTTAATTGCCAAGTTAATCGTTTGGGGCGAAGACAGAGATAAAGCTATAATAAGGATGCAAAAAGCTCTGGATAATTATGAGATCACTGGCATTAAAAATAACATTCCTTTCTTGAAGAAAGCTTTTGATTCCGAAAAGTTTAAATCAGGAAACTATAATACGCACTTCATATCGAGGTTAAAGGAGGGAAAAAATGGGTGACGTAATGAGGCAGGAAGTCAAGAAACTCTCAGACCTCCGTGAAGAAATCAAGAAGATGGGGGGCGAAGAGGCTATCAAAAAACACCATGAGAGGGGAAAACTGACTGCTCGGGAGAGACTTGACCTTCTAATCGAAAAGGGGACATTTGTTGAAGTCGGCATGCTTGGTAGCGAGTTTGGTGTTGATAAGCTTGTCCCTGCTGATGGATGCATCACTGGCTATGGCAAGATAAATGACGGGGTTATCCTCAGAGATGTAGCCGTGGCAGCCTACGATTTCACGGTCAGAGGCGGCTCCATGGCAATGGTCAACGAGACTAAGGTGAGCAGAATAAGAGAAATCGCTCTTAAGCAGAGAATCCCCATGATATGGCTGGGTGATTCAGGAGGTGCCCGGGTCAGTGGTGGAGGGCTCAGTGGCGAGAGGGTAGCATTGTTTGCTGAGTCCGGCTACCTCTTTAAAGAGGAATCGCTGATGTCAGGCATAATCCCGCAAATCGCGGCTATGATGGGGCCCGGATATGCTGGCACTGCTTACATACCTGGCCTCTCCGATTTCGTGCCCATGGTTAAAGGGACAAGTTTTATGGGTCTAGGAGGCCCATCTCTGGTGGAAATGGTGATTCGAGAAAAACTCACCGAAGACCAGCTTGGAGGGTCAAAAGTCCACTGTGAAATGAGTGGCTGTGGCGACCTGGAAGTAGAGTCAGACGAAGAGTGTATTAAGGCAATAAAGCAATATCTCTCTTTCTTTCCACAGAATTGCGACCACAAACCGCTCCGAAAGGAATGGACAGGAGACCCTGAAGCATTGATTTCCGACGGTATATTGAATGTTATTCCGGACAGTCCTCGAGAAGCTTACGACATGCACGACCTCATAAAATATATTGTGGACGACCGTTATTTCTTTGAAATGAAACCAAAATGGGGAAGGAATATTATTGTTGCGTTCGGGAGGATAGCTGGCTATTCGATTGGTATTGTGGCAAATAACCCCATGTTTTACGGTGGTGTCATTGACATAGATGCTGCTGATAAGGCAGCCCGTTTTATCTGGCTCTGCGATGCTTTCAATATCCCGCTTCTTTTCCTTTCCGATGTCCCTGGCTTTATGGTCGGGTCCAAAGCCGAGAAATCAGGGATTATAAGACACGGAGCCAAGATGATTCACGCCGTGGCTGAAGCTACGGTTCCCAAATTTACCCTAATCGTCAGAAAATCCTACGGCGCCGGCTATTACGCTATGTGCGGCCGGTCTTTTGACCCTGACCTGCTGATTGCCTACCCTGGCGCAGAGATATCAGTTATGGGCTCCGAGGGCATGGTATCCATTTTCGCCAGAAAACAGCTGGCCGAGGCTGAAAATCCACAGGAGATGGTTGAGCGGCTGGCCGACGAAATAAGACCGCAGATTAATATCTTTAAGACCGCTAAGTTTGGCATTGTTGATGATGTTATTGATCCAAGAGAGACTAGAAAGGTCTTAATCAGAGCTCTTGAATTCACCAAGGATAAGAAGATATTCAGACATCCCAGAAAGCATGGCGTCTACCCCGTTTAAGGAGGCCTCGAATGTACCAGACTATAACAATCGAAGTAAAAGACAAAGTGGCCACAATCACGCTATCCCGAGAAGAGAGGAGAAATGCCATCTCACCAACAATGATGACTGAACTTCTTGACGCCATAAAGAAATATGACGATGACCCAAACGTGCTCGCTATCGTGCTAACTGGAGCCGGCAGCAAAGTTTTTTGCGCCGGGGCTGATTTTGGAGAGTCTATGGGTGCCACAGCAAGCTTCCTTGAGCGCCATGAAGAGCAAAGGAAGTTCGCTGAGCTTTTCAAAATAATTAAGGGATTGAAGAAACCTTTGCTCGGCCGGATTAACGGTCATGCTCTGGGCGGCGGACTTGGTCTGGCTTGTGCTTGTGACATAGTAATTGCGGCTGACGACTGCCGCTTTGGCACACCGGAAATAAACGTTGGGCTGTTCCCCTACGTGATTATGGCAACCTTGCTTCGGTTCACTTCAGCCCCAAAACGGCTACTAGAAATGATGCTAACCGGTGAAAGAGTTGATGCCAAAGAAGCACAACAACTCGGCCTGGTGAATTATGCTGTACCCAGAGAGCAACTCGATGCAAAAGTTGACGAAATCACTAAAAAAATAGTCAACAAAAGCCCGGCTATCCTGAGACTTGGCAGAAGGGCTTTTTATACCATGCGAGATATGGAATATGAAAAGGCGCTAGAATATTTGGCGTCCATGCTGGCAATCAATACTATGGCTGAAGACGTAGCTGAGGGCATCGCTGCCTTTCTTGAGAAGCGGGAACCAGTATGGAAAGGAAAATGAAAGAGAGGAACAACCATGAGTTTAGAAGATAAAGTAGTAATAACTGCCGCCTTGACCGGAGTCGCAGCCAACAGAGACCAATGTAAATGGATCCCTTATACCCCCCAAGAGATCGGTGAAGAAGCGCTAAATGCATACAATGCAGGAGCTTCAATAGTACATATCCATGGTAGGGAATATGATGGCAGACCATCCTGGAGGGTGGAGATTTTTCGAGAGATTATGCAGGAGGTCAGGAAAAGGTGCCCTATCATAATAAACTTTTCCACTGGGGCTGTGGGCGTAGATAAGGATACAAGAATGGCTCATATTCGTGAACTGAAACCGGAAATTGCGGCGTTAAACATGGGGACAATGAATTATGCCAAATATAGCCAAAGACGTAAAAACTTCGTCTTCTCCGTGGTTTTCCAGAATCCGTTTGATGATATAATGTTCTTTTTGGATACCATGAACCAAAATGGCGTGAAGCCAGAATGCGAATGCTTCGACCTCGGGCATTTAGAGAGTATTTTCCCGTTAATGGATATGGGATTGCTTAAGAATTTTCAAGTAAGCCTGATTATGGGAGTGGTCGGTGGCATGGCTGCCACGGCTAGAAATCTGGCTCACCTGGCCACTGTGGTTCCTTCCGGTATAGCCTGGCAAGTCATCGGTATCAGCCAAGACCAGTGGCTCTTAATAGCTACAGCTTTGGCTCTGGGCGGGAATGTCAGAGTTGGTCTCGAAGATAACTTCTATCTATCGCCTGACGAGATGGCACAAGGGAACGGGCCGCTGGTAGAAAAAGCAGTACGAATGGCGCGAGACATCGGCAGAGAACCAGCAACGGCGGAGGAAGCTAAGATCATTCTAGGGTTGGCTGAAACAAAGGGCAAAGATTAAGTAACTGAGTTAAGCCAGCCATGACAGAAGTACTTTCACCTATTACAGGCAGTGTCTGGAAGATTGTGGTAGAAGTCGGTGCGGTAATCAGTGAGAGCGAAACTATTGTCATCTTGGAATCTATGAAAATGGAAATCAGAGTAAAGTCACCCCATAATGGGAAAGTGGTGGAAATCAGAGTAAAAGAAGGTGACTCCATTTTAGAAGATGATGTTATCGCCATCATCGAGCAGTGATTGCCTTAATTTCGAGCTCGGAGGGTAAATAGTATGGACTTTAGATTTACCGAAGAAGAGGTATCATTTAGGGAAGAGGTTCGCCAATGGCTTAAGCAAGAGATTCCGCAGAGGTGGACTGAACTTGATCCTGGGATTTGGGAAGAAACTGAGGAGTCTTGGGCACTTTCACGACAGTTCCAGCGCAAACTGGGGCAGAAGGGTTGGCTGACACCAGCATATCCTAAGGATTACGGCGGCTTGGAATTAAGCCACATGAAACGGCTCATTCTTGCCGAAGAATTGGCTTACAATAGAGCACCGATAAGCATAGAGGTAGAAATCACAGTAAACTGGGTGGCTCCCACCATCATCCTCTTTGGAACTGAGAAGCAAAAGGAAGACTATGTAACTAGGGTGGCAAAGGGTGATATAATCTTCTGCCTCGGCTATAGTGAACCAAATGCTGGCTCAGACCTTGCCGCGCTTCAGACACGCGCTGTAGAAGTTGGCGACGAATATGTGATTAACGGCCAGAAAACATGGTGCAGTTACGGCCACCTCGCTGACTATTGCTGGCTCGCTGCCAGAACCGACCCTGATGTTCCCAAGCATAAGGGAGTCAGCATGTTCGTCGTCGACATGAAGACACCAGGAATTACCGTACGCCCTCTGATAAACGTCCTGAATCGCCACTCTTTTAACGAAGTTTTCTTCGATGATGTACGTATCCCCAAGGAAAACCTGGTAGGGCAGAAAAACAATGGTTGGTACCAACTGGTGATCGCCCTAGACTTTGAACGCTCCTCCATTGGTGGGCCTGCTGCAAACCAACGGCTCATCGAAGAATTAGTCCACTACGCCAAAGAAACCAAGCGAAATGGAGAGCCCCTTGCCGATGACCCGCTGATCAGGAATGAGCTGGCAAATGTAGCAGTGGAGAATGAAGTTGCTCGCATGGTCTGCTATCGCATCGCCTGGATGTACAGCAAGGGGCTTCACCCCAGCTATGAGTCTTCTATGTCAATGGTTTTTGCCAGCGAAGTACTTAGACACATGGCTAACGTAGGAATGCGCATTCTGGGGCACTATGGGGAATTGGACAGGGATTCTAAATGGACTATCATGAACGCAAGGATAATGCGAATGTGTTTAAGCTCGCTCTCCATAGGCGTCGGTGGCGGCTCAAACGAGATTCAACGCAACATTATCGCTATGAGAGGATTAGGATTGCCACGCCAGTGAGTTTTGCCAAATCTGAGTTTAAACAAAGTTTTTAAGAAGGGAAAGTTATGGATTTCAGATTTAGCGAAAAAGAAGAGGCTTTTCGAAGAGAGGTCGAGGATTTCATAAAGAAGGAACTTCCTGCTGACTGGACTGAGAAGAATATCTATTGGCCTGGAGGATACGGCACTTTGGCAGAATTCGAAGTGGTCAACCCACAAATCGAACGATTCAGACGTGGTTTAGCTGAAAAGGGCTGGCTTACCATCTCATGGCCCAAAGAATATGGTGGAGCCGGACGGACCAACATTGAGCAGGCCATCTTCCACGAACGTATAAGTTACTACAGGGCACCTGCTGGAGAAGTGGCTACGGAAATCGGCGGCCCCACTATTATGCTCTTTGGCAGCGAGGAAATGAGAAGGGAATGGCTACCTAGGATAGCCAAAGGGGAAACAAGGTTCTGGCTGGCCTACAGCGAACCCAATGCTGGCTCCGACCTTGCCTCCCTACAGACCAGAGCAGTAGATGATGGCGATGACCTTATTATCAATGGCCAGAAAACTTGGAGCACCGCTGCCCACGTGTCACATTATGCCTGGATGGTCGTCAGGACAGACCCCACTGCCCCACCACATAAAGGCATTACGCTACTCATTGTAGATAATAACTCACCAGGTGTTACCATTCGCCCCTTGATAAACATCTGTGGCTTCCATTCGTTCAACGAAGTTTTTTTCGATAATGTACGGGTTCCTAAGAAGAACATCGTCGGCGAGAGAAACAAAGGCTGGTACTATCTGATGGTAGCCCTAGACTTCGAGAGGCTTGTGATCCCCATGGGGGGCTTCAGGCGAACCTTCGAAGAAATAACCCAATATGCCAAAGAGACAAAACACAATGGTCAGCCTCTAAGCCATGAGCCTTTAATAAGGAATAAACTAGCTGAGATAGCAATCCAAATTGAAGTAGCTTACATGTTCTTCTGGCAAACAGCCTGGATGCTCGATAAAGGGCTTGTCCCGAATATCGAGGCATCAGTGCTGAAGCTGGTTACCACCGAGCTAAGCCAGAAGCTGGCCAATGCCGGGATGCAGGTTATGGGACATTATGGTCAACTGGAAAGGAATTCCAAGTGGTCACCTTTGAGAGGAAGAGTTTCCGCTGGCTACTTAGATTGCATCTCTGCTCTCGTTGGTGCCGGCACTTCTGAAATTCAGCGCAACATCATCGCTATGAGAGGACTTGGGTTGCCCCGGGGATAGATAAGCCTGAAGAAGATTATGTAAACCTGTATAGATAGGAGGAATAAAATGGAACTTGGTCTGACTGAAGAACAGGAAATGCTGAAGACATCAGCCCGTGACTTTCTGGAAAAGGAATGCCCAAAACAACTGGTCAGGCAATTAGACGAGAGTGACAAGGGGTATTCCCCGGAACTATGGCGAAAGATGGCAGAACTAGGCTGGATGGGGCTGGTATTTCCTGAGAAATATGGTGGCAGCGGTGGCAGCTTCCTGGACTTGATAGTCCTGCTTGAGGCGATGGGATACAACATCCTGCCTGGCCCATTTCTTTCAACCGTAGTTCTCGGTGGCCTAACTATCTTAGCCGCCGGAAGTGAGGAACAAAAGAAGGAATTCCTGCCTAAAGTTGCCAATGGGGAGACGATTCTCACCATTGCATTAACTGAGCCCAGCGCTGACTATAACGCAGCATCAATTAAGACCAAGACTACAGCACGTAACGATGGATATGTTATCAATGGCACCAAGCTTTTTGTCCCTGATGCTAACGTTGCCGACTACATATTATGTGTGGCTAGAACAAAAGAAGGGAAGAACCCAGAAGACGGAGTTGCCGTTTTCCTGGTCGATGCCAAAAGCCCGGGAGTCAAATGCACCCTCCTCAAAACCCTGGCTCGGGACAAACAATGTGAAATTATCTTCGACAATGTGACTGTACCAAAGAAGAACATACTGGGAAAGCCTGATCAAGGCTGGCCAATAGTGGAAGGGGCTATCCAGAAAGCAACAGTGGCAAAATGCGCTGAGATGGTCGGTGGCGCTCAAGCCGCGCTAGAGATGGCTGTCAGATATGCCAAGGAAAGAGTTCAGTTCGGCAGACCCATCGGCAGTTTCCAAGCCATCCAGCACTACTGTGCCAACATGGTAACAGATGTCGATGGTTCACGGTTCATTACCTATAAGGCAGCTTGGGAGGTAAGCGAGGGACTTCCAGCCACCATGGATGTGGCTATAGCTAAAGCCTGGATCAGCGAAGCCTATGGGCGAGTTACCCTCTTAGCACACCAGATATTCGGGGCCATTGGTTTTACCATGGACCACGATATCCACCTCTACTATAGGCGGGCGAAGGCTGGTGAGATAATGTTTGGCGATGGGGATTTCCAACGTGCTATCGTGGCCAGCGAGTTAGGACTCTAATTTAACCTGTCATTGCGAGCAAAGTGTGGCAATCTCTGGGATTGGAAAGTCTACAGGCTGTCCGAAAATGTAGTCCCGACCCTTTAGGGTCGGGCTCCCGAGGCTAAAGCCTCGGGGCTACATGTTTAATGTATATCACCAATGAGCTATAATTTTTCCCGCAACGTGGGAGAGACAGATTGCCAGTTAGAGTTTTCGGCCAGCCTCTCTATTCTTTTACCAGTTTACTTTCTCCAGGCCTTTGAGCCCCAAAATCTGCCTGGCCTCATCGGGAGTAGCTGGCTCCAGTCCCAATTCCCGAGCTATGCGCACTATTTTCTCCACCTGGTCGGCATTGCTCTTGGCCAAGACGCCTTTGCCTGCATACAAGCTATCCTCCATACCGACCCGTACATTACCACCCATAACCAGAGACATGGTACACATCGGCAACTGATGACGACCAGCAGCACATACTGACCAGACAAAATCGCCGACTGTCTCGCGAGCGCTGTTATACAAGAACAGCAAATTATTTGGTGATGCCGATATACTACCTAGAATACCCAGGACAAATTGAAGATAAACAGGTTTTTTAAGGTATCCCCTCTGCAGCATAAAGGCAACATTATTGATCATGCCGGCATCGTATATTTCAAGCTCCGGTTTTGTCTCATTTTCGCTGAAAGCCTGGCTGAATTCGCGCAATGTCTTAAAAGTATTAGGGAAAATGAAATCCCAAGTGCTTTCCAAATATGCCTTCTCCCAGGGAAATTTGAACTCTCTAACCGCCTCTGCTATGGGAAACAGACCGAAATTGATCGAGCCGAAATTAAATGATGCTAGTTCTGGCTTAAAGGTTGTTACTGCTTTCACACGCTCCGCTGTGGTCATACCTACACCACCACCAGTGCTCAAGCAAAGAACCATATTGCACTTACTCTTTACCTTGGTTACCACCTCCCGGAATAACTCCATGTCAGAACTCGGCTGTCCGGTTTCCGGGTTGCGCACATGGATATGGGCTACAGCTCCACCAGCTTCATACACTCTTACCGCCTCATCAGCGATCTGCTGAGGCGTTATCGGTAAATACGGAGACATACTGGGAACATGGATGCTACCAGTAATAGCCGCAGTAACTATAACCTTATCCATAAATCTCTCCCCCTATCTTAATCCTTAATATCATTGCGAGGAGCAGTTGTGGGGTATAGCCGAAGCAAACCCGAGACAAGATTCCTCGCTTACGCTCGGAACAAGCTCCGCAATCCCATGATAAGCATTAGATTGCTTCGCGGAGTTTATCCTGAGTAGATCCTTCGGTCACTTCGCTCTCTCAGGATGACAAAAACGAAGGGCTCCCCCCGAATGACAGAAAGCGAAGGGCTCGCAATGACAGAAAAGTGTGCTGGCAAATCACGCCAGCCACCGCTTCCGCCTCTTGTAGTGCTTCACCTCGCGGTAGCTTCTCCTTTGCCCCACTTTACTCAGCCCCAGGTAAAACTCCTTTATATCCTCATTGTCTCGTAGCTTCTCAGCCGGCCCATCCATAACCACTCTGCCATTTTCCATCACATAGCCGTAATCAGCTAGTTCTAGTGCTGCCTTGGCATTTTGCTCTACCAATAAAATGGATGTTTTCTCCTCAGTGTTGATTCTTTTTACTATATCGAAGATTTCTCTCACCAGTATTGGACTTAGTCCCAGAGACGGCTCATCTAGAAGCATTAGCTTCGGACGCGCCATGAGCCCCCGCCCCATCACCACCATCTGCCTCTCACCCCCGGAAAGGTAACCAGTTGTGGCATGGCGAAGGTCTTTAAGCTTCGGGAAATAGTCATAAACCATGTCCAAATCTTTACGTACTGCTGCAGCGTCGCTCCGGGTATATGCACCTACCTTCAAGTCCTCTTCCACGCTCAGGTGCCCAAACATAGGTCTCCCTTCCATAACCTGGACAATACCTAGCTTGACCACCTCTTCCGGAGGCATTTCGTCTATCCTTTTCCCGTCGAACTCGATGCTGCCGTCACTAACTTCGCCCTCCTCAGTGTAGAGCAATCCTGAAATTGCCTTTAGCGTGGTTGTTTTGCCGGCACCGTTAGCACCAAGCAAGCTCACTATCTTCCCTTCCGGCACTTCCAGAGATACCCCCTTCAGCACCAGTATAACATTGAGATAGATAACTTCAATATTGTTTAACCTTAACATGCTGTACCCCTTTTTATTATCGCTTCTATATCAAGACAGGTTGTACCCTGTTGTTAGTATATCTCTCGATCATGCCATCACATCATTAACCGTTTTTATGCCTGTCAGCCCCCCATCAATCTTCGTGAAACAGCCATAACAATTTATTGTCCGATGTAGTGCGACCCTTTAGGGTCAAATTCAGCGACACCACACATGTAGCCTCGACCCTTTAGGGTCGAGTTCAGCAAGGCTAAAGCCTCGCAGCTACACTAGTAGACACTCCCATCTACGCAAAATGCTGTATGTTCGCGGTGAAAAGGAGAAACCTCACCCTTCGGAAAGGCTTCTCCTTTCGTTACCACTGCGTAACTATTAACCCTTTATAAGCCCGTCCTACTTCTTTAATTCCAAAGTATGGACTATCTCCGAAAACAGGGCTTCTTTGTACGGGGCAAGCAGTTCAACGGTACCGACCGCGACCATGACCCACTTATTATCCTTCTTCACACCTAGTCCAAAACCTTTGCCATCAAACCCCTTCAGTTTCACCGCAAATACTGCCGTAGAAGCTTTAGTGCCGTCCGCTAATGCCGACTCCTTCTCGGAGACAATCTTGAATTCTGTGCCACCTGCTGCCTCCAGCGATTTTTTGAGTACCTCAGCAAAGGTGGCAGCCTCCTCAGCGTCAACAAACAGAACAGGAACCATAGCCGGTGATGCAGCATAGAACACCAGAGTTTCAGACGGTTGCTTTGCCCAATCCTTAGGGTATTTGACAGAGAAGCCATATTCGGCATTGGCATATTCAGCAGCCTCAAACGTGAGCTTGCCTGGCTCGGCTGGCTTCTCTGCAGGCGGCGCCGGTGGTGGCGCTGGCGGTGCCACCAGCTCTAGCACCCACGTTGTGGTGGCAACGGCGCGGGGATCCTCACCCGCAGCCCTTAAAGTATAGGTGCCATTCGGCAATGGGTTTCCCGGAATCAGCGTTTTGGGGTCTGGTGCAATTGACGGCGTAAATCCACCACGCAATAGGAAGCCTATGGTTGCCGTCCTTTCTAGCTTCGCTTCAAAGTTGCCCTCGGCATCAGAGGTGGCGAAGGCAATGCCAACAGCATCCTCGCCGCGCTCACGGTCAAGCCCTTTAATTTCAACATCGGGAGGCACAACCAGTTCCACGGTGATTACCTCGTTAGGCTGCCAGCCAGTTCCTGTAAATTTGACAGGTACAGCCAGCATAGCTAAGTGAGGCACCGTTGCTGACATAGCCTCAGGAAGACCCAGAGCTTTGGCAATCGGCGGGAAGTACTTCTTCAACATTTCGAAGTCAATCTTCGCCGGCTCCACGGTTAGTGTCCCTGCCGGAGGCGGTGGCGGCGGTGGTGGCGGCGCCTTAGGGGCACAGCCGACTACCGGCAACACCAAAAGTGTCACCATCGCTACGATAATGAGCTTCTCAAAAATGGATGATTTCATCCTCTACCTCCTTTCATTTTATTTATTTCTATTTGCTCCAATCATACAAAGCTACACAATCGGGGACTTTTCTCCAGCCACTAATAGGCACCTCTTTGCCATTCTTCACCTGGTAAAACTTGGTTTGATCGACACTTTGGCGGCTAGTAGGGCTGTATGCAATTGGCCCTGTTAGACCATTCCCTAAATCCATGCCAGTAATTGCCTCCATACCTGCTTTCATAGCTTCACCATCCAGCTTATCATAGCCAACATTTTTGAGGGCTATCTCCAAAGCTTTTGCGAAGGTAAGTGGCCGTGTCAGACCAGCAACATAGATTGCTGCTGTCGCTTTACGGAACTCATCAACGCTTTTGCCATGATACTTCGGCACCATACGGACAGCCAGAGGATGTGACCAGGCTTCGTCACCACGGAGATAATAAGAATTCAGCCAGCACCCTTCTGTAGCCTCAGGATGCAGCTTGATGCCGACTGCCTCGGTGGGCCCCCAGTAACTGGTATCAATAAACTGAATCTTCTTGGTCAGACCTAGCTTATAGGCATCCCGTAAGACGTTGCTCGGTGTCGGGTCAACGCCGGCGATAAGGATATAATCGGCATCACCCGCAGCCAGCCGTTGTAGCCAGACGGTATGTTCAGGAGCGCCTGTGGGGAAAAACTCCGGCGGCAGCAACTTCACACCCAACTTCTCCACATATTCTTTGCCGCCACGCAGCAGCTCCCGGCCATAAGGATTGTCCCAGTTTATGTAGCCGACGGTAGGCATACCCGACTTTCCCTTAGCCTTCCAGTCTTCCAAAAGAAAATCGATGCTAGCTCCAAAGGCATTCTGATAAGCAGCGCCTATGATGAATACCCAACCGAGACGAGCTTGAGGTTCACCATCACCTGTCACATTCTGCACCACTTTGTCTCTCGCAGTCATAGGCGTGATAGCTTTGCTAAGCGCTGTACTGATAGCCACCACCGTCATGAGTTTGGGCTCAGTCCGGTATCTCTTATAAGCTGAGACGCCACGGGCGACATCGTAGCGAGTGTCAATGCTGATATAACTTATCTTCACTCCATCAACACCACCCTTGGCGTTTATCTCCTTGAACATGTCCTCGGCAGCCATTGCGGCCGGCACATTGAGTCCAGCTATCGGCCCAGTGTAATCCGCCAGGTCTAAGAAGGTGACTATCTTTTCTTTTGGTGGTGCCGCAGGGGCACAGCCAACTACCGGCAGCACTAAAAGCGCCACCAAAACTACAATAACTATCCCCTCTAACCGAAGCAATCTCACCACACACCTCCCTATGTCTCTTCCTACTATTTGCTCCAATCATACAGGGCTACGCAATCGGGTACCTTCCTGAAGCCACTGATAGATACCTCTTTGCCACCCTTCACGGCGTAGAACTTGGTCACATCGGTACCCTGGCGGTTGGTAGGAGTATAGGTGCAGGGTCCTACTAGACCCTGGCCCAGGTCCAGACCTGTTAGTGACTCGTAAGCCGTTTTCATAGCCTCGCCGTCAAGCTTCTCATAACCAACAGCCTTAAGAGCTCTCTTGGCGCCCTCCTGATAAACAAGCGCCCACACCATGCCAGTTACATAGTTCGACGGTGCATTCTTGCGGTATTCAGCAACGCTCATCCCGCGATATTTCGGCACCATGTAAGCAGACAGCGGATGATTCCAGCATTCATCACCACGGAGATAGTAGCTGTTCATCCAGCAGCCTTCGGTAGCTTCAGGATGAAGCTTAATGCCGACTGCCTCGGTAGGACCCCAGAAAGTAGAGTCAAGAAACTGAATTTTGTCCTTCAGCCCTAGCTTCATGGCATCACGCATAATGTTGCTCGGCGTCGGGTCAACGCCGCCTATCATGATATAATTGGCACCACCCGCAGCAAGCCGTTGTAGCCAGACGGAGTGGTCGGGCGCGCCAGTGGGGAAGAACTCCGGCGGCAGCAACTGCACACCCAACTTCTCGGCATATTCTTTGCCGCCGCGCAGCGGCTCCCGGCCATAAGCGCTGTCCCAGCTCATGTAACCGATGATGGGCGACCCTGTCTTACCCTTAGCTTTCCAGTCTTCCAGGATGAAGTCAATGCTGGCCCCGAAGGCATTCTGGTAGCAGACTCCCCAGGGGAATACCCAACCTATGAAAGCCTGAGCCTCACCGTCACCCGGGGCCAGCTGAACTACCTTATCTTTCATAGTCATCGGAAAGATAGCTTTGCCAAACGGTGTGCTGATAGCATTCACCACCAGAAGCTTGGGCTCGGTTCGGTATCTCTTATAAGCTGATACACCGCGGGCGGTATCATAGCGGGTGTCGACGAAAATGGCGTTCACCTTCACCCCATCAACACCACCCTTGGAGTTTATCTCCTTGAACATGTCCTCGCAGCCGGTATCAGCCGGAACATTAAGCCCAGCTATCGGTCCAGTATAATCGCCCAGACTCAGATAGCTGATTACCTTTTCTTTTGGTGCTGCTTTAGGAGCACATGCTGAGATTGCTGGTAACGCCAGCAATACTGATAGTAAAATAGCACCGAACAATAAATACTTTCCTTTGCTCATTTTCAACCTTTCACCTCCTTTAAATAGTTCCCCGTTTTCTAGTTTTTTTCACACCTTGCCCATTATCACCTCCTCTATAAATTACTACCACCTTAGAGGCTGTCCGAAAACTCTAACTGTCAATCTGTCTCTCCCACTTTGTAGGAAAAATTATAACTCATTGGTGATACACATTAAACATGTAGCCCCGAGGCTTTAGCCTCGGGAGCCCGACCCTAAAGGGTCGGGACTACATTTTCGGACAGCTACCTTAACTAACATTAGCACACTGTACATCAATAAGCAAACGGGAAAAGCCTGTAGGAAGCCTTGAAGATATTCCATCGGTGGGCCAATCCCCTGGGTTCGTAAATCAAAAAGAGGACAATTATAACGCCGAAAGCGCTGGCACCTAATGCCGCTGCCGGCGCAATGCCCATAGCTGGGAACCATCCAGTTAACGTCGGTGAGGCGAAGATAACCGCTTCAATTAGCAGGCTGATGAAAACGGTGCCGAAGAAGACCCCAGTTATAGTGCCTAGACCGCCGACAATGAGCATGCCGATGAAGAAAACGGCATCAGCCAGCGGGAACTGCTCCACGTGGACAAACATCATCCAATGGGCAAACAACGAGCCGGCAATGCCGGCAAAAAAGCAGCCGATGAAGAAGCCAAGCAGCTTGTAATAGAACAGGTTAATCCCCATCACCGCCGCCGCCAGGTCATTGTCTCTGACAGCCACAAAAGCTCTGCCTATTCTAGACCTGGCTAGATTCTTGGCGAAATAGGTCATTAATAACATCACCGGCACGATGATATAATACATCGTTTCATCGGTGTCGAATGCAAAACTACCGATCGTGGGCGCAGCCGCATGTAAACCAACAACCCCGCCGGTGATTTTTAGATGCAGTATCAGCCAGGCGACAATGTAGTGAATAGCTAAGGTGGCTAAAGCTAGATAGAAACCTTTAATCCTCAGGGCCGGGGTACCGCCGACAATGCCAAATACCCCAGCAACTATGCCCGAGACCGGCAACGCCAGCCAGAACGGCCAACCGTAAGTGCTACTGAGAATAGCTGAAGTGAAAGCGCCTATTGCCATGAACGCCACCTGACCAAATGAGATCAGCCCACAATAACCCATCATCAGCTGTAAGCCCATCACGGCAATTATGGTAATGGCCATCTTGTTGATTAAGCCTATGAAATAATGGGCACCATAAAGTGGAAAAGTGAATAGTACTACAAGAGCTAGTATGGTAATAATCCATTGCAGCCTCGTCCTGATGACCGCCGTATCTCTGCCGTAATCTTGGTTGAAAGTACCACAGGGAAGCATGTCACACCCTCTCTATTCTGACTAAGCCGAAGATTCCGTAGGGTCTAACTAAGAGAATGAGGAGAAGCAGGATATAACCGGCTACCTCCATGATTCCTCCACCAACATACGGGTCTAAATAGCCAGCAGCCACATTTTCCACCAAACCGAGTATAAGTCCACCGACGAGTGCACCAGGCAAAGAGTCCAATCCACCTACCATGGCTACAACTAACCCTTTAAAGGCTACCATAGTCAACATAAAGCGTATATCGTAATACCTTGCCAGCATAACGCCGGCGACAACGGCTACCACCGCTGACAGAATCCAGACGAGGGAGAAAATCGTCCTGACATTAATGCCGGCACCCTGGGCTAGCTTATGGGATTCTGCCGTAGCTCGCATTCCAAGACCAACCTTGGTATACTTAAACAAGAGCACAGTCAACACGAACACCAGCAGGCAGATGCCGAGACTGGACAAACCACCTAAAGACACCCTGGCCCCAGCAATGGTTATATTCCCGGCAGGCAAAAAGTCAGGAAATCCCCAGGCTTGCCCCTTTAGGATAAGTGCGAAAATCCCATCAAGAACCATAAATACGGCAAAGGTCATAAGGAAACCAGAGAACAATGGTTGGCCAATTAGGGGCCGCAGGCAAAGGCGCTCAACCGCAAATCCGAGGACAGCACCGCAGGCCAGTCCTAGTAGTCCGGCCGCCCAAAGAGGCCATCCCAATAGCACATAGCCAGCATAGAAAAACAAAGCTCCGAAGGCCAGCAACTGCCCATGGGCTAGACTTACCACCTCCGTGGCTTTGCAGACGAGAACTATAGCCAGCGCTACCAGAGCGTAAAGCCCCCCGATAAGCAGCCCGTTGACACTCAGCTCCAGAAAAAACTGCACTTTTTCCTCCTTAACCGTACCCTGCTTTTATTCAACAGCGTTAATTTTGACACTCGTCATCATTGTCCCTGTTCGACCATCGCGGTAAGTAATGGGAGCCTCTACCTTCAACTCGTCTTTATCCCCGTAGAGCGCATCTATCAAGTAGCCATATCGCTCTTCAATAAAATCGCGCCGCAGCTTTCTGGTTCGAGTAAGTTCGGCATCATCAGCATCAAATTCCTTGTGTAAATTGACAAACCTCTTTATCCTCGTCCATTCAGGCAGGTGCCTATTCACTTTCCGTATCTCGCCTGTTACAAGCCCAATGACTTCCGGCTTCTGTGATAGGTCAGTAAACGTAGTGTAAGGGATTCGTTTGGCTTCAGCCCAGCGTCCTACATTATCTATGTCAACATTTATAATGGCGGTAACAAAATCTTTATCCTCGCTACCCACAATCAAGGCTCCCTTGATATAAGGGCTGAACCTCAGTCTAATTTCAGCAAACTGTGGCGAAAATTTGCGTCCACCTCTTAATTCCTTCAAGTGGTCCATTCTATCAATGCAGACAAGATGACCGTGCTCTTCGATGTGTCCAAAATCACCGCTAAGATACCAGTCGCCTAAGTATTTTTCTCGAGTAGCTTCTGGCTTCTTGTAATAGCCAGCGAAAAGCATCTCGCTCCTGACCAAAATTTCCCCATCTTCAGACAGCCGGCATTCATATCCAGGCATCAATGGGCCGCAGGTTTCTGGCCTGACATCATCATCAGGATGAATGGTGACCAGGCCCATTTCGGTGCTGCCATAGAGCTGCTTGAGCTTCACTCCAAGAGCTTGGAAATAACGGAATATGTCTGGACTTATCGCCGACCCAGCACTATATGCAACCCTGACTTTTGATAGGCCAACTTTGTCCTTGAGAGCCCGAAACACCGTCAGGTTAGCAATGGAGTAAAGCGCCTGCCAGAACCAGTTGACTTTCTTTCCAGCCACTCGTAAGTCACCTACTTTGTAACCTACCGGCAGGAAAACGTGATACAGTAATCTTCTTAATGGGCTGGTGTCTATTATCTTCGCCTGAATCAAACGGCTGACGCTTTCCCAGTTAGCCGGCCCCCAAAAAAGGACGCCTGGCCCGATCTCTCTGATGTTCTCCAAGACCGTCTCTGGCTCTTCAGGAAAGTTTATCTCCATGCCCGTAAGCAAATTGGCACCTACCCCCAGCCCTTGCTCTGTAATCCAGGCTGGAGGTAAGAAGGAGACATACTGGTCATCCGGACTCCACTTATCTACAGAATTCCATGCCCGGTTGGTTAACTGCGACACCCTGTTTCTGAGCATGGCAGCTTTGGGCAAGCCAGTAGTGCCCGATGTATACATGAAAAGGGCTATATCGTCCCCGCTAGTTTTCTCGATATTCTCTTCAAATAGCCCAGGGCGAGTCTTTTCGTACTCCTTACCCAGCTCAATAACCTGGTCGAAGCTCATTAGAATCGGGTCAGCATAGTCACCGATAGGAGTTCCTTCAAATCCAAGTATTCCCTTAGGGTCCCAGAAAATGACCTTTTTTAGCAAAGGCAGTTCATCTTTAAGTGGTGGATGCTCTTTACCTTCCCTATCCTTGTACGGAATCAGAAACTTATCAACTTGCTCCTGGTCATGAGCTATCACAAACTTTGATTCGGAATTCTCAACATAGTATTTAACCTCGGTAGGCAGGCAATCAACGAATATGCCGGTCACAACCGCACCAGCGGTCCCAGCAGCCAGCTCCGCCCAAAACCACTCAGGCTTATTCTCACCCAGAATTGCCACTTTGTCCCCCCGCTCCAGACCAAGGCTCATCAGACCAAGTGAAAAATACTTCACCTTTTCGTAGTAGTCTTCCCAGGTATATGACTGCCAGATGCCACGGTCCTTCACCCGCATGGCTACCTTCTTATCACCCCATTTCACGTAGTTATATTTCAAATATTTAGCAGCACTGTCAAAAACTGGTACATCCACTTCTTACACCCTCCTATTCACCTAAGTAAGCCTTGATAACCGCGGGATTGCCTTTTATCTCATCTGGGCTGCCTTCAGCGATTTTATGCCCAAAATCAAGAACAACCACCCTGTCAGCAATATCCATAACTACTTCCATGTCATGCTCAATAAGGACAATAGGAATGCGTCTGAGTTCAATAGTGTCGATGATGAAGCGCGCCATATCCTCTTTCTCATCTATGTTCATTCCCGCCATAGGCTCATCGAGCAGAAGGAGCTTGGGCTCCAAAGCCAAAGCTCTACCTAACTCCACACGTTTACGCATCCCGTAAGGAAGAAGCCCCACCACCTTTTTCCTGATTGGTTCCATTTCCAGGAAGTCTATTATATCTTCGACTACCTTTCGATGCTCTATCTCCTCCCGATAGGCTGGTCCAAAATAGATAGCGCCAGCCAACGCCCCTTGCTTCATATGGATATGTCTGGCTGCCATGAGATTATCTAAAACAGTTAGGCCAGTATAAAGCTCGATATTCTGGAAAGTTCGAGAGATGCCAAGTTCAGCAATCTTGTGGGGTGCTAAACGGGTAATTCTTTTTCCGTCGAAATAAATATCGCCCTGTTGTGGGCGATAGAAACCATTTATACAGTTGAGGAGGCAGCTCTTTCCAGCACCATTCGGGCCTATAACAGCCAAGATCTCCGTCCCTCTGACCTCGATGTCCACACCATCCAAGGCACGGAGTTGGCCGAAATATAAACCGATGTTTTCAGCTTTTAGTTTAACTTCGTCCTGTGCCACCAAAACCAAGCTCCTGAAGAAATCAGACCTCGAAGAAACCCCCTAACCCGTGACCACTGACAATTTAAACAATTATACAACATTTGTCAATAGTCTTATCGGAGATTGCTTGACTCTACCTAACCCCATTGTCGAAACAAAAATCTTGTGCTATACTGCCTCTAGCAAAAGAGGAGGTAACACAAGTGACAACTGACCCCAACAAAGCTATCTACGAATCAAGACCATGGTTGAAGTTTTACCTCAAAGAGGTGCCACCAGATGTTAAAATCCCGGAAAAGTCCGCGGTCGAAACCTTTGATGAAGCCACGGATACATGGAAGGATAGAACTGCCATAATATTCTACGGCAGGAAGATAAGTTACCGCGAGTTAAGAGACCACGTCGATAGATTTGCCACAGCTCTGCATGATTTAGGAGTCAAAAAAGGAGACCGGGTTGCTTTACTCCTACTGAACTCACCTCAGTTCATCATAGCCTATTTCGGAGCCCTCAAAGCCGGAGCCACTTTAACTGCAATTAGCCCTCTTTATGTCAGTCCTGAAATCAAACATCAAATTGAAGACAGTGGAGCCAGAATCATCGTCTGTCAGGATATTCTTTATGATAATGTTGAACGGGCAGGAGTCAAGCTAGATAGGGTCATATTGACCAGCATCACCGAATACCTGCCGGGGATGAAAAAGTTCATGGGTAGCAGTGTGCTCCGGGCTGTATATCAAAAAATGGCAGCACCACCTGCCGAGCTCTTCGACAGAGAGGGATTCTATCAATTCCAGGACTTGATTAAGAACTATCCACCGAATCCACCGAAAATCAAGTTCAACATTAAAGAGGACTTAGTAACCCTTCCCTACACTGGAGGGACGACCGGGCTGCCCAAAGGGGCTATGATAACACACTATAATCTCACCGCTGCTAGATATTTGGGCGAAAAGTTCTGGGGGGATGTTGTCCAAGAGGGCAAAGAGACCATACTAGCCTATTTACCTTTCTATCACATCTACGGTCAGGCGGTGGTTATGTTAGGAGGGCTATCGCAAGGCTATACCTTAGTAATATTTACTACCCCAGACCTTGACGACATCTTAAACGCTATGGAAAGTTACAAGGCAACCATTTTCTACAGCGTTCCATCTTTGTATGAATACCTTAAAGATTATCACCGCACTGACAGAGTCAATTGGAAGCGCATCAAAGTTCTCGTCTCCGGCGCCGACGCACTTCTTGAGGATACCTCGGCAGGTTGGGAGAAACGGACTGGCGCTAAAATACACGAGGGTTGGGGGATGACTGAAACAAGCTCTGTGGGAATAGTCAGCCCATACAGGAGACAAAAAGTCGGCTCTTTCGGCGTACCCCTACCTAACACCGTAGCTGGAATAGTCAACCCTGAAAGCACCAAATTTCTTCCCGTTGGCGAAATAGGCGAACTTGTAGTCAAAGGGCCACAGGTAGGCAAAGGATACTGGAAGAATCCGGAGGAAACCAAGAAAATGTTTGTGGATATCGACGGCGAAACCTGGCTTCGAACCGGCGACTTAGTCAGAATGGATGAAGACGGCTATTTCTTTTTCTACGATAGAAAGCGTGACATGATTAAGTATAAGGGTCTGGCTGTATTTGCTCGTGAAGTAGAGGAGGCATTAGCCAGCCATCCACAAGTCAAAGAAGCCGGCGTTATCGGAGTTCCAGACCCGGAAGTTGGAGAGAAAGTCAAAGCAATAGTTGTTCTTGAGACAGAAGCAAGAGGCAAAGTCTCAGAAGACGAGATTATGAAGTATTGCGCCGAAAGACTGGCTCATTATAAGTGTCCCAAAATCGTAGAGTTTAGAGGTGAAGTCCCCAAGACAGATGTTGGCAAGGTATCACGCCGTGAGCTGAGAGAGGAGGACCTATAAAATGGCGTCGTTTTTCGAAGTTGAAAATCTAACCAAACGCTTCGGCGGGCTGGTTGCTGTCAACAATGTAAGCTTCAAAATAGAAAGGGATGAAATCGTTGGCCTGATTGGGCCAAACGGTTCCGGGAAGACCACCCTCATACGGTGCATACTCGGCATATTGAAGCCCGATTCCGGAAAAGTTAGATTTAATGGCAAAGACATAACCAAACGCCGACCGTGGGAGATAGTCCAAAGGGGCATAGTGGGGACTTTCCAGGTAGTCAAGCCCTTCCGACGTCTGCCTATTATTGCCAATGTCATGGTAGGTTGTCTCTGCCCACGGATAACCAAGCGAGGGGAATGGGTCAAAAGAGCCGAAGTAAAAGCGCGAGATGCCTTAGAGTTCGTGGGAATCGCTGACCGGGCTCTTGAACCAGCTTCCATTCTGTCTCATGGTGATTTAAAACGGCTGGAAGTAGCCAGGGCAATTGCCACCGAACCAGAGCTGCTTATCCTCGACGAACCCTTCGGTGGACTGAATCCTGCAGAAACAGAGCTTGTAGCTAAATCAATGAAAAGATTGCACAAGGGCGGAAGATTTGGCAGACTTCATAGCGAAGGGCCGGCTATGCTTATCATAGAACACAAACTAAGTGAGCTCATGAAAATAATTGACAGGGTGATTGTAATTAACTTTGGCGAAATCATTGCTCAGGGCACACCTGAAGAAATATCCAAAAATAAGCAGGTGATTGAAGCCTATACAGGCAAGGAGGTGCTCATTGCTTGAAGCAAAAAACGTAACTGTCTGCTACGATACAGCTATGGTTCTCGATGAAGCCAGCCTGACGGTTGAAAAAGGCGAGCTGGTCGGGCTCGTCGGCCCCAACGGTGCCGGAAAGACCACCCTGCTTCGGGCTATAGCCGGATTGATAAACTGGGAGAAGGAGGTATTGAAGGGAACGAGACAGGCAGATATAACCTTTAAAGGCAACATAGAGTTCGAAGGCGAGAGGATTGAAAAGCTCTCCGCGTCTGAAATAGCTAAGAAAGGTTTATTGCTTTGTCCCGAGAGAGGTAGACCGTTTGCTGAAATGACAGTCAGAGATAATTTGCTGGCCGGAGCTTACCTGTGTAAGAATAAGAAAGAGGTTAACGAAGGTCTCACCAAGGTCTATGAACTGTTTCCAAGATTAAAAGAGAGGGAAAATCAAATATCTGGAACTTTATCCGGCGGTGAACGGCAGATGCTGGCTATTGGAAGGGCATTGATGCGTCACCCTAAGTTCATGCTGGTTGACGAACCATCAAGCGGGCTAGCGCCAAGGCTGAAAGAAGACCTGTTTAAACGTATAGAAGAGATTTATCACGAGCTAGGCGTTACCATACTTCTGGCGGAGCAAGATGTGAGCTTTGCCTTCGACCTGTCAGGAAGAAACTACGTTATGTCCCGAGGACATATCATCGCCCAGGGAACAGCTAAAGAATTACTACAAGACGAGACTATCAGAAAGACATATCTAGGCTTATAACATAGTGTGAGAGTATTTACCTGTCATTGCGAGTCCTTCGATTTGTGTCATTCTGAGCCCTTCACTCTTTGTCATTCTGAGGGAACGAAGCGACCGAAGAATCACATACAACTCAGGGTAGATTCCGCGAAGTAATCTCCCTAGTACAGAGAAGCACCACAGGCTCTACAAGTACGGCGAAGCGCCACATTAGCTAACTTGCAACGCGGACATTGCCGCTCAATCTTATCCCGTATCCAGACGGCAACCCCTTCAGGCATGAAAAGCAGAATCAATATCACTATGGCACCCAAAATGAGAAACCGGAACTCAGGAATAACCCGCAAAATCTCCAAAAGAGGATAGAGGAAGTAAACCCCGACAACTGCACCGTAGATGCTGACAATGCCGCCGAAGACCGACCATATTACCGCCTGAAAGGACAACATCAAGTCCAGGGTGGAGGGGCCGGCGATTCTCATGAAGTGCGCATAAAAGGCCCCGGCGATTCCAGCGAAGAAACCACCCACGGCAAAAGCCAGCACCTTATATCTTATGGTGTTGATTCCAGTGGCACGAGCTGCAATCTCATCCTCACGGATGGCATGCAGAATAATACCTGTCCTGACAAGCCCGCTCCTGGCATCAGTGAGCTTCCACATTATAAACACTGACACGGTCATCACTATCACAGATATGTAATAGTCAGTTATCCGGGAATCGGAAAGGCGAGTAAGTCCAGTGATACCATGCTCGCCGCCGGTAACATCGGGAAAAGCCTTGATGATTCCGAGCAGTATGAGAGGAAAGGCTAGCGTAACCAGGGATAAGTAAGGCCCTCTCAGCCTTAAAGCCGGTATACATGTGAGTACCCCAGCCAAGACGGCGACAAGAGCCCCAATTGGTATCGTTGCCCAGGGCTGCAAACCAAGATACTTATTCAGCATTGCCGCAGTATAGGCGGCAACACCGAAAAACAGAGCATGCCCAAAATTTACCTGACCGGTATAGCCGGACAAAAAATCCCAGCTAACAGCGAAGATAACGAAGATATTGGAAAAGATCAGAATGCGAAGGGTATAAGGTTCTTGTGTTATTAGTGGTACAAGAAACAGCAACAAAAAGAAAATAAAAGCAATAAACCTCCCCGGAATCGCTAGCACATCCCCCTGGAAATCCCTAAGTAGCCGTCTTAACAATTTATAATCTCTCCTCCTCAAAAACTACGCCGTACAGACCTTCAGGCCTGACCACGAGCACTATCACCATAGCCAGCAGGGCGAATGCCAGCTTCAGGAAGGCACCAGCAGGAACTAAGAAGACGACCAGTGTCTCAACCAATCCTATAATAAAAGCGCCGATAAAACTCCCTTTAATACTGCCCAATCCTCCCAATACAACAATGGCCATAATCATTACCAAGGGAGGCATCCACATATATGGGTGAACAACCCATAACGGTGCCACCACAATGCCAGCAACTGCCGCCAGGGCTGTGGCTACCCCCATGGTTATCAGCAGTATCGTGGATACGTTTATCCCCATCAGGTTGGCAATTTCGGCATCCTGGGCTGTAGCTCTGATGGCGATGCCCAGTTTTGTTCTTGACAGGAGTGCCCATACGCAAATAAGGACGATCAAGACTATGCCAAGCGACAGCAATTGTTGATAGGTAACTCTGACACCGAATATTTCCCAAAATCCAGAGATAAGAGTCGGTGACTCGCGAAAGTGAGCGCCAAAGGCTAACAGCATAAACTCCTGGAAAACCATAGCTAAGGCAATGGTTATCAGCAAAACAGCTACAAGGTGCTCGCGCACCCGGTTAACAAACAACCTGTAACTCAAGACTCCTACAAGGGTAACAACAACTATAGTTAGGATAATTGATGGAATAGGACCCAAACCGAACTGATAGCTCCAATAGAACATACCGTAGGCTGCCAGCATGAAAAAGGCAGTATGGGCCAGGTTTATCATGCGAGCTACACCGAAGATAAGAGAAAAACCCACGGCTAAGAGGGCATACACCCCTCCAGCCATCAATGCCTGAATTATAAATGCCTGAATCATAACTCTTCCAAACTTAGTATTTTAACGTCTTACCTTTTTATTTTATGGTGCCCCCGGTTGACCTAATCAACCGTGGGGGCACCATATAGGCTTACTACCCTTGGCTATTTACTGAATTGTAAAGTTTTGGCTATCTCCGAGAACTTGGCTTCATCGTAAGGAACAAGCAGCTCCACGGTGCCTACTGTAACTAGAATCCACTTGTTACCCTTCTGCACACCTAAGGCAAAACCCTTGGCTCCATATCCCTTTAATGTTCCTTCGAATACTGCCGTGGACGCTTTAGTACCGTCGGCTAAGGCACTTTCCTTCTCAGAAACAACTTTGAAACCTGTCCCACCAGCCCCCTCAATTGACTTTTTGAGTGCCTCAGCAAAAGTGGCAGCCTCTTTGGCATCGACAAACAGAACTGGAACCTGGGCCGGTGCCGCAGCATAAAACAGTAACGCGTCAGACGGTTGTTTTGCCCAATCCTTGGGGTATTTGACAGAGAAGCCCAAGTCGGCATTGGTATACTCAGCTGGTGTGAAAGAGAGCTGACCCGCTGCTGGTGGCGCTGCCGGCTTGGTTGGCTCAGCTGGCTTGGCGATTTTGAACTTAGCAGCTGCCTCCGGCGGTATCTTCAATGGGACTGTGCCCGGATACTCCATCCTCCAGTCACCGTAGTCGTCAACTGCACCATATTCCTTCTTTGGCCAGACGCCCTTCAGCTGTCCATCCTGCCACTGGGTGCCAAGTCCCGTAAGACGACCGGGACCATAGACCAGGTCGTGGGCACACTTCGGTGGACATGGTGATGAGCCTACCGGATAATATTCACTAACTCCAGCAGTGCCTTCGTATACCCGCTTTTCAATGACTGGAACAAGGGCATCCGAATCTAGCGTCCCCGCCTCTTCGATGTTTAGTTTCGCGGTGAGAAGCGCGTCATGGGTAGCCGCGGTATATGTTGGAAACTCACCCGTACGTCTCTCGAACTCATCGAAGAAAGGTATAGTCTTCTCGGTTATGGCCACACCCTTAGCAAAGGTATTCAAGAAAATCTCGTAGTTACATTTGCCGCCGGTGGCTTCCCAGAAGCCCTTCTTCTGAGCCTCCACAATGATGCCCACTGAGACAACCGGTATCTTAAGTTCGCCGCGCTGCTTGGCATAGGTGACACCCACCGGGCCAGAGAACGTAGTAAAGATGATGTGAGGCTCTTTGGCAGCTATAGCTGTCAGCTCGGCAGTAACATCAGTAGCCGTGTCCGATGGCCGCCATACCCCAACAACTTCCATGCCCATCGCTGGTAGCCGTGCCTGGGCAATCGCTACCATCGCTTCGGTCCATTCCAGCTTTTCAGCGATTATGGCAACCTTAGGCTTCTCTATGCCAAACTCCTGTTTCAAGACTCCAGCGACCATTGCTAGCATCTTGAAGTCGCTCGTAACCAAGAAGATCTCATTATACGGGGTGACCTTGAAGAAGTACTTGTAGCGGTCATAATCATCAGTTACTCGCTTCTGGAGCGCTGCAGTGGCGGCGCCACAATTCAAGAAAATCTTCTTGTAGTCCATGGCCACGTCTGACATGGGAAACACGGCTTCTGTCCTGAAGCCGCCCATCAGAAGGTCTACCTTATCCACGGTTATGGCTCGTTCCACCGCAGATGCAGCCCCAGCGACATCGAGGATTTCATTGCTGTCAACCTTGATAAGCTTAATTTGGTATTGCTTCCCCCCCAGGTTTACTCCGCCAGCCTTATTGATTTCCTCGGCTGCCATTACAGCTCCCATCCAGTGGTGCTCGCCCTGCAGAAACTGCATTGGCCCGACCACAGCGACCTTAATAACGTTTTCCTCCACAGCTTTAGGAGCACAGGCAGGAAGAACCAACGCTATCAACAAAAGACAGGAAAAAGACAGGAAAAGAACTCTTTTCAACACTATTAACCTCCTTCACAGTTTGTGTTGTACAACTTTCCTTGCTGGGAGGCACTTGACGACCACCAATTGCCCCCAGCATATTAACCTTTACAATCTCAATACTACCACCCCCTTCCACCAATTTTTATTTGCGCACATATCGTGCCGGTTCATAACAAACTCAAGAGGAGGAGACAAAATCTCGAAGAATCATAGCAAATTATACCACAACATGTCAATAACCTGAAGATTAAAGTCCCAGCTCAATGGCTACCCTTTCTCGATGCAAGTCGATGTCACCAGCAGCAAACTCGGCTGCCCTGACACGCCGATAGTAAAGTCCTATGTCATGGTCCCAAGTAAAGCCGATAGCTCCGTGAGCAGTGATTCCGTCAATGCAAATCCTCTCATAAGCCTCGCTTGCCTTGGCTTTGGCTACGGAAATATACAGCTGAGACGGTTCGCCTTCGCTTATGCCACAGGCTGCCTGGTAAACAAGAAATTGAATTGCTTCCACATCTATAAGCATGTCAGCTAGTTTGTGCTGGACTGCCTGGAAAGAACCGATAGGTCGGTCGAACTGAATCCTCTCTTTGGCATAGGTGTTGGTCATATCGAGTACGGCCTGGCATGCTCCGGAAATCTCGGCGCACTTCAAGACAGCTGCCCTTTGCAAGATGAAGTCCACTATTCTCCATCCATTGCCTACAGTTCCCAGGACATCACCTTTCGACACTTTGACTTTATTGAAAACTATCTGGAACTGTCTATCACCCGCCATGGTAGGTATTCTCTCCATTTTCAGGGCTGGTGCTTCGGCATCGACTACGAACAGCGTGACTCCCTCTTCCGGTGTTTTGCCTTTGCCTGTCCTAGCTGCCACGAGGAGGTAATTGGCTATGTGGGCGTCTGCAGCAAATATCTTCTCACCCTGGAGGACATAGTTATCGCCCTCCGAACTGGCACTTAGGTTTATTTCTGAGGCCTTGTAGCTAGCCGATGGCTCAATCAAAGCCAAAGTCCAAATGGCTTCGCCCTTAGCTATTTGGGGCAAGAAATTAGATTTCTGCTCCTTAGTGCCGAACTCGAGAATGGGCAAAGCACAGAGGGCAATAGTGGAAAAGAAAGGTCCGGGCAGGATATTTCTCCCCATTTCCTCCATCAGGACAACCAGGTCTATGAAATTAGCATTTATGCCACCATACTCTTCCGAAAAGACGAGCCCCATCCACCCTAACTCTGCCATACTGCGCCACATCTGAGGGTCGTAACCCTTTTCATCCTTTTCCAGCTCTCTGACTTTGGATTTAGGACATTCTTTGGTCAGGAAATCCCTGGCCATAGTCCGGAGCATCTCCTGCCCTTCCGTAAAACCAAAGTCCATGTCGCCTCCTAGAAAATCTACTCCTTTTGTCACCCTGAACGGAGTGAAGGGTCTAGATTCTTCGCTTCGCTCAGAATGACAGGGGCATGTTGTTAAACAATCTCTATAAAAGCCCTCAGTATGATTTGGGCAAACCTAATCTAAACTGAGCTATGATGCTTTTCTCTACCTCGGCAGTACCAGCAGCGATCATGCTACCAGGGAAACCGAGATAAGCGCCCTGAATGTCTCCCCTGAGTCTGGCCCATTTTGAATCCGGATCAACTTGAGAGTAGATTCCCAAAATCTCCGCTCCGGAAGTGGCTACACGTCTAATCACGTCGTCGCCCATGATTTTGTTCCTCGAAGATTCGTAGGCGGGTATTGCACCCTGGGTTACCCTCCAAATAAACTGGTATGCAAACAGTTTTACTATCTCCACGTCTATAGCCATCTCAGCCAACTTGTGGCGAACAGCAGGAATTTGGTTCAGGAACTTACCTTCGTGCTGAGTCTCGTTGGTATACTTGACCAGGTCCTCCAACAATCTTCTGGAACTTCCATATGCCAGTGGTGCCACACTACGTCTTTCGAATGCGAGCGCCTGCATCAGATGATACCATCCCCTATTCTCTTCACCGACCAGATTGGAAGCTGGAACTTTCACATTATCGAAAAACACCTCATTAAAGTGATGCCGGCCATAGTAGTTCAATATGGGGTTAACTGTGACTCCTGGAGTTTCCATATCCACAATGAAGAGGCTGAGGCCGCGATGTTTCTTGCCGGCGGTGGAATCTGTTCTAGTCATAAGCCAGCACCATCGTGAATGCTGAGCTTTGCTGGTCCATACCTTCTGCCCATTAATAATGTAATAGTCTCCATCTCTTACAGCTCGGGTTTGCAGGTTAGCAAGATCAGAGCCGGCGTTGGGCTCACTATAGCCCGTGCACCAGACACCGTCTTTGTCTCCTGAAGCAATGAGTGGCAGGTATTTCTGCCTTTGCTCCTCAGTGCCGAACAGCATAAGACAGGGCCCAACCCACTGTGTTCCGCTTATACCCATCCACGCCCCCGGTATCCCCCAATAAGCTATCTCCATCTCATACACTGTTTGCTCCATAAGGGAAGCGCCCTGACCTCCATACTCCTTCGGCCAACTCATCACCAGCCATCCCTTCTGGGCTAGCTTCTTAGACATGGATATTTCAAATTCAAAATCTCTGAACTCCTGATCAATCAGATGGGCGCCAACAAAATCCTCAGGCAACTCTTTTTTGGCGAAATTGGCAATCTCTTCTACTAAAGTTTTCTCTTTCTCACTGAGTCTGAAATCCATGCTCAGCCTCCTCAAACTTAGTCAGCTAGAGTGTAGCTCTATTTTTAGGTTGTCTGCGACAATAAACACGCAAATAAGCAAATCACTATTCGGTATCAGAGGTCAACCTGTGGGAAATAGCCGCTAATACAACTAAACATCTACACAAACAGCGATGGAGCCAGTTCCCGTTTACGCAACTGGCAACCCAAGTTTAGCTATCAAGACTCAATATGCTTCTATTTTTACGGTTGTGGTGATGCCGGATTTACCAGTCCTCTGGCCAGAGTTCTAGGCATGATATCAATCAGTTCGCTCACTGTCCAGATGCCATCCTTAATGATGCTGCTTCTCACCTCCGGCTCGGAGTAAATCCCTATTCGACCACCACCAACCCAGAATGTATAGCCGTTTATATTTGCTGCCTCGTCTGTAGCCAGGTATACAACCAGAGGTGCTATCATCTCTGGGGTCATTTGTTCCACTTCATCTAAAGTTATGGAACCTGTTACAGGACGTAACCCTTGGGCCTTAGCCTTCTCCCAGGCAGCCTTCAGCTCTGGCGTCAGAGTCAACCTCGTCCCAGCATTAGGGCGGATGGCATTACAAGTTACGCCATATTTGCCCATGTCTCTAGCCACTGTCCTGGTGAAACCCACAATTCCCTCTTTGGCAGCACTGTAGTTGGCCTGGCCCATGTTACCTAACCCGGCTGTAGATGAAGTATTTATTATTCTCCCACTTCTCTGCTGCCTGAAACAGACACAAGCTGGCTTAGTACAATGGAAATGACCATATAAGTGGACCTTCATGACCAAGTCCCATTCCTCTTCGCTCATATTGAAAATCATGCGGTCTCTGAGGATGCCAGCATTGTTTACTAGAATGTCAATACGGCCAAAGTTATCGATGGCCGCTTTGATGATGTTTTCCCCACCTTCTGGAGTGGCTACTGAATCGTAATTGGCAATGGCCTCTCCACCCAGCTTCTTGATCTCCTGAACTACCTCTTCAGCCGGAGCTTTAGAGGTACCGGTGCCATCACCCGCCCCACCGAGGTCATTAACCACCACTTTCGCGCCCTCAGCGGCCAGGGCCAATGCCTCACCCCTCCCAATACCACGCCCAGCGCCGGTAACTACAGCTGCCTTTCCTTCCAGCCTCTTTGCCATTTTTAGGCCTCCTTAATTACTAATTATTGAGTTACCAACTGATGAGTAGCGCTTTGCCAACTAGCTCTCTATACACACTGAGCTAGAACAGCAAAATCTACATATACATTCCAGAAGAAACGTTCAGCGTCTGGCCGGTGATAAAGGCAGCATCGTCCGAAGCCAGGAACAGAACAGGTTTGGCAGCATCTTCAGGCATCATCGGTTTAACTTGCAGTAGAACCATATCCCTCACCTTCTTGGGGATCCCCACCAGTTCACCACCTACTTCTTCCTGCTGCGCTTCCTTTTCTCTGGTCAACCGGGTATCAACGAACCCATAAGCGATGACATTGCAAGTAATCCCAAATCTTCCCCATTCCCTGGCTACCGTTTTGGTAAGCCCAACGAGACCTGCTTTGGCGGCAGCATAGTTAATCTGCCCGACATTCCCCATCAGGCCAGCCACGGAGGCCACATTGATTATTCTGCCATTATGCCCTTCCTTCATCACATATTTTGAAGCAGCCCTGATACAGTTAAATGTCCCTTTTAGACTAATATCAACACATAAGTCCCATTGGGCATCGGTCATTTTATATATCAGAGCATCCCGGGTAAGTCCAGCATTATTGACCAAAATATCGAGCTTGCCGAATTTTTCTGCTGCCATGTCCATCATCTTTTGGCAATCTTCCGGTTTCGTGACATCACCAGCACAAGTCTCAGCCTTACCACCAGCCGCTCTTATTTCCTTGACCACCTCCTTCAGCGGTGCTTCATCAATGTCACTCACCACAACAGCAGCACCCTCCTTAGCAAACAACAGAGCATCCGCTCTGCCTATGCCTCGTGCTGCTCCAGTGATAACTGCTACTTTTCCATCCAACTTTCCCATTGTATATACTTACCTCCTTTATTTATTAGTTTGCTATTAACCCCACAAAACACAGTTTGTCCAGTGTTTCAGGGAAAAAACTTCCTGGAATATCCAGTTCAATAAACCTTGCTTACTTCTTGCCTCGTGACGGTAAGGCAATCAGAGCCGCTCCCGGAGTAGTTTTCTCACCCTTCCCATTCTCCACCCAAATCTCGCACTCAACAAGGTGCTCACCACCCTCCTCATATTTCTTGGTCACCTTGCCTTTACACCACCACGTTTCGCCATCATGTGGTTCTTCCATCGTTTTCATCTTCCGTGGGTAGTCCATACCGCGGTACTGGCAGGACAACTTTTTGAGCACCCCCTGCTCACCAATGCAGTCAGTCATCAGGTGGCCTAACCAGGCGCGTTTAAGAGCACCATGCACAATAGGAGCACCCACGCCCATAGCTTTGGCAAAATCGTCTTCGTAATGCAAGGGGTTAAAATCTCCCGAGGCTCCTGCCCACTGAACCAGCATTCTTGTTGTGGCAATTTTAGCCAATGGAGTTATTTGACTCCCTACTTCAACATCATCATAATAAACTTGTTTAGCCATATCTCCTCCTCAATTTCTTAGAATTGGATGAATGTCGATCGGCCCTTGAGAGCCACTTTGCCTTTCTGATTCACAAAAGTGGTCTCGACCGTAGTGAACATAGTCTTGCCCATTCTCGTTTCTCGTTCAGTTATGCTAGCAATCTTGGCCGTAGCAGTTAGCACATCTCCAGCGCCGATAGGCTCGACGAATTCAAATTCAACACCGCCATCAAGCAATCGAGTCGGTGCTCCAGCCTTGATTAAGGAGTCAACTAATTTGAAGACAGAAATCCCACCTTTGATTGGCCACCCAATGAAGCCTGGAGGGCAAATCAGCCTGCCATATTTGTTTTTGCTGGCGTTCTCTATATCGTTGAATAAAGGATTGGGGTCGCCTATAGCCTGCGCATACCTTTGGATTGCCCCTTCTTCAACCTTGAAAGTAATCGGCTCTCCAGAAACACCTATTAGTTTTTTCAACTCATCTGTAATTATAGACCCTTCAGCCATGCTTCAGCCTCCTTAAAGCTTATTTTTTATCACAATCCTACTATAGCAACGCTGACTATATTCATAGCCGGGAAGCCACCCATATTATGAGTAAGACCCAGTTTGGGATTCTTTAGCTGGCGCTCTGGCATCTGAGCTTTGCCCTGCAACTGTTTGTACATCTCATATAACATCCTTAGACCAGAGGCACCAATAGGATGCCCAAAGCACTTCAATCCACCATCGGGCTGGATAGGTTGCTCGCCATCCAGATTGAAGCGGCCAGCCTCAATGTCCTCCTTAACCTTCCCCCTGGGGCTGAACTGCAAATCCTCCATAGTTACAGCCTCAGTGATGGAGAAACAGTCGTGTACCTCAGCCATACTTATCTCTTTGCGCGGATTCTTTACACCGGCCTCGTTATAAGCCAGAACCCCAGCACGGTACCCAGTCTCAACATGAGCACCGTCCCACTTCGTATACATCAACTCCTCACCTGAGCTCAAGGCGATCTGGAGCGCCTTGACATACACAGGGTCAGGCCTGAATTTCTTAGCCATGTCAGCTCGAGTAACGATAGCTGCTGCCGAACCGTCACTGACTCCACAGCAGTCAAAAAGCCCCAGAGGCCAGGCAATGATAGGGGCGTTAACCACCTGCTCTTCAGTCACTTCGCGGCGCAAATGTGCCTTCGGGTTCCTAGACCCATTGTAATGGCTTTTGGATGACACTTTGGCCAGCATCCTTTTGCCCTCCTCCGGGCTGAGGCCGTAGACAGCAAAGTAGCGGGTAGCCATCATGGCAAAACTCCCGGGAGCGGTTAATTTGGGCATTATAAGTGCATTTTTTGTTCCCATAAGACCAGGACCACCAGGAAGCCCACCATATCCCGTATCTTTGAGTTTTTCTACGCCCAAAGCTAAAGCTATGTCATAAGCCCCTGAGGCCACCGCGTAACATGCACCCCTAAAAGCCTCTGTGGCAGTAGCACAGAAGTTTTCTACCCTAGTTACCGGGATAAAAGGTAACTTCAGCGCCAATGCCAATGATGTAGCCCCCTTCCCTACACTCTGCTCTTCAAAATGCACACCAAACCAGGCTGCATTGATATCTTTTTTCTCTATACCTGCGTCCTCGATACATTCTTGGAAGGCGTCGACCATCAAATCCTCAGCGCCTTTATTCCACAACTCCCCAAACTTCGTACAACCCATCCCTATGATAGCTACCTTGTCTTTAATACCTTCTGCCATTTTTCTCCTCCGTAGTTTATTTTAAATTCGGTACTCTAGGCACGTATCGGCGTTGCCTTCCAAGCATAGCCATAAACACCAGTGGGTTCATCCACATATCTTCTGCGGAAGGCCATCTCCACCGGCATGCCCACTTTAACTGAATCAAGGTCACAGTCCGTAAAGTCAAACCAGAATCTGCCTCCTCCTTCAAAATCGACGAATCCGTAGATTGCCGGCGGGTCAATGCTGGCAGCCAAATTATCACCAGTATAGGTAAAAACGACACCCTTCTTGTCTGAAAAACGGTAGTCTTCCATCTGGTCAACGGCTCCACAATCAGGATTTACACACACTCTCTGGAACGGATATTGTGGCGTGCCACACTTTTTGCATTTCGAGCCACAAAGCGACAAAATTGCCTTCCGCTCTCTGAAAAGCGCGGACATCGGAGTGCGAAGACTCATTTCGCCACGCATGCCCATATCCATCGGAGCCAAATTGCGGAAGGCAAGATACTTCTCATAGCTAGCGAGCTCCTTTTTTAAGGCCAAATGCTTTTTCACCCCACGCCTATCCCCAACCTTCTTGATGTTTTCAGTCACGTGGAAGAACAGAGCATCGCTACCATTACCAAAGCTAGCGACCAAAATCTTGTCTCCAGGCTTGGCATCTTCAAGTGAAGCCACCAACATCATCAAAGGCGAAGCCGCCCCCGTATCTCCCACCTTGTCGAGCAACGTATCCTGAATCTGACCCGGCTCAGCACCTAATCGTTTGAGTATGGCAGCATGTTCTCTAACATAAATACCCGGAAATATGATTTTGGCAAAGTCCTTGATGTTCAAATTATATTTCTTCAGCAGCCCGGAAATCGCTTCGGGTATCATTTTGGCATAACCTTCATCCCGAATAAATCTGTCTTCCCAGGCGTGTTCAAATTCTTCTGCACTTGTTTTCCAGCGGTCAGGGAAATCATAGGAAACAGAATAGGAACCCTCGAAAGTAGCAATCACCCCATCATCCGCCAGCAACAAGGCCGCCGCACCATCACCATACAGATGTTCCTGAGGGCCACCAGGCTTGCTTAACCGACAGTCAGAGGCACAGACCAGGATATTGCTTGAAGTGCCTCCCTTTACAGCATCAAAAGCAGAGACGAGAGCACTGGTACCTGCCTTGCTAGAGCCGATGAAGTCAGCAGTTCTCATATTGGACTGAAGGTCGAGAGCAACAGCTACTATTGCCGAATTTTGTCTCAGCATATACGGCTGACTGGTAGTAGCAAGATATAAGCCATCTATCTCTTCTCTTTTCAGGCCATTTATGCAATCAATCCCGGCAGCCACCGCCATGCTGAGAGTATCCTCATCATGATTGGCAACTGACTTCTCACCCGGTGTGGGAAATGTACCCAGAAAACCTACCGCTCCGAAGATAGTATTGTGGTTCATTCGATACCGTGGGATGTAAGCGCCGTATGATTTAATACCTACCATTAACTAACCTCCTATGATAGCATTTTGGGCCGAATGGACTATAACATAGACTTTATTCCCTGTCAAACCTTGACCAATAGCTTGACCAATAGCTTTTCTGAAATAAATCGCACAAATTAAATTCCTTTCTTGCTGATATATACCACTAGTGAACATGGGGGTCGGTAAAAATAGAAAACAACGTTAGCCTGCGGTACTTGACAAATAAGACCAATCATTTTACAATGTGCACAAAATAATTGTGCACAAAGAAATAGGAGTAGCAAACATGTATGACGCCAGAAAGCATATCTGTTTCAACTTAGGTCGAGTTATGCGCCGTGTGTACGACTACTACGAAAAGCGACTATCTCCATTCGGACTGACACCACCACAGTACTTTGTGTTCAACGCCTTATGGATGGGCGACGGCATCACCATCGGTGAGCTTGGAGACAGAGTCTCATTGGACAGCTCGACACTTACCGGCATTATCGACAGGATGGAGAAGAGCGGCTATGTGGAACGTAAGCCAAACCCCGACGACAGAAGGTCAGCATTAGTATTCCTTACCGAAAAGGCAAAAGAACTAGGATCTCGCATTTTGGAGTTCGCTGACGAGTTAGACACGACCTTAAAACAGCCATTCTCCAAAAAGGACATGGCTACCTTTGAAAAGGTTCTCAGAGCCCTAGGAGAGGCAAGCGCTTGAACACAGAAGTAGGAAATGAATTGAGAAGGAGGACTATGAAAAAAACTAAATTGTGCGAATTTTTAGGAATCGAGCACCCCATCATTCTGGGCGCAATGGGAGGTATCTCCACTGGCAAATTAGCCGCAGCTGTATCTAACGCAGGCGCCCTTGGTTCAGTAGCCACAGCCTTTATCTCCGTTGAAGAGGCTCGGCGTGAAATTCAAGAATGCAAACGCCTCACTGCTAAACCATTTGCGGTCAATTGCCCGCTTTTCAGGCCAGATGTCACTGAAATGCTGGATGCCATTGTGGAAGAGGGTGTCAGTATAATCTCCACATCAGCAGGCAGCCCAGACAGATGGACAGAAAAAATCAAAGGCTCAGGAGCAAAATGGCTGCACGTGGTATCTAATGTAAGAGGCGCAGTAAGGGCAGCCGCTGCTGGAGTGGATGTAGTCATCGCTGAAGGTACCGAATCAGGGGGGATTGCCTCCAGAGACGAAATCACAACTATGGTGCTAATACCCCAGGTTGTAGACGCAGTGAAAGTGCCAGTCGTGGCAGCAGGCGGCATAGCTGATGCTCGAGGGTTTCTGGCTGCTTTGGCATTAGGAGCTCAGGGAGTTCAAATGGGTACTGCTTTTCTGGCTACCAAAGAATGCGACCGGGTAAGCGATACTTACAAACAAGTGCTGCTTAACGCCTCAGATATTGCTACTGGGCTAGCTACTCGTAAGGCATATCCTGTAAGGATAATCAAGAACAAACTCTTCGACACCCTTCAGCACCTGGATGAAGAAGGCAAGTCACGGGAGGAGATACAAATGATGCTCGCTCCAAAGATGATGAACCTGTCCCAGGAGAACGACCCTGAGAACGGACTCTACGTTGCAGGACAGGTAGCAGGGCTGATCAATGAGATAAAGACGGTGAAGGAACTGATTGAAGGCATCGTCACAGAGTCTGAGAGGCTTTATCGTAGCCTGGCAGGTTAGATCTCATGTAGAGCACAATGACGTGACCCCTATATACTATATATAAGGTAAAGAAAAAAGGAGGAAATTAAAATGTCCAAGCCAAGAAAGCCAAAGAAGGAGATTACCGTAGCCGAGCAAGAAGTTTACCGACGTTTTATGGACTGGCTGAAGCAAACGTGGTACGGTCTGCCTGAGGCGGATGAACTCATGCCCTTAATTATAGCTACCTATACCCCAGAAGAGGCCTCCCTGCTAACTGGTATGCCCTTTTCGGGCAGAAATCTCGAGGAACTGGCTGAAATAAAACAGATGGACCCTGCCGAACTACGCAAACGGCTTGATGCGATGGCTAGAAAGGGCCTCGTCTTTCGCACCGTTAGAGGCGACACTGTCCGCTACAGCCTCAATGATTCAATGTTCGTGACTTTTCGGAGCACCTTCTGGCCCGGACGCACCAACGAGCGAAGCAAGGCTATCGCACCTGTTGCTAATCAATACTATTACCACGGTGCCTGGGACCAGTATAAGCACACACACCTGAAGGGCCTACGGGCATTGCCCATTACAGCGACGATAGAGGACACCCGCCAAATTTTGCCCTATGAAGAAGTGGTCAAGGTACTGAAGCAGCACGACTATTTTACTGTTTCCATCTGCCCATGCAAGCACCGCAAAAACATCGACCCGAACTTTCCCAATTGTAAATATCCCACCGAGGTCTGCCTCCACTTTGGCAGGCTCGGCCACTATATTGTCGAAAATGGTTTAGGTCGTGAAATCACCCGCCAGGAGACCGAGGAAATTCTGCGCCAGTGCGCTGAAGCCGGTTTGGTACACGGAGTCTCAAACATGCAGGAGGGGCCAGACACCATCTGCAATTGCGACCCATGCTGCTGCATTATGCTCGAGGCGTTCCACAAACTGAAGCATGCAGAGGGTATGACCCCGTCCAACTACCGGGTCCGCACTAACCGTGAGACTTGCATTGGCTGCGGCCTCTGTGTCAAGCGGTGCCCCATGGAAGCGCTGCATCTCGAAGACTTACCAGAGGCCAAAGGCAGGATTACTGTGGTAGTCGAGACCGGAAGCAGCAAGAAAGAGCTGAAAAACAAAAGTGGCAAGGTGTCGGTGGCCAATACCGACATATGTATCGGATGTGGTGTTTGCGCCTACAAATGCCCCACAAAGTCGCTGCTCCTTGAGCGTAGGGAGATTATCAAACATCCGCCGAAGGATGTGCGCGAATATATGACGTTACTCACAGCAGATTTTGCCGCTGCCCATGTCCAACGAGAAAGGGGGTAAAGCATATATTTATGTATGTACGCTAGGTGAATAAAGCCTTACACCATTGATTTGAAGCTGACAAACCAAACAATAATAACTAAATAAAGGAGGAAAATGATATGTCTGAGCAGGAGATTTACAAGCGTTTTATCGACTGGATGAAACAAACGTGGTACGGTCTGCCCGAGGCAGATGAAATGGAACCGTTCATCATGGCCCTCTACACACCTGAAGAGGCATCATTATTGACAGGCATGCCTTTTGGGGGTAAAAGTCTCTAGGAGCTTGCCCAGATGAAACAGACGGACCCCGCTCAGTTGAGCCAGCAATTAGATGCATTAGCCAAAAAAGGCTTCGTCTTCCGCGTTGTCAAAGGTGATACCGTGCGCTACAGTCTAAACGATGCCTTTTTCACTCAGCGCACTACTTTCTGGCCCGGGCGCAAAGACGAGCGCAGCAAAACCCTGGCACCTCTGGCGAACCAATACTATTATCACGGCTTCTTTGACCCGTATGCCGAGGTGAATACAAAAGGACTAAGGGCACTGCCCATCGAAGGCACCATCGAGGACACGCGGGAAATATTGCCCTACGAAGAAGTCACCAAAGTGCTGGATTCCCAAGATTATTTCACTGTCACAACCTGCCCTTGCAAACATCGAAAAAACCTCGACCCTGATTTTCCGAATTGCGAGCACCCAACTGAGGTTTGCCTGCACTTTGGCAGGCTTGGCCACTATATTGTCGAAAATGGTCTGGGACGTGAAATCACCCGTCGCGAAGCCGAAGATATACTACACCAATGTGCTGAAGTAGGGCTAGTTCACGGAATAGCTAACCAGCAGGAAGGTGTAGATACCATCTGCAACTGCTGCAAATGCTGCTGCATATGGTTCGAGGCATTCTACAAATTAAAACATTCTATGAGCATGAGTCCGTCAAACTACCACATCCGCATCAACTCGCAGACTTGCATCGGTTGCGGTTTATGTGTCAAGCGCTGCCCCATGGAAGCATTGCATCTGGAGGATCTCCCAGAAGCCAAGGGCAGAGTTACCGTAGTGGCATCAGAGAAAGAGGGTAAGAAGGAGCTTAAGAACAAGATTGGCAAGGTATCGGTAGTCAACCCTGACTTCTGTATCGGCTGTGGCGTGTGCGCCTATAAATGCCAGACAAAGTCGCTCGTGCTGGAACGCCGTGAAGTTATCCAATATCCGCCGCAGACCGGACGTGACTATGTTATGCAGTTCATCGCTGAACGACAGGCTGCCCAAGCTCATCCTGAACAGCAGAGATAACGTCAAGAGAGCAGAATGAAGGTGAACAAGGAGTAAATATAGCGGTACGATTAATAACAGAATAATGGATTAAGGAAGGCAAGGATGAACATAGATATTTATGAAAAACTAGCCAATGCTCTGGATTTACTGCCCACAGGTTATCCCCTGACCAAGTCAGGGACTGAGCTACAAATCCTTAGGAAACTATTTTCACCAGAAGAAGCGTCTGTAGCAAGCAACATGACCGGCACTAGTGAGACGGTAGAGACCATAGCAAAACGAGCCAGCCTCTCACAAGAAGAAGCTGAACGAAGACTTGAGGCTATGCTACGCAGGGATATAATCTGGAGTTCTGCAAAGGATGGGGTGCGAAAATTCCGATTGGCTCCGTATGTAGTCGGTTTCTATGAACAACAATCAGAGACACTAGACCATGAATTGGCTCACCTCTTCGAGCGCTACTGGATGGAAGGAGGTGGTGAAGGGATAATGCGCTATGGTCCCGATACACACCGCGTCGACCCAGCACACCGAGCGCTTGAGAAAACCGAGGTAATCCTTCCCTACAATGATGTTAGAAAATTGATGTTGCAAGCAAAATCTTTCCAGGTACGCAACTGCATCTGCAGGAGACAGCAGGAGTTACTAGACGCTAAGAAATGCGATTTCCCGGTAAGAAACTGCCTTTCCTTCTTCCCGGTGGAACTGCCTGATGGACCGAACACCATCACACAGGAAGAAGCTCTCAAGCTGCTAGACGAAGCTGAAGAAATAGGCATGGTTCACTGCGTAGCCAATCAGCAAAATGGGCTTTACTGGGTATGCAACTGCTGCGGATGCTGCTGCGCTGTGCTAAGGGGAATCATCGAATTCGGCATCGAGAATTCGAGTGTGACGGCAAATTACTATGCAGTCATTGACCCCAAAATATGCAAGGGCTGTAGAACATGTGAGGACCGCTGCCACATGAATGCGGTCTCTGTAAACGATATATCAACAATTGACCGGGCAAAGTGCATCGGTTGTGGTGTCTGCGTCACCGGATGTCCCAACGAAGCTTTAAGTCTTGAGCTGAGACCTGATGCTGAAATAATAACCCCACCTGATAACTACAAGGCATGGGAACAAGCACGGCTACACAATCGTGGACTACTGAAATAAGGTGAAACTGCTATGTCACTAAGCGAAGACATAAAGGATTTTGCCCTGGATTTGGGTTACAGTAAAGTTGGCATTACTACTGCAGAAAGTTTTCCTGACTATATCGCTGAACTCAACTCGCGACGTGACATGTACGGCTGGTACATCGACAGCACCTTTCAGCCGCTCATAGGCGCTGACCCAAAGAGCGCCATGACAACGGCCAAATCCATCATCGCGCTAGTACTTGATATCTCCAAGGAGTCTTTTCCCGAAAAACTCCTGGGCAAGATAGGCCGTCATTACTTAGCAAGGTGCTATCTCACCCCACGCCACCGTATCAACGGGGCACGACGGCAGTTGATGCGGGAATTCCTGGAGGAAAATGGCTGTCACGTAGCCGAGCGTTTGGTCCTCCCAGAGCGGCTAGCTGCAGCCCGGGCTGGAATTGTCACCTATGGTAAAAATACCTTCGTCTTCGCTGATGGTATAGGGTCATTCATCCTCATTACCGCATTTGTAGTCGATGTTGAACTTGACTACGATGAACCTACCCTAAAAGTCAAGTGCCCACCTAAATGCACTGCTTGCATCGAAGCCTGCCCCACGGGGTCACTCTACCAATCTATGAAGATGGACCCCCGCCGTTGCATCGCCTTCAATACCTTTATGGCTCAAGATAATTACCCCGGAGGTGTCACCAGCTACATACCACCTGACATAAGGGAGAAGATGGGCACTTGGATTCACGGCTGCGATATCTGTCAAGAAGTATGCCCCCGAACCCAGAAGAGGTTAAAGGCAAAGCTGCCCCAGAACGAGTTTTTAGCCAAAATGGCGCAAGACTTTGAGCTCACCAGGCTTTTGAACCTGACTGATGAGTACTACATCAAGAGAGTTCAACCGCTGATGTATAACTATATCAGGCACAAGAAATACTTCCAGAGAAACGCCGCAATTGCCCTGGGAAATATTGGCGACCCCGCTTACATCCCTGACCTCGCCCAGGCGATACAGGATCCGGAAGAGCTAGTGCGCGGCTATGCTGCCTGGGCTCTGGGTAAAATCGGAGGCAACCAGGCAAGGCAGATACTGGAGGCCAGCCTGACACATGAAACATCCGAGTTTGCCAAGAAAGAAACTGAAGCCGCCCTGGCTGGTATCTAAGCCAGCGAGCTATCAAATTATCACTTGTGCGTTTCGACAGATGTGCTATCATAGGTGGCAGACCACGACCAGAGTCGTTCTGAAGGAGGTAGACAATGGTTGTTACTAGCATTACTAGGCTGACACGTGAGATAAAGGAACTCGCGAGGGACAAAGGAGCTGAGATCTAGTCGGAATCGCACCGGTGAGCCGCTTTCAAGAAGCTCCAGAGAACCGCTACCCCAGGTTTTATATTCCACAAGCCCAAACTTGTAGTGGTGGTAGCTATGCGAGTGCCCCTGGGTATCTTACGCAGCGTAGCTCGCAGGAGGGAAGTTTATACATACCAAGGTTATGCATTGAAAACCATTAACACCGAACTTGACATGATAGCCTTCCAACTGGCCAATTTCATTGAGAGGCAGGGCTATGAAGCCTGCCCTATACCGGCTAATGCCCCCAGAGACCCCTTGTTCCGCTGAGGGATCAGCCATCGCCATGCTGCCGTGGCTGCTGGGATGGGCGAGTTGGGTCAACACCAACTCCTGCTCACCCCGGAACTAGGTGGCAGACAAAAACTGGTGAGCATCATCACTTATGCCCCTCTAGAGCCTGATCCGCTGGTCAAATACCAGATCTGTGACCACTGCAACATGTGTGTCAACATCTGCCCTACCCAGGCAATAGCCGCAGACAGATTTGATACCTTCCACATGGACGGGATGGAATTGACAACTGGGCATTTGACTAAGTGGCGATGCATCTTCGGCTGCGGTGGTTTAGTCAGCAAGGGAACCTTCGCCATGACAGAATTCACCTTGCCGAAGAGCCGACCAAGCACCGAGGAGATGTTCAGTTACCTTGCCCGGAAACACCCAGCTCAGGCTTATTTAGAGCGCGAGGTCGGCGCACAGCCAGCCTGGTACGCCAAATGCTATGCTGTCTGTGCCGTTCACCTCTACAAAAAGAAAGACGACAAGTCACTTTCCTCTGAAGAAAAAGACAATTAAATTGCCTAACACATCCCCAACTTCGTCCTGGGTGGCTAATCGTTCAACACCTCTCAAAGAACACCTTTCCCCCTCACTTGTAGGCAACAAAAGTTCCAGCAAAGTTACATGCAGGCTTGACAGTTAAAAGCCGCAAGCATACTATGAATCTCCAAAACAATTAAGGCCTGAAACAGCCTTATTGCCAGCTAAAAGTGTAAATGTGGACTTGAAGAAGGGAGAACCATGAACATTGGCAGTCTCATCGAAGACAACATTAAGAGGTTCGGTGAATATGAAAGTGTCTACTTTGAAGGCAAATGGTATACCAACGCTGAGGCAAACCGCAACGCCAATCGACTGGGCAACGCGCTCAAAGCGCTCGGCATCAGCAAAGGGGATCGAGTAATAGTACAAATGCCCAATAGCCCTCCTGTATTTTCAGCCTTCCCGGCCATATATAAGATAGGTGGTATAGTCGTGCCACTGAATCCATTGCTGAGGCCCGACCAAGCCTCCTACATATACCGCGACTGCGGAGCAAAAGCTATCCTGACCAGTTCCGATTACCTGGGCTGGATCAAGGATGCACAGAGCCGTGCGCCAAGCTTGAAACACCTCATATTAACTGACCGAGACGATGTCCCTGACACCGTTTCCTATCGTGAACTATTGTCAAGCAGTTCAGATAAACTTGCAATAGAAGAGACCAACAATGATGACGTTGCCGCCCTACTATATACCGCCGGTACCACAGGGCAGCCTAAAGGAGTAATGCACACCCACTATTCCCTCTACATCAATGCCTTGTCATTCTATGAATACATTATGGTTCACCGCTCCGTGACATTGCGCTTGACTAGCCGCGCCCTAAACGCCAAAACACTCCAATCCAATGAAGTCACTCAACAAGTTTCTGGCATCAATCGAGCGATGGTGAGCCTGGGTGTGCTGCCTCTATCGCACTCCTATGGCATCGCCTTCAGTAATACAGGTTCCTTCGTAGGCGGAAAGGCAGTCGTGCTGAAGTGGTGGAACGTTGAGGAGGCATTGAAGGCCATTCAAACTTTCCGGGTTAATCACATAGCGGCAGTTCCCACCATGTACATCCAGATGCTGGAGTTTCCCGACCTGGACAAATACGACCTAAGTTCACTTGAAGAGTGTAACTCGGGTGGGGCAGCACTCCCTGTAGAAGTAGCCTTAAGGTGGAAACAAAAAGTAGGTGTCGATATTAGAGAAGGTTGGGGCCTAACTGAATCGGGAGCCACTACCACAGGTCAGCCGGCTGACCTCTCCCCCAGATACGGCTCCGTTGGCAAATGCTTGCTTAAATGCAATACCATAAAGGTTTTCGATGATAGTGGTCGCGAGCTTCCACCTGGGCAGCGAGGGGAAATCGTAGTCAAAGGCCCTACATTGATGAAAGGCTACTGGAATCTGCCTGAGGATACAGCGCAGACTATCAAGAACGGCTGGCTCCATACCGGCGACATAGGCTATGTGGATGAGGAAGGTTATCTTTACATCACCGACCGCAAAAAGGATATAATCATTCGAGGAGGAGAGAATGTATCACCTAGAGAAGTGGAGGAGGTTCTTTATCAACATCCCAAAGTTGTCGAGGCAGGAGTTATCGGCATACCTGATAAGGTCTATGGCGAAGAGATAAAAGCTTTCGTGGTTCTTAAACCAGGAGAGCAAGCCAGCGAAGAAGAAATAGTCGCCTTTTGCAAGGAACGCTTGCCCACCTTCAAGATACCGAAAAAAGTGCAATTTATAGAGTCATTGCCCAAGAACCTTTTGGGCAAGGTGCTAAGAGCAGAATTGCGCAACCTCGGATAGTTACTATATCAGAGTTTATCAAACCTCATCAAGAACAGCTGACTAAGAGCCAGTCATCAGAGCTTCATAGAGGCTGTCCGAAAACTCTAAGTGGCAATTTTTCTCTCCACTTTGTGGGAAAAGTTATAGCTACATTGGTGATACACATTAAACATGTAGACCCGAGGCTTTAGCCTCGGGAACCCGACCCTAAAGGGTCGGGGCTACATTTTCAGACAGCCTGCATAGTAAAGCCTAGATCGATATAGCTGATGCAGAAAGACGGGAATTAATCTGCTCTACTAATGACCTCTTTGGCAGCGTCACGTAACTGGTGGAAATTCGATCTAGCCATATCCTATACCCTTCTGTCATTTCAGTCAACCTTTAAGCAACCAGAGCTTCCTCTAAGAATTCCAATCTGATTGGTTCTTGCTCCAACG
>Ga0194110_10000283_pt1 | contig 63561 bp, 43 predicted proteins | sample TA2Kig1200mmetaG_FD_146192 | JGI IMG/M metagenome (GOLD analysis project Ga0194110, IMG submission 146192) | Freshwater microbial communities from Lake Tanganyika, Tanzania - TA2015032 Kigoma Deep Cast 1200m | ecosystem: Environmental > Aquatic > Freshwater > Lake | place: Tanzania: Lake...
CGACGCAGCTTGTGGACTGGGGCGCCGTCGAGCCCGAGGCGGGCAGGTTTGTCTGGGACGGTGCGGACAGCGAGTTGGTGAAGTGGGACAAGCCGGAGGGCCTGACGCCGCTGCCGATTCTGGCCTATACCGCGCCGTGGGCGTCGAGCGGACTGGATGGTGACCGCGCGTGTCCGCCGCGCGACCTGCGGGACTACGCGCGGTTCGTGCGGGAGAGCGTGGCGCGGTACAAGGGCGACATTCGCTACTGGGAGGTCTGGAACGAGGAGAACATCGAGTTCTTCAAGGGCACGATCCCCCAGTACGTGGACATGCTGAAGATCGCCTCGATTGCGGCGCGGCAGGCCGACCCCGAGGCGCGGGTCGTCTTCGGTGGGACGGCGGGCGTGGATTCGCGGTTCATCGAGCGCTGCTACGAACTGGGAACGGGTCCGTACTTCGACGTGATGGCGGTGCACCCGTACCAGTGGGGGCGCACGTTCAACGACGGCTGGAACCGCGACAAGATGACGCGGCTACGGTCCGTCATGGACCGATTCGGCGGCGCGCGGGTGCCGATCTGGTGCACGGAAATCGGCTGGTCCACGGGTGAGGGCGTCAGCAACGAGGACCAGGCGCGGCTGCTCGTGCAGGCGTTCGTCGGCAACCTCGCGCTGAAGGACCTGGGCATCGCGAAGGTCTTCTGGTTCTGCGTGAAGGACTGGGGCGGTCCGGGGCACGGCATCTTCGCGGACGACGGCTCGCGCAAGCCGGCCTTCGAGGCCTACCGCATCGTGACGCGCGAACTCGAGGGCACGGTGCCCGTGGGGCGCCTGGACACCGGGGACGTCCGGTGCCATGCGTTCTGCGACCTGGATGGGCAGCGCGCGGTCTTGGTCTTCTGGTCGCCGACGCTGGAGCCGATGCCGCTGGCGCTGCCGAAGCTGGGGGGTGAGTTCACCGTCGTTGACCTCAACGGACGCGAACAGCGCCTGACCGGCGAGCAGCTTCCCCAGCTCACCGCGACCCCGGAGCCGAGTTACCTGCGGCTGCCGCCGGAGGCACTCGCTGCTTTGCTGCCCGCTGACGCAACCCTCCGCCCAGCAGCGTACTGGTCGCCGCCGGACCGACCGGCGACGCCGCCGTGGTGGCCGTCGGTGCAGATTCCGGAGGGCACGTCGCGGTTGTGTTTCGTCCTCGGCGAGACGCGCGAGGTGAGCGTGGATCTGTGGAACCTGGGGGCTGAACCGCAACAGGCGACGGTCACGGTGTCACTGCTCGGCGAACAGGACCGTGTGCTGGCGGCGGATGACCGGCGTTGCCCTCTGCCGGCAGATGCCTGTACACCGGCACTCCTCAGCCTCGCAGTTCCGCCCGGTCTGGCGCCCGGACTGACCCCGATGGTCGTCTCCCTCCGAACCGAGGCAGACCCTCGCCCTATCGAGTACCGGCTCGCGGTCCGCGTCGCCCAGGGCCCGACCATCGAGTTCCTCGCCAACAGCCACGTCGAGCGGTCGGTCTATCTGCAGCCCGGCCACGAGAGCGGCTGCTCGGAGTCGTGCCGCTTCGGCAAGACGTGGACCTACGCCTTCGATGTGCCGTTCGCGTGCGAGGCGGAGCTGCAGATGCTGCTCGGCGCGCACTTGGCAGGACCGTTCGCGGTGCGCTACTCGCAGGACGGCAACGAGTGGAAGACGCTGCTCGACGGTCGCGGCGACCGCGCGTGGCGCCAGGCGACCCTCACCAACCTGCAGCCGGGCAAGCTCTACCTGCGCTTCGCGGGCGAGAACGTGCAGCTCGATGAGTTGGTGCTAACGTGGGTGCGGTGAGGAGGAGAGAGGTCAGCGGCGACGGCGAACCGTGCGGGACAGGGCGCGGTGCTGTTCGACCACAGTGATAGCGCCCAGCAGCGACTCCGGCAAGCGCGTGGAGATGAGCCGAAGGACACGGGCGATTCGCCAAACCCAGGTCGCGGACGTCAGCCGCTGCGTAGCCCAACTCCTCGATGGCACCGGCCAAGTTGCGGGGCATGTTCTCGTCAATGAGGAACTGCATGTGCTATGCGACCGGCAAGGCAGTGATGTTCATCTTCACCATGATGTCGGCTGCAAAGGCCAGTGCGGCGTCGATGTCCTCGACCTTGAGTCCATAGGCCTCCGCCACCTCCTCCCTGGTCATGCCTCCTGACAGTGACCCTATCACGACCCAGACCATAACCCTGGTGCCGGTGATGACCGCAGCACCGTGGCAAACCTCCGGATCGACGCTGATTCGTGGGGCGATCTCCATAGGCTGCACCTCCTCTGTTGAGCCCTGCTCGTGTGATCATTCTACTTGCTGCGCAGCAGACGTCAAGGGCGAGGTCGGCTCATGGAGACCCGTTCGGTCTCACTGCCCGAAGCCGATCTCAAGCACGCACTTCCTGACCTCCAGCGCTCCCTCGAAGCCCACGTATTCCCTCAGACGACGCAGCGCGAGGGCGTTGTCTCCGCGTCGCAGCGCTTGGGGCGGTACGTCGTACTGCACGACCCCATTCCAGCAGCCGTGATCGTAGTGGTTGTAGCGGTAGCTGTCTGGCTGCAGCGGCAGGCCGTTGATCGAGACCTCGATGTCGTCGAGTCGGTTGACGCCCTTGAGGTCGAGGGTGAGGAGGGCCGACGGCGAGACACCGCAGCGCGCGGCCCCCGCGAGGTCGTCGGCGATGCGCAGCGGATAGGAGGCCTCCGTCTCGCCAGGGTCCAGACGGAAGCGGCTGACCCACTCGTGGTTGTAGATCTGCGCGTCGGGGGGCCAGACGGCGAGGACGTACTGCTTGTCGGCGAGGCGCAAGGCGTCGGGGTCGGCCAACTCCGTGAGCGCGCTCTGGTCCCACGGGCCATCGGCGCAGGTGAAGTTGAAGAGGCTGACACCGTCGGCGCCGCTCATGTAGTGCAGGGCCGCCACCGCGCGCATGTACTCGATGGAGGGCGGGCCGAACCCGTCCACAACGCCGTTCCCGGCCCGTAGGCCTGTGCCCCCGGAGCCACAGCTTGCGATCCAGTGCAGCTGGCCCTCCATGCCAGGGTAGACCTTGCAGCCCTTCGCGTGGGCACGCTCGACCCACCAGTCGCTCGGTGCGTCAGGCGTGTGGTCGCCAATGCCGCCGAGGGTGATCTGGTTGAGAAGGCCCTCGGCAAGCCAGTGCTCCACATCGAGCCCGCTGGCGATGCAGACCCCAGCGCTGTACTCGAACCGCGCGCTGAGGGTGCGCTCAGGGCCGACGAGGTCGCGGAGGCGGCGCACGAGGTCAGTCATCAGCGGGGCCCGGGCCCGCTCCTCCCCCTGGCGGAACCAGGGGCGGAAGCGCGTGAAGTCGAGGTCGATGCCGTCCACCTCGTACCTGCCCAGCACCTCAGCGATCTGCGCGAGGCGGTACTCGTGCACGTCCGGGTGCGCGTAGTCGAGTTGGCCGGTGGGCAGCAGCGCGTCCGGGTGAGCGTCGAACCACGACGAGAGCAACTCGGGGAAGTACGGCGACCCGTCGGCCTTGCGGTAGACGTGATGCGCGTCGTTCATGCGCAGCGAGAACTGACACGCAATCCCGTGCCGATGGCAGGCCTCCGACACGATCCACAGCGGGTCGGTTCCCAACTCATCCAGATGCCGGAGCGTCTCGCGCATCCGCCAGACGTGGAGCGTGTCGATCCGCTGCATCATGTCGCCGACGCGCGGCAAGAACGTCGAGCGGTAGTTGACCGCGTGGCCGCCGAGGGCGCAGAACTGGTAGGCCACGACACTCGTGCCCACCTGTGGATCGACGGTGACGCGCTCGATGTCACGCGGGCCCATCGGGGCCGGATGCCGCGTGTACGTCGACCAACCGTCGTCGTTGAGGATGAGGCCCTTGCTCATGGCCCGGAGACTTCGACCTTTCTGAGTCTCATGATACCATCCGCGCGGCACGAGGCGGCGAGGACGATGCCCTTGGCCATCGGCTCCGACCCTCGCCTCTGCCAGCTCTGCGCAGATCCTGGCCGGGCTGCGGGTGGTTGGCCCGGGCGACGCGCTGTCGGCCAAGATCGGCCGTCAGTGCAACCGAGGGCCCCGCTCCCGAGGCCGGGGCTTCTGCGACTCCACCAGTTCGCCCACGAGGGCGCTCAGTTCCTCGGCGAACCACTGGCCCGCGTCGTCGTTCCCCTGAATGGCCGGCAAGAGGTTGTGGATCAGGGCCGCAGCCTCGTCCTCGCCCCCCATCGTGACGTAGCCCCTCGGGCGCGCGGGCGGGCGCTCGGCAAGCAGGAGGGCGACAACGTGGCGGTTCCGTTCGACCGCGGCGCGGAAGGCCTGGCGGGCCGCGGCGCCGCGCCCTTGGGCCAGGAAGGTCCGGACGGCCTTAGCCCACACCATCTCCATGCTGCCATCGTCCTCGAACTGCTGGAGGAGGGCGCCGAGTTCGTCCAGGCGGCGCAGTTCCAGCAGCCACACCGCCAGCAGGCAACGCAGGCCCTGGTTGTCATTGGGGTTCAGCTCGAGCATCTCCTGTAGGTGGGCGACGGCCTCCGCGCGCCGACCAATGGCCCACAAGCAAGTCGCGAAGCCCTCTCGGGCGCGCATGTAGGGGCGCGTCTCCAGGCAGCCCCAGAACGCCCCCTTCAGCTCCTCGAACGCCTGCGGTCCGATGGCCCGCTCGCCGGCCTCCATCCCTTGCCGGTACAACTCCAAGGCCTGGTCCGGCGTCTTGCCCTCCTCCTCGGCCAGCAGCACATACGCGTCCGCGCAGTCGGCGCTAATCGCGAGGGCCTCGCGCGCGAGGTTGACGCGCTGACGGCGGGTGGTGGCGTCCCAGGCGTCGTACATCCGCTCCTGGGCGCGCTCCAGGTCGGTGGCCGGGGGCGGGATGAGGTCCTCAGCCCGACCTTCCTTCAGCGCCTGCTGCAAGAAGGCGTCGGCCTGCTCCACGGTCTCAAACTGCTGCCCATCGAGCAGCGTCATGAGGCCCGCCATTGTCCGCTCCATGGCGCGCCGATCACGCAATGGCGGTAGGTCCCTTTGGCCGGCAGTGGGCTTCCGGCGATGCCCAGTCTTCGGTCCGGCCTTCTTGACTCGTGTGCGCTTCTTGGCAGCCATCTCGCTTCTCCCTCTTGTAGTTCCTATCGGCGCCGTCGGTTCGACCAGCGCTCCACGTCCGCCAGCAGTTCGCGGGCCTCGCGTTCGGAGCCGACCCCGACCTGCAGGTACAGTCCCTCCGGCGGCAGATCGGCCAGGAGGTCCTCAATCTCGCCGGCCGAGACGCTGAGGTGCACGGCCTTGCCCGCCTCGATGATCCGCTTCAGCAGGGACCGCCACTTGGGGTGGGCTTGCACGTCCTCTCCCGCGCCGGGCACCCACTGGATTCCCCGCAGGTTCGGCATCGTGAGCAACGTGTCCACATGCTGCAGCGCGCCGGGCCCGTCGAGGTGGTAGACCACGCCATCCAACTGGCTCATCTGCCAGGCGAGGGCGGGGGCGATGAAGTCGTCGAACATGGGCTTCGAGATCATGCAGCTGAAGTCGCATTGGGACGTGGTGGTGCGGCCTGAGTGGTACACGCGCAACCAGGTGGAGGTGCCGGGCATGTGGCGGTTCACCATGCCCGTCATCTGGTCGTAGACGTCCGCCAGGAGGCGCGCGATCTGGTCGCGGATCTGCTTCATCCGCTCCAGTGGCCCCTCGATGAGGTCGAAGCACAGCCGCTCCGGCCCGCGGAGCGCGGACATGATGTCCCCGGCCTCCGCGACCTCGCCGACGGCGACGAACCACTTGCCGTCCGCCTGCTCGAGAAAGGCCTCGGTGAGCCGGAGGGTGATCCGCCACCACTCGTTCTCGGGGTCGATGCGCGGCTCGTAGGTCTCCCAGTCCTGCACGAAGGGCTCATGCCAGACAGTAGTCTCGTGGCAGATCGGCTTCGTACCGAGGAAGCCGGCCTGCGCGACCGCTCCGAGGTTGACCCACTCCACCGGGCAGGCTTCGGCAAACCAGGCGGTGTTGCGCACGGAGCGCTCCATCCGCGGGATCACGTAGTCGGGATTCGTCCAGTAGTTCCACAGGTCCGGCGGCTCGGGGATCGCTTCCCACTCCGCGCCGTCCTTCGTCGCGGTGAGGCTCATCGCGGGCCGGCCCAGGCTCTCGCCGGCCCACCAGCGGTCGAGCCGCTCAACGGCTTCTTCCCAGTCGGGGCGGTAACTCAGGCGCATCTCTGGCATCGCTCCTGCGTATGCAGTTCGGGGACACGATCCCGATTCGAGACGACTGAATCGGGTCATGTCCCCGAATTCCCTTGGGGCACGAGGTCAACCTGCCACGGCTCTCGAAAGCCGCGCGGCACGGGAGGGCATTGTCCTATGGCTGTCTTTCGTCCGTATGTTCGCGAGACGGACCAGGAGGCGGTTCGCCGCATCTTCCGGGAGGTCGGCTGGTCGTGGTCGGCGCGACAAGTGGACCACGAGGGCTTCGGTGAGGCCGTCCGCGTGCGGGTGGCCGAGATCGAGGGCGAGGCCGAGTGTGTCGCGACAAGCTGTGAGGGGACGATCCGGCATCTGGAGACCGACCTCCCGTTCGCGTGCATCCTGGGCCTGGTGACCAGCCGCGTCGCGCGAAGGCAGGGGTTGGCGCTCAACCTGCTGGCGCGGACGCTGGCCGAGCACGCAGCGGAAGGGGCGCTGGTGGCGGGGCTGGGCATGTTCGACCAGGGGTTCTATGACCGCGTGGGCTTCGGGTCGGGCCCGTACACCCGGTCGGTATCGTTCAACCCGGCGGACATCGCGGTGAACGTGAAGCCCCGCGCGCCGCGGCGGCTGTCCCAGGAGGACTGGCGGGCCATTCACGCCGCCCGCCTGGCCCGCCGCCACTCCCACGGCGACTGCAGCCTAGCGCCGCCCGAAATCACCTTCGCGGAACTCGGCGATCCCGACGACTCGTTCGGTCTGGGCTACTTCGACGGCCCCGATGGAAGCCTGAGCCACTTCCTGTGGCTCCACGGCAAGGAGGAGCACGGACCATACCGGGTCCGCTGGCTGGTCTTCCACACGCGCGAGCAGTTCCACGAGCTGCTGGCCGTGCTGAAGAGCCTGTCGGACCAAGTGCACCTCGTCGGGATGCACGAGCCGGCTGGCATCCAGCTCCAGGACCTGCTGCACAAGCCCCTGGCAGCGCAGCGGATCACGGAGGGTTCGCGCTACGCCAACCGTATCCGGACGGGCGCGTACTACCAGTTCCGGATGCTCGACGTGCCTGGCTGTCTGGCTCAGACGCACTTGCCAGGGACCGCGACGCTGCGGCTCAACGTAAGCCTGACGGACCCCATCGAGGCGCGACTGCCCGACGACTCGCCGTGGCGGGGCTGCGCGGGAAGCTACGTGGTCACCCTCGGTGAGTCGGGCTCGGCGGAGCCGGGAGAGGACTCCTCCCTGCCAACGCTGAAGGTCACTATCAACGCCTTCACGCGCCTGTGGCTCGGGGTCCAGCCCGCCACCGGACTCGCAATCACCGACGATCTGGCCGGGCCGCCAGAGTTGCTGGAGGCGCTGGACCGGGTGCTGCGACTGCCGCAGCCTGATCCGGACTGGGACTTCTAGGATTCCCTACCCCCCTGCCCCCCTTCCTTCAGAAGGGGGGAACGGCCTGGGTTGTGGGCAATCGTCCGTCCTTCCCCAATCCCGAAGGAAGGGGGGTAGGAAGGGCCGTCGGGCGAGGAGGAATCCGTGGACGTCGACAAGTCCGGCATCGTCATGGGCTCCCATGCCAAGGCCAAGCGCGACCTGGCGCGCGAGCTGCGCCGGCGGATGACGCAGGCCGAGGCACGTCTCTGGGCACGCCTGCGGAAAAACCAGTTGGCCGGCCTGCACTTCCGCCGACAACAGATCATCGACGGCTATATCGCCGACTTCTACTGCCACACCGCAGGGCTGGTGGTCGAGGTCGATGGCGCCGTGCACGCCGAGGACCAGGAGTGGGACGCCGAGCGCGACAGGGCGATGGGGAAGCGGGGTCTGCGGGTGCTGAGGTTCGCCAACCGGGACGTGATGGAGAGAGTCGAGTGGGTGCTGAGTGAGATTCTGGGGGTGGTCGAGGAGAGGACGTGACCCTACCCCCCTGCCCCCCTTCCTTCAGAAGGGGGCACGGCTTGGGTTGCGGGTAGTCGTCTGTCGTTCCCCCCTTCCTTCAGAAGGGGGGAAACGGCAAACGGCCAAGCACGACCGAGCCGCCTCCCCCTTCCTTCAGAAGGGGGGAATGGCTTGGGTTGCAGACGTTCGTTCGCTGTTCCCCCCTTCTGAAGGAAGGGGGGCAGGGGGGTAGGACAAGAAAGGACGAGAACGCCCATGTTACCGTTGGCCCTCTTGGTCATCACCGGCGGCCACGACTTCGAGCGGCCGCAGTTCACGGCGCTGTTCGACAGCTTCGAGGGCATGACGTGGCGCGAGGCGCAGCATCCGAACGCGAACGACTCGTACGCGCCCGAGGCGGCCAGGTCGTACGACGTGCTGGTCCTCTACGACCTGAACCAGCAGATCACCGAGGAGCAGCAGGCGGCTCTCCTGGCGATGCTGAGGAGCGGCAAGGGGCTCGTGGTGCTACACCACGCGCTGGCCGACTACCAGGCCTGGGACGACTGGCTGCAGGTCGTGGGCGGGCGGTTCTACCTGGCGCCTACCCGGCGGGGGGCCGAAACGGTTCCTGCCTCCACGTGGCGGCATGGAGTGGACATCCCGGTCCGAGTCGTCGATCCGAAGCACCCGGTCACGCGGGGGTTGAGCGACTTCACGATCCACGACGAGGTCTATGGCGGATACGAGGTGCTGCCGAGGGCGCACCCGCTGCTGACGACCGACCATCCGGAGAGCAGCCCGACGCTGGCCTGGACAAACTGGTACGGGAACTCGCGCGTGGTGACCATCCAGCTCGGGCACGATCACTTCGCCTACGAGAACCCGAACTACCGGCGGCTCGTGTCGCAGGCGATCCGCTGGGTCGCGAGGCGGCCATGACGCGGTACTTCGCTCTCCTCCTGCTGGCAACAGGGCCCGCGTTGGCCGGGATGCAGGCCGGGTCCGTGCCGATCATCTACTGCTCCGATCTCTTCCATCCCCACGACGATCCCGACGACCACTTCGACCTCGCGACACTCTTCGCCCTTCCGGAACTCGATGTCCGGGCCATCGTCCTCGACCAGGGCGCGAAGCAACTCGAACGACCGGGCAGCACGGCGATCAGGCAGCTCTGCGCGATCACGAAGCGCGAGGTTCCCTACGCCATCGGCCTGGACGAGAAGCTGACCTCGCCGACGGATACGGGGACCTCGCGGCCGGCGCAGTTCCAGGCGGCGGTCGAGCTCATCCTGCGGGTCCTGCGCGAATCGCCGACGCCGGTCACCATCGTGCAGACCGGGAGCCTGCGCGACCTCGCGGCGGCTTACAATCGCGAACCGGAGCTGATGCGGCGGCAGGTGGCGAGGCTGTACGTGAACTCGGGGAACGCCGTCGGCGCGCAGTTCGAGTACAACGTGAACCTGGACGTGCTCGCCTTCCGTCGCGTGATGGAGTCCGACCTACCCATCACCTGGTGCCCGTGCTTCGCTGGGAGCGAAGTCTGGAGCAAGGGCCCGCACGGCGCGTGGTGGCAGTTTGAGCAAGGGGCGCTGTTCGACCGCCTCTCGCCGCGCTTGCAGAGCTACTTCGCCTATGCGCTCTTGCCGATGCCGCTCAGTGTCGATCCGGTGCGGGCAGTGACGCGGCCGGGGCTCGCGCCTCTGCTCGCCGAGGACTGGCGCACCAAGACCTGGGCGGAGCAGCGGAGCATGTGGTCCACCGCCTCGCTCCTGGACGCCGCGGGTCGTCAGGAGTCCGCCGTGTCGTTCACCCCAATGACGTGGCGATCTGACGGGGCGGGCGCGATGACGCTGCAGCCCGACGAGCAGACGCAGCGGCGCGTGCTGACCGTCCCGGATGGGGCGGCCTACGAGCAGGCGATGTTCGCTCGCTTGCAGCAGTTTCTGAGCAAGCTTGGCCGTTGACCCACTGCCAGGAGTTCCGTGATGAACCTCGTTCTGATCGTCAGCGACACGCTGCGCTGGGACTATCTGGGCGCGTACGGGAATGAGCGCATCCACACGCCAAACCTCGACCGCCTGGCCGCCGAGAGCGTCGTGTTTGAGGATGCGTATGCCGAGGGGCTGCCGACGCTGCCCGCGCGGCGGGTGCTGCTGACGGGCCGGCCCATCTTCCCCTTCCGCTACATCCCGCAGAAGAGCGACATGGTGCAGCTCCCCGGCTGGCATCCCCTGTTCGAGGAGGATGTGACGCTCTCTGAGCACCTGCTGGCAAATGACTACGTGCCGGCCTTCGTGACCGACGTATACCACATGATGAAGCCCAACAAGAACTTCCATCGCGGATTCGAGCACTGGTATTGGGTGCGGGGGCAAGAGGACGATCCCTACGCCCTGCGGGATCAGGCGCGGGTGGCCGGTCTGGTGGAGCAGGCCACGCCCCAGGCCGCGCACTTCCGCAAGCGCCACTGGCTCGTCCAACATCTGATGAACCGGAAGGACTGGCGGTCGGATGCCGACACGTCGGTGGCACAGGTGATGGCTCATGCCGCGGGCTGGGTCGAGGCGTACACGATGGACAATCCCTTCTTCCTGTACGTGGACTGCTTCGATCCGCACGAGCCGTGGGACCCGCCCATCGAGGATGCGCGCCTGTATGACCCTGAGTATGAAGGCCTCGACGGCCTCGTGCCGCCGGGCACAACGCGGGACCTGCCCGAGACGCAGGTTCGGCGAATCGAGACGGCGTACGCGGGAGAGGTCACGCTGGTGGATCGGTGGATCGGCAGGTTGCTGGACACGCTGCGCGAGAGCGGCAAGCTCGACGACACGCTCGTTATCTTCACCACGGATCACGGCTGCATGATGGGCGAGCAGGGAGAGCTGCACAAGGGCGAGGACCGGCTGCGCAGTCAGTGCACTCGCTTGCCGCTGTTCATCCGCCACCCCGCAGGCGTCGGCGCGGGCCGGCGTGTCTCAGGCTTCGTCCAGCATCAGGACGTCATGCCCACGGCGCTCTCGCTGATGGGCCTGCCGCAGCCGGAGCGAGTACTGGGCACGAACCTCTGGCCGATGGCCATGGACGGCGCGCCGGCGCCGCGAGACAGGGTCGTGACCGCCTTCGGCCACTACGCCAGTGTGCGCACGGCGAAGTGGAACTACGTGCGCCCGTGGATCGAGCTGCCCCCCGACAGACGCCCGCGCCACGACCTTTACGACCTCGAAGCCGACCCTCAGGAGCTGACGAACGTCGTTGCCGACCACCCTGGGCAGGCCCGTGAGTTCGATGGCCTCCTGGCGGAGCACATCCGGCGGCACACTCCCGTCACGAAGGGCACGGTCGGCGCGGGGATGGTGGAGGGAGCGGAGACGCGCCCGGGCATGAGCTTCGACGCGCTGCCGAGGTTGGAGGGGTAAGGGGTACGCAGAAACGGACGGAGGCAATCACCGACGCACGTTCCTCGAGAGCGTGCGTCGGTGATTGCCTCCGTCCCGTTTTCCGTTCGGCGCAGCCTAGCCGCCGTTCGCGTCGAACTGGCAGTTGCCCGTGGCGCAGGAGACCTTGCTGGCCGGTTGGGCCTTGGCGTGACCGTCGCAGAAGCCGAAGTTGGAGGTGCCGTTGTGACGCTCGTTCGCGGTGGTTGCCCAGGCCGTCCCGCCGTTGGCGAGGTGGGTGTTCGAGCCGTCGTTCGCGAAGGCCTCGGAACCCTCCGTCTCTCCGATGAAGATGCAGGTGGCCGGGTACTGGATGTCACCGTCCGATTGCCCGGGCGGGGGCGTCGGGTTGCCGGCGACCCAGTGCACGGCATTCACGCCGTACCCGCTGTTGGCTCCCCAATCGAGACCGCCGTTGAAGGTGCTGGTCATCCGCTTGCTGGGGCACTGGAAGATCTGCGCGTTCTTGACATACGGCAAGATCGCGCTCCGCCAGGTGTAGTCGCCGGCGCTCTGTGCCGCACTGGCGTCGGCATCGTACCACTGGCTCGGGAGCATCTCATCGTAGTCCGACGAGTACATCTGACAGCCCAGCATCTGCTGCTTCACGTTCGACAGGCAGTTCGTCTGCCTGGCCTTCTCCCTCGCGCGGGAGAACACCGGGAACAGGATGGCGGCCAGGATCGCAATGATCGCAATCACCACCAACAACTCGATAAGGGTGAAGCCCGTCTTGGTGCGGCGCATCGAAACTCCTCCTTTGCACCTACCGTTCAAGGCCGTGACACCGTGCCCGTCACGTGCCTGATCGATGGCGGTCTCGGCCCTGAGACCCCTCTGGGAAGGCTATACACTTGGCGGCGTCTCTAGTTCCCACCTGCCTCGAAGTGTAACTTTCCTCACACAAGGAAGCCGCCGGGGCGAAAACGCCCGCTAGGCCACCCCTTGGGGCAGGAGGTCTGCGAGCGCCACGGGTGCGTTCCTCGCGACCGACTCATAGCCGGCCAACGAGACCGCGAGGCTCTTCACCCCCTCGACGTACGGGATGCTCGGTTGCCGACCGGCGATCACGCAGTCGAGGAACTCGTACAGGACGGCGAGCGGCCAGTCCTCGGCAGCGGTCGCCTCGCCGCTCTCATCGCCGGTCCAGCGGGCGCTGGGTCCGTCGATGGTCACGAGCAGCCCCTCGGCCACGACCTTGAAGCCGACATCCCACTGGCCCTGTGGGACGATCGAGCAGCTGAGCGTGCCCAGCGCACCGGACTCGTAGTCCAGGATGAGCGCGGTCGTGTCTGGGATGTCGAAGCCCTCGGCGAAGTGGCGCATGCCCGACTGCGGCTGGAAGCCCGGCGGCGGCGTCCAGTCGCGCACGCGTGCCGTGCGGCCGATGACCGTGCGCACGTCCCCGGCGAGGAAGCGCCCGAGGTCGAGCATGTGCGTGGCCTGCTCGACCAGCTGCCCCCCGCTATCGGCCATCGTCTCGTACCACGGCGCGCCGGGAAGGCCGGGCATGTAGAAGTGCGCCTGCACCATCGCCAGCGCGCGCCCGCGGAGCAGTTCCTGCACTTGGCGGATAGGCGCGGACTTCCGGTACATGTAGCCGACCTGAGTCAGCACGCCGCTCGCCTCCGCCGCGCGCAGGACGCGCTCCGCCAGCGCCATGTTGACCGCGACGGGCTTCTCGACGAAGAAGTGGATGCCCCGCCTGCAGGCCTCCTCCTCGATCTCCCCATGCGCAGACGGGGGCGTCGAGATCACGATCGCATCCGGCTTCTCGTTGTCGTACAGCTCGACCGGCGAGGTGTACGCCCGCCCGCCGAACTTCGCCGCCACCTCCTTCGCCCGCGCCTCGTCCACATCGCAGTGCCCGACGATCTCTACATCCTCCCGCGCTTGCGCCCCGTTCAGGTGTCGCTGTGCAATCCCACCGACACCCACGAACCCTAGCCTCAGAGCCATCCTTTCGTCCCTCCCTGTCGTGGCCTTGTCGTTCTCCGTCTCCCAAACTCCTGCACTCCCAAACTCCTACACTCCTGCCGTCCTGACGTACCCCAACATCGCCTCCACGTTCGCCATCGGCGTGTGCGTCGGCACCTCACAGCCGGCGTTGACGATGAAGCGCGGACCGAAGGCGTCGTGGCAGCGCCGACAAGCCGCGCGCACTTGGTCGGGCGTGCCCTGCAGCAGCACGGCGACGGGGTCGAAGTTGCCCGCGATGACGGGCCTCTCCCCCATCTCCCGGCGGACGGCCTCAGGCTCCACGAGGTGATCCAGGTCGATGATGTCTGCGCCGGTCGTGCCCATCAGCGCGAGGATTCCGTTCGTGTCGCCGCAGATGTGCAGGCGGACGAGGGCGCCGGAATCGTGGATCGCCCGGATGATGTGCTGCTCGCGAGGCAACATCAACTGCTCGTAGAACCGGGGACCGCAGAGCGAGGCTGCCGCGTCGCCCATCCCGATGAGGTCCGCCCCCGCCTCGATCTGCGCCCGTGCGAAGCCGATCGCCAGCTCGGTCGCGAAGTCGAGCAGGTCGCCCGCGAACTGCGGATCGTCCATCAGGTCGAGCATGAACTCGTTCATCCCCCGCAGGTTGCAGGCCTCCGCGATGGGCCCCTCGATCCACCCCATCACGGGGACCTGCCCGGCGTACTCCTCGTGCAGCCGCGCGACTGCCTGGACCCGGTCGGTCATGCGGCCCCCGCCGAGCGGGTCGGGCTTCCGAAGTGTCGCGAGCGTCGCCCTGTCCGCCAGGACGTGCTCCTTGCAGGCGGGCGGACCATCCTCGAAGACGATCAGCCGGGCTCCGCAGTCGGCAGCTTCCCGCCAGGCATCCGAGATGACCGAGACGCAGTCGATCTCGAAGCGCTCCACGAGGTACCGCTGCCCCTCGACGAGCACGCGGTGATCGAAGCAGTAGTCGCGGTACGGCCGGCCGATCTGCCGAGCCAGCCAGGTCATGAAGATCGGCATGGCGGGGAGCCGGTCCACGGGCTGCCCCCGCACCATGGCCATCGTGCGCTCGTAGGAGTTCATGCAGGAGATTCTCCGCGGCGGGCGTAGGGAATCGGCTCATTCCCCTATCCTAGTAGTGGGACCTGTTGCGTTCCAGACCTCCGCCTCAGGAACCCCAAACGTAACCTCTCCGCCGAGCCACGCATATAGGTAGATGGCGCCAGTTCCGGAGGTGCTCGCCATGCGCTGCCGGCCCTTCCTCCGCGTGGTCGCGGTCCCGCTGGTCCTCTCCTCACTCCCTCACCTTGCACATGCCCTTCAGTGGCAGCAGGACGCCCAGGTGACGGGCATGGCGACCTGCATGGCCGAGGGGCCGGATTCCGCCGTGTGGGTGGGCACGGGCGATGGGTGTGTGCGCAAGCTCGGCGCCGCGGCGCCCCTCGTGCAGCGGCAGGGGCACGTGGTCACGGCCCTGCACGTGGACGCGGACGGCACGCTGTGGATCGGCTGGGAGGATGGCCTCTCGCGGGAGGTGCCGGGCGACCCGACGAAGTCGAAGCTCTGGGACAAGGCCGTCACGAAGCCCGTCCCGGTCCTGGGGGCCTACATGCTGGGCGAAGGGGACTTGGTGCCCTTCGGCGAGGTCGAGTGCCTTGCCCGCACGTCCAAGGGCCTCCTGGCGTCATCGACGACCAACGGCCTGCTGAGCCTGGTGGCGGAGTTCATGTGGGATGCCCGGTGGCCGCACTTCTGGGGGCCGAACACTGAGTGGATCACCTTCGCTGACGTCTTCCCGAGCAAGCGCGTCCACGCAGTCCTGGAGGATGCGAACGGCGATGTGTGGTTCGCCTCGGCGGACGGGATCCTGCAGATCGACCGCGCCTCGATGATCTTCGGGCAGCGCCGCTCGGGGTACTACTCCGGTACCTATGGAGACAAGGCCTTCGGCAAGCCCAGCGTGCGGTTCACGGCAGCCTCGCACGGCCTGCCGAGCGATGACGCGACCTGCGTCGCCTCGCAGGTCGGCCGCAGGACGTGGTCTGGCTTCGCCAAGGGCGGCGTGGCATTGCGGGATGGCGAGGGGAAGTGGAACGTGACCCACGCCGGGGAGAATGGTCTCCCTCCGGGCAGAGTGACCGCGTTGACGGCGGACGGCGACGGGCGTGTCTGGGCGGCGGTCGAGATGCCCGAGCCGCCGGACGGTGTGCGGCCCGCGCTACCCCAACCCTTGCGTGACACCGTGCCCGGTCGGCGCTGGACGAACTACCACCTCGCCTGGACGCGCGGGGAGCCGTGGCAGTTGGAGGCGTGCCCCGTGCCGAGGTGGACGGACTGGCCAACCATCCACGCCCTGCTCTGCTCGGCGTCCGGGAGGCTCTACGCGTGCACCAGCGAGGGCCTCTGGAGCACCAGCGCAGCACCCCCGCTAAGGTTGGAGCGCGCGGCCTTACGGCGCCCGGCACCCATCGCCGACGCCGCGCAGCCGGTTGAGCTGCCACCGGCGAGGCCTGTCGCGACGACCATACCCGAAGACCCCGCGGCGATCATGCAGGCCGTGGTGGAGCGCAACCGCCCGTGGCTGCTTCCGCCGACCGAGGCGCTCAAGTCGCTGGAGTACCGCTTCACCCTTGAGCACGAGGGCGTCCAAGAGCACTTCCGTTGGGAGGCGCCGTCTTACTCGAGCCTGGATGTGACCTGGGACCGCGACGGTCTCGTACCCGATCTGCTGCCCCGTAGGTGGCTCTCGTTCGATGAGGGGGTAAGCGAAGCCATGGGGGGCCAGCCGGCCCTTCCCCTCGACGCCGAGCGCCTCGACGCGGACGCCTATCAGCAGGACTGCCTGACCGGCGGCGAGCTGCAGACCGCGCTGCGGATCTACGCCCGCCATCCCGAGGCGTTCACGCTAGGGCTGGTGGACTCCACGGCGCTTGTGCGGCCGCCGTTGATTGTGGAACTGAAGCCCGACCGGGGGAAGCTCGGCCAGATCCCGGAGTTGGCCGCTCGGCTGCACATGGTCTCGTGGGCGTACGGGGTGAGCCCCTCCCACCTCTGGCGTGCCCTGGTCTTCATCGATCGGGAGCGACTCGCACCGACATCCGAGCAGTGGTACTGGGAGGATGATGCGAAGCCCACCCACGAGGTGCAGTACCGAGACTCGCGGGAGACCCCGGACGGCCATGCCGTGCCTGTGGCGGTCGATGTGCGCTGGTTCGGTCGCTCCGGCAGGGATGAGCCGAAGGAGGTCTTCCGCTCGGGCTACGCCTGGTACGAGCCGGGCGTGTGGCTGCTTGCGGAGGCCGAACAGACCGGTGAGGAGGGGGGCGCGAAGGCGACGGTGTCAGGCGTGCGCACGAACGCCGACCTGGGGCTAGCCAGGGAGCTGGCGGCGGCCGGCGACGACCTGATGGAGCGCCGGACGCGCGCCATCGAGATCCTCAACCAGGTTGCGGAGCGCAACTCGCCCTGGCTCTCCGCCGAACTCGACCCGGCGTTCCTCGAAGCGACCTACCGGTTCGAGCTACGCCAGCTGGACGGTCGGGTGAGAGACATCCGCCAGGTGAGCCTGAGCGCGGAGAACGCCCCCCGCTGGTCCCGGTTCACGCTTGGCACGACCCTCGGCATACCCTTGGCGTCGCTGGTTGCCGAACCCGAGAAGTACGCGCCGGTCCTCGCCGGCGAGCGCGAGCAGGGCGGCCGGCGGGTGTACGTCATCCGCGCCGGGTCGCCGGACTGGGTGGGCATCGGTCCGTGCGGCAACGGGCTGAGCGGCACGTGGTGCGGCTACTTCACCTGGGCATGGCGCCAGCTTGAGTGCGTGCTCGACGCTGAGACGCTGCTGCCGGTCTCAGCGGACGTAGGGGAGGACGAGCAGCGGTACGCCGACTACCAGGAGGTCGCGCCTGGGGAGTTCGCGCCCATGACCATCACAGTGCCCGGCTGGTTCGAGTACCACTTCGTGTGGGCGGGCGACTGCCTGTGGATCGCGAAGGAGACGCGCTCGCAGCCGGACGCACAAGGCAAGCGCGCGGTCGGCCGAATCACCAACCTCATCGTGAACGGCGAACGAGTCACCGGGGTTCCCACACTCACGCCGGACGAGATGGCCGCCGCTGAGGCCGAGCGGAAGCGCGTCGAAAACGAGGAGAAAGAGAGGGAGCGGCGGTAGGGCCGGATAGCCCCTGCGGGGCTATGCGGCCCCTCCCGACGGCTCATCCGGCCAGCCACGCATGATTGCATCCGTCATGCGTGCGACCCGCACCATCTCCCGCACATCGTGCACACGGATGATATCGGCCCCGTTGAGGATCGCGCAGGCGCAGGCGGCAGCCGTGCCCTCGAGCCGCTCTTCGGGCGGGAGGTCGAGCACCTTCCCGATCGTCGACTTGCGCGACACGCCGACCATGATCGGGCAGCCCAGCGAGCGGAACTCCCGCAGGCGACGCAGGATCGTGAGGTTGTGGCTGACGGTCTTCCCGAAGCCAATGCCTGGGTCGATGATGACCTGCTGCCGCGTCAGCCCGGCCGCTTCACACGTGGCGACGCGCTCAGCCAGGAAGCGGTAGATGTCGGCGATCACGTCCTCGTAGGTCGGCGCTTCCTGCATCGTGCGGGGCGTTCCGAGCATGTGCATCACGCAGACCGGCGTCCGGCGCTCCGCCACAAGCTCCAGCATCCCCTCAGCTTGCAGACCGCACACGTCGTTCACGAGGCCCGCTCCCGCGTCCAGCGCCGCCCCTGCGACCTCCGCCTTGTCTGTGTCAATGGACACCGGCAAGTCCACTTCCGCCGACAGCCGCTCGATCACCGGCAGCACCCGCCGCTTCTCCTCGTCCGCACTCACCTCTTCGCTCCCAGGCCGTGTGGACTGCCCACCGACGTCCAGCAGGTCCGCTCCCTCTTCGGCGAAGCGCTTCCCCTGTGATAGAGCCGCCTCGACATCATCGCTGACACCGTCTCCGCTGAACGAGTCTGGTGTCGTGTTGATGATCCCCATGATCAGTGTCCGCTCGCCAATCGGCATCCCGTGTCGGCCGACCTTGAGCGTGGTTACGTCTCGCCGATCGTATGCGGCGAGGGCCTGCCGGACTTGCTCCGCCAACGCACGCAGCCCAAAGGGTTGGGCTGCCAGCTTCCGCGCAAGCGCCTCGTGCTGCCTCAGCGTCGCGATCAGGACCACGGGTCGCGGCGTGTCGTCGAAGGCTGCCACGGAACGCGCGACGGCGCACTCCGCGCCCAGCGCCAGCGCCTCCTGCTTCAGGATGGACGCGGCCCGGCCACTGACCGCCTCCAGCCGCACGACGCGCATCGTTGCCTCATCCGCCATCCAGCGCGACGCCGCCGCCGTCGCTCCTACGCCGACGATCTCCGCCAGCGCTTCCTCCGCCGACCCGAGCTCCATCACTCGCGCATTGTGCTCAGCCATGCCTGCCTCCGACGCCGTCGCCGTTCCCCCCTTCTGAAGGAAGGGGGGCAGGGGGGTAGGAGCCGTCTACTTCCCGATGCAGAACCTCGCGAAGATGTCGTTGATGACATCCTCGCGCGTCGTGTCTCCGGTGATCTCTCCGAGGGCATCGAGGGCGACCCGCAGGTCCTCCGCCAGGACCTCCTCCCCCACGCCTTGCGCCTCCTTGCCGAGGCACCTTTCCAGCGCCTGCGCTGCGCACTCGATCGCGTGCTTGTGGCGGACGTTCGTGACGATGACCTGCGCCCCGGGCGAGCCGTCCCCGCTCCACGTCATCCGGGCCACGGCCTCCTCGAGCGCGCCCAGCCCCTCACCTGTGAGGGCCGACACGTGCACGATCAGTGTGTCCGGCGCGAAGCCCAGGTCGGCATCGCAGACCTGCTGCGGGAGGTCGGTCTTGTTGACCACGATGAGCCGCTGCGCTGCCGGGAGCTCATCGAGGAGCCGGCGGTCTTCATCGCGGAGTGCTTCCGACCCATCGATCACGAGCAGCACGAGGTCCGCGCGCTCGATCCAACTTCGCGCGAGGCCCACGCCGGCCTCCTCGATCTCATCGGTCGGCTCGCGCAGGCCCGCTGTATCCGCGAGCGTCACGGGGAACCCGCCGAGGCACACGGTCTCCTCGACCACATCGCGCGTCGTGCCCGGATGGGGCGTGACGATCACGCGGTCCTCGCGCAGCAGCGCGTTCATCAGGCTCGACTTGCCCACATTCGGCCGCCCGACGATGGCCGCGCGCACACCCTCGCGCAAGGCCCGACCCGCCTCCGCCGACGCCAGCAGCTCCCGCATGTCCTGCGCGAGCCGGTCGATCCCGAGGCGGAGCTGCTCCCGCGTTAGGAAGTCGATGTCGTCCTCGCCGAAGTCGATGGACGCCTCCACGTAGCCGGCCAGCTCCATGAGCCGGTCGCGGTACTCCCGGATTCGCCGCGACAGGCCGCCCGAGAGATGGTGCATCGCCGCGCGGTGAGCAGCCTCGGTCTGCGCACCGATCACGTCGGCGACGGCTTCGGCCTGGGCGAGGTCGACGCGGCCGAAGAAGAACGCCCGCTTCGTGAACTCCCCTGGGTCCGCGAGCCGCGCGCCGCGTCGCAGGACGAGCTCCAGCGTGCGGCGAAGAGGCACCGCGCCGCCGTGGCAGTTGATCTCGACCACATCCTGCGTCGTGTACGTCCGCGGCGCGCGCATGACGGTGAGAAGGACCTCGTCGAAGACCTCCTCGCCGTCGGATACGTGCCCGTAGCGGGTCGTGAACGTGCCCTGCACCGAGGGCGGATCATCGCTCGACGCGGGCCGGAAGATGGCGTCGGCAATCGCGACGGCCTGCGGGCCGCTCACCCGCACGATGCCGATTCCGCTCTGCCCGGGCGGCGTCGCAATCGCTGCGATCGTATCGTCAAACGGGTGCCTCAACACGCGCCCATTATAGTGACCCGCCCCACCCGGTCAAGCACGGAGGCCCACCCGTGCCCGAACTCCCCGAGCTGGAGATGGTCCGTCGCTACCTCGCCGACTGCTGCCTCGGGAGGACGATCGCGGGCGCCATCGTGAACCAGCCGGCGTGCGTCAACGTGCCGCCGCAGGCGTATGAGCGCTGTGTGGTAGGCGGGACTCTCGAACACGTGTGGCGGCGCGGTAAGTTAGTGCTGCTCGACCTCAGCAACGGGGTCTCGCTCATCATCCACCTCGCGCTGGGCGGCGAGGTGCTCCTGAAGCCCTCGCCCGACCACGATCCCAAGCAGACCCAGATCGTCCTGAGCTTCACCGACGGCAGCGCGCTGCACTTCCACCAGCTTCGCCTCGGGAACGTCCACGTCTTCCCGACCTACCATCTCGCGACGACACGGGTGGGCCGCCTCGGCCCGGACGCGCTGAACGAGTTGCCGGACGCCGAGGGCCTCAAGACCATCTACGGCGCCAGCGGCAAAGCGATGAAGGAACTGCTCCTCGACCAGTCTCTCCTCTGCGGGATCGGGAACCTGTACTCGGATGAGATCCTCTTCCGCGCCGGCCTCCACCCCAAGACACGCGGGAAGGACCTGTCGCCCGACGACTTCGCCGGTCTGCGCGACGCCATCGGGCAGACCCTCGCCGACGCCCTGCAGGCCAAGCAGCCTGGCGCCCCGCCCTTCGAGCCCCAGGTCTACGGCCGCACCGACGAACTGTGCGGCGTCTGCGGCACGCCCATCGTCCGTCTCCGCCTCGCCAACCGCTCCGCCCACTTCTGCCCGCAGTGCCAACCGCCGCGGCGTTCGGCTTGACCTGGCGAGGGTCGGTCGGTACAATCGGCTCATCCTGGACCCCGGCAGCTCACTGAACGATGCCTCGCACCCGCACCCGGACAGCTCGAACCGACCAGCCTCGCCTTCCCGGCCTGAACGGCAATGGCGCGGGACCGGGTGACAGCGCGTTCACGCTGAACCGCGCGGAGCCTGTGCACCGCTGGGTGCCGTGGATCGCCGGCTTCTCATCGAGCTTCGTGGACGACATCCTGGACCGCGTTCCCGTGGCCGAGGGCCGCGTGCCGACGGTGCTGGACCCCCTTGCAGGGGTAGGAACCACGCTCGTGCAGGCGATGCGGAAAGGCTGGAACGCAGCCGGCTTCGAGATCAACCCCTACGCTGCGTTGGCCTGTCGTGCGAAGCTCCGGATCGCGTCGTACGATCTCCCTGCTTTGCGCGAGGCCGCGGATGCGCTCGCGTCGTACGTTGCGGAGCGGTCAGAGGCCGAGTCCGCGGTTCCCCGGTCCACTCCGCCGCAGGGGTTCCGCAGCCGCGAGCCCTTCTTCAGCCCCAGCATCGAGCGCCAGGTGCTGTTTGCGATGGACTTCATCGCAGACGTGCCGGACGAGACGACCGCCGACTTCCTGCGAGTCGCGCTCGGCGCCACGATGGTCGGCTACTCGAACTACTCCTACGAGCCGAGCCTCGGCCGTCGCGTCTGCGCCGGCAAGGAGCCCATCCTCGAGGCCGATGTGGGCGCCATCCTCCGGGCGAAGCTGGAGGCCATGTGTGACGATGTGGAGCAGTGGCAGGCCTCCGCAGTCGCAGCCCCCGAGGCCCAGGTCCACCTGGAGTCCTACCTCGCCGACGCCTGCCCGGTCGCGCCGAACTCCGTCGATGCGCTCATCACCTCGCCGCCCTACCTGAACAACTACCACTACCCGCGCAACACCCGCCCGCACCTGTATTGGCTCGGTCTCGTCGCCGCGCCCAAGGACATGAAGCACCTGGAGCACGAGAGCTTCGGCAAGTTCTGGCAGACGGTAAGGGCTGGGCCTGAGGTCGAGCTTGAGGTAGACGACGCCGAACTGCACGAGCAGATCGCCGCGCTCCGAGACCGCCACCGGGACCGCGGCGTTTACGGCGGCCACGGCTGGGCGAACTACGCCGCGACCTACTTCAACGATTGCGACCGCTTCTGCGCGCGCACTGCCGAACTCATGCGCCCCGGCGGCCTGGTCGTGATCGTGATCGGCAACAACATCGTCCAGGGCATCGAGTTCCGCACCGACGAGATCCTCGCCCGCCTCGCCGCCCGCCACGGTCTCCAGTGCACCGACATCCACCGCGTCCGCCGGAAGCGGACGGGATCGAGCATCATCAACTCGTCGGTGCGGGTAGGGAAGGCGGGGAAGCGTGTCGAACTCTATGAGAGTGCTGTGGAGCTGACCCAAGCCGCCGTGAGACAGGCTGCAGCGAGGGTCCCGTCTCGCAGTGCGGCGTGAGACGCGCATGAGACGCATACCTCACCCCATCCCGTACCAGGGCAGCAAGCGGCACCTCGCGGCAGCGATCCTGCCCTACGTGCCCGCGGGGCGTCAGCGGTTCTTCGAGCCCTTCTCGGGGTCTGCGGCCATCACGCTCGCAGCTGCGGACCAACGCCTCGCGCAGCATTACGTCATATCGGACGTGCTCGCACCCCTGGCAGAAGTGTGGGGCATGATCGTCAATCGGCCACAGGCGCTCGTGGAGGGGTACGAAGACGTCTGGCTGTCTCAGGTTGATGATCCTGCCGGCACATACAACAGGATGCGCGACGAGTTCAACCGGGACCATGACCCGGTGAAGCTGCTCTACCTGCTGGCGCGCTGTGTGAAGGCTTCGGTGCGGTTCAACCGGTATGGAGAGTTCAACCAGTCAGCCGACCACCGCCGCCTCGGAATGCGGCCCTCGATTCTAGAGCGTGAGGTAGCCGGCGCTCATGCTCTGCTTGCCGGGCGCACAAGCGTCCTCGCGTGCGACTTCCGAGACGTGCTGGCCAAGACGACGCCCCGCGACATAGTCTACATGGACCCGCCCTACCAGGGCACAACGAACGGCAAGGACCAGCGGTACCTCGCCGGGCTCCCCGTAGGGGAACTCACCGAAGCCCTGCGCCGCCTCAACGACAGGCGGGTGCCCTTCCTGCTGAGCTACGACGGCTTCCGGGGCAAGCAGAGATACGGTGAGGACCTGCCCGCCGAACTGGGGCTCAGGAGGGTGCTGCTCAACGCGGGCAGATCGACCCAGGCGACCCTGAACGGCAAGAGCGAGGTCACGGTCGAGTCTCTATACCTTTCGCCCGCTCTCGTGGACACGCTGACCGTGAAGGGCCCAGCTCTACAGCCGCCCGCGTCGTTCCCGGTGTTCGGCCGGGGTAGCGCGGCGGCCCCCAGCAGGGCCGCGAGGGTCATTGCACGCTCCGGGGACCGTACGCCTGCGCGGCGACGGCGCTGGGCGGCCGGACACCCGGCCCGTCGTGGGCCCAACGGCAGGCCGGATGCTCCGCGTTCGGGCCGTCCTCTCGGTAACGCACTGACCCTGAACGGGACGCGCAGAGGTCTTGACAGCGCGTGCAGATCGTGGTAGGATACCCAAACAGATGTTCGCCCGCACCCCCAGGGCGCGGGACCGTCCGACAACGATTCGCCGGGCAGAGATGAGCATCAGCGCCCCGACCCTCCCTGGTCTCGCAGACGAGCCGCGCAACGGTATCGTCAACGTCGCCACCGTACCGATGCGTAGCCCCTTCCGCTACCCGGGCGGCAAGACCTGGCTTGTACCGCGGGTACGCCAGTGGCTGCGTTGCACCAGGAAGCCATTCGTGGAGTTCGTCGAACCGTTTGCCGGCGGTGGCATTGTAGGACTATCCGTTGCCTTCGAGGGACTAGCCCCAAAGGTGCTCCTAGTCGAGCTGGACGAGGATGTGGCTGCTGTCTGGCAGACCATCCTGAACGGCGGAGCCAAGTGGCTCACGGACCAGATCGCCGCCTTCCCGATGTCCCGCGAGGCGATAGAGAGGGTGCTGTCGCAGAGACCCGCCTCTACCCGGGCGCGCGCGTTCGCCACCATCGTGCGGAACAGGGCCAACCGGGGTGGCATTCTCGCCCCGGGCGCGAGCATGATGAAGCTGGGAGAGAACGGCCGGGGCCTGTCATCACGTTGGTACCCTGACACGCTGTGCAAGCGAATACGCGAGATCGCCGCCCTCAGGCACCGCATACGCTGCCTGCAGGGCGATGGTCTGGCCTTGCTGCGGGACAGCGCGGGCCGAGCAGGCGCAGTCTTCTTCATCGACCCGCCCTATACCGTGGCGGGCCGTCGCCTGTACCGGCACAACGACATCGACCATAGCGCGCTCTTCGCGGCGGCCGCGCGCCTGAAGAGCGACTTCCTGATGACCTACGACGACTCACGGGAGATCCGGGAGCTTGCATCCGCCCATGGCCTTGACGTTCGCGAAGTGCCGATGCAGACGACCCACCTACGGCACAAGACCGAACTCCTGATCGGGCGCAGTCTCGACTGGTTCACCGGGTGACCTTCCGGAGCTTCTCCCTGATCCGTGTCTCGAACGTCTCCCGCGTTACCACCTTCGCTGCCGTCAAGCCCTCCACGGCCCGCTCGAGCGTTGTCATGTGGGTGAACGCGGGCCGCAGGTGCATCTCGCCGCCGGTGGCTTCGTAGCGGACCACGAACCAGACGATGTCCGCATTCGACAGGTCAGTGGCCTGGTTCATCGGACCGAGGGCCCGGAAGAAGCCATCGTCGACGACCACGGCCACGCGCCTACCCCACCGGCTCAAGGATGGCACTTTGATCTGGAGCTGAGGGAGGAGACGTTTGGGACCGCTGCTTCGGTAGTCGGGCCGGCGCTTACCCGCCGGGAACGGGAGGGCTGGCCCGGCATGCCCCCGCAGCGCTGCAAACTCCGTGGCCATGGTGTCCCCGGAGAAGTAGACGGCCTGGGTCTCCACCGCACACCACTCCAGCGTAGCCGTGTCAGGACGGACGAGAACGTTGTCTATCCGGCCAACGACGCGGCGCGTTCCCCCCGCTGAACTGCCATCGCGGGCCGCTAGCTGTTCCAGGAATCCTACCTGGCCCAGGGGTACCGCGCAGTCAGTTCCCAACAGCGTCTCCCCTATCCACCGGTAGATCATCCCCTGCTCCTCGAACCGATGCGGACACGTGGTGCAGAGCCCGCCAACCTCGCCCGTTGCGGGCCTGACGTCACCGGACTCACCCATCGCGTAGAGGCGTATCGAGCACACCCCGCCGTCCTTCCCGCAGCGGACGGTGCTGCTGCCGCTACTCCGTGGGAGGCAGACCTGCTTCGGCCGGTCCAGCCTCGGCAGAGCCTGGGCCTCCGCGAACGTTCGGCGTTCAGCCGGTGTGAGTCGGACGAACGACCGGCCATACCATTCGCCGATCCCGTGGCGAGTTCGTTCGTCCGCGCTTGGCGGGCGGGCCATGTGTGTCCCTCCTCCTCAGGGCAGCGACTGCCCGAGGTCTCTGCGGGGGCGACCACCAGAGCCGCCCCCGTTACTGAGTCGTCGCCCTACACCTTCACTTCCTTCCCCGTCTTGCTGCTCTCGTAGACGCCGTCGAGGATGCGCTGCGTGATGAGCGCTTCTTCGGCGGGGACGGGTTCGGGCAGGTTCTTCTGGATGCACTCGACGAAGGCGCGGACCTCTTCGGCGTGGCCGGAGGGGCCGGAGAGGATCTGCGGGTCGGCGACGGTGAGGGCGCCGCACTCCTCGCGGATTAGGCGGAGCGGGGAGCTCTGGACGCCGCCCTTGGTGCCGCAGAGGATCGTGCCGTGGATGTCCTCGGCGAGGTTGAGGGCCCAGCTCGCTTCGAGGACGACGGTCGCGCCGTTCTTGAACTTCACGAGGCCGACGCCGAAGTCCTCGACGCCGTACTTCGCCGGGTCCCAGCCGCCCATGCCGGCGACCTGCGGGCCCGGGCGGGTGCCGATGGGGTTGTAGACCGTGCCGGAGACGGTCTTCGGCTCAGGGAAGCCCATGAGCCAGAGCGTGAGGTCGAGGATGTGCACGCCGATGTCGAAGATCGGTCCGCCGACCGAGAGCTTCTTCGAGGTGAAGGCGCCCCAGCCGGGGATGCCGCGGCGGCGCAGGGCCATCGCGCGAGCGTAGTAGATGTCGCCGATGGCGCCGGACTCGATGAAGTCCTTCATCGCCCGCGCCTGAGGGTTGAAGCGGGCGGTCTGGCCGACCATGAGCTTCAGGCCGAGCTTCCTCGCGGTCTGCAGCATCTTCTTCGCTTCGGCCGCGCTGATCGCCATGGGCTTCTCGACGAGCACGTGCTTGCCGGCGTTGAGGCAGTCGATGGTCGGCTGGAAGTGGTACGTGTTCGGCGTGCAGACGCTGACCGCGTCGATCTCCTCGATCTTCAGCAGGTCCTTCCAGTCCTTGAACTTGTGCGGCACGTTGAACTTCTCCGCCGCCGAGTTGCGCGCGCCCTCGCTCACGTCCGCGACCGCGAGGATTTCGCAATCCGCCAGAGCGGCGTAGCCCGGCATGTGCGCGCCCTGCGCAATGCCGCCTGAACCGATGATGCCGATCCCGAGCTTCTTCTTGGCCATTGAGGCTTCCCCTTTCGATGGAGCGAATGCGCGAGGCGGGTTCGACGCGGAGGCGAGGGCCTCCTCGTCACGGAGGACGGCAGAGGCATACAGGATGGACAGGATGGTGCAGGATAACACCTCACGGGGACCGAAGGGGCGCGCTGTGCGTTGGTACTGCTGGGAGATTGGCTGCCGATGCTACCGATGGTGATGGCTTGCTTGATGTGCCTGCCGCATTGCGGGGCGGCGGGCACCGCACTGCCGGCGCTGGATGACGCGGCGCCCGTCGAGCAGGCGCAGGTGGATCGCTACGACCTGACCGCGACCTATGACCCTTCGCCTGCGGGACAGGTCGCCTTGATTCTCGAGCGTGCTGACGAGCGCAACTTGCTTCTGGTCCGCTCGACGGGGAAGCGCATCGAGATCGTGCGCGTTGCCGATGGTAAGAGCGCGCGGCTCGCGACCGGCGCGGGCGTCAGCGTGACCAACGCTTCGGAGCTGACGGTCCGCCGACGACCGGGGACGGTCGCGGTATTCAGCGGGGACCGCGCGCTTGTGGAGGCCCACGTGGACTTCCGCCCCGGCGCGTGCGGGTCGGTTGCTGGCGCCGCGCGACCGAGCGACTTGCGCCTGCAGGAGATCGGCGAGATCACGCTTGACGACGACTTCTTCGTCGGCGAGCCGCGGGAGGGCCTCTGGGAGAACCTCCTGGGCGCGTTCAAGATCGACATCTACTGGGACCCCAAACAGAAGGTGGACAACCGTCCGATCGGCGCTTGCTGGTTTGCCAACGACGGTCCGGGCGAGCACCTCGCGGCCACGGGCGCGGACTTCTGGGATGACTATGCCTGCGAGGTCTCGGCAAGGCCAGCTGCGGACTCGGCTGTCGGCCTCGCCTTCCGCGTGCAGGACAAGGCCAACTACGCCATCCTAGTGCTCTCGTGCGAGAGCGGGGGGAACACGGCCCGGCTTGTCGAGGTGCGGAACGGCACGGCGCGGACGCTGGCGGAGACACAGGGCGATTGGCCGCCCGGTCATTGGCAGCGGCTGCGAATCGAGGTGGTCGGCCCAGACGCGAGCGCGTTCGTCTCTGGTCAGCCGGCGGGCACGGGCACGCTGAGCGGCGCGCCGAGCGGGCGCGCGGGGGTCTACGCAAAGACGGGGGGCGACTGCCGCTTCGACGACCTGTCAGTAAGGGGGCTGCGTCGTCTCGAGGCGGATGCACAGCCGCAGCCCGCCGGCCCATGGCGATTCGCCCATGGTGCGTGGCAGAGCAAGGGCCAACAGCTCACCTGTCGCGCGGCCAGCACCGCAGTGGCGGTGGCCTCGGTTGGCGAGTGGACCGACGCAGATGTTCGGGCGAATGTGCGGTTGCCTGCCGCGGGCGAGGCGGGGGTCCTGGTGCGCTGGTCGCCCGAGGGCGGGTACGCATTCCTGACGCGGAAGGCCGGCGCCGACCTGTCCTGCCGCCTGGCGCGCGTCGGAGCCGACGGCTCGTTCGAGACGCTGTCGGGGGCCAAGGCGCCACTGACGGCGGAGGGCCCGGCGCTCGGGCTGACATCCTCGGGGCCGGCGCTGAGAGGGTTCGTCAATGGCGTGTGCGTGGTGCGCGCCTGGGACGGCCGCCTCGTCTCGGGGGAGGTCGGCGTCGTGGTGTCTGGTGGGCAGGCGAGCTTCGCTGACTTTGCGGCCAGCGAGCCCAACCCCGAGGACCTGGTCTCCGAACTGCTAGCTGACGGGACGGATCAGTCGCGGCCGGGTGCGGACAGCGAGGTCTTCGAGCCCTTCATCGGGCAGCTATGGCGGCCGGGCTCTGGGCGGGCGGGGCTGACCAGCGTTGACGGAGAGCCGGCGATTGCGCTGAACCACGCGACCCTGCGTTACTACTCTCCCCGCCCAGGCGACGTATCGCTTGCCGCCGACCTCTTACGCACGGATGACCAGCCCGTCTCGCTCACGATCTGCAGCGATGCTACGCGGGAACTCGGCTACTCGCTCACGTTCACCGGGCCCGCGCTGCAGCTTACGCGAAACGGGCAGCCCGTTGCGGAGGCCTCGGCGCCGACGAGGCTCCCACTGTCGCTCTCGCTTCGCCGTGATGGGCCCTTCGTCATCGGCCGTGCCGGCGAAACGGTGGTGAGTTACCGCGACCCTGAGCCACTGCCCTCCGGCGATGCCCTCGTGAGTGCCGCCGGGCAGGCCATAATCGACAACCTTGAACTCGGTGCTGCACACGCGCTGGCCTATCGCTTCGACCGCGTGGAGCCGGATTGGGTCGAGACGTCAGGCGAATGGCTCTTCCACTCGGGCATGGCCTGTATTCCCTGGGATTACTGGCTGACCGGCGATGGACGGGAGACGCCCGCCGTCGCCTGGAACCGCCGCCAGGCCCCCGCTGATCTGTGCGTGCGCTTCGACGTCAGCCAGTACACTGAGGGTTATGAGTCTGGCCAGCACCAGCACTTCGCATACCATGACATCAGCCTCGCGCTGAGCGGCGATGGGGCGGACCTTGACTCAGGCTACCGCTTCCTAGTTGGCGCCGAGGGCGGGCGCGGCACGCGCCTGTTCCGCAAGGGGCAGCTAGTAGCCGAGACTACTGACCCGCGTTTCAGCAGCACCGCTCGCGCGATCGAGGTGATTGCGACCAAGAGCGGCGGCTCGGTGACGCTGTGGCTGAACGGCGTCCAGGCCCTGACGTACGAGGACCCGGAGGCGCTCGGCGCGGGCCGGGTGGCGCTCGGCGTCGAGAAGTGCCGCGCGAACTTCCGCGACCTGTTCCTCTACCGCGATGAGACTTGGACACAGCCGCTCGGAGCAACGGCGTTCTCACCTGAGCCCACGCAGTAGGCGCATGGACCCCTCCGAGTTCATCGAACGGCTTGCGCACTCACCCACGTATCGCGACCAGATCGCGCATGTCGAGGTGATTCCCGCGCGCGAGGCCCGGTACGCGGAGCCTGACGACCCGATGCCGCCCGAGCTGTCCGAGGCCTTGCGGCAGGCGCAGGGCATCGAACGCCTGTGGGCGCACCAGGTTCAGGCCCTGGAGGCGGCGCGGCGCGGTGAGCACGTGTGCGTGGTCTCGGGGACGGCGAGCGGGAAGAGCCTCTGCTACAACCTGCCGATCCTGGAGCGCGGCCTCGCTGAGCCCGATGCGTGCGCGCTGTACCTCTTCCCCACCAAGGCCCTCGCGCAGGACCAGCTCCGGCATCTGCGGGAACTGCACAAGCACTGCCCCGATCTCCCGCTCGCGCAGGCCTACGACGGCGACGTCTCGCAGGGCGGCCGGCAGAAGATCCGGCAGACGGCGCGCCTCATTCTCTCGAACCCCGACATGCTCCATGTGAACATCCTCCCGAGCCACCCGCGCTGGAGCCGCTTCCTGTCGAGCCTGCGGTACGTCGTGGTGGACGAGATTCACGTACTGCGCGGCATCTTCGGCTCGCACTGTGCGCACCTGTTCCGGCGGCTGACGAGGCTGGCTCAGAGATACCAGGAGTCAGGGCCGCAGTTCATCTGCTGCTCGGCGACGATCGGCAACCCGCGGGAGCACGCGGAGGCCCTGATCGGGCAGGACGTCACGCTGATCGACGACGATGGCTCCCCGCAGGGGCGGCGCTTCTTCGTGTTCTGGAACCCGCCGGTCGTGAACCCACAGACCCAACGCCGGCGTAGCGCGCATGTCGAGGCCGTCGAGCTGCTGGCCGATCTCGTGCGGTCCGGGTTCCGCACCATCGCGTTCACCAAATGGTGGGGCGCGACGGAGTTGGTGGCGCGGTATGCGCGGGAGACGCTGCAGGGCGATGGGCTTGCAGAGAAGGTCGAGAGCTATCGGGGCGGTTACCTGGCCTCGCACCGAAGGGACGTGGAGAAGCGGCTCTTCCACGGCGATCTGCGCGCCGTGGTCAGCACGAACGCGCTGGAGCTGGGCGTGAACATCGGCGGCCTGCAGTCGGCGCTGATTCTGGGCTTCCCCGGGACGATCTCCGCGACCTGGCAGCAGGCGGGGCGCGCCGGACGCGGGGCCGAGGACTCCCTGGCGATCCTGGTCGCCTACGACACCGCGATCAACCAGTACCTGATGAACTTCCCGGCCTACTTCTTTGCGAAGGAGAATGAGAAGGCGCTCATCGCGCCGCGCAATCGGCACATCCTCGCGCAGCAGCTCGCCTGCGCCTGCCACGAGCTGCCGCTCCAGAGGCGCGAGCTGGAGACGTTCGTCGCGGGCAAGGTGACCGGGCACCTGCCGACGCGGGACATCGAGGCGCTCCTGAAGCGGGAGCAGGCGGCCTTGCGCGCGCACGCGGAGGCGGGACTCGAGGGGCCGAAGCCCCAGGCGGAGGCGGAGCTACAGACGAAGGAGCGGAGGCCGGGCGCGCCGGTCTTCGAGGATGAGGCGGACGAGGCGGTCGCCGAGGCGGAGGCGGTGCTGAGACTCATGGAGGAGGAGAGCCTGGTGCGCTGGTCGGGCGGACGCTGGTTCTACACGGAGACCTCGAAGCCCGCCTACCGCGTCAGCCTGCGCGCCATCACGAAGCACAACTACACCATCGTGGACTGCACCGATCCGGGGCAGGAGACAGTCCTGGGCCAGATCGACCAGATCAACGCGTACCCGCTGCTCCACCCCGAGGCGATCTACTTCCACGCAGGGGAGCAGTACTACGTCGAGAAGCTGGACCTGGAGCGCCATCGGGCCGAGGTGCGCCGGGTGAACGTAGACTACTACACCTCGCCATGGGGTGGGCGCGGAGTGGGTGTGATCCACAACGTCGAGGAGCGCGCGCAGTTCCCCGGGGGCGAGGTGTGGTTCGGCGACGTGCAGTGCCACTTCAACACGGACTCCTACGACAAGATCCGGCTCTGGAGTCGTGAGGCGTTCGAGAACCGGCCCGTGAACCTCCCGCCGCAGATTCTGGAGACGGTGGCGTACTGGGTCAACCCGCCCGGCGAGACGACCGACCGCATCCTGCAGAGCGGCCGGGATCCCGATGCGGGACGGTATGGCCTCGGACAGGCGCTGATGGTCACGACGGCGCTCTTCGCGAGCTGCGACCCGCTGGATGTGCGCACCAGTGAGGCCCCGGACGCCGAGTGCGCACGGTGGGGTTGCAGCCCGTTCTCCGCGTTCATCTTCGACAACCACCAGGGCGCTCTGGGGTTCACGGAGCTGGCGTTCAGCCGAATCGAGGAGTTGCTGGAGACGACGCTGTCGCTGATCGAGGAGTGCCCGTGCGAGGAGGGCTGCCCCTTCTGCGTCGGCTTCTACCTCAGGCCGATGGTCCCCCACGATCCCGAGGGCAGCGAGGGCGCGATCCCCGACAAAGAGGCGGCACTGATGATCCTGCACGACGTCCTCGGGCTGGCCCCCTACGAGCCCAAGCGCGCTACCGACCGCGGGTGGCTCTGGCGCCGGCGCGTGAAGGCGACCCCCGAGGCCCGGCCGGGAGGCGTCGCTGACGAGACGCCGCCGCGAGCGGAGGACCTGCCGGACCACGTCAAGGGGCAGATCCGTCGCCGGCTGGGCAAGGGCGGCAAGTTGTAGCGAATCCCCACCTCAACACGGCGCAAACGCACGGAACCGAAGTGCAACTCTTTGGGCTACCCGCCCGATACGCCCGAGGCGGGTGTCCCGGCCCCCTGCGATTCGTGGTAAGTGAGCGTTGTCACACGTGGTCGATCTCTGCCTGCCTTCGGAGGCGTTTGCGATGTTCGCACTGCGACGCAGCAGCGGGTTCGGGATGGTGGAGTTCCTGGCCGTTACCGTAGCCGTGGCGCTTCTCGTCGGGGTCGTCGTTGTCTATTGCGCGCGTCACCAGTCGGCGTCCGCCGGGCCCGAGGTGACGGCGGTCACGCCGCCGCGCGCGGCAGCGGCGGGCACGACATCCCTTCAGAGCTACGCTGTCCCCTCACGCACGGAGACGAGGTCGAGCCTCTAGGCTTCGGCCGACGCCAACCTCTTCTGCTGAAGCCGGCCGCACTGTGGTATCTCAGAGGTGTCGGCTCACTCGCCGCCGTTCTCCGAAGAAGCGAGTGTGGGCCAGGAATGTACCATGGCAACGCTCACGGCCGTCGATGAGGCGCAGCGGCTCGCCGCCCTGCACCGTTACTACATCCTCGATACCCCGCCCGAGGAGGCCTTCGACAACCTCGTGGTGCTGGCCGCGCGCGTGTGCGGCGCCAAGTCCAGCATCCTCTCGTTCGTGGACGAGACCCGCTCATGGACGAAGGCGGGACTGAACAACTCGATGCTGGAGATCCCGCGTGCCGGGTCCGTGGCCGCGCGGGTGATCGAGCGCGGGGAATCGTTGATCGTCGCCGATACGGACGATGCTCCTCCGGAGATACGGCTTCTCGATGCCGTCGTGTGCTATGGGGTGCGGTCCTTCGCAGCGGTTCCTCTGGTGACCCCGGATGGTCACGCGATCGGAGCGATCGGCGTGTTCCACAGCGAGCCGCGGCGGCTGAGCGAGGACCAACTGGACGGCCTGCATCGCGTGACGCAACAGGTCATGGCGCGCCTCGAGCTGCGGCGGCGCACTCTCGAGCTGCAGGAGGCGAAGGAGGCGCTCGAGGCGGAGGTGGCCCAGCGCCGCGCGACGGAGTCGGCCTTGGCCGACAGCGAGAGCCGGTGGCGGGCCTTGGTCGAGCACGGCTCGGACGTCATGGCAGTGATCGATCCCTCGGGCGCCATCGCGTTCATCAGCCCTTCGGTCCAACGCATCCTCGGCTACCCGCCAAAGGACCTTGTGGGTGTCAGTGTCTTCGCCCTCATCCACCCTCAGGACCGACCGGCGGTCCAGTCCGTGTTCGCCCGTCGCCTCCGTGAGCGGGGGGTCGGGGAGCCCACGCCGTTTCGCATCGGAGCGCAGGACGGCCATTGGCGGCACTTCGAGGCGACGGGCACGAACCCCGGGCCTGAGGCGGCGGTCGGCGGCCTCATCGTGGTCGCGCGAGACGTGACGGCGCGCGTGCAGGCCGAGGAGGCTCTCCAGCGGCGCGAGGCGATCCTGGCCGCTGTGAGTCACTTCGCTGAGAGCGTCCTGCAGGGGCGCTCGTGGCGGAGCGAGATCGGTGGGGCGCTGGAGGCGCTGGGGCGGGCGGCGCGTGTCACCCGGGTGTACGTCTGTGAGCGCCGGCGAGCCGGTGATCGTGACGAGGAGTTCGTCGTCGATCACGAGTGGGTCGCCGAGGGCCATACGCCGGTGGGACGGCGGGAGATGCGGACGGGCGTCTCGCTCCGCAAGGTCGGGCTCGGGCGATGGGCGGCGCTGTTGGAGGCGGGCCACGTTATTCAGGGCAACCGCTCCGACTTCCCCAAGCGCGAACACGCCGTCCTGAAGGCGTTGGCCATCCGTTCGGCAGCGGTCGTGCCGGTGAGACTGGGCGACGATTGGTGGGGCTTCATCGGCTTCGGCGAGTGCCGTCACGAGCGGGACTGGCTGCCTGCCGAACTGGACGCGCTGCGCGCGGCAGGCAACACGCTCGCGGCCGCGATCCAGCAACAGCGGATGGCAGAGACGCTGGAGGCCACCGTCCGGGACCTGGCGCGCTCCAACTCCGAACTCGAGCAGTTCGCCTATGTTGCGTCCCACGACCTGCAGGAGCCCCTCCGCATGGTGCAGTCGTACGTGGAACTGCTGGAGAAGCGGTACAGGGACCAATTGGATGACTCCGGCAAGGAGTTCATCGGGTATGCCCTCGACGGCGCCGAGCGCATGCGCCAGCTGATCCGCGACCTATTGGCCATCTCCCGCCTCGGTACGCGCGGCCGGGAACCCGCGCCAACGGATACGCGCGAGGTCTTCGACCGCGTGCTCCGGGATCTGGGCGAGGCCATCCGGGAGAGCGGCGCGAGAATCACCCATGACGAACTCCCTACCGTGATGGCGGACGGCTCGCAGCTTGCGCAGGTCTTCCAGAACCTGCTGAGCAATGCGATCAAGTTCCGCAGCGATGAGCCCTGCCGGGTCCATGTCGGCGCCGCCCATCGGGACGGTGAGTGGCTGTTCACGGTTCGCGACAACGGGATCGGCATCTCCCCCCAACACGCCGAGCGCGTGTTCGTGCCCTTCCAGCGCCTCCACAGTCGGCGCGAGTACCCCGGCACCGGCATCGGGCTGGCCTTATGCCGGAGGATCGTCGAGCGCCACGGCGGCCGCCTGTGGCTCGAATCGAGGCCCGGCGAGGGCGCGACCTTCCTCTTCACCATCCCCGACTCACCTTGAGGCGCCGAAGGGAACCGCCTCCGTGCCCGCGAATGTGACGGACGCGGAGGTGACACCATGCAACGGCTCGTGTGGCTGGGGCTCCTACTCGTGGTTCTGTCGGTCGCCGGCGGCTGTGGCGGAGCGGGCGGGCTCTGGGGCATCGACCCCGAGCTGGTCGCCGCCTGGCGGCAGACCGACCTGACCGAGGACGGCGTTCCCGCGTACTTCGTTGGGAAGACGATGCAGTTCCGGGACGATGGCACGTGGCGTTCCGACTCGGACGACGGTGGCTGGTCGCTCGGGGGCTACCAGACCCGCTCGGGCCGCCTGAACTACTGGATCGACGCCTCCGATGACCCGGGCAACGTCGGCGGGAACTACACCTTCGACTATGCCGTCATGTCCGCCCGAATGACGATCAGCGGCCATATGTCCGGGCACTACTACGTCGCCTACTTCGCGCGCCTGTAGCGCAGCGCCGCACGTTCCCACCCCAAGCGGGAGGTCCGCGATGCCCAGCCCTTGCCCGACCAAGGTCATGATCCTCGGCGTTGACGCCCCGATCATGCCGCGGACGCTGATGTACGTAGCTCAAGGCGAGATGCCCAACCTCAAGTCCCTGATCGACGGCGGCACCCTCGCCACGAACTGCATGGTGCCGTACCCCACGATCACGCCGCCGAACTGGACGACGATCGTGACGGGCGCCTGGCCGGGGACACACGGGATCACCTGTTTCCACGTGCACAACCCGGGCGACCCGCTGGACAAGGTGCACGCGGGCTTCGACTCAGCCGACAACGAGGCCGAGTTCCTCTGGGAGGCGATCGCGCGCGAAGAGCTGCGCTCCATTGTGGTGAACTACCCCTCGACGTGGCCGCCGCGGATGGGGGAATGGGGCATCCAGGTGGCGGGCGCCGGGCTGGCGCCCAACGAGTGGCGGCATCACTTCGATGCCACCGCGATGTGGGACGTGCGCAACGACGTGTCCAACTCCATGCTCTTCGCGACCGAGGAGTTCCCGCGCGCACAGGTGGTCGAGGTCATGCCTGCGGCCGGTTGGGCCAACGCGCCGGAAGGGGCCGACCGCGAGATCACGCTGCAGGTCACTGGCCGCAATTGTCTCTCGCCGATGGGTCCCCAGACCTGGCACGGCCTGCTTCTCAAGGATGCCGGCGGCTATTCGCGCCTCTGCATCGCGCCGGTGAGAGACTGCGCCCAGGCGTTCTGCACGCTCGCCGTCGGGGAGTGGAGTGACCGGCTCTCGGCGACGTTCGCTACTGACAAGGGCCCGAAGGAGGCCCTACTCCGGCTCAAGCTCCTCGAACTGAAGCCCTCCGGCAAGAGCGTCAAGCTCCTCCTGTCTCCCCTCTGTGCCGTGGATGGATACCACCACCCGGCATCCCTCGGCGCTGAGCTTGCGGCGGGCGTGCCCGAGCTACCCCTGTGCAACTTCGGCTTCGAGGAGCTGAGCCTGGAGTGGATCGACGACGAGACCTGGGCCGAGGTGATGTGGGAGAGCCATCACTGGCTCGGTAACGCGAGCGCGTGGCTGCTGGCGAACCGGCCCTGGGACCTCTTCGCCATGCACTTGCACTGCCCCGACTGGGCCTACCATGCGATCGCGACGCGCCTGGACCCCCTCACGGAATCTGACCCGAATGTCCGCGCGCGGTTCGAGCAGATCGAGCGGGAGTTCCATCGCGCGTGGGACGACATGCTCGGGCGCGTACTCGCCCAGGCCGACGAGGATACGTTGATCGTGGTCGTCTCCGACCACGGCGCGCAAGCGACCACGGGCCACGCGCCGATCCGCAAGATCCTGATCGATGCCGGCTACCTTGTCCTCACGAAGGACGACGCGGGTGCGGAGGCCATCGACTGGTCGCAGACCCGCGCGATCCCGCAGCGCTCCTGCTATGTCTACCTGAACGTGAGGGGCCGCGACCCCGAGGGGATCGTCGAGCCGGGCCAGGAGTACGGGCGCGTGCGGGATGAGATCATCGCGCTTCTGATGGACTACACCGACCCTGCGACCGGGCGGAAGCCCTTCGCCTTCGCCTGGAAGCGGGAGGATGCGCGCGTGCTGGGCCTGTACGGGGAGCGCGTGGGCGACATCGTCTTCGCGGTCACCGAGCACTTTTGCGGCCAACACGGCCCGATCCTCCCGACGGCGAAGATCGGGCTGGGCTCCATCGAGGGCCTGCTGGTGCTGAAGGGCCCGGGCATCAAGCCCGGGGCAACGCTCGAACGCAACGCCTGGCTCACGGACATCGTGCCCACCGTCTGTCACCTGGCCGAGTGGCCCACGCCCCGCCAGGCCGAGGGCGCGATCCTCTACCAGGCCCTCGCCGACCCTGACGCCAAGACCGACGAACTCCGTGCCCTCCGCCGCAACTACGCGCGCCTCAAGCGCACCGAGGACGCCGACTCCGCCCTGACGCACCGCTACAATATGTGAGCCCGGCCTCGGCCACGGCGGCGGAAACGGTCCCTGCCCGAGCACCAAGACTCGGGGACTGGCACCCGTCCCTGATCTTGTAGCACCCTCTGTCCCTGTCTGCCAAACTGCCTCCCTCGCGGAGGGGGTGGGAGGTTGGCTGTCGGGCGGGAGAGAACCGGCGGGATCGTAGGCAATGTCAGCGGCATGGAGGGCGAGCATGTACCTGGCATTTGGTGAGATCATGATGCGGGTGGCGCCGGAGGGTCACCTGCGCTTTCGGCAGTGTCTCCCCGGCAAGGTGGACATCACCTTCGCCGGCGGCGAGGCGAATGTCTGTGCGTCGCTGGCGATGCTCGGGGGCAAGGTGCGCTATCTGACCACGATTCCCGACACGCCCATCACGCAGGCGCTCATGGGGACGTTGCGGGGCCTCGGGATCGACACCGAGTGCATCCTGAGGCGCCGGGAGGGCCGGCTGGGCATCTACTTCCTCGAGACCGGCGCGAACCAGCGCAGCTCGAACGTGATCTACGACCGCGCCGGCAGCGCGATCTCCCTCGCGGCGCCGGAGGAGTATGACTTCGACGCGGCGCTCGCGGGCGTGAAGTGGGTGCACCTGACCGGCATCACCCCCTCCCTCAGCGAGAACGCGTTCCTCTCGACGCTGGAGCTGGCGAAGCGCGCGAAGGTCTGCGGCGCGACTGTCTCGTGCGACCTGAACTTCCGCAAGAAGCTCTGGAACTGGCGACCGCCGGCGACCTCGAAGCAGTTGGCGAAGGAGTGCATGAGCCAGATCCTGCCCTACGTCGATCTCGTGATCGCCAACGAGGAGGACGCGGCGGATGTGCTGGGCATCGAGGCCGCGGGGACCTCGGTTGAGGAAGGCAGGATCGACGCGGCGGCCTACGAGCAGGTCGCGCGGGAGATCGTGCGGCAGTTCCCGAACGTGTCGCGAGTAGGCATCACGCTGAGGGAGAGCATTTCGGCGGACCACAACAACTGGGGCGGGATGCTGTTCGATGTGGCGTCGGATCGGGCCTACTTCGCCCAAACGGATGAGAGCGGGGAGTACGCGCCCTACGAGGTCCGCGACATCGTGGACCGCGTCGGCGGGGGGGACTCGTTCGCGGCAGGGCTGATCTTCGCGCTGACCGGCGAGGAGTACGCCTGCCCCGAGATGGCCATTCGCTTCGCGGTCGCCGCGAGCTGCCTGAAGCACTCGATCAAGGGTGACTTCAACTACGTGACGCTGGACGAGGTCACAGCGTTGGTGGGGGGAGCCGCGTCGGGGCGGGTGAGGCGTTGACGGCAACGAAAACGGGAAGACCGGAAGACTGAAAGAACGGCGAAGACGGATGAGAGGAGACAATACGACATGAGACCGGTTCGGGTGATACCGTGTTTGGACATCAACCAGGGGCGGGTGGTGAAGGGTGTGCACTTCGTCGAGCTGCGAGATGCTGCAGACCCCGTGGAAGCCGCGAAGGCCTACTCGGACGGCGGGGCGGATGAGATCGCGTTCCTGGACATCACGGCGACGGTTGAGCACCGGCGGACGGTGTTCGATCTGCTGCGGCGGGTGACGGCCGCCGTGAAGGTGCCGGTGACGGTCGGTGGCGGGATCAAGTCGTGCGAGGACGTGGCGGCAGCCCTTGAGGCCGGGGCGAGCTGCGCCTCCATCTCCAGCGCCGCGTACCGCGATCCGGAGATGGTGGCGGAAGCGGTGAAGCGGTTCGGCTCGGAGCGCGTGCTGGTCGCTATCGACGCCGACGCCAACCCGGATTGCCCCTCGGGTCGCGAGGTCTATATCGACGGCGGCCGGACCCCCACCGGCGCCGATGCCGTCGAGTTCGCCGAGCGCATGGCCGGCCTGGGAGTCGGCCAGCTCCTGCCGACGAGCAAGGCGACCGATGGCGTTCAGGACGGCTACGACATCCAACTGACGCGCGCGATTGCGGACGCCACCGGCCTGCCGGTCATCGCCAGCGGTGGCGCGGGGAAGCTCGAGCACTTCCATGAGGTCGTCGTCGAGGGCCACGCGGATGCGGTGCTGGCCGCCTCGGTCTTCCACTTCGGCACGTTCACCATTCGGCAGGTCAAGGAGTACCTGCGGGACCGGGGCATCCCGATGAACGGATAGAAGGCGACGAAAGGGGGAGATTCGAAGACTCGAAGAACGGCGAAGACGGCTGAGGAGGGAGGAAGGCACGGCATGAGGCGAGGGTGGGTAACGTTGACACTGTGGCTGGCGGTGGGTGCAGCGGCGGCGCAGGGCGGATCGGCGCGGGTCGTGGTGTTCGACTTCGAGGGCGGGATCGAGGGTTGGTGGGGCAATCCGTGGGGTGGGGGCGAGTGCAAGGTCGCGGGGTCGGCGGACGCCAAGTTCGGGCAAGGCGCGCTGCTGTGCACGTACCGGGACGTCGAGAAGGGCGCGAACGGCGTATCCCCTTACTTCCCCGAGGACGCCCCCTGGCGCAGCCAACCGTGGGGGGGCCTCAGCTTCTGGCTGAAGGGCGACGGCAGCCCGGGTCACGTCGTCATCCACGTGGAGACCAACCAGGAGGGCAGCACGGGCTTCAGCGCGCAGCGACCGCTGGAAAGCACTGACTGGCAGCGTGTGGATATCCCCTTCCACACGTTCTGGAGCCGCGAGGGGTTGAGCATCGACCCGGCGCGACTGCGGCGCGTTTACTTCGGCTGCACCGGCACCCACGACGTGCTGATCGACCAGATCGCGCTGGAGGCACCGGGCGAACCGGCGCTGCTCGATGCCGACCCGGCGGTGAGGCCCGGTCCGCTGAACGGCACGCTGCAGGCGCCGGCGGTGAGCGTGCTGGCGGACGGGCGGGTCGAGGTGCGCGCGGACCTGTCGGCGCTGGACGCCGACCGCACGACGCTGCGCGCAACGCTCAAGACGCTGGCCGACGAGGAGTGCAAGGCCGAGGTGACGCTCGGACAGGAGGAGAGGCAGGCGGGCGAGGCGTCGCTGCTGCTGGCGCCGACGGTGACGCAGGACGGGACGGCGCGGATTGCGGTCGAACTCGCGAGCGGCGCGGATCGGCTGGCGGCGTGGGGGTACACGTTCCCCGTGTTCGCCCCCCAGAGGGAACTGACGAAGCCGTCGATCGCCATCTACCCGGTGCCGAAGGAGATTCGGCGGACGGAGGGTCGGCTGCGCTTCGGGAAGACGGTGCGCGCGTGCGGGAGCGGGATGGAACCGGATGACCTGCGGCGGACGCTGGGGATGTTCGCGCGGGAGATGCAGGCGTACTACGGGCGGGAGGTCACGGTTGCGGAGGGCGGCGAGGGACAGGTCATGGCAGCGGTCGCGGAACACGCCGACGGCCTGCCGAAGGGCCTGTTGCCGGGGGCGCTGGCGAAGCGGTTGGCCGACGTCGGCGAAGAGGGGTACGTGCTCCACGTGACGCCCGAGCGGGCAGCGATTGCCGCGCGGTCGGCGGCGGGCCTGTACTATGGGCTGCAGTCGCTGCTGGCGGCGATCGATGATGAGACAAAGCTGCCGGCGGAGGCGGCAGCGCCGTGCTGCGAGATCGTCGATTGGCCGACCTTCCCCTTCCGCGGCGCAACGATGTCGAACCCCACGTCCCGCTGGGGCTACCCGAACGACGCGTGGGTCGATGTGGGGTACGTGAACGACTTCGTCTACCGGACGATGGCCCGGCAGAAGCTGAACAATGTCGTCTTCATCATTGGCGAAGGGATGCAGTTCGACAGCCACCCGGAGCTGCGCGCGCCGAACGCGTGGCGCAAGGCCGAGATCAAGCGGTTCATCGACTTCTGCCGCGACAACTACATCGAGGTCATTCCGCTGGTGACGGTGCTGGGCCATGCGAACTGGTTCTGCATCCCACACCCGGAGCTGCGCGAGGCGGGGCATGACGAGAACATCGCCTGCGTGCGCCACCCCGACACGAACCCGCTCATCGCAGAGGTCTTCGATGAGGTCATCGACCTGTTCCAGCCCACCACGTTCCACATCGGCATGGATGAGTGCTGGTGGCGGACGCTGAGCCTGCCCGAGGCGGAGCGCTGCCCGCGCTGCAAGAGCGACTGGCCGGACATCGTGGCCGACCAGGCGATCCTCTTCCACGACCACCTTGCGCAGCGCAACATCCGCGCGATGATGTGGGGCGACATGCTCCTGCCCGAGCACAACGGCGGCCCGCCATATCATACGTGGAAGGCGCTGGAGCGCATCCCAAGGGACATGCTCATCGCGAACTGGTCCTCGACGCTGGCGGGAGACTCGAACAAACGCTTCCGCGACCTGGGCCTGGGCGTGGTGCGCTCAAACTCGGTGGGCGTGCCGCGCAACGATCAGGCCTACGTCATCGGCAACATGCAGGGCCTGTGGAACAAGATGCCGTGGCTGACGGACACGTACTTCAGGGGGTCGGTCGAGTTCTCGTACGTGTCGCTGATCCCCTCGGCGGAGTTCTCGTGGAACGTTGACCCGCGGCTCGGCGGGCGCGGGCTGGACCGGGGGCTGCTCGACGAGCGCGCGGGGAGCGTGCTACGACGGATCGCCCTGCAGCCGTCGCCGTCGGAGGGCCTCGCGCAGACGCCGCTGGACCTCTCGGCGGCGGCCAACCTGCGCGCAGACGGGTCGGGGGAACCGGCGATCAACCTCTCCCCTCTGCCCCAGGGCGAGGTAACCGCCGCGCGAACACGCTTCGCGCTGCCGACGGACCGGAAGGTGATCGCGCTCAGCGCGGTCGGGCAGGAGGCGATGGTCCCGCTGAACCGGCCGGCAGCCGAGGTGAGGCTGCTGGTCGCGTGTCACGTGGCCGAGAGCGACGTGGAGGCGTTCGGCAAGCAGTTCCGCAAGCAGGAGTCGATCACGGGCGTCCGCATCGGTACGCTGGCCTTCGAGCTGGCGGACGGCACGGTCAGCGAGCTGCCGCTGCTGTACGCGTACGACGTCCTTCCTTGGAACCGCACCGAGGCCCCGCCGTACCTGATGGGGAGCCTCGGAGCCGTCACTTCGGCGGACGACGCCATCCGCGGGTACGTGGTGCAGTGGGTGAATCCGAAGCCTGATCAGCCCGTGAAGGCGATGCGCTTCACGCGCGGTGAGACAGAGGCGACGCCGGTGGTGGTGGCGGGGACGGTGGTTGCGGCGCAGCCATAGGGATGGGGGATGAGGGATGGGGCCCCTGTCAGGCAGCCTGCTGCTTGGTCAGGTCGGCGATGGCCCGGAGGATGTCCTGGATGACGGGCGTCTGGCGGAGGCGGTCCACAGAGGCACGGTCAGCCGCGAGTCTGCTCAGCATGGCGCCCATAGCGACATTCGCTTCGTCGGAGATCCTGCGAAGAACCTCTCTGGGCACGTACCTGGCCTCTACAAGCTGCTCCGGGGTGGGCTCGCGGCCTAGCCTGGCAAGCTGGCTGATGACCGACGGCTCGTCGATGGCGGGTCGCTGGAAGAAGCACGCGGCCAGGTGCGGGGTGGCCAGGACAAGCTGGCTGCGGCCGTTCCCGCCTGCCACAGCCAAGCCCTCACGGTAGGTGACACGCTGCTCGCTCTTGGACTCTTCGTCGGTCGTCTCAGCGTTGAGCACGAGCACGACGGGCTCGGGATGGACAGCGAGCCATGATGATGCGAGCGACGCCGCGTGGGACTTGCCGTCGGTAGGGATGATGTGGACTCCGTCCCGGGTCGTCTCGTCCGCGAGCAGCCGCTGCAGCAGGCACCCGTAACTGAAGTTCTCGACCACCACGTAGCAGCGCATGGGCTGACCTCCTATGCTGTAGGGAGTGCTCACCGACTGGGCTCAAGGTTCGGCACACGCACTGGGCCACAAAGCCTCCAGTGCAAGCAGTGGAAGCCCCTTCTCCACCGCCATCCTGAACTTGGCGCGTAGGCCTTCGAACAAGCGTTGGTGCCGGAGCGCAAGGTGCATGTCCTTGCCCGTCCACAGGAGCACCGTCTGCGGGAACATGAATGCCGCGAGTCGCTTGGCGGGCTCGGTGAAGTCGTTGAGACTGAAGATGGCCCCAATGGTGGTGGCCGGCCGACGGAGCAGTTGGCTTCTCATCTTCGCGAGCGGCGCGATGGCGACGGGTTCGGACTCCGCCTTGGCCTCGACGAGACACGATAGTCCGTCAAGATGGATGACACCGTCGATCTGCTCAGCCTCCGTGCTTCGGAGAGACGTACCGCTCTCCCCCAAGTCCCCCAACAGCACGCTGAACGGCCAGACGACGTCCGCCGCTACCGGAACCTGACCGGGAGCCTCGAGCGCGAACCCTTGGAGGATGCAGTACTCGAGACCCTTGCCGCGATCCCAGCCCTCCTGGTCCGGCCACTTCGCGGGAGTGCGGCTCGCCCTGATGTCCTCCCACAGGGCCACCAACGCGGGGTGGTCGAGGGTGCACACGAAGTCCCTGTACTCCTCGTCAGTCGCCATGGCCCGGCCGAGATCCCTCGTGTCGTGTTGCGCGCCGATACACCGATTGTACCACGAGGCTGCGCAGACAGCAACCTGGTCGAGAGCACGGAACCGGCTCCAGTCTACCCCGCCTTCACGATGTCCAGATCATCGACGTACGCCTCTACCTGCGCGGCGTTGGCGCTGTGGATCCAGATCTGCAGGTACTTGGTGCCCTCGGGCGCGTCGAAGGGGAAGCTGAAGGGCTTCCAGGCTTTGGTGTCGCCGCCGACGCTGCCGATGCCGGAGATCCAGCCACGCTCGTCGGTAGGGTTGAGTTGCTTGTTGTCGGCGCTCCAGTACTTCACGTAGAGCCCCACGCCGTCGCCCGACACGGGATGGACCCAGCCCTTCAGCTCGTACTTACCCGCTGCGTCGACCGGGATGCGGACTGAGGACACGTTCGAGCCGCCCTCCGTCTCGGGATCGACGATCTTCAGCGAGTGCGTGCCCGTGTGGGCCTGCTCGTCGGAGATGGTGCTCATCTTGTCGCCGATCCGCCACTTGAAGGCGCCGTGTTCGAAGCTGCCGTTCGGCACGAGTGAGCCGCTCTCGGCGGCGAGGTCCAGCGGCGTGATCGTGAAGGTGATGGTCGCGTCGGACACCGGCTGCGTGAGGTTGAGGCCGATGCGAGTGGGGACGCGGCTCGTGTCCTCGTGGATCTCCTCGGCCTGGATCTCGTACTCCCCGGACGCCTCGATGCGCACGCGCAGGGCCTCGTCGAAGTCGTAGACGTTCAGTTCGCCCGGGCTGGCCTCGCGGAAGGAGCCGCAGGTGATCAGCGCGGTAGCGAAGGTCTGTGGTTGGGTGTAGACGACGTGGTCGGTTACCGTCAGCGAGCCGGCGCCCTCGCGGGAGTAGACGAAGGTGCGCTCGAGGGTCTGCAGCTCCGGCACGTCGTAGGCGCTCCTGATGTCCAGCTTCAGCGTGTCGGCGGCGTCGTTGAAGTCGGCCTGCAGCACCTTCGCCTGGGCTTCGCGGCCGGCGCGCTGGAGCTTGCCCGCGATCACAGGGACCGGATGGCCGAAGGAGTTCAGCACGTTGCTCTCATAGCGCTTCGCGCTGAAGGTGCGGGCCGTGTAGCGCTCGGAACCGGGGTCGAGCAGGGGCGCGCGCTGGCCCACGACGACCACATAGGAGCCCACGTCATTGTGGTTGTGGTGCTCCGCGTTGTGGCCGCCCTTCAGCGCGACGCCCAGGCGGCAGGTCGGGGAGGCGCCGGGGCGACTGATCAGAATGCCTGCGCGGTCGAACCAGGAACGGGGCCCAGTGCCCGCAAGGCTGGGAGGCGGGAGCGGCAGCGCGGAGGCGGAGTTCGGCAACGAGCAGAGCATCGCATCGAAGAGGCTGCCGCCGCCCAGCGGCTGCGTGTCATAGCCCCTGAGGCCGAGCGCATACCGCCGGTTCACGAACCACATGGTGTCGTAGTCCGGCTGCGCGCTGATGCCGCAGTCCGCGAAAGCGGGGTAGACGCCGTTGATGATCTCGATGCGCGCGCCGAAGGCCGCCGGGGCCTTCACCTCTTCGCGAACGAAGAGGTCCACGCCGCCCTTCGTGGCCTGGCAGATTGTCTCGGCGAGCAGCACGTAGTGTCCGAAGCCGTAGTTCCAGTAGCCCAGGCCCTCGGAGCAGTAGCCGTCGGCGGTGAAGCCCTGCAGGAAGTTGAGCGAGTACTGCTCGGCTGCGGCGACGAACAGGGCGCGCTCTTCAGGGCTTTCGGCCTGGGCGAGAGCGGCGCCCGTGACCCCCGCTAGGCACACGGCGTTCCAGTTGTTGGTGGTAAGCATCCACCAGTTCGGGCTGCGTTCGCCGCGGACCATTGCGAGATAGGGGTCGAGGGCGCGGCGGCGCACGTTGTCGCGGACCAGCGTCCGCATCTCAGGGCTCAGCCTGTCACCGAGGAGGTAGTCGGCGGTCGCGAGGTTCCAGGCCACCGCTGAGGAGGCGAGGTCGATGTCGATTGTCTTGGCCTCGAAGTTCGCGAGGCTGCCATCGTGCGCGGGCATCACCCAGGTCCGCTCGGCGCAGAGGGCGGCGACCGTCTCCTCCAAGGCCTGGATGAAGCGGCCCTGGTTCTCGACGCACTCAGCGAGGGTCAGCACCGTCACGCGCTCGCGGCGCTGCCCGGCAACACGCTGCCAGCGGTCGCGGTTGCCGGTGCGTGAGAAGTCGAGGAACAGGTCATCGGGCTGGTCAGGGAGCGGCTCGGTCAGCAGCGTCTCGGCCCGGGACACGTAGGACTTGAAGGCGTCCTGCTGCGCCAGGGCGTCCCAAGTGGCGCGGTCCGTGATCGGCTTGCCGACGCCGGCGGGGTGCACGGGGAGCATCGGGGCGATGTCCGCGACGCGCGCGGGGGGAATAGCCTCTTGCGCGGCGGCGCCTGAGGCCAGGACGGGCAGGACGACGAAGAGGTTGGTGGGCATCGAGCACCTCGGGGAGGGCGAAGTAGGCGAACGCGAGGATGGTTCGACGAGGAGGCCCCGGTCCCTGCTGGGCGTGCGGAGCGAGGGACCGACAGCCGAAGAGGCGGGGGATGCCGAGCCGGGGAATGATCTTCGTTCACGCGGCAAGGAGGCTTGGGATGATCGTTGACTGCCATGTCCACGTCAAGGGCGGAGACATCTACAAACGGGAGTTCCGTCCCGCCCAGATCCTGAGGACGATGGATGAGGCCGGCGTGGACCGATCGGTGATCTTCTCGATCTGCCTGGGGAGCCGCGAGTCCAACGAACTCACCCGCGAGTGCTACGAGGCGGCGCCGGACCGCTTCATCCCCTTCGCCCACGTGGTGCCGGATGAACGCCGGGGCGCGCTCGATGAGCTGGACCGAGCCGTCGGGGAATGGGGGTGGCGCGGCCTGAAGGTCCATCGCGGCGAGATGGCCGAACCGGACCTGGGACTGCTCGTGCCCCTGGGCGAGAAGTGCATCGCGTATGACATCCCGATGCTGATCGACGTGGGGGGCGTGCCTGAGCTGTCCTCGGGTCTGGCGACGAGCCTGCCGGAACTCAAGCTCATCATCGCCCACCTCGGTGCGCCCCATGACGAGGCGGGTGTGGACAAGCACGTCGTGATGGCCCGGGAGTTCCCCAACATGCACTTGGACACGTCTTACTGCCACGTGCCGTGGAAGCTGCCCGAGGTCTTCGCCCGCCTACCCACCGAGAAGCTGATCTTCGGCTCGGACGGCCCGCTGGTGCACCCGGCCATTGACCTCAAGAAGATCGAGGTCTGCCACCTGCCCCCCGACGCCTTCCGCAAGGTCACCTGCGACAACATCCTGCGGTTGCTCGGGCCTGAGCGCTGAGGGCTGAGCCCCGGGTCAGCACGCGAAGGGAAGACTCCTGGTCGCCGTGTGGTTCTTGCTGGGGGCCAGGATCGGCGTTCAGCCCCCCACCTCCAACCTCCTACCTCCCTCCACCATCGACGCCTTGACGCTTCCCTTCGCATCCCATCGCACTGCGAACACTCGCGCGTTACTTGTCACATCCGCCAGCCGCACGTCCCCTGTCGCCCCCGGCTTCGCGAACCCCACGATGGCCCTGCTGCCGTCCGCGTAGGTCAGCTCGACGCCCCTGGCCGTCCCCGTCTCCAGTGCCTTGAGGGTCGGTAGGCGCCCCTCCTGTCCCGCCTTCGCGGGCAGCAGCACGGTCAGGAACTGCGCTTCCTGCGCGGGCTCGCGCAGGGCGGCAGTGACGTGCCGGTTGTTCGCGAACTTCGCGTCCGGCGGCCAGGTCGGAGGCGGGTCGAACTGATCCGTCTGCGTGATGGAGAGCCCGGCGGGGTAGAGGAACCGCGTCGTCAGCGTCGCCTTCGGCCGCGCAATGAGCACGCTGCCGGCCGCCTCGTCCACCTGCATCGGGTCGATCGCGTGCAGCCAGTACTCAAAGCGCCTCGGCGTTTCGCTGGCCAGGTCGTCGCGGATCACGAACACCCCCGGCCTCACGTGCACGACCTCGCGGATCGCCCGGGTGAGCTTGCCGCCGTAGGCCGGCGTCGCGTCCCCGGTGATGAGGTCGAAGGCGTCGGTGTGCTGGAACGCAGTGATGTTGCCCTGCGCCTGCCAGCCTCGGTCCTGGCCGACGCCGCCGTCGAAGGTGATCCCGCACTTCGCCTTGGTCTGCCGCGTCCAGAGGTCATGGTGCGGCGAGCCGTAGTAGTTGTAGTACCCCGACGCGATTGCCAGCGGCTCGCCGAAGGCCTCCAACACGAAGCAGTTCTGGTCGTTGTGACCGTGGGAGACCGCGCCATAGGGCGACGAGCGCATGGTGAACGCGACATCGTCCTCGCCGTCCGTAAGACTCGTATGGAGGCACGCCAGGCCCACGCCCTCGAACAGCCTCGCGGTCGGCAGGCTCACGGGCGCTTCGGCCTTCAGCGTGTCGTCCTTCAGCACGATTCCCATGATGTCGCTGCCCGGGCCCTGCTTCAGCGCGTCGGCATACCAGCGGACGTACGGATCGCGCGTAAGCGTGCTGAACCAATACATCAGCGCGCCCTGGCGGCTCGGCTGCCACTGCGTCCCGTCGCCGAAGGGCGACATCTGGCTGTGGGGCGGGGAGAGATACAGCAGGTAGTACGGCGTGTTGTGGAAGAACGGGCGCTGTGAGAGGTCGATCCCCGTCGCCTCGCGCAACGCCAGCACGAAGTGCAGCGCGAAACTCATGTACGCGCTCCAGTAACCCGGCCCCTCATTCCACCCGCCGTCGTCCTTGCCCCAGGCCGGGTAGACGCCCCAGTAGATGCGCGTGATGTAGTCCAGCCACTCGGTGGCCTCGGGCCATTCGTTCAGGAACGCGATGGCCGCTTCCCCCAGGAAGCCGATGATCCGGCCCGCGTGGCTCTCGAAGGGGTTGTTCTCGTACGGCATGCCACGCATCTTCTTGTAGAAGTCGGCGGCGCGCAGGCGCATGGCCGCTTCGACCTTCTCGCGCTCCTCCGGTGTGAAGAGGTCGTACGTCCAGTCGTAGGCGCGCACACCCCGCATCATCACCCACATCGCCGGCTCGTCGTTGTGGAACACGCCCGTCGGCCCGACGGGGTCCCACGCGAAGAAGTGCAGGATCCTGCGCTTCGCCTCCGCGCCGCAGTCGGCATCTCCCGTCAGCAGGTAGGCAAGCGCCGCCTGCTCCATGCGGTCCATGGGCGGCCGCGTCGTCCGGATGATGGTCGTGTAGGTCTGCGCGCGCTCGGCGGCGTCCTTCGGCAGCCAGTCCGGCTCGGGGACGAGATCCTCTCCCGCGTACTTCCACACTGCTGCGACCAGCGCATCCGCCGTGCCCCTCAGGTCGCCCTCGGTCGCTCTGCGCCGGAACTCCGCCAGCCGCGCGGCGGTGACGAACAGCCTCGGTCGCGCCTTCGGAGCCTTCAGGGCCTCACGCCCGGGATAGGGCCAGGGCGTCGCGTCCTCGGGCACTTCGAACCGCCGGGCGGTGCTCCAGATCGTGGCCTCGCCCACGCGATCCACACCGTACCGCCAGTACCACGTGCCCGCCGCCAACGGCTGCGTGAGCATCTCTGCACACCACTGCAGGCCCTCCAGGTCAACCGCCTTCTCGCCTCCGAACCCGGCCTCGCGCGCCACCTGCAGGCGGTAGGTGACGTCCCCTGAAGGGAGCCAGCGGAAGGGCGGCGGGTTCAGCTTGACGGTCTCGCCATCTGCCGGAGAGTACGGGAGGTTGCGCCCATACACGGGCTCGCGATCCACGGCGAGAGCGGGATCGAGTGGTCGCACTTGCACTTCCCCTTTCGCTGCGGGTCGGATCCAGACTTCATCCCAGTGCGTCTCGCCGGGCGTGTACCAGTGAAACAGCTCGATCACGATCGCACGGGTGCCCTTCGGCACCGAGAAGCTCGCCTTCGCCTCCGCCCACTCCTCGCTCGGCGGGAAGTAGACGGTGTCGAGCCGAAGGTGTTCCCACTTGGCCGGATCGGAGTTGAACAGGAACCGGATCGAGGCCCCCTTGCCCTGTCCCGGCGCAACGCCCCGCGTCCGGTACCAGCCGCCCACAGTGACCCCCTCGTCGGTGTCGGACCACAGGATGAGTTGCCGCCAGCAGCTGCGGTGCTTCTCCTCCGTCGCTCGCAGGACGCCGTAGCGCGCGCCCGTCTTCCCGCCGTCCTCGCCGACCGCGAACGCGCCCCCCGTGGCGAAGCTGACGGGCGTCCAGCTTGCCGGGTTTCCTCTGGCGTCCGTCTCCTCGAAGCTCGGGTTCGCGAAGCGGTTCTCTTGCGCCGCAGCGTAGGCGGCCAGCACTCCCGCCATGGCGAGCAGGCCAATGCGCCTCATGGTTCACGCCCTCCGTTCTGTCCCGCATTTCGCGGAGTTCGGCTCGCCTCCCTTGGCTGACGAGGGGCAGATCGCTCGCATCCTGTTCCCGAGGGTGTTGGGCAGGACGAGGAGTCTGTCATTCCGAACGGAATAGCCGTACCCAGCAGGGAGGTGATGGGATGGTCTCGGCCGTGGTCCTGGCCGGTGGGTCGGTGAAGCCGGAGCTTCGAGAGCGCTTCGGGATTCCCAGCAAGGGCATGATCCCGCTGCTGGGGAGGATCGCGGTGGACTTCGTGGTCGATGCCGCGCGGGCGTGCCCGCGAATCGGGAAGGTGGCGCTCGCCGGGCCGGAGGCGTACCGCGAGCTACCCGTAGTCGAGCGCGTGGATGCGTTCGTTCCCGATGCGGGGCGCATTCCGGCCAACCTGCTGAACGCGATGATCGCCTTGGGCGAGCAGGACGGGCAGGGGCTCATGGTGGCGGGTGACTCGCCGCTGCTGACCGGCGAGGCCCTGGAGCGCTTCCTCAGCCAGGTGCCGGAGGAGGCAGATCTCTGCTACCCCGTGGTCAGCAAGCAGGGGATCATGGCGGCCTTCCCTGACCGCGAGTGGACCTTCCTGCGGCTGCGGGAAGCTCAGGTGGTCTGCACGAACGTGCTGTACTTCCGCGGCTCGCTGCTCAAGAGCTTCGAGGCCCTGGCCGACCAGATCGAGGTGGCCCGGCGCAAGCCCTGGAAGCTCGCGGCCCTGTTCGGGGTCGGGCTGGCGCTGAAGTTCCTCTTGCGGCGCCTGTCGATCCCGGACGTGGAGCGCCGCCTGAGCGAGATTCTCGGGGCCGACTGCCGGGGCGTGCTCAGCGATGACGCGCTGCTCGCCATGGACCTGGACGATCTCCGCGACCTGCCGATGGTCGAGGGCTTCCTGCAGAAGCGCGGGTAGCGGTCCGTACGCCGTGCAGACACTCGGAGGACAGGCATTCTTGCCTGTCCTCCGAATGCCTCCGGGCTCCGGGGACGGGGAAGGGGGACGCCATCGTGGATGCGCCTATCAGGACGGCCGTCGTCACCGGCCAACATCCCTATGACGTGCCGGCATTCGTCGAGTGCGTGAATGCGTTGGACGGCGTCGCGGCCTACCCGCAGCACATGGAGGACTTCTGCGCGGATGCGGGGGCCGCCAGGGACACCTACGACGCGGTCGTCTTCTACCACTTCCACCAGGCGACGCCCACGGGCGAGGGCGCATGGTACGAGGCGCCGATGAAGGCGGCACTGGAGCGAATCGGGACGGCCGAGCAAGGCATCGTGGTACTCCACCATGCGATCCTCGCCTTCCCGCAATGGCCCTTCTGGGCGAAGCTGGTGGGGATTGAGGACCGCTCGTTCAGCTACCACGTTGCGCAGACGCTTGAGGTGCAGATCGTGAACGCCGACCACCCGATCACGCGCGGCCTGGAGCCGTGGGCCCAGGCGGACGAGAGCTACCTGATGGCCGACCCCGGCCCGGACAGCGAGGTGCTCCTGACGACCGAGCACCCGAAGAGCATGAGCTGCCTGGCCTGGGCGCGCGAGTTCGGGCAGGCGCGGGTGTTCTGCGTGCAGCTCGGCCACGACCGGTTGGCCTACGAGCACCCGAGCTTCCGCGAGGTGCTAGGAAGAGGCGTGCAGTGGGTGGCGAGGAGGATCTGACCCCTACCTGCCGATTGCGACGTCCGCTACCAGCCCCCCGAAGTTCCACTTTCCGCTGGACGGGTGGCGGCCGATGAAGGCGGGGAACATGTCGAGTTCCGGCGGCGCGTAGTCGCCCAGCTTCTCGGCGGCGAGGTTGCCGTCAACGTACAGCGCGCGGCGCCCGGGCTCCCATTCCATGCGTAGCGTTGTCCACTGGCCTCGCTTCAGAGGGCAGTCGATCACCGCGAAGGGGCCGTAGTCGCCCGGGCCCACCACCTTCGCGATGAGCTTGGGCCCATGCAGCGCGAGGCCGATCTCGTTCGCGCCATCGGGCAGGCCGTTGCCGGAGGTCTTCTGGATGTAGATGAGTGCCACCCAACCCTCCCACGTATCCGCAGAGAGTAGGCTGGGCTCGAAGCCAGGCTTCAGGCTCAGTTCGAGGAAGCCCCTCAGCGGCTGCTTGCCGAGGAGCAGCTCCGCCTCGGGCAGGCGCACGAAGCCGTGTTGGCCGAGGCTCAGGCATGAGCGGCCCTCGTCGGTCACGCGCGTGGCTTCGTGGGCGAGACCGTGGTTCAGGTGGCCGGAGAGATCGACGACGAACGGTCGGTCGCCCGCGAAGTCGTAGCGCAGCACGTCGTCAGCCAGGACGACACGGCACGCCAGCAGCAAGATGGCCGCAAGACACGCCGGGCGGGTCATCCCTTGGTTACCTCCTGCAGCTTCTCGATGGTCTCCCCCATCTCGTCTCTCGCCTTGAGCAGCGCGGCGGGGTCGGCGTTCCACTCGCGCCAGTTGCGCACGACCGAATCCTCGATCGCGAGCAGCCGGTCAGCCTGCTGCACCAGGTCGCGGGCCTGGGGGTTGCCGCGCGCCTTCTGGGCGAGGGCCCGCAAGAGGACGAAGTACTCGTAGTCCTCCGAACCGTCGCGGAGGCACTCCCAGCGCAGCGAGTTGACCGGGCCGCCGTCGTCACCCGGGTACACCAGAGTGCCGTCGCCATTCGCGCCGGGGAAGGTCATGGCGCTCTCCCACGGGTTCGCCTTCCAGTAGTTCGTGATCGACCAGTAGAGCAGCCCATCGAGCTTGTGCTTCCACGTGAGCCAGAAGATGACGCGGTTGTCGAGGGCGGGGTAGTCCACCCAGAAGTCGGGGAACGGATGGCGCGTGCTGAAGGCCGGATACCACCACACGAGCTTGCCCTTGGCCTGCTCTGCCGCCGCGCTGTCGGGATTGAAGGAGTAGACCTCCGGGCACCAGATGTCCACGTACTGCAGCTCCGGCGGGAAGCTGCGGGCGGTGAGCATGTTCCGCAGCTTCGGGGCCCACTGCTTGATCGTGCCCATCACCACGTTAAGTGCCGGGTAGGAGCCGGGCTCAGGCTCATCGGCAACGTAGGTGTAGGCAGAGGAGAGCCAGCCCTTCTGCTCCAGATGATCCTGGTAGGCCTTCGCGATCGGCCCGAGGTGATTCCTGCGCACGAGGTCCTTGGCTTCGGCCTCCGAGATGTCGCGCGGGCAGCCGGGCACCGGGACGAAGATCGCGTTGATGCCCTTGCCGAGGTACTTCTCGATTCGGGCGTCGAACTCCGTGAAGTCCATCGTGAAGGGGATGTCCGAGGGTGTCTGCACGGCGCTGCGCTCGATGTGCGGCCAGGCCTCGATCAGCGGCTCGCCGGGTGCCGGGGCGCCGACCTCGAAGCGCAGGCCATCGTCCGCCTTGCTCACCGCCGCCCATGGCCCGCCGGCGGGCCACCATTCGGGCCGGTCCATCGCGTCGAAGACCTTCCCGTCGAGCTTCATCTCCGAGATCGTCAGCCCGATCGGCCCGGCGTTGCGGTACTCGAAGCGCACGGTCGTGGGCTTCTCCTCCCGGCCGAGTTCGACGGCCGCGTCGCTCCACTCGCCCCGCTTCAGCGGCAGCGGGCCGTAGATTCGCGTGCCGGCCTGACCCTCCGCAGCGCAGATAAGGAACAGCGGGCCGACCTCGACCCCCTCCGCCCCGCCGGCGCGCACGCGGAACGTGAGCGTCTTGCCCGCGAGGCCGAAGCTCGGGAAGACGGGCTTCGCCGCCGCGAACACCGAGCCGGGGAACCCGAGGCTGATGCGATGCTCGAAGGCGTTCTGCACGTACTTGTCCACGTCCATCTTCTCGCCGAACGAGCCCATGCTGTTGAGGCCGAAGGCGGTCGTCAGCGATGACTCCCGCGGCAGGGCAAAGTCCCAGACATGCAGCCTGACCGGCACCTCGCGGGCCGAGGCGTTCTGAGGGCGGAGAGTCACCGTGCCCGCGTAGTCCCCCGGAGCGGCGTCGGGCGGGACGCGAACCGTGAGCCAGACGATCCCGAAGCTGCCCTTCGCCACGTCGAAGGGCGCCGGCGGCAGGAGCGGGTCGGGCCACAGCCCGACGTGCCGCACCTCGTAGGTCGGCTTCTCGGTCTTCACGTAGCCGACGTGGTTCCAGGTGATGCTGTCGCGCGGGATGGTCGCTGCGCCGGGCCCCTTCAGGTCCGCTGCCTCGACCGTCACGCCTGACAGGTCCTGATCGAGAGCGAAGACGAGTACCTGCGCCGCCTCGTATTCGTTCCTTGCAGCCTTCAGCTCGATGGGCGCCTCCAGCACGCCCTCGAAGGGGTCGTCCTTCAGGTACTTCCGAAGCGGATGGTCCGCGCCGACGCCGAAGCTCGGGAGCTTGCCGTCGTTCACGCCGCGCGCGTAGATGGTCGTGCGGGTCAGAAGGCGGTCCGCCCGGGCCGCGAGCTGCGCCGCCTCGCCGATCATCCGGTCCCAATCGGCGCGTGTGGGCTCACCCCTGACAGCCGCCGACAACGCCTCCGTTGCCTGCTCCACGGCGCTCAACTCGCCGTTCACGGCACCCCTCACAGCGTCACCGTCCGCGCCAGCCAGGGGTAGCAGGAGCTTCTCTGCCGCCTGCGTCTTCGCGGAAGCAGCTGCAAGGCTCGGGCTGAGTGGCGGGATGTTGATGAAGGCCGAACGCCCGCCGATCACACGCTTGCTCGCGACGTCCTTCAACACCAAGTTCAGGCGGAGCGGCCCCTCTGTCGCGACCTGCACCCGTAGCTTCAGTGGCAGGGCCTCGCCGGGCGTACCGGTCGCCGCGACCACCGGGCCGCCGCTCCGGGGACCTGCGCCGAGCTGCTCCACGTGTGCCGACACGCGGGTCACGTTGTCGCGCAGCCGGAGGTTCACGGTCATGTCCCACGTGCCCAGCCACAGGCGCCCCCAGTCCACGCTCTCGATCCACGGACGCGCGGGGTCGTACGTCCCCGGCGGGGCGTCGGCGAGGCTGCGCGCGCGAGCCATAGCCGCTACCTCATCGTCGGTCAGCACGTCATCGAAGAGACGGCAGTCCGCGAGGTCGCCTCTCCACGCCCACCGCTTGCTGGACGGGTGCTGGCCGATCATCACCGGGAAGGCGTCGAGCGACACGGGCACATTCGGGCTCTCGTCACGGTCAACCGGTTCCCCGTTCACGTAGAGCACCTTGAGCTTCGGACCCCAGCAGAACGCGAGGTGGGTCCACTCGCCCTTCCGCAAGGGGCTGGGCAACGCGAAGGCTGCCCCGAAACCGGTCGCCGCGTACTTCGCGTAGAGGTTCGGCCCGTGGCACCACAGGCCGATCTCCTGGCTGCCGTCGGGCAGGCCGTTGCCGTCGGTCTGCATGGCGTAGAAGATCATCGAGTAGCCTTCCCACTGCTCGTTGGGAAGCTCCTCGGGCGCGAAGCTCGGCCGCACCCGGATCGACACCGCGCCGCGATCCCCACGCGGACCGAAGACCGCCTCGCCGCTCGGCAGCTCGACAAACCCCTGGCCGCCGCACGCAAGGACGCCGTCGGCGACGACCGCCTCGCCGACGATCTTGCCGTGGTTGTCGAAGCCCGACTTGTCCGCCGCGACCCCGGCGGGATCGCCCGGCGCGAAGTCGTAGCGCCCGATCTCCTGCGCGCCGAACGCGGCGCCGGTGAGGGCAGCGAGAACCGTGATGGCGATGAAGCCCATGCGGACACCTCCGGATGATGGGCCGGCGCTTCGCGGAGTGGTTCGAGGGGCAAGCGGAAGGGTCCTTCGCAAGCGGCTGACGGACGAGGTCCTCACATGACCTGCGATGCGAGGGAAGGCCGTTCTGGCCGGCGGGACGAAGGGAGGCGAGGCGCAAGCTGGGGCCCGGCGGTTCCGTGCCCGGTGCGTGCATGTAGGATTCCGCGTCTCGGCAGCGACAGGGGGTTGGGACGCTGCGGAGTCGATGTAGCCAACTTCCCCTCGTCGCCTCGAGCGAACCGTTTTCCGCGTGTCCCGCGTCTGAGCTATCGTCGGTATCGCGTCAATGGATGACCAGAGGAGGCGAGAGCGATGTCCCCACGGCGTGTCACCGATGGGATGTTCGTTGTCGTCGGGATACTGCTCTGCGGGCTGCTTCTCATCGGGGTCGGCTCTGTGGGGTGCGCCAAGAGGAAGGCGGCGTCCAGGCACACGATTGGGTCCATCAGCCAGGAGGACGGGAAGGAGGCGATGGCCCCCGAGGAGGCCTCGGCTCCCGAGGCGACGGCGAAGGCGATGCCCGGCGGGGCGATGGGCGGCGGGCCGAGGCCGCCCATGGACCGCAATGCGTATGTGACGAACACGTACATGGGCGGACGGGGGGCGCGAGAGCGGATGGCGGACCTGATCGACAAGGGCGTGATGGTCAACGGGAAGGCGGTGAAGCTCGAGGCCTTCAGCGCCGAGTACCGGCAGCCGTTCCCGATGCCGCGCAGCACAGCCCTGGCCGTGACCGCCGCGACGCAACACGGCAGGCTGCTGACGCAGGGAGGGCGCACGTTCCTGCAGGTCGGGATTCAGGGCATCAAGCGCGAGGCGCCGCAGCGCCCGCCGCTCAACATCTGTCTCGTGATCGACCATAGCGGCTCCATGGGCGATGAGAGCAAGCTGGAGCACGCGCGCGACGCGGCGCTCGAGGTCGTGAACCGAATCGCCGCGACCGACACGATCGCAGTGGTGGCCTACGACCAGTCCCAGGAGGTCCTCGTCGCCGCGCGCAAGGCGACCGACAAGGACGCGATTCGCGCGAAGATCCGCGCGCTACAGCCGGGAGGCTCCACGGACATCTACGCGGCCCTCCAAGCCGGTTACGGCGAGGTGCGCAAGAACCTCGATCCGAAGGCGATCAATGAGGTCATCCTGATCTCGGATGGGCAGGTGACCTCCGGCACGAGCGACCTGGCGGCCTTCTCACGGCTCACCGCGGACCACTTCGACAAGGCGATCCAGACGACGACGGTCGGCATGGGGCTGGACTTCGACGAGCAACTCATGATGACGGTCGCGCGGGAAGGCAAGGGCAACTACCACTTCGTCCGCGATGCGCTGAGCATCAAGGACATCTTCAAGGAGGAGCTGGAGGACCTCACGCATGCCGTCGCGAGGGCGCTGCGGCTGCGGGTGCAGCTGGCGCCGGGCGTGGAGGCGGTGCGCGTGCTGGGCTCGGAGCAGATGAGCGAGGCGGAGGTCGCGCGCGTCAAGCAAACCGAGCGGGCGGTCGATCAGCGGGTGTACGACGACCTGGGCATCACCCGCGACCGGCAGCATATCGACGACGAACCGGGCCTGAAGGTGGTCATCCCGCAGTTCTACATGGGCGACAGCCATGTGGTGATGATCGAGGTCAACGTGCCCGCGGGCCGGGAGCGGCGGAAGGTCGCCGATGTCTACCTCAAGTACAAGGACCTCGTTTTCCCCCAGAACCGCGAGGACCATCTGGCGGTGACCGTGAACTACACGACCGAGAAGCAATCGATGGTCGCCTCCATCGACCGCTCCATCCGCAAGAACGTCCTGGGCTTTGAGACCGGAGAGGCCTTGCAGAAGGCGGCGACCTTGCTGCAGTCGGGCCAGTCCGCTCAGGCCGCCAAGGCCGTTGACGAGCAGATGGTGGTTCTCGGGACGGCTGCGCAGGAGTGGAACGACACGGACCTGAACAAGGACGGCGTGCTGCTCGCGGCCTACAGGGACCTGATCGCGCAGACGGCGTCGCCGTCGGCCAACCCCGAGCTGGGCACGTACCTGGCTAAGGCGCTCACGTACTCGGCGTACCAGCGCACCCGGTGAGGCGAACCGCCATGAGCATGAGGCTGCGCACGGTCGTGTTGGGCAGTTGCGCGTTGCTGCCGTCGAGCCTCGTTTGGGCGCAGGGCTCGCTCGAGGGCTTCCGCAAGGTCGCGGAGGCGGCGGTGCCGCTCGATGGGCGCGAGGTTGCGGTGCCGCTGCCCAAGGGCGTGCGAGCGGAGGACCTGCGGGTCGTGCTGCGAGGGCTGGTGGCCTGCAGCTACAGCGGGCAAACGTACGACGGCGCGGACGCCGCGCACATCGGGCGCTCGCCCGAGGGGCTCATCGCGGTGCCGGGCGATTCCAACGCGCATGTCGCCGTGTTCCGCTTGCCGGACGGCCCGCCGCCGCCGTCGGTGTCCGCGTGGATGGACACGGATCGCCTCGTGACCGAACTCATCATCACCCCCTCCGAGGTCCGCAACTCGCTGAGCGGCGATCTGCGGCTGGAAGTGTGGCAGGCCGAAGCGCGGCCCCTCGTGCTGCTCCTGCGGCTGCTGGGCACGGCGGCGATCGTGGGTCTGGCCGTCGCGATCGCCCATGCGTGGCGGAAGCCCCGCATCAGCATAGCCGACGCCAAGCAGTCGCTGCGGCGGATCGATGAGAAGGCGCGACTGGCGACGGCAGCAGTCGATGCGCGAAGGTGGGACGCTGGGGAGCTGAAGTCGCAGGTCGCGCGGATGCGCAATGGCGCGCATGACCTCGGGCGGCAGATCGGAGCGCTGCGCCGCGCGGCGAAGTCCATCGACCGCGAGGACCTCGGGCGGAAGATCGAGGCGAATGAGGCGCGACTCGCCGAGGCAGAGCAGCCCAGGGTTCGCGAGGAGATCGAGGCCACGCTCACCGAGCAGCGGAAGCTGCGCGAGCTCCTCGCCGATGCCGAGGCCGGCGAGGCGCGGCACCTGCTGAGGCTGTCCAAGATCGAGTCGGCCCTCGAAGGCGCGAGGCTGTGGCTCACGACGCAGGAGGGCGAGCTGGCGGATGAGCGCGTGGACGCCCAGGCCATCGAGGCCCTCAACCGCGAACTGAAGTCCCTCGACGAGGCCATCGCCGACCTGCGCGTGGTGCAGCGGGCGTAGGGGGGCGAGGAATCCTGGCCGTTCCCCCGAATGCTCCGGCGCAATGTCCCCCCACTTGGCGAGGAGGCACTCATCTATGCGAGTTCTCGCTCGCGGGGCGAGCGTGGCTGGGATTGGGTTGCTGACGGCGCTGCAGGCGGCGGGTCAGCTGGGCGTCGCCATCCTGGAGGATGACATTCCGGGGCTGGATCATGCGCTGGTGGAGCGTGCGAGGAGTGCGCTGGCGGCGAGAGGCGACGCGGCTACGTGCCTGACGGCAGAGCAGTTGGCGGACGAGCGGGTCTTCGCGCGAGGGACGCAGGACGTGTTGGTGCTGACGAACAGCCCAGCCTTCCCGGGGCGAGCAAGAGGGAATGTGACTCGGTTCCTGGAGGCGGGAGGGCATCTCGTGTTGCTCGGGGGGAAGGCGTACGAGAGGCCGATGTGCCGGGTGCGAGGGCAGTGGCGGGACCGCGGGGGGTTTGAGACGTTGATGCGGGAGACCCCGACAGCGACGATGCTCTTCTCGTTCGACGACGGCGATAGGTCGGGATGGACCAGGAGCACGAACAAGCCGGAGCATCCGTCGCGCGCGGTGAGTGCGCCGGGAGCGCAGGGGCAGTGCCTGCGGCTGGAGCTGAAGGGGCTGGGGCAGTGGCAGTGGGATGTGTTCGTCGCGTCGGTGCCCGCCGCGATTGCGGAAGGCCAGGACCTCCTGTGCCTCCAGGCGCGAGGGCCAGCGGGCACGCCGCAAGTGGCAATCGAGATCGATGAGGCGGATGGATCGCGGTGGGTCAGGGCGCTCGACATCACGAAGGAGTGGCGGCGGTACGTGCTCGAAGCGTGGGGCTTTCGTTTCTTCAAGGATGGCTCGCCGGCGGGCAGAGGTGGGCCGGGCGATTGCCTGCACCTCGAGCGGGCGAGCCGCCTCTCGTTCGGGCTCGCGACGGGGCTGTCGGACCATCCCGACGGAGACCATGTGATCGAGATCGACGAGGTCGGCACGGCGGCGAACGACCTGGGCGCGACGTTCGGGGACTACCTCCCACCGAACACGGTGTGCTTTGACGACTATGAACCGTACGTGCTGCGGAACGCAGTCCGGGCCGGCGGTTGCCCGCAGGACCTGGTGGTTGACCGCGGGGCGTACGAGGGGCGCGTCGAGGGCTTGTCGGCGGTGGGGTTCACGCTGTGGGAGCGGTCAGAACTCGTGCCCTTGCTGCGGGCCGAGGACCGGCTTGGGCGGAACCGAGGTTGGGCGTGCTCGGCGCTCATCCACTACGGCGGGACGTACAACGGCGGGTGTTGGCTGCTGTCGGGAATCACGACGCCGGAGTTCTACCGTTCGGGGGCATTCCTGGGCTGCCTGAGGGGCTTCCTGCAGGCTGTGGCGTCGCAGGACTTGCCCGAGGGGAGCGCGCAGCGCAACGCGCGGCTGCTCGCGAGGTCGGTTCCGCTGCAGACGGCGGCGCCGGGGCCGCTCAGCCGGTCGGACGATGGCAGACAGTTCGCGCTTCCCGATGGGCGACCGCTGTTCCTGATCGGCTGCGACTACATCGGGAGCCTGGACCGCAAGTTCTTCGCGGGGCCGTGGCTGCGGTGGCTGGAGAGCGACTTCCGGCGGGCGCACGAGGCGGGGCTGAACTGCCTGAGGATCTACGGGGCCGGCCCGCTGTGGACCGATCCCGAGAAGCTGGCGGCGCTCAAGGAGTGTGCGCGCAAGTACGGCATCTACCTGCTGATCGTCGTGGTGGACCACACCGATCTGCTGACGCGGAAGGAGCTGGAGGAGCGCTGCCGGCAGTGTGCAGAGGCGTTCCGGGACGAGCCGATGCTGCTCGGCTACGACCTGCAGAACGAGCCGTATGCGTATCAGCTCGCGGCGGTGGAGGATGGCGAGCAGGCCCTCGGGGAGCGGTACCCGCTGTGGAAACGGTGGGGTGAGTACGAGGAGTGGGCGGGCCTGCAGATGGCGGGCAACTTCACCTCGTTCCCCGGCGTGACCGGGCCGCTGCCGCGCAACGACGAGTGGAGCCCGGTGCTGGACGCTACGGACGGCATCTTCGCGGACTGGATTCGGTGGCAGGTGGAGGCGATCCGCGCGGTGGACAAGACGCACGCGATCACGGTGGGGTACAACTCGATCTTCGACTGCCTGCCCGCGAACCGGCAGCTGGACTTCGTGTCACACCACGCATATCAGCCGCCGACGGACTACGAGAGCGTGCTCAGGAACCTGACGACACTCGACCGGCTGCGGAGGGTGTGGCCCGACCGGCCGATCTCGCTGGGGGAGTTCGGCTACTCGAACGGGATGAGGATCGGCGACGGATACCTGGACCTGCACACGAGCGCGCTGGGCGAGTTCCTGCACTACCTGTACGCCTATGCACACGGGTTCTCGGGGTGCATGAAGTGGGCGCTCACCGACCATCCTCTGGACCTGTCGCGGCAGCAGTGCGCGTGGATACCGCCGGAGGAGGTGGCAACGCACATCGAGCAGGGCCGGTACGGGTTGTTCTGGTCCGATGGGACGATGGAGGCGAAGCCCAAGCCGCTCGTGTGGGCGCTGCGGTTCCTGCGAGAGTACGTGGACGCAGGCGGCGACCGAGGCGAGCTGCAGGTGATCGCGGCGCCGACGCAGATCGGGACGGGGTACGTATACCGCGCGCCGGGGGCGCTGTTCGTGGGGAGCCCGAGCTACCGGGGGCCGGATCTGGAGTTCGTGGCAAAGCAGGCGGCGAATGTGCTGCTGCGATGGGATGACCGCTCGCTGCGCATCGTGTCCACGGCTGACGCGGAGGCGAGGGTGAAGGCGAGTGCGCTGCCAGGGAGCGGCGCGAAGCTCAAGGTGACGGGCAAGGTGGGCGCGTCGAGGCAGGACGGAGAGTGGTTGGGGTTGGAGCTGCTGGAGGGGGAGGTCGTGGAGGTGGTGGGGTGAGGGCAGGACACCGGAGGGCCGATGGCATGATGAGGCGCGCAACATGGTGCATGACCGTGGTCGCCGGAACGCTCGGGTCGGCGGCGAGCCCGCAAGGGGTCCCGCCGAGGCCGATCCCCGTGCTGGCGTGGAGCCTGGCGGAACTGGGGCGGGACAAGCCCTGCATGGTCTCGCCCTGGCGGAATGTGACGATGCTCTTCTGGCTGAGCCAGGGGAACGTGGGGAACGTGGCGGAGGTGAAGGCGGCGCTGGATCAGCAACCGGAGGGGCGGCGGGCGATCTTCGACTGGGATGTCTACCGCCCGATGTACGAGCACCCGGAGGATAAGCTGACCACGGCCGGGGGCGAGGCGTTCACCGGGCCGTGGTGGGACCACGGGATCGCGCACGTGGAGCAGGTCTACGACCGGTTCTTCCGCACGTACCGCGACCTGGGCGGGAAGCTAGACTACTTCATCCTCGATACCGAGCACACACCGGGATCGGAGATCACAACGCCGGAGCGTTGGGCGGCGGTGGAGCAGGACCCGCGGTTTGGCGAGATGCTGCAGGAGATGCACCTTGAGTCGGCTGCCGACATCTACAACGACAAGCCGATGTCGCACACGTGGTGGCGGTACTGCGACTACCTGTCCGCCCGGAACTACAACCGGCTGTACGCGGTGGTCAGCAAGTACTACCCGGACGTGAAGTGCGCCGATTACGGTGTGCGATACCATCCGGCGGCCAGCCTGGTCGCCTGGGGTCAGGCGCGCGATCCCGGGGACATCCCGGGCCGGACCGGGGAGCATGTGGGCACCCATCAGGCGCCGTCGCCTTACGGGGTCATCACCTACCTGAGCGGGATTGTCGTGGATGGGAAGCCGTTTGGGCTGGGCCCGTTCCGGTCGGCGCTTTTCGCGACGAATGAGGTCCGCGAGGCTCTGCTCACCAACCCGAAGGTGCCGCTCATGCCGTGGGTCGCGTGGCGCGGGTACGTGTCGGACTGGGAGAAGGAGCCGCCCGGGAAGCGGCCCCCGTACAGCTCCATCGGCAACACGGACTACTGGCAGGAGGTCGTGTTCCACACAGCCCTGTGCGCGCCCGACACGCTGTGTACCTGGAACCCGTACCGCTGGCAGGAGGCGCAGGACCCGGCCGACTACTGCCAGGATGAGGACATGCAGCTGCTGGACGACCTCATGGACCAGATCAACGGCCTCGTGGGCTATAGCGACCGCACGACGCTGGTGGAGGCCGTGACTCCGGCGCACCAACCATTCATCCTGACGGGCTGCCGAGCGGACGGCCGGACCGTCTGGCGGCTCACCCCCGACCCGGAGCAGTCGGCGGTCGAGCTGAGCGAGATCAGGGTCAAGGACGACCCGCTCACTTTCCGCCTGGGCAGTCAGACCCTCACGATGCCGGGTGCGCGCCTCTTCACCCCGGAGAAGCAGCTGTCGGCGGCCGGGCACTGGATCGTCGGGCCGGCGCAACTCAGGCCGGTCTTCGAAGTGCAGTGAGGTCTGCGGGCCGGTGGAGCGATGACGGAGGTGACTCCAGGACGCTGCGGCCAACAGTGGACAGTCCTGACGCCTCACTTCGTGTGTCAGACGTGGAACACGTAGAGGTCGCGGTCGGGTAGGGGGAGGTCGATCCAGCGGCCGCCCTGGCG